>Ga0207022_10008_pt1 | contig 60352 bp, 58 predicted proteins | sample Alteio_BWMinCont_46_FD_153307 | JGI IMG/M metagenome (GOLD analysis project Ga0207022, IMG submission 153307) | Enriched cells from forest soil in Barre Woods Harvard Forest LTER site, Petersham, Massachusetts, United States -... | ecosystem: Environmental > Terrestrial > Soil > Temperate forest >... | reverse complement strand
GCACCGCCATCCCCCGATAATGGCTCGGCGAGCCCCGACTCAGCCCGAGGATGCCGTTCCCCCGGGCTGCCGCGGGAAATGCGAGCACCGCCACCCAAATCGCCAGACGACACCCGTGCGTCATACGGTCACCTCGCTGTGCTGATCATTAATGCCAAGGCGAATTGCACTTGTTATATGCCGCGGCGCGCCGGTTCCCACGGAATCTCCTCTGGACAGCAGAGCAAGGCAACGCTACTTTCTCCGCCCTTTCCATGAAAGATTTGCTTCCGGATGGAGCGCGAAAATGGGGTGCTGCATGAGCCGGCTCAGTTTTCCTATCTTCCCAATCTTGTTGCTGGGTATATACGGCTGTGTCACCGACCAACCGAAAACAGAAACCGTTTCTAACAATCCGTTTGGCCATCCGGCGGCCATGCCCGCTCGGACTCAGACTGGATATGCGGCGGCCGGGCTCGACGCGGCGGCGCGCGTCGACCAGGTAGGACGGCGACTGCTGGCGGCCAACAAGCAAGCGGGATTGCAACCGCTGTTCCGCACGATTGGCGCGCCGCAAGCGGAGATATTCCATCGCGGCACCGCCGAGATCGACATCACCGAAGGATTGGTCAAGCAGTGCCCCACCGAGGGCCAACTAGCAGCCGTGCTCTGCACAGAAATGGGCAAAATGGTTGCCGAGCGCGAAGCGGTGGCGGCGCCGCGCCTGCATGCTCCGGAACTGACTCCGCCACCGGACCTGCCCATCGGCAACGATGGCGGCCTGTCCGGCGCCGCCGACCAGATGCACCGCGCCGAGGTCGCCCGGTTCGAGCAAGAGCACGCGCGCCGTCGCTCCCCCGCGCCGCCGCCTGAACCCACCTCCCTCGCCAAGACGTATATGACCAAGGCCGGCTTTACTCTTGCCGATCTCGATGCCGTCGCCCCGCTTCTTCGGGCGGCCGAGGAGAACAACGGCCTGGCCAGGCAACTCCTGACACCGCCGCCTAGCCAACGCTAAGCCATTACCATGCTGCCTGGTGAGCCCCTAGCGCTTGCAACCTATTCTCTCGATCACATCTTGCTTGCTCCGGCCGCAGTTTTGAGTATTCTCTTACCAGAGGTCAGAAGTCAGAAGTCAGAGATCAGAAGTCAGAGATCAGAAGCGTGTCGCAACTCTCAGTCCTGATCTCTGACTTCTGACTTCTGACCCGCTGAGTGAGGACAACAAGATGCACATTTCCTGGAAAGCGTTGATTCCCGCCGTGATCGCTGGCGTCCTTGCTGCCGGCGGCTGCGGCAGCAATGAAAAAACGACGGCGCCAAGGGCGGCGCCGACAAGCAGCGGTTCCGCTGACGCGGGTGAAAAGCGGATCATTATCATTACCAACGGGGATTCGCCCTTCTGGACAGCCGCGCGCGTCGGCCTTCAGGAAGCGGAGAAGGAACTGAATTTGGCGAAGTCCGGATTACGCGCCAGCCTGGAGATCAATAACAGCAAACCGCAGGGCCAGATCGATCTGCTGCGTCAATACGCGACGCAATCCGACATCGTCGGCATCGGCATCTCGCCCGTGGTTGCCGACAATGTGGCTGTTGCCGAAGAAATGCGCAACCTGCGGAAAAAGGGCGTGCTCATCATTACCGTCGATTCCGACGTGGACCGTGCGCGTTTCCGCGATGCTCGCTATGCCTTCATCGGCACCGACAACCTGGCTGGGGGACGGGAGCTTGGCAAATGTGCATTGGGGCTACGTCCCGAGGGCGGCCAATATGTTACCTTTGTCGGCCATACTGGGGCGCAAAACGCGCTGGACCGCGTCGAGGGCGTGCGCCAGGGCGCAGGACCCAAGTTCAAAGCCCTTGACAACATGGGAGACGAGACCGACCCGACCCGAGCACGCGACAACGTTCACAACGCCATCCTTAATCATCCTGGACTTACCACGCTGGTCGGCATCTGGTCCTACAATGCCCCGGCCATCGTCGATGTGGTCAAGCAGAAACAGGTCCGCAAGAACTACAACGTCGTCGTCTTCGACGCCGAACCGCTGGCGATCCAGCAGATGGGCGAAGGCTATGTCGATGCGATGGTCGTGCAGAATCCCTACCAGATGGGCTACCAGGGCGTGCGCCTGTTGAAGGCGCTTTATGAAAAAGACCAGGCCACCGTGCGTGCCATCCTGCCGAATGAAGGGCAGGGCGAAGGCGATATTTACGATACCGGGATCAAGGTGGTCGTGCCGGACAGCGGTTCGCCGCTCCGGGGAGAAATGTTCGACAAGAAAACCCAATTTCTCAAGCTATCCGATTTTCGTGAATGGTTGAAAAAATACAACCTGACCGGTTCCTGAGACGATGCGCTTCTCGGGAAAACTATTGGTAGGTATTCCCACGAAGCCATCGACGGGGCAATCCCTGGCAGGTGAATCGAGGTTCGCGACCTTGTCTCGGCCGTTTCGGCGTTCGGAGTGGGGACTTCTCCTGGCAATTCTGGTGGTGGTCATCCTCACCGCCTTGCTCGATGACCGGCACATCTACTGGCGTGAGTTGCAAGCGCTTTTTTCCGGCGGCCTCAGTCCATGGTACGAGCGCATCCCGAGCGGCGTCAACATCATTCGCCAGACGGCATACCTCGGCATTTTTGCCATCGGCGCCGCCATCGTGATCATTGCGGGCGGCATCGATCTGTCCAGCGGGTCGGTGATCGCCTTTAGCGGGAGTATTTGCGCCACCTTCATGGTGCTGCTGGCCCCCGAGGCCATGAAATCGGCGACGCCTGTAGGGATCCCCGTTATCGTCCTGGCAATCGCCTGCACGCTGGTAATTGCCTTCCTCATCGGCACTTTTCATGCCTGGTTGATCACCGTGGTGGGGTTGCCGCCCTTTATTGCTACACTCGCCACCTTGGTGGGATTGCGCAGTCTCGCGCGCGCCATTGTGGAGACGGTGACGGCGGCGGCCTGGGGTGGCCGGAGCGCGCAGATCAGCATGTTTGATTCGCAATTCCGCTATCTGGCCACTTCCATCTGGATTCCTGTGCTGCTCTTCATCATTTTGGCGGTGACAGCCTGGTTGCTGTTGAGCCGGACCGTGGTGGGCCGGCACCTGTATGCTCTGGGCGGCAACGAGCAGGCGACGCGCTTGAGCGGCATTCACACGGACAGGCTGAAGTGGCTCGCTTACTGCATCAGCGCCCTGCTTTCCGCCGTTGCTGGAATTCTCTACGTCGGTGAACAGAGCGGCGCCTATCCCCAGACTCTGGGCCAGGGTTATGAGCTCAACGCCATCGCCGCCGCCGTCGTGGGCGGCTGTAGCCTGCAAGGCGGCATCGGCACGATTCCAGGAACCTTGCTTGGCGTCCTCTTTCTCCGGACCGTCATCGACGGCATCGCCAAGATCATCAAAACCGGAGCCGATGTCTATGAAGGCATGATCGTCGGCAGTGTCGTGGTGGTCGCCGTGGCTCTGACCCAGTTCAGCGAAGCGAGCAAGCGCGGCAAGCAGTTTTTCGCCGGATCCATGGGCAAACTTACCATGCTCAACCTGGCTCTGCTGGGCGTGGCCGTTGGCGCCTTGGCTGGACTGAACGTTACCATCACGGTGGACAATCCGTTTGTCGAGGGCGCCCCGCCCACCCGGATGAATGTCGCAACCTGGATTGGCGTGAAGCTTCTCAAGATCGACAGCATGCAGACGTATTTGACACAGAGGTTTAAGGTCGACTCCTTAGGATGTTACGTTCTGGGGGCCTGTGTCGGCGCCGCAGTACTCGGCATCGTTTTCATCTTGCATCGCCTTGAAAAGAGGCGTGCGCACGTGGTGACGAAGGATTGATGCCGTGATCTCGATTGAGCACGTTACCAAGCGCTTTCCGGGCGTCACCGCTCTCTGTGACGTTGACATGCAGATCGCCGAAGGCGAACTGCATGCGGTCGTCGGCGAGAACGGCGCCGGCAAGAGCACGCTGATGAAGATCCTTTCGGGGGTTATTACCGACTTCGACGGACGGCTGGTGCTCCGCGGCCAAGCGGTGCGTTTTCGCGGCACCCGCGATGCCGAGGAGGCTGGCATCAGCATCATCCACCAGGAGCTCAACCTGGTGGAGCAACTCTCGGCTGCTGCCAACATCTTTCTTGGCCGCGAAAAGCACAACGCTCTGGGTTTGCTCGACGATCGCACCATGGAGCGCGCGGCCAGGGGATTACTCGCTCAACTGGAATGTCAAATCGATGCGCGACAGGTGGTGCGCGAGTTGCGCGTCGGCGACCAACAGTTGGTCGAGATCGCCAAGGCGCTGTCGCTGGAGAGTGGCATTCTGATCATGGACGAGCCGACCAGCGCTCTGACGGAGTCCGAAGTGGCGCGTCTCTATCGCGTAATTGGTCGGTTGCGCGAACGCGGTGTGACGATTCTTTACATCTCGCACAAGCTGGACGAGGTGTTTCGGCTTGCGGAGCGGATCACGGTGCTGCGCGACGGCAAGAAGGTCAAGACTCTGGAGCGCAGCCAGACCAATCCGCGCGAAGTGACCCATCTCATGGTGGGGCGCGAGATCGAGGCGGTCAATCTTGGTGATGACCGGCGCGCCGGCGCCGTCGTTCTGGAAGTGCAGAATCTGTCGCTGCCCTGGACCGGTCATGCGCGCGGCTGGCGTTTGCGGAACGTCAATTTTCAACTGCACGGGGGCGAAATTCTTGGCATTGCCGGGCTGATGGGGGCGGGACGCACGGAGCTCCTGGAATGCCTGTTCGGCTCCAGTCCCGAGACGCCGACGGGCCGAATTCTGTTGGAAGGAAGAGAAGTGAACTTCACGCACGCCGCCGAGGCGAAGCGCGCCGGGATCGGCCTGGTGACCGAAGACCGCAAACGCCTTGGACTCTTTGCCCAGATGACCGTGGAAGAAAACATTACCATGTGTGCGCTGCGCGACGCGGCGCCTGGCGGAATAGTCAGGCGACGCCGCGAGCGCCTCCTGGCGGAGAGCATGGTTCACAAGCTCGCGGTAAAGACAGCAGGCGTCGATGCCCCTGTGATCAGCCTCAGTGGCGGCAACCAGCAGAAAGCAATCATCGGCCGTTGGTTGTTAACAAAACCCAAAGTGTTGTTGCTGGACGATCCAACGCGCGGCGTCGATGTCGGCGCCAAGGCGGAACTCTACCGGCTCATGCACCAACTTTGCCGGGACGGCCTCGGCATCATCCTTACCTCCAGCGAATTGCCGGAGTTGCTGACGCTTTGCGATCGCATCCTGGTGTTGTGTGAAGGCCGTCTAACGGCGGAGCTTACACGCCATGAGGCGACGGAACAGCGAATCATGGAAGCGGCCACGATGCGAAATGACGAAAAATCCCCTAAGCCGTAAATCCGGCTCACTATTTTGGTTCAATTCCGGAGTCGCGCAGTTTCTGCCTGAGCCGCTTAATTTCTTGAACGGCTTTTCTTGTGCGTTTGCGTTCGCGCTGGCTTAGGGCGCGCTCCATTTCACTTCGCTCCGCCCCGGTTGGAATGACATGCTTATCGCGGTCACACCAACGTAACCAGGTTCCAGCCATCCCTTCGTAATTACCTTGCCAGAATCGTAGTCCCAGGCCGATATCGGAGAGCCAGCCGTTCTTGAGCCGCTCATAGTTCAAGCCACGCATCACGAACATCCGGAGCACTTCCTGGCTCAGGAACTTTTCCGGATCATAAATGACGTAGTAAGGAACTCCGATCCTGGCATATTCCGTCATCTTGCTACTGTCTTCCCCTCCTAACCGGTTCGAAACGATTTCAATGGCGACGTCGGGCAGCTTGCCGATCACCCAGACAAAGTACGTATTATTTTCCTTCTGGCTCAGATCCTCGGGCCATTTGACGTCCAGACTAAGCATGACGTCGGGGACTATGGGCGGCTTGCGGTACGTGTGAAACAAGCCGACATTGGCCAGCACGGCAAAGGGCCGTCCCTTGCCAGGGCCCGGCCAGGAGCTATAGAGCGGCTCGGTCAACAGGCGCATTTGTTTCTCAGTAATCAGCCCATCCACGGGAGCCCCATCATCAATGACAATGTCCGTGACGTCGGGAATGCATTCCGGCGGTATTGAATATCGCGGCGGCGGCGGTTTGCGAGAGCGCTTGGCTCGAACGGTAGACATAATGCCTTAACTCCACGTCATTCAAACAGCTTACTGATCGATTCGTGCATGTGGATGCGCTTGATCGCATCCGCCAGGAGCGGCGCCACGCTCAGCACCTTGATATTCGGCAGCTGCTTGTTGGGCGGCAGAGGAATGCTGTCGGTAACGATGACTTGTTTGATGGGGGAATCGCGCAGGCGGTCGACGGCGGGACCGCACAGGACGGCGTGGGTGGCGCAGGCGTAAATCTCGCGGGCGCCATTGAACTTGGCCACATTGGCGGCGCCGACGACGCTGCCGGCCGTGGTAATCATGTCGTCGAAGATCACCGCCACCTTCTTGTCGAGCGAGCTGCCAATCAGGTTGACTTGCTTGGTTTCGGTCGCGCTGGAACGGCGCTTGTCCACAATCGCAATGGCGCCGCCGACCTTCTTCTGATGCACGAGCGCGCGCTTGATGCTGCCTTCATCCGGGCTCAAGACGACGAGATCGCGCGGTGGAATCCCCAGACTGCGCACATACTCGTTGATGACCGGTCCCGCATGCAGGTGATCGACAGGGATATCGAAAAACCCTTGAATCTGGGCGGCATGCAGGTCGAGAGCCAGCACGCGATTGGCGCCGGCGATCGTGACGAGATTGGCAACCAGCTTCGCCGTGATCGGTACCCGGCCCACGTCCTTGCGATCCTGCCGGGCATAGCCGTAGTAGGGGAGCACGGCCGTGATCCGCTCCGCGCTGGCGCGCTTGAAGCTGTCCAGCATGATCAACAGCTCCATGAGGTTCTCGTTCACCGGCGGACAGGTCGGCTGCACGACAAAGACATCGCGGCCGCGGACATCTTCCTCGATGCGCACGGAGATTTCGCCGTCGGGGAAGTTCGACAGCGTGGCCTTGCCGAGCGGATCGCCGAGGACCGCGGCAATGCTCTCGGACAACCGGGGGTTAGCCCTGCCGCTGAAAACCTTGAGCTTGTGATTGCTGAACATGACAGATTTTATTCTATCCCATTACGCCATAGGCATAAGGCGTCTTGACGAGATCATTGTCCGCAAACCGGGCCAGCCGGAGTGGCCCAATGTCTAGCGTTTTCGCCTGGCCGTCGACAATCAGCTCGGCCATGAGCTGGCCAACGATCGGCGACATTTTGAAGCCATGGCCGCTAAAACCGACGGCGCAGTAGACGCCTTCCACCCCCGGGCAGCGGTCGAGGATCGGATGCCAGTCAGGCGTGATAGCGTAGAGAGCGCCGTAACCGCCGCGGCCGTAGCCGCGGTTCATGGCCGGGTAACGGCGGCTCAGGCGCTGCCGCACTTGAGGCAGCCAGCCGCCGTCGGCAGACTCGTCATAATCGTTTGGGTCCACGGGATTGTTGATCTCCTCGCCGGCGATGCTGCCGGCGTGCAGCATTTCCCCATGCGTCGGCTTGAAGTACAGGCCCTGCACGAAGTCGCCGTACACCGGGCCGCGGCGGCCGAAATGGGCGGGACGGCGAAACAAGGCAACCTGCGTTCGGCAGGCCTGAACGGGCAACTGAAGGCCGGCCTCGCGGCCAAGCTGTGCCGCCCATGGACCGGTGGCCAGCACCACGGTCCGGCAATCATAACGGCCTTCATTGGTATCCACGCCGCCGACCTTGCCGCCCTGAAGCACGAGATTCTTGACCTCGACCCCCTGGCGGATGTCGGCCCCTTCGCGCATCGCCGACTCGGCATAGGAAGACACGACCTGAACCGCCTCGACATAGCCCGCGTCTGCTTCAAACGCGGCCAGCTCGTCTTCAGCCAGGTGGGCGTTGCGGTCGATGTCTGTCAATTCTTGATGCGTCACGAGCCGCACATCGATGCCAAGCTCATGCTGCATAGCCAGGTTTGCTTCGAGCCCGGCCCGGTCGCGCTCATTGACGACGATGACCATCCCTGTATGCGTGAATACCGGAGGGCCGCCGACCACATCCTCGAAATGCTCGAAGATGCGCAGGCTCTTCTGCGCCATGCTGGCCGTCAGTCGATTGGAGTAATGCTGGCGGATAATTGCCCCGGACTTGCCGCTGGAGCCGGCGCCGAGAAAGGACTTCTCCAGAAGCACGATTCGGCCCACGCGCCGACGTGCCAGGGCATAAGCAATGCTTACGCCCATGACCCCGCCGCCAACGATCAGAATGTCGCAAGATTGCATGAGTGGTGAAGGTTCCGATCCCTGTAACGTTGATCCGCAACCAACAGTTTATCCAAATCTTCCCGTTCTGCGACGCCGTAAGCTATTCGGCCTGTAGCGAACGCGCTTGCTCCCTACCCGATCCAAGCCCGAGAGGCTAGGTTATCTGCAAACGCATTGTGGCAGTCCGCGAAGCCCTGTGTTATCGTAGAGCCTGCTTGAAACGATGGCAGGAGCTGTGCTTGCTGAGGGGCGCGGCTCTGGTCCATCATAACTTGTTGCAAGAGGAACTTTGCCATGCCAAAGAGTGAGTGTAATCGAAGGGATTTCTTGAAGACGACCGCCGTCGGCGCCACCGCGCTTTCCTTGACTGCGGCCAGTGCCAAACGCGTGCTGGGCGCCAACGAGCGGATCGGCGTCGCCTTTGTGGGCACCGGCGGCCGTTGTCAAGAGCACATCGGCATTATCACCAACTTCCAGAAGGAGAACAAAGGCGCTGCCGCCGTGGCGGTCTGCGACGTATGGGACGGCCATGAGGAAGTGAAGGAAACCGTCGGCAAGGACGGCAAGAAACACAAGGAAGAGTATCGCCAGGGGCTCTATCCGTCCGCCAAGCGCTGCGGCCTGGATCGCGATGACAAACAGCACGTCACCAAGGACTACCGCCGCATTCTCGATCTGAAGGAAGTGGACGTGGTCTGCGTCGCCACGCCCGACCACTGGCACGCCAAGGTCTCCATCGACGCCGCCGCAGCCGGCAAGGATGTCTACTGCGAGAAGCCCATGACCAAGACCATCGACGAAGCCCACGCCGTGGTCGATGCCATGAACAAGCACAACCGCGTCATGACGGTCGGCGTGCAATCCATGGCCGACCCGACCTGGCGCAAGGCCAACGAGCTCATTCGCGACGGCAAGATCGGCCACGTGTGCCAGGCGCAGACCAGCTACTACCGCAACTACATCGGCGGCCAGTGGCGTTATTACAAGCTGTGGAAGAACATGAATCCCACGACCGTTGACTGGGACATGTTCCTCGGCAACCAGTTCAGCGTGTTCCCGGACGTACCGCTTGCCCCCAAGATGGATTTCGACCGTGCGATTTTCGGCCAATGGCGCTGCTACTGGCCCTTCGGCGGCGGCATGTTCACGGACCTGTTCGTGCATCAGACCACGCACATGATCGGCGCCATGGGCGTGCGGTATCCGGCCCGTGTAGTTGGCGGCGGCGGCGTCTATCTTGAGTATGATGAGCGCGACGTGCCCGACGTTGCCACCATCATCGCCGACTATAACGAAGGCTGTCAGCTTATCGTCACCGCCACGATGATTAACGACCATCCGATCGAGGAAGTCATTCGCGGCCGGTTGGCCACAATTCGCTTCGACTCGAAAAATACCGGCAAGAAGACCAAGGAAGGCAAGGATATTAAGGTCTTTGGCTATGAAATCCTGCCACAGGGCATGAAGAGCGGACCCGGCATTCCGAAACGCCTGGAAAACATGAAAGGCGAATTTGTCCGTTGTGGCTTGCTGAGCACGCAGAACGACACGGAAGTGCTGTGGACGCACTTCCTCGACTGCGTACGCAGCCGTAATCGGGAGACGCTCTGCCCGCCAGAGTTGGGCGCGGCCGCATTCACAACGGTGAACATGGGTGTCCAAAGCTATCGTAACGGCAATGTTCTGTACTGGGATAAGGAACAGCGCAAGCCCGCGGTGGCCGATGCCAGTTGGGCAGAACGCTGGGAAAAGCGCAGCAAGGAGCACGGCAAGCCGAACCAGATCATCGGCTGGCAAGGCGGTGATTCCGGCAGCATCGTGCAACCGCCCGAGTACCAAAAGCTCGCCGGCAAATGGGTCGATGGCAAGGATCCGGCCGAGGGCATTGCCAGCCGGAATGGCTAAATCTGCGAAATTCACATGGACAAGGAGACGGTAAACCGTCTCCTTGTCCTGCATACCGCGCAGCGCGTTTGGCATTCCTGCCAAAATGATTCAGCGACGCGCCCTCGCCAAATTTGAAGCGTTCCTGCGCGCGGTCAAGCAGTTCCATGAACCGGAGATGGGTGAGAAAAGGCCGGTTGCGAAGAATTGAGTTTGCCAGTTTGCCAACTGAGTTTGCCACGGTTGGCAAACTCGGTTTTCGCCATAAATGCTTCAAGAAATGGAAGTTGCGGCCGGCAGAAAAATGAGTTTGCCAGTTTGCCACGCTTTTTGAGCCGGGGGGGTGTCAGGAAAAACTATCTGAAAGTCTTTCCGATATCATCGAAATCGTATTGACGGTAAGTACTGCTTTATGCTTGCGAATCCTGCTCATCTCACCCTGAGATTCGCTGCCGCTGGACTGGTGACGGCGGGATTGTTAACGGCCGGCCCTGGATGGCTGACATATCAGGCACTCCTTGCCCGACCACCGGCAGGCACGCAATCTGCGCGGGAACAGGCCATCCGCACCGATCGCCTGGGCGACCCTTTGCCGGACGGCGCGTTGGCCCGGCTTGGCACAGGTCGTTTTCGGAGCGGTTGCATGATGTATCAGGCCGCGTTTTCGCCTGACGGCAAGACCGTGGCCGGCGCCTCTGCCGGCGGAGGAATTGCGCTTTGGGACGCGGCCAACGGTAAAGAGGTGCAGCGTTTTCTTGGCTACAAACACGTCTATGCACTGGCATTCTCGCGGGATGGAAAAATGCTGGCCTGCCCAGAACAGCAAATCCATCTTTATGACACCAGCACAGGAGAAAAGATTCGCACGCTGTCCGGCCATGAGGGCGGCACGACCATGAGCTTGGCCTTCTCTGCAGACGGCAAGCTTCTGGCATCCGGCGGCTATGACAACCTGGTGCGCTTGTGGGACGTGGCCTCGGGCCATGAGATCCGCAAACTGGCCGGTCATGAGAAGGGAATTTATGGCCTCGCCTTTTCTTCGGACGGCACAACACTGGTCTCTCACTCCCATGATGGGACGGTCCGCGTCTGGAATCCGCAAATGGGCAAACAACGGGCTTCGCTCCCTTGCGCCGCAAGACGGTTTCTCAACCTTCGCCATGTCAGCGGACGGCAAACAGATTGCCATGGCCGATGAAGGCGGCACCATCCGCATTTGGAGCCTGGCCAACCTCAAGATGGTGCAAGTGATCCAAGCCGCGGAGAGGCAAGTCGGCTGTCTGGCCTTTTCGCCCGATAGCCAAACGCTCGCTTCCGGCCACGGGGACGGCACGATCGCCGTCTGGCAGGTTGCCACGGGGAAACCGATCTCCCGCTGGCAGGCTCATGCCTTCATGGTGAAAACCTTAGCCTTCTCACCGCAGAGCAAGCTATTGGTTTCGGGCGCATTCTGGGAATCTGGCGTGCGCTTGTGGGAGGCGACAACCGGCAAGGAAATGCAACCGGTGCCCGGGCATCATGCCTCGGTCGATGTGCTGGTTTACGAGCCGGACGGGAAGGGACTCATCACGGGAAGCCGGGACAACACCATCCTGCGCTGGGACCTGGCCAACGGCCAGAGCCGGCCCTGGCTAGATTGGCACGCGCCTGCCATGGACCGTTTTGCTCTGTCACCGGATCGCAAAATGCTTGCCACCTGGGAGTTTTCCCCTGGCTGCATTCGCTTGCGGAGCGCGGTTGGGCCAGGGGAAGGGCGCCTGCTTGGCACGTTTGAATCCCGGCCGACTAAAATCCCGACGAGACCGCTCACGTTTTCGCCGGACGGCAAACGGCTGGCAGCCATTTGCCGGGACGGCGTCTTGCGCCAGTGGGACGCGGTTAACGGTGTCCTGCTTTGGGAGAACAGGGTCCGCACCAGCCTGGGCGCAATTGCTTTTTCGCCGGACGGGAAGATGCTGGCAAGCGCTGGCTGGGCCGGAGGAGACACCACGATCCGTCTTTGCGATACCGAGACAGGGAAGGAGATTCGGGCTTGCGCGAACGGAAGCGTGGTGGGAGAGCTGGCCTTTTCGCCCGACGGTAAGATCCTGGCCGCCGCTGCCGGCAGCCACAATCGAGCGAGCTTATGGGACGTGGCCAGCGGAAAAGAGCTTCGTTCACTTACTGGATTGCAAAAAGGCGTGCATGCCCTCGGTTTCTCCCCGGACGGCCGCTTGATTGCCGCCACAGGGATAGACGACCATGCCGTGCGGGTCTGGGAAGTGGCCACGGGCGAAGCGGTCCGTCAATTCCCGGGGCCTTTCATGGGCGGCATGTCGGTCGTATTCGCGCCGGACGGCCGAACCCTCGCCTCGGGCGGTATGGATTCGACCATTCTGATCTGGGACCTGACCGGCAGGTCGAAGGACGGCGCGCTGCAGCCGTTGCAACTCACGGCGGACGGCCTGGAGCGGCGCTGGAGCGACCTGGCCGCCAGCGCAGGGCCGCGGGCGTTTCAAGCCGTCTGGGATCTGGCTGCCTGTCCGCGCTTGTCTGTGCCCTTTCTTCAAGATAAACTCCGTCCTGCCAGGCCGCCGGATGAAGCGCGCATGGCCAGGCTCATCGGCGATCTCGACGATGGCCGCTTTGCGGTACGCGAGAAGGCCACCACGGAACTGCAAAAGATTGTCAATGTCGCCGAGCCGGCTCTGCGTAAACGGCTCGACAACAAGCCGCCGCTGGAGGTGCAGCAACGGATCGAGCTGATTCTGCGCACGCTGGATCCGAGCCAGTCGAGCGAACGCCTGCGGCTGGCGCGAGCCGTTCAGGCACTGGAGTACACCGGCGTCTCCGAGGCCAGGAAACTTCTCGAGACTCTGGCTGAGGGAGCGCCAGCCGCTGTGCTGACACGGGAAGCAAAAACGGCGCTGGACCGCTTGAGCAGAGTGCGGGCGCAAAATTGACTGCCCGGCGAATCGCTCAGTTTTCGTGGCAGCAACTATAATGAGCCGAAAGCAGACTAACAAACAGCTGTTGCGCTCTCCAAAGGGGCGAGCCATGCGGAATTTCCGATTTGCCGTTCTGTCGCTACTTCTTGTGACTGGGTGCCAGCGTCAAGGGACGTCAAGCAACCCTTCTGCCGGCGGCCAGGCCGGCAACCAGACCTCGTTGACCGAGGCTCGCCGCGGCTTCCAGACCAGGCTGGCGCGGCGCGAGTCGGCCCGGGAACCGGTGCCCGCGCCGCCGCCGCGGTTGTTCGTCACGGTCCACTACGATTCGCCGGCCGGCAAGCTGGCCGCGTATCGCAGCCCGCTGCCGCAGGACGGCAAGAAGCACCCGGCCATCCTCTGGATTACCGGAGGCGACTGCAACTCCATCGATGACGGCGTCTGGAAAGAGGCGCCGCCGGAGAACGACCAGACTGCCAGCGCCTTCCGGAAAGCCGGGGTCATCATGATGTTTCCGTCGCTGCGTGGCGGCAATGACAATCCGGGTTTCAAGGAAGGCTTCCTTGGCGAAGTGGACGACGTGCTCGCCGCCGCCGACTACCTGGCCAGGCAAGCCGGCGTCGATCCCAGGCGTATTTACCTGGGCGGCCACAGCACCGGCGGCACGCTGGTGCTGCTGGCGGCCGAATGCTCCGACCGCTTTCGCGCCGTCTTTTCCTTCGGCCCCGCGGACGACGTCGCCGGTTACGGCCCCGAATATCTGCCCTTCAATACCTCCGACCGGCGCGAGCTTGAACTCCGCTCGCCCGGACGCTGGCTTCACTCCATCCAGAGTCCCGTATTCGTGTTTGAAGGCACTCAGCAAGGCAACCTGCGCTCCTTGCAAGCGATGGCGCGCAGCACGTCGAATCCGCTGGCCCACTTCCATCCGGTGCGCGGCGCCACGCATTTCAGCATCCTGGCCCCGACGACGGGGCTCGTCGCCGCCAAAATCCTGAAGGACACCGGTCCGGCGACGAATATCGCTTTTACGGAAGAAGAACTAAATCGACCATTTGCGAGATAGGTAGAAGGCTCATGGAAGGTTCACGCCCGCAGCGGGGCACTTTTTTAAGGCTTTTGCCGTCGCGCAGAATTCTCCACAACGGGAACAACCCCGCTTCCAACCAAGTGGTTGCCCCTTTTTCAGTCTTAGGTGCAGTGCCCCGGCGGGCTTACTGCGATGAAGCCTCCCTTTCATGACTCATCATAAGCCTGTCTCAGCCATGCCACCAGTTCCTTGTCCACCTCGCCCGGCCGCGCTACGCGAACCCGGTGGCTGACCATGGCATTGAAGCTGCCGGAAGCTTCCAGGCGCCCGGACGGGGCGACGCCTTTGAGGTTGATGCCAACATCGACGCGTGTCGCGGTTGAGGGCTGAATGATGGCGAACTGCTTGTTGCGGCGAAGGCTGACATAGGCTTTCTTGGGCGACGCCTCGACATCCTTGCCGAATTTCCGCACGGCGGCAAGAACCGCGTCGTAAATCGGACGCAGCACCGATTTGGCGCCCGCGTACTGAGCTTCCACGAGGGCTTCGGTGTCGGTCGCCGTGTGGCTGTCGCTCGCCAGCGCTTGCAGGGCAATCATGTTGGCGAAGCCGTGCGTGAGGCCATGCTCGGTCTTGAGCAAGGTCATGAATTCTTTGTGCCTGGATAACTTGCTGGAGCGCAGGATCTTCAGCCATTCTTCCAGCGACTTGCCTGTCTTGTCACGCAGGCCCGCGATCATGGCGGCTTTCATCTCTTCCGGGGATTTGGCCATTAATCTTCCCTCCCATCTGATTCAGGTTGATGAATTCTGCCGGCGACTGCGGACGCGTCTGCAGCAAGCGAATGGCGTGCGGCAGCTAAGGGCGCGTACCTGGCCACAATCGCCTTGGCAGCACGGAGTCCGTCCACCGCGGCGCTGACAATGCCGCCGGCATAGCCGGCGCCTTCGCCGACCGGGTAGAGTCCAACGATTCCTGGTGTTTCCAGGGTAATCGGGTCGCGCACGATGCGGATCGGCGAGCTGCCGCGCGCTTCCGGGCCGGTCAGGGTCGCCTGGGCCAGAAAGCGGCCTTGCCAGCGCTGGTCCATGATCGGCAGGCCGTGCCTGAGCGCTTCATGAATGAAGGAAGGCACCAGCTCGGCGATCGAGGCCAGCACGAGGCCGCGCGGATAACTGCAGGGGGGCAGCTTGCGGCTGGGGCGCTGGTTCAAGAAATCGTCTGCCAGCTGAATGGGACAAAGATAGTCTTGCCGGCCCGCGGCGAAGGCCCGCTGCTCATAGACTTCCTGCAGCCGGACACCGGCGAGAATATCGCTGCCGCCGAATTGCTCCGGTTCCACGGTAACCATCAAACCGCTGTTGGCAAACGGGGAATCGCGCCCTGACAGACTCATGCCGTTGGTCGAAAAATACCCGGGCTCGGAAACGCTGGGAATGATGTGGCCGCCGGCGCACATGCAAAAAGAAAAGAGGTTTTGCGGGCCGCGGGCAATGAGCGCATAGTCGCCGGCGCCGAGTTTCTCCTCCAGCCGCGCGTCGCCATATTGAACGCGGTTTACGGTTTCCTGCGGCTGTTCAATGCGGACGCCCATCTGAAAGGGCTTGGGCGCCATCGGTATGCCGCGGCGCAGCAGCATGCGATAAATATCGCGGGCACTGTGCCCGGTAGCCAGGAGGGCAACCGTGGCCGGGATGTAGCCGGCCGAGGTCATCAGGCCGCGCAGGCCGCCTGCCGAAATATCCAGGTCCTCCACCCGGCAGGAGAAGCGTACCTCGCCTCCCAGCGCCTCAATGCGCCGGCGAAGCGCCTTGACCACCGCCGGCAGGCGATTGCTGCCGAGGTGGGGACGATAATCATAAAGAATCGACGGTTTCCCCTTGCAGGCGGCGAACAGCTCCAGCACGCGGCGCACGTCGGGCCCGGAATTGCGGCAGGTCAGCTTGCCGTCGCTGAACGTGCCGGCGCCCCCTTCGCCGAACAGGTAATTGCTCTCCGGATTGAGGGGGCCGCCCGCGTCGAAGGCATGGACATCGTGAATGCGTTCGCGCACCGCCCGGCCGCGCTCCAGGACCAGCGGCTGGTACCCCTGCTCGGCCAGGAAATAAGCCGCCACCAGGCCGGCCGGCCCGGAACCAATGACCACCGGACGCTCGGCGAGGGAGTTTAACCCGGGCGGCGGCATCCGAAACGGAATCTCACGATAGGGTTCAATGCGGGCTTCCGGATGGCCAGCGCGGCGCTGGTGGCGAGCAATGCGCGTTTCATCCTCGGCCAGATCTACCTCCACCGCATAAACAAAGCGCAGCGCGCTCTTGTCGCGCGTATCGAGGCTCTTGCGCAGGATGCGCCAGCGCCGCAGCAGCTCCGGCCCGACGCCGAGAAGCCGCGCCAGGCGCGCAGGCAGCCCGGCTTCCGGTTCATCCAGGCAGAGCCGAATATTGGAGACGCGCAGGGACATGGCGTAATTTTCGGAACAGGACATCAGCGCAGCGGCGGATTAGCAATCCGCCCTACACGGCGAGCGGAGCAGAAATCTATCCGCAAGCTTATTATCGCACATTCCTGGAGCCGGCACGACCCAGGTCGATAGTGGGTAGTATCTCGCTTTGCCGTATTGTCGCCTTTCGCTCCGCGAAGGACATGCTTTCGCGGAGCGAAAGCCGACCAACTGAAAGCGGGCTGCGCGCTCACCTCCCTGTAAGCTCGGAGATGCGCACCTTCTGGAGATGTTTGCGCAATTGCTCGGCGGAATGATTGCAGATGGCGTCGAGCTTGCGATCGAGGTGGCCGTCGTTTTGGGATTGGGAGAGGGGGGCCATGCCGCGAATCGGTCCATCGACGGCCTCGATGACGTCGAGCATGGAAATATCGTGCGCGGTGCGGGCGAGGCGATAGCCGCCGTTCGGCCCCTTGACCGAATGCAGGACGCGGGCGGAGACAAGGGGCTTGAGGACTTTCAAAAGAAAACGCTCGGGAATGCCGCGGGCCTTGGCGATATGATGAGACGCTACCGGCTTGTTCTGCTGCTTCTGGGTCGCCATGAACACCACGGCATGTAAGGCATAGCTGCTCGCTCGCGTCAACCTCATAGAAACTCGCTGCCTCCAGGCATGCTGGCAGGCATGCGCTCCTTCAAGAAACGATGTTGCTATTGAAAACCAGTGGAGCAACCGGACGAGAAGTCTTGCCAACCGGTTGAGAAAGGTGTCTGGAACCTTACTGGCACCTTTTCCAACAGGCTGGTGTGTGTCGCTCTGTTCCCATTCTCTTAACGCCTTCAAATAGATTTATAGTTGGAAAAAGCGAAGTGGCAATCATGCCTGAGCTATTTAGCGGGCCCCCTTCATAATTGCTTCTGGATGTCCGAGGCCTGAAAAGCCACACCAAGCACCGCAGTCGCCGGCACGTCGCTCTCGCGGACGTGGACCAGGCCGCGGCGCACCTGGATCCGCCACAGCAAAGGTCCCTGGTGGTTGACAATACCGGCGAGCATCGCATCGCTGGGCGGAGTGCACACAAAAGTCTCCATTTGCGCTCCCGGTGGCAGTGCTTCATAGGTCTGCCCTTCGAGTGCCGGCCGATTGTCCGCACGCATCCCCGGCCGCCAGGGCAAAGGGCCGCCGTAAAGGCGTTGCTTGCCGACCTCCAGGAATGTGTACGGTTTGCTGTCCTGTGCCGACTTCCACTGTCGATCGAAGTACGGATCGGTAGGGCTGAAGACCACATCCCCGGAAACGTTCTTGAGCTTGAGATGCAACAGCAGCGCTTCCCCGGGTAGGACATCTTCCGTCATATCGGGATGGCGTATTCTCAATCGGCCCCATTCAACCCGCAAGGGAGTTACCTCGACGTCGCCGAGGCGGATGGAATGTTTCAAGTCGATCTTCAGGCGCTCGGGAAGCGGCGAGTCGGGATCGAGACGTTCATAAGAAATGCTGCTGTGTTTTTGCCGCTTCGCCCCTTGAAAGTCCCCCTCGACGTCCGGCAAATAATCCAGCGAAGGCTGCGGCGGACGCAGGTAGAGGGTGATCACCGCGATCGTGGACAGGATCGCATAGGAGATGAGTGGAATGACCACCAGGGCAAGGAACATGCCGCTGCGCATACCCGTGGGCAGCGCGCGCGCTGGCAGGTTGCGGGGGAATGAATCAGCAGAAAGTCCCAAAGACTCACCAGACTGTAACGCGGCCGCAGGCTGAAAACCTGCGCCCGTGAAATCGGCGACAGCATGCTCGTGGTCGTGTGCTGGCGGCAAGAGGCCTGCCGTCGCGCTGGCTGCGGCGTCCTGAGCAACCTCGGTGCCGACGTCTCGACTTGCCGATGGTTCCAGCGGCAGCCCGGACATCGCGACCGCCGACTCGTGCAGAGCTTCCGCAGAGGGCCCGGGCATCGGCACGTCCGTGCTGCTGAAGATCGGACCGCTCGATGCTGCCGCCTCCGGAGCGTTTTCTCCGCCGGCAGTTTCCCCCGGCACATTTTCTGTATGCAGGTCCGTCGGCATCTCGATCCTGGGAGCAGCGTTGCCGAACAGAGCGTCGCCCGCCTGCTCGGTGGTCTCAAAAATGCTCTCCTCGTCAACGGCCGGCGGCACGGTAAAGGTGATTTCCGGCGGCGCCGCTGTCTGCACCACTTGCTGACAATGCGGACAATGAACCGCTTGCCCGAGGAAATGCTCCTCGACCTCGATCAGCTTACCGCAATTGCTGCACTGAAAATTCACGATGATCCTCGCTCCGCAGGCATGGAGGTGCTTAGCTGCCACCAATCGACGCGGGCCAGGGCGGCTGGCATTTCGGGCATCAGACCCTGCTGATAGGAAACCACAGCCAGCAAGGGCACGTCAATCCAGCGCCCGAGCTCCTCGACGTTGGTTTCTTCCGCCAGGCCGGCGGGCAGGGTGGTCTCATTCACGATTATGCCCGCCACGGACAGCTTTCGCCGGCGGGCAACTTCCAGCGTGAGCAGTGTATGATTGAGCGTGCCCAGGGAGCGCCTCGTAACAATCACCATGGACATGCCGAGCGCAGCGATCAGGTCGGCGACCGTTTCGGTTTGCGTCAATGGGCAAAGAAGGCCGCCAACTCCTTCCACTAGCAAGGCGCTGGCCGGCTCGGCCTCGTTGCGAACTGCATCGACAAGCTCGCCCAGGGTCAAGCTTACCCCGCGTCGCCGTGCCGCCACGGAGGGGGCTACGGCATCGGCAAAAGTCCACGGCGTGACCTGCGGCCACCGTTCTGGGGGAACGCCTGCGGCTTCCGCCAAACGTACCGTATCGGCGCTAAAGCGTTGGCCGTTCGCCCCCGTGGCCACCGGCTTGCAGACGCGCACGCTGCGTCCTTCGGCGCGCAGCTTCCGGGCCACGGCCGCTGTCACGAACGTCTTGCCGACACCCGTATCCGTGCCGGTGAAAAAGAGACCAGGGACGCGAAGCCTGGCAGCAGATAGGTTCACGTCGTTCATGGACCTCATTCAAAAGGCAATGCCACTTCCTGCAGGCAATTGTAAAGAACATCGCACAGGCGATCCAACAAGGCATCGGTAATCGCCAGCGGCGGCATCACGACAATGACATCGCCCAGAGGCCGCAACAACACGCCGCGCTCTCGCGCGGCCCGGCACACCTGAGCGCCGAGCCGCTGCTCCGGAGGGAAGGCTCGTTTGCTGGACTTGTCGCAGACCAACTCGATGCCGGCCATCAAGCCCTGCTGGCGGATATCGCCCACCATGGGCAGTCCTGCCATGCGCTCAAGATGCTCGCGGAGGCGGCTGACCTTGGCCGGCAACGCCTGTAAAACGCCCGCTTGCAGCAATTCCAGATTGGCCAGGGCCACTGCGGCACCCAGCGGATTGCCCGTGTAGGTATGCCCGTGACAAAAGGTGCGGCCTTCTTCGGGACGGCCCAGGAAGGCGCGGAACACCTCCTCAGTCGTGAGCGTGGCGGCCAGCGGCAGGTAGCCGCCGGTCAAGCCCTTCGCCAGGCAGAGAAAGTCGGGAACAACATCCTCTTGAGCACATGCAAACAGTGTGCCTGTGCGGCCGAAACCGACGGCGACCTCATCCGCGATCAGCAAAACCTGTTGCGCGCGCGTGATTTGGCGAACGCGTTGCAAGTATCCGGCGGGAGCGGCAATCATGCCCGCCGCGCCTTGCATGAGCGGTTCCACGACCACGGCCGCCAGCGTCTCGTGATGTTCCCGAACCAGGTCTTCCAGGGCTTCCAGGCAGTCAATGCGACAGCTCGCCCGTTGCAGTCCCAGGGGACAGCGATAGCAGTAATGATTCGGGGCGCGTACGGTGGGAAACAGCAGCGGCGCAAACAGGTGATGGAACCGCGCCAGATCGCCGACGCTGACATCCCCGAGCGTATCGCCGTGATAGGCGCCCTGCAAAGCGAGGAAGCGCGTCTTCTGGGGCTGCGGCTTCCTGCATTGCCGCCAGTACTGGAACGCCATCTTGAGCGCCACCTCGACCGCAGTGGCCCCATCGTCTGAATAGAAGACCCGCGTTAACCCCGGCGGCGCCAGCTCGACGAGGCGCCGCGCCAGTTTGGTCGCCGGCACATTGGCGCATCCCAGCAGCGTGCTGTGCGCCACCTGGTCCAGCTGCGCACGCACCGCCAGATCGAGTTCTGGCACGCGGTGACCATGCACGTTGCACCACAATGAGGAAACGCCGTCGATGTACTCGCGGCCGTCCATATCGACGAGGAGGCAGCCGTGCGCCCGTTCGATGAGGAGCGGCTTCTCCGCGGCATAAGCTTGCATGGGCGTGAACGGATGCCAGACATGGTCGCGATCCCAGCTTTCCAGTTGTTCGCGGCTGGCATCCATGACGTACCTTAAGCGGCGTGTCTCGTAGAACGGAATTCATTCCGTTCAGCAGCGGGAAGCCGCTCCCGGTGTTGAACGGAATGAATTCCGTTCTACGAGTCACGCTGCAGCTCCCTCAGAACTTCTCGGGCGTGGATGTCACGATCACGGGCGTTCCGACCTGGGCGTGCAAGTGCCGCGCGGCATTGCCCTGGTTGACCGCTATTTCGAGCAGGCGCGCGCTCGAAACCAGCGCCACCACGTCACCGGGCTGCGCTTCTCCATAGCAGCGCACGCGCTGCGACACTTCCTGCTCGCCCACCTTGACCTGGAAAGGCTGCGGCGCGGCGGGCAAGGCAGCCGCCGGAATATTGGTAATCAGATTGCCAAAATGGTCGACGAACAACACCTCGCCGCGTATGCCGTTCGGCCCGCGCATCGGCTCGGGAAGCGCGAGGCGAACCCACTCGCTTACAACAGGCCCGAGCAAACCTGTATCGAGTCCGAGGCTGAGCAGCGCGGCAACCGGCGCCAGAATATCCCGGCCATGAAACGTGGCACTTACAGGCTGTCGCCAATAGCGTGCTTCCGTGAGCCGGACAACGCGTGGCAACGCCTCCCGCGCCAGCGTAGTCCAGCAGCCATTGTCCGGCACCAGCAGGCGATGGCCGTTCACTTCGACGTAGAGTAAGGCCCGCTGCGTGCCAACCCCGGGATCCACGACCACCACGTGCACTACCTCGGGTGGAAAGCAAGGGATCGCAGTGGCCAGGAAGAACGCCGCATAGCGAAGATCCTGGGGCGGGAGCTGATGGCTCAGATCCAGAATGCGCGCACAGGGGTTGATGCCCAGGATGACTCCCTTCATGGCGGCGACGTAGGGCGAGTCCTCGCCGAAATCCGTAGTCAGGGTGATAACCGTATCAGGCATGTCTCCTAACACCCGATAATCCAGCCGACGACGATAACCAGGCACACGAACACGGCGGCAGCAAACCAGCGCGAATAGCGCAGGGGCGCGTCCTCGCGGGAAAGATAGTTCTCACATGCTGGGCAGCGGTGCGCCTCTTCGTAAACCGGCTTGCCGCAATAGGGGCAGGGCACTGTCTCCGCATCCTGATCGTCCCCGAAATCATCTTCGGCTTCGTCCCAGGACTCGTTCTCATCGTCATCGAACGCATCATAATGCGGCATGCCGGGTTTCCCTGCGTGCGTGATTGCGAATGCCGCTTCTTCTGTTCTATTAGCGGAAACACTCTTTGAGCAACCTCCGGAAGCCAGGCAGATCGCGCACCTGGTGGACCGCGGCGCGAAAGCCGGCGAAATCGGGCAGGAACTTGGCGAAATAACAGCTTGTTCGTGCCAGGCGCCGCAAGCCGACCGCCGTCCCGTAATGGCGGAATTCGCCTTCCACCAGTTGCAGCAATACCCGGCCGCGCTCTGCCCAGGTCGGCGGAGCGCCAGGCGTGAGGCCAAGACACAGCGCTTTGGTCTGCCGAAAAATCCAGGGATTGCCGAGGCAGCCGCGGCCAATGGCAACCCCGTCGGCACCGGTCTCTTTCAGGAAGCGGAGCGCGTCTGCCGGGGCGCGCACCCCGCCGCTGCCCAGGACTGGAATTTGCACCGCTTGCTTGACACGCGCCACGACGCGCCAATCCGGGCCCCCTACATAAGCCTGAGCGACGCTCCGGGCATGCACATCCACGGCGGCCGCGCCCGCTGCCTCCGCACCGCGGGCCACCTGAGGCGCCGTCTCCTGTTCGCCATGCGGGCCGCTTCGGATCTTCAGGGTGACCGGCACCGACACGGCGCGCACCACGGCGGCGACAATCCGAGCAATAGCCGGTGGGTCAGCAAGCAAGGCGCCGCCCTCGCCGCGATTCATGAGCCGCCGAATGGGACACTCAAAATTCAGGTCAATTATCGGGAAGCCGCACTCTTCCACAACCCGCGCCGCCTCGGCCATCACCGCCGGCTCGGCGCCGCTCAGTTGCCCGGCCCGCGCACCTTCTGCCGACGTGTTATGCAAGAGCCGCAGCGCTCGGCGGTCGCGCCGCGCCACATCGGCTGCATCCACGCGCTCCGTGCAAACCAGGCTGGCGCCGAACTGCTTCATCAGCAGGCGAAAGGGATGATTGGTATGCTCCTCCATGGGAGCAAGCGTGATAGCGTGAGCAATGGAGACCGGACCGATGCGCATGATTGCGATTGCAGATTTGCGATTGCAGATTTGCGATTGAAGAATGAATGCGACGGCAATTTCAAATCTGCAATCTTCAATCTGAAATCTGCAATCCGCAGGGTTACTTTGCTCGGCTCAGATATTCGCCCGTGCGCGTATCGACCGCGATTAGCTCGCCAATGCCGACGAAGGGCGGCACAGTAACCTTGAGGCCGGTCTCCAGGGTGGCGGGCTTGTACTGAGCGGCAGCGGTGGCGCCCTTGACGGACGGCTCCGTGTCCACGACTTTCAGGTTGACCGTGGCGGGCGGCTCGACGCTGATGGCCTTGCTGTCGTACATGATGACGTGGACGTTATCGTTCTCCTTGAGGAAGAGCATCATCTCGCCGACCATTTCCTCCTCGAGGTGGAACTGGTCGTACGACTCGGTGTCCATGAAGACGTAGCTGTTACCGTCCTTGTACAGATATTGCATCTGCCGCTTATCCAGATAGGCCTGCTCGACCTTGTCCTGCGGCCGCACGCGGTTAATGGTGATCGAACCGGTGTTCAGGTTCTTGAGTTTCAGTTGCAAAATCGCCCGCCAGTTGCCGGGCGTGTTCAAATCACGGTCCACGACCGAATAAAGCTGGCCGTCTTCCCCGACAATGACCATGCCCTTGCGGACCTGGCTGTATTCAATCGATGCCACAACTACCTCCCTAAGCGCAACCAATCTGCGGTTCTGACCGGAACAGAGAAGCGAAACGGTAATTCTAGCAACAAGTGCGCGAGGCGAGAAGGCGACATGTCGCGAACATTGCCACGGCAGCTATCCGTGCGATTAACCCTCGTTGCCGGCGGCGCGAACAGCAATGAAATTTCGCAGCCAGGCCTGCGCTCAGGATGTCCGCAGGCGCTTACGCTTCTTTTGCCGTCGCGCCTCATGCTGGGCCAGCTCGTGTTCTCCGCTGATGATCCAGCCGACGCGCCCTAACAAGCGGCCGTAAATCAACAGGCAGGCGGACCACACGAAGCCCGTCAGCGGCGCCAGGAAAACAAAGCTGTCGTAATGCATGATCGTCAGGTAGCCCAGGGCCACGCACGGCGCTACCAGCACGGCCGACATAACATACAGGATCAGCAGCACGACGGGACGACCCAGCAGGTTGCGGACTATGTCGGTGTTCCAGAACATCCACCAGGAGTTATTAGTCAGGGCGCAGAGGAGCACGAAGGGCAACACGAAGATTGCGGACGGCACCAGACTCCAGGCGAAAATGCCGAAGCCCAGCTCTCCCTGCAGGGGAGCCGCGGCGATGCCAAACGGGACTGCGGCACAAAGAAAGATCCACAGCAGGTAGAAAAAGGTGAGAAACTTTTCCCAGATTGAATCATCCGGCCAGTCCACCTTGGGATTGCCGGCTGCCGTGTCCTGGATGGTCGCCAGGAAAAAGCCGCTCGCAAACGTGCCCGTCCACAGCAAGAACAGCACGAAGCCCTTCATGTAAAGAATGAAGACGCGCGACCAGATACTGCCCACGCCCATGTCGCTGTTGACGTACAGATCGATGACATAATGCAGGCCGGCGGCCATCAGGGCGACGAGCGTCAGGCCGAAGCCAAACAGGAACCAGGCGCGCAGCGCACTGGGATGCCAGGGAAAGCCGTACACGCCCCACCATAACGGCAGCCGCGGCGCCGGCGGCCTCTTGCGACGGACCTCGATGTTCTCGACTTCGTCCGGCTCCGGTTCTTCCACGGGCCGGGTACGAGCCGGCGCGTGCGCGGCATAACCGCCGGCGTCCTCTTCGTCGTCCGCGGCGGGCCGTGTCTCTGGCCGCGGCCGCGGCGCTTCGATTGCGGAGCGGGCGCCGCCGGCGACCGGCTCTGGCGCAGACCGCAGCAGTGTGCCGCAGCGCGGACAGCGAAGCGTCCTGGTCGAGCCCGCCCGCGCCCGGCATTTGCTCCGGCAAGACGGGCAAACAAGGATCTCTTGGCTTGCTCCCATGGACTCCTCGCGGCCCATGCAACGCTCCTTCGGCACCGCGCTACCCATTGGGTCAGCGGATAATCTCCAGGCCCGGATTCGATTCCTTCAGGACCAGGCCGCTAGCCAGCGTGCCATCGAGATAAATCTTTTTCAACTTCTTCAGTCCCTTCAACTCGCCGAGGCGCACTTCATCCACCAGCGTCTGATTCAGGTTCAGTTCTTCCAGATCCACCATGTTCTTGAGGAACTGCATGCCTCCGCCCGTCACCTTGGTATGGCCGAGATCAAGGGAGCGCAGGGTCTTGACGTCTTCGAGCCATTCGAGGTTGATATCGCTGGTCAGGGTGCCGCTCAGGTTCAGTTTGCGGAGCTTCGGAAAGGCGACCAGCCTTCCCAGGAGGCTCGGCTTGAATGTACAGCCGGAAAGCGAGATGCCGACCACCGGGTTATCCGGACTTTTTTTGTCGTACTCGATGGCGGCGTGCACCTCTTGAAGCTCTGCAAGAACCGGGCCCGGGTCGGGGGGAGCCTTCGGGGAGCCGGGCCTGATCCAGAAGAGAAGGCCCGTGGCCGCGGCTACCACCAATAACCCGGCCACGATGAGCCCGATATGGGCGGCCTTCGGGCCGGCACTCTCTTGTTTTTTCTTTCGTTTTCGCTTCTTTCGCCGGGGCGTCGTCGCTTGCAGGTCTTCTTCCTGTTCCTCGGGTCCTGCAACGTCATCCTCCACCGGACGCTTCTTCTCCATAGACCTTGGCGGCGGCGCAGTTTCGTGAGCAGGACCCACGCCATACCCCTGGGCCGCTTCCTCGTCAGCAGGTCGCTGCCGCGGGGATGACTTGGCGCCCCGGGACGCCGGCGCGTCCACAGCTTGAATGCGGTTGCTCTTCGGCGCAGAGGCCACGTTCTTCGCGCTCGTTGGCCGCGAAGGCGGGCCGTCATCCGGAGCGGACGGGTCGGCCGATTTCGTAGCTGCTGCCGGCACGCGAAATTTCTGTCCGCACTTCGGACAGGCGCCGACACCGCCGGCCTGGGCATCGGGGATCGATAGCGAATTGGCACATTTGGGACATTTGATACGGATCATGACCTTGGCCCCCGGGCAACCTGGTCCGTAGAGGTACGAGTCTTACTAATTTACTCGACGCGGTTCGTAGATGCCACTCCTAAAATCGCCGAAGAAAGTGGACAATAGCCGGCCGCAAGCCCATAATCAAAATCTGCTCCTGGCGACCTGCCCCTTCCCCGGGTCGAGGCTCTGCCGATGTTCAAGATTTCTGTCCACAACGACAAACAGACGCAGCAACTCGTGCATGAAGCCGGTCCGCTCGAGCTGGGCCGCGGCCTGGCACGCGACCTGCCCCGCATCCAGGTCGACGATGAGTACATCTCGCGCGATCAGCTGCGCGTGGAAGCGCTGACAAACGACCGCATTCGCCTCGAGAATCTCAGCCAGAAGAACGCCATCCGCATCGTGCCCAACGGCTGCCTCGAGGTCGGCAAAGCACAGGAGCTGGCTTTGCCGGTGCAGTTGAGCATCGGTCGAACCCAGATCCACATCGGCGCCGCCACCAGCAATCCCAGTCAGACTGCCGTGACGCTCAAGCGACCCGTAAGCAGCCTGGCCGGAACCCTTCACGATCCGGGAGCACCGGACATTGACGAGGATTCGCTAGTGCTTCTGGACGCCCCCGTTCGCGCTGACAGCGCCAGCCTGAGACGGCGGCCCTTGCATGACGGCCAGGCCCCTACCGTAGAGGCCTTGAGCCAGTGGCTGGAAACCATCATTACCCTCCAGCAAAGCGCCCCCGGCTCTCCCGAGTTCACGCGCCATGTAGCCCAGACCCTGGTCGATCTCATCGGCCTGGATATGGGCCTGGTGCTTTTTCGCCGCGATGAGGGCTGGGCGATCGTGGGCAGTTTCGCGGTCGATAGCAACGTGCGCATGAATTACAGCCAGACCTTGCTGCGCCGCGTGCTGGCCAGCCGGCAAACGATGTACCAGGACCTCAAGGAGGCGGCGCTCGATGCCGTCAGCCTCGACGACACCGAGGCTGTCGTGGCGGCGCCGGTCTTCGGTCTGAACCAGGACGTGGTCGGCGTGCTCTACGGCATGCGCAGCAAACGGACGGTCGAGCGCGGCGGCATCCTGCCGCTCGAAGCCAAGCTGGTGCAACTTCTGAGCGAGGCGGTCGGCGCCAACCTGGCCCGCAGCACCGCCACGCGCACGCGCGTGCAGTTCGAGCAATTCTTTTCACCGGAGCTGGTGCGCGAGCTCGAACGCGATCCGAGCATGCTCGCCGGCCGCAACCAGGAGTTGACGATCCTGGCCAGCGACCTGCGCGGCTTTACCGGCCTCTCCCAGCGCCTCGGCGCCGAAAGCACCTGCGCCTTGATGCGTGCCCTGATGGATCGGCTCTCCGAGTTGATTGTGGAGCAGGGTGGTGTGATCGTCGATTACGCAGGCGACGGCATCCTGGCGATGTGGAATGCGCCGTTGCCGCAAGCCGACCATCCGGCCCGCGCCTGCCGGGCGGCCCTGGCCATGCTCGACGCCATGCCCGGCTTCAATGCCCAGTGGCAGGACCAGGTCGGTCACGCGCTGGCCCTGGGCGTCGCCGTGAACACGGGCGCGGCCCAGGTAGGCAATACCGGCAGCATACGCAAGCTCAAATACGGCCCGCACGGGCATACGGTCAATCTGACCAACCGCGTTCAGGACGCTACCAAGCAGCTGGGCCTGCCCCTGCTGATCACCGCTGCAACGCGTAACCGCCTCGATGGCTCGTTTGCCGCGCGCCGCCTCGGGCAATTTCGCTTGCGGGACGTGGAGGAGAGCGTCACGTTGTTCGAACTCGCCGGCGCCCGCGCCGCCGCACATTGGCCCGACTATCGGGACGTTTATGAAACGGCCCTGACCCAGTTCGAATCGAGCCAGTGGGGCAAGGCCTGCCATACCCTCATGCCGCTGCTGGAAGCCGCCGCCCAGTGCGGCCAGTACGATCGGCCGACGCTCAAGTTGATGCGCCGCTCCTGGGAATGCCTTGAAGTTTCCCCAAATCCGTTCACGCCGATCATCGAAGTTGTCGGCAAGTGACGACGGCTCATGGCCCGCCAAGCAGGAGCGTAAAGTCCTTTTTCACCGCCTCGTAGCATTCGCACGCAGCAGCCTCCAGTCCCCGACGGTTCAGCACCGTGATCTTGCCGTGGATGTAGTCGATCAGACCGGCCTTCTGCAGCTTGCGGGCGACCTCGGTCACGCTGGCCCGGCGCACGCCGAGCATTTCCGCGAGCAAGCCGTGCGTGAGCGGGAACCGGTCCGAGCCCATGCGATCGTGCGTCATGAGCAGCCAGCGGCAGCAACGTTTCTCGAGCGGATGCAGCAGGTGGCAAGCCACCGATTGCGTAAGCTCGCCGAGAAAGGCATTCACATAGCGGCAGAGAATCTGCGGCAAGCAACCGCCACGGCCGGCTGCGCCGCGAAGCAGGAGCACGGGCAGGCGGAGAGCCTGACCCGGCACCTGGACAATGTCGCTGCGCGGCGCGGCGTCGGCGCCCAGGAAAGCGCGCACGCCCACCATGCCCTCCTTGCCCACGCTGGCGACCGGCACCCCCGAACCGTCGCGCATCATGTCGATCGAGGAAACTACGCCCGAAAGCGGAAAATAGACGAATTGCATCGGCCGCTCCCGTTCGTAGAGGACCTGCTTGAAGTCCAGGGAGACCAGTTCCAGGTTGGGAAGGAGATGCGTGTATTCTTGTTGTGGCAGGAGAGCGAGAAGGCGATTTTGTTCCTGAGTCAGCGAGCCTTCAGACACCTGCACCTCCTCGCGAGAGACATTGGCGAAGATCGGGCCGGCGATGGTTCCTGCGCACGCGGATAACCGTGCAAACGGCAGAGGAGATGATTGCTTCTCATATGTATATATTTATATATCTCTACCAATTGGCGTCAAGGCGGGCGCCGGGCGCTCAAAAAAGGACAGGGCCGGCCAAGGTCGTGTCGCCCATCACGAGTCTCGAACCGCACCCTGTCCAGATTCAATGGCCCGGCGATGGGGTCAAGTTAAGCATTTGTGGCTTTAAGTTTCAAGCACAATCGACCAACATTTTTTTTGTGCCGGTTTTCGTTGGACCGAGACTGTACGCTAGAGTACAATCTCTCCCATGGCCGGAGCCGGTAGAAATCCAAATCGTCACAAACACAAGACTGTCAGCTTTCGCCTCCCCGATCAGGTGATGACGCAACTGCGCAAGTTAGCCAGGCGCAATCGCCGCACGCTCTCGGGGGAGGCCCAGATCGCCTTTGAAAATCATCTTGCCGCCAACGGCCGCACGGCCTCCGTCCTCCAGCCCGGCGCGGCGAAAAAAGCCTGATTTCGGGCGTACACCAGGATTGATCTGATCGACGTACATCGCCGTGCCCAACCTTGCTGGTGACAGCACGAGCGCGCGTAGCCGGTAGGCCCGGAATAGAATATCATACTGGACCATTGCCCACGCACGCTTGACTAACCAAGAGACCGCAGTCCATGAAAGCTCTCGTCAAACGCAACGCCGAACCAGGACTCTGGCTGGAAGACGTGCCGCGTCCCGAGATCGGCGTCAATGACGTGCTCATTCGCGTCGACCGCACGGGGATTTGCGGCACCGACCTGCACATTTACAAATGGGACGACTGGGCGCGGAAAACCATCCCGGTGCCGATGGTGGTCGGCCACGAGTTCGTGGGCGAAATTGTCGCGGTCGGCTCCAACGCCACGGATTTCCATGCCGGCGAGATTGTCAGCGGCGAAGGCCACGTGGTCTGCGGCCGCTGCCGGAATTGCCTCGCCGGCCGGCGCCATCTCTGCAAGGACACCAAGGGCATCGGCGTCAATCGGCCGGGCGCCTTTGCCGAATACATCGCCTTGCCCATGACCAACGTCTGGCATCATGATCCGGAGGTCGATCGGGACGTCGCCTCGATCTTCGATCCCTTCGGCAACGCCGTGCATACGGCCCTGACCTTCCCCGTCCTGGGTGAGGATGTATTGATTACCGGCGCCGGGCCCATCGGCATCATGGCAGCCGCCGTGGTCCGCCACGCCGGCGCCAGGCACGTTGTCATTACCGACGCCAATCCGTATCGCCTCGAGCTGGCCAGAAAAATGCACGTTACCAAGGCCCTCGACATTCGCTCCGGCTCGATCGCCGACACACAGAAGGCCCTGGGCATGAAAGAAGGCTTCGACGTCGGCCTGGAGATGTCCGGCAATCCGGCCGCCTTCCGGGACATGCTTGGCAACATGGCTCATGGCGGCAAGATCGCCATGCTCGGCATCCCCGAAAAGGACATGGCCATCGACTGGAACCTGGTGATCTTCAACATGCTGACCATCAAGGGCATTTACGGCCGGGAAATGTATGAAACGTGGTACATGATGACCGTCATGTTGCAGAGCGGGCTCGACATCAGCCCGGTCATCACGCACCGCTATCACTACACCGAGTTTCAGAAGGCGTTTGAGCAGATGCTCACGGGACAGACCGGCAAGGTGATTCTGAAATGGTGAACGCCCTTGAATAGTCATCGCCGAGAGATTCAGGTTGTCGATTCCCACACTGCCGGTGAACCGACGCGGGTCGTCATTGCCGGCGGCCCCCACTTGCCGCGGGGCGCGCTCAGGGAACAACTGGCTCACCTGCGCGTGGAACACGACTCCTTCCGTTCTGCTGTGGTCAACGAACCGCGCGGCTCGGATTCCCTGGTAGGCGCCTTGCCATGCGAATCGCCCGATCCTTCCTGCTGCATGGGCGTGATGTTTTTCAACAATGTTGGCTATCTCGGCATGTGCGGGCATGGCGCCATTGGGCTTATCACAACATTCGCCTATTTGAACAGGCTTCAGCCGGGCACGCACCGGCTCGATACGCCGGCCGGCAGCGTCACGACACGGCTCCATGATTCCGGCGCCGTCACCGTGCGGAATGTCGCAAGCTTTCGCAGCCAGGCCAATGTTTCCATGCACGTGGAGGGCTATGGAAGCATCGTCGGCGACGTGGCCTGGGGGGGCAACTGGTTTTTTCTCGTCCACGATCACGGCCAGGAGCTGACGCTGGCCAACCGCGCGCGTTTGACCGATTTCAGCCAAAAGATCCGCCGGGCGCTGGCCCGCAACGGCGTCACGGGAGATGACGGCCAGGAGATCGATCACATCGAGTTGTTCGGCCCCTCCGTCAGCGCCGATAGCAAGAACTTCGTCCTTTGTCCCGGCGGCGCCTATGATCGCTCACCGTGCGGCACCGGGACAAGCGCCAAGCTGGCTTGCCTGGTAGCAGACGGCAAATTCCGGCCGGGCGATATCTGGAGGCAAGAGAGCATCGTGGGCACCCTCTTTGAGGGTTCCGTGGAGATTGTCAACGGAGAGATTCATCCCAGCATTACCGGGAGTGCCTACATCGTCGGCGTGGCACAACTGATTCTCGACGAGCATGATCCATTTTGCTGGGGCATTCGGCATTGAGCTGGAGAGAGACCATGCAATGGATAGGCGTTGTCCCCGCGTTGACCACGGCGTTTCGTGAGGATCTCTCCGTCGATTTCGATTTCGTGGCTCGCCATGCGGCGTGGCTGGTGGACAACGGCTGCAGCGGCCTGGTTGCTCTTGGCTCGCTGGGCGAGGGGGCCACGCTCACCGAGGCGGAGAAGCTGGCGTTGCTGAAGACTCTTGTCAAAGCCGTCGGCGAGCGCGTTCCCATCATTGCGGGGATTTCGTCGCTGAGTACGGCGGATGCCGTGCGTCTGGCAAAGATGGCGGCTGAGCACGGCTGCGAAGGACTGATGGTCTTGCCGCCCTACGTCTATTCCACCGATTGGCGCGAGATGAAAGCCCATGTGGCGGCGGTCCTGCGCGCGACCCATCTGTCGTGCATGCTTTACAACAATCCCATCGCTTACAGGACTGACTTTCTACCCGCCCATATCGCGGAGTTGGCAGCCGAGCATGTCAACCTGCATGCGGTAAAGGAATCGAGCGCCGATGTGCGCCGCATTACTGCCCTGCGTGCCCTGATCAGTGACCGGCTGCAAATCCTGGTCGGCGTCGATGACCTCATCGTGGAGGGAGTTGCGGCGGGCGCCGTTGGCTGGATCGCCGGGCTGGTCAACGCTTTCCCGCGCGAATCGCTCGCACTGTTCCGGGCGGCGCAGCAAGCCATGAATGAGGAAACGCTACGGCTCTATGCCTGGTTCTTGCCGTTATTGCGTCTGGACACGGTGCCGAAATTCGTGCAGATGATCAAGCTCGCCCAGGCCGCCGTCGGCATGGGCAATCCGCGCGTGCGGCCGCCGCGCCTGGAATTGGCCGGCACCGAACTGCGCGAGACGCAGGCCATCATCCAGCAGGCGTTGAGCCAACGCAGTCCATGAGGCCCAGACTGCATGGCGCTCCTTTCCCTTGCTTGCAATCGCCCGCGCTACCGCCTAAAATGCAGTCGGTTTGGCGATTTTCTGTGCGATTCGCCAACGCTGCCATGACACGGGTCCTGCACAGGACGGAAACGCAGCGTATGAAATCCTGGCCCCGCGGCTGGCTTATCCTGGCATGTCTAGGCATTTCCTGTCTGGCCGGCCGCTGCCTGGCCCAGCCCCAATTCCCGGACGACAAGGAGGACCTCATCAAGCAATTGCCAGTGCCGGAATCGCTTAATCTTGAAGATCTGTTCAAGAAGATAGACAAGCAAACGCTGGACGCTACCTTGGCGGATTTGGAGAAAAGAGGATTTACTCGTGAGAAGATCAAGGCCTTGTTTAATCAACCCGCCGTCATGGAGGCGGCCAGGAACCTCCGCGCCGATAGTCCTGTCCTGACTCCAGAAATGCGAAGACGGTTGCAAGGCATGAGCCTGGAACAAAGGAATTCCTATTTCGATCAGTTCAAGAAGCACTTGGATAACAGTACCCAGGATAAGAGTTCTCATTTGCCCAACCCTCGGAATATTGCATCCAACATTCCCCAGCTTAAGACCACACCCGAACGGCGCTCGCAAGGCATGGCTCCGATGACCCCGGCCGTCGGTGGCACAAATAACAAGGATGATTCGTCCACGCCGCCCGATGGACAAGACTCCAACGTTTCTCCGGCGCCGCCCAATCCGGAAGCGCTGCAGCCGCCGCCGAACTCGGCACTGAGTCGCGGCGTCATGAACTGGGCACGCAAATTCGATCCGTCGCTTACCGAGTCTCCGGCCCTGCGCAAAGCGATCCAAGAACTGGGACAGCATGTCGGGGAAAATGATCCGCGCTGGCAGAAACTGAGTGACAGCGCCGCGGCCATGAAGGAGCGCTGGTCGAAATTTGGGGAGTCGCTCCATCTGGAGCGCTTTGTGCCCAAACGGGGCATCCCCTGGCCGCAGACGTGGAAAGGCCCTTCCCTGTCCGGCTGGAACCGCTTTCAGGGCAACGCCGAGCGGGTGTTCAGTGCGGCTCCGGCCAAAAAGCTCGCCACGGCCGCGGGCGGTTCTTCCAGGAACTGGCAGGGCGTTCTGGCCGGCGTGGTGCTTGGACTCGTGGCTGTGATCCTCTGGAACGTGGTGTTACGGAACTCGCGCCGGGCGAACGGAGCCCAGGCCCGTTTCAAACTCGGCCCCTGGCCCGTCGATCCTGCCGCGGTTGCCAATCGGGAGCAATTGGTCCGGGCCTTTGAATACCTGTCGCTCCTTTGGCTAGGCGCCGCAGCGCGCAACTTGAACCACGAAATGATTGCTGCGCAATTGGGGCAAAAAACAAAGCCCGAGGGAGATGCCGCGCCGCTCCTGGACCCTGTCGCTCAGCAGCACGCGGCCGAAACGCTGGCTTCCCTGTACGAGCGTGCCCGTTATGCGCCGGCAACCGAGCTGCTTCCCGACGAGGCACTACGCACAGCACGGCGTGATCTTACTTTCCTGGCGGGGTTGCCGGCATCATGAGACGATCCGCCTGGCGATTTTGGTTGGCCCCGGCCGTACTTCATGTTTTTCTCTTGCCGGCTATTGCGCAGCAACCCAAACTGCCCGAGGCTAGCGGTACCGATATCTTCCGGCGCATCTTGCATGATCTTGGCTGCACGCCACTGAACAGTCCCCAAGACCTCCACGACAACGCCGAGAAAAAAGTGGTGATTGCTCTCGGCAGACGGAACCGGCAGCAATTTGCCGCGCAAAAAGGTCAGTCTGGGGTGCCCTGGGAGATTTTTCTTGCCAATGGCGGCTCCGTGCTGCTCGCATCGGACCAAAGCACCCGGCAAGGCTTTTTGGACGCTCTCAGGGTTACAATCAATCTAGGACCACTGGAGGTGCCGCCCAAATCTAAAGCTGCTTACCGGGACCGCACCGGGCTTTTCATAAAGGCCCTGGACAAGGCGCCTTTCTCAGGCTCACTGAATCGCATCGCAGCGATTCAACCTGGTTTCCTCAGCCTCGATCGCCGTCCTCAACTTCAACCGCTGGCCGAATTGCCCGCCGACGCGCACAAACACGGAGAACTTGAGCCGTTTAAGAAAAAGATATTTGCAGCGGGAGCGGACCGTTTTGAAGGCGGTAATGGCCGTGTGCTGATTCTGGCCGATCATAGCATTTTCACCAACGCTCTCCTCTGGCAGCAGCCGGGGTCCACCTCCGCGAACGACAACTTTGAGTTCGCGCGCAACTGTGCGGACTGGTTGACGGAGTCCGGAAAACGCAATGAGATCTTGTTCTACGAGGCCGGCAAAATTGTCGAAGACTTCGACATCAATTTTATGGAAGACCCAGCACCGCCCTTGCCGCCCATTGAAGATGTCGTGCATGCCATCAATCAAGGCCTCTCGGGCATCGAGGCGGAGGACCGTTTCAAGACGGGGCTTGCCTCCCTGGCGCAGCAGGTTGACGCTCGGACCGTCATCATCGCCACGAGCATTCTGCTGGCCGCGTACGGGCTGATCCGGCTTGGGCGAGCCAAGTACCACGTGGAGCCCGGCCGGCCGCTCCTGGAAACCAGTCTCACGCAACTGGTGCCCTCGATCAACGTGGCCGCGCAGCGCCAGCGCTGGATGCTGCGGCACGGCAACTTCGCCGAGGCGGCGCAGACCCTGGCGCGGCAATTCTTTGAACATCTGCAGACGACCGGCCTGCTGCCGCCACATGCCGGCGAGCCGTCCGCCGAACCGCCCCGCCTGCGCAGCCGTCAAGGTTTCCGGCAGACGTGGAAGAGACGGCATGAGGTCCGCCGTCTCTGGCAGATTGCCTACGCCGAAGTCCCGGCGCCAACCTCCGCGCGAAAACTGGCGGCCTTGCAGGCGGCGCTGATGCGTCTGCGCCAGGACTTTGCGCAGGGCATTCTCCAGTTTCAGCACACGGCGGGCCCACCTTCTCCTCCGCCCAGATCGGCACAAATCGTGTAAGATACTCTTTGCTGCTGCTGGACTCCCCTAACCGAGGATCAGGTCCAACGTGACGCCAACTGAGCAACTTGCACAACGCTTGACGCCCCCCGCCGTATCGCCCGATGCCAACGGCGAGGCCGTTCGCGAGCTGGCCGGCCGCCTGCGCACCCTGCGCGAGCGCACCTTTACAGAGGTCGGCCGCGTCGTGGTCGGCATGGAGGCCGTGACGCATCAATTCTTGATTGCCCTCCTGGCCGGCGGCCACGTCCTTCTGGAAGGCGTGCCGGGCGTCGCCAAGACCACCCTGTCGAAGACGTTCGCGCGCATCCTGGGCATCGAATATCACCGCCTGCAGTTCACCCCGGATCTCTTGCCCTCGGATGTCACCGGCACGTACATCTTCGACCGCAAGGAAAATGATTTCGTCCTCCGCAAGGGGCCGATCTTCTGCAATATCCTGCTGGCAGACGAGGTCAACCGCGCTCCGGCCAAGACTCAGTCGGCTCTCCTGGAAGCCATGCAGGAAATCCAGGTGACCATCGAGGGCACCACGCTCAGGCTGCCGGAGCCCTTCATGGTCCTGGCGACGCAAAACCCCATCGAGCAGGAGGGCGTCTATCGGCTTCCGGAGGCCCAGCTCGATCGCTTTCTGCTCCGCGTGGAAATGGGCTATCCCGGCCACAACGGCGAGGTGGACATGCTCAAGCTCCACAGCCGCCCGGTGGAGGAAGTCAACCAGGTCTTCACGTCCGAGCTGATTCTGGACATGCAGCGGCAACTGGCCGCCGTGCACGGCACCGAGGCGCTCTTGCACTACATCGTGGATCTCGCCGAGGCCAGCCGCAACCACCCCGACCTGGCCCTGGGCGCCAGCCCGCGCGCCGCCCTCTGCCTGCTGCGTTGTGCCAGGGCCCGCGCTCTCCTGGACGGCCGCCATTATTTCACCCACGCCGACATTCACGCCATCGCCCTCGGCGTCCTCGGCCACCGCCTCATCATCCGTCCCGAAGCCGAAGTCGAAGGCAAACGCGTCGCCGACGTCGTGCAAGAACTATTGAACTCGGTACCGGTATTGGAAACGAAGTAGTCAGTAGCCAGTAGTCAGTAGCAAAACCGCTGCCGACTACTGACTTACTGACTACTGGCTATTGACTGCTGGCTAACGATGCTAACTTCCCGCGGCTGGTGGTTTCTGATCGGTGTGCTGTGCTTGCTGGCGCTGGGCATATTCGACGAGCGTTGGCCGCTCACGCTGCTGGCGTTGACGTTGCTGCTGTGGTTCCTGGCGGAATGGCTGATTTTTGTTTTGCGCGTACGCCTGGCGGTGCCGGCTTTGCAAGTGGCGCGAACGGTTGCCGATGACCGGGGCGCAGCCACCAATCTCTGGGCCGGGCGCACTTTTCACGTCAACGTGCGCGTCACGATGCCGCACTGGCTGGGCCTGCCTTTTCTCAAGATCGCGGACTTCATTCCCTTCGGCGTCGTCCCGATGGGCGGCCAAACCGAAAATGCGGGAGCGTTGGCCATGGGGGAAGGCCTCAACCTGCAGTACAGCATCTGCTGCGGCCTCGCCGGCCGCGTCCGCTTCGAAGGCGTCCGTGTGGAGACCGCCGATCTGCAGGGTTTCTTTTATCACACCGGCTTCTTGCCCGGCCTGCTGGCCCTGCGCGTCTTGCCGCCGCTCGCCGATGCCCGCGGACACCGGCCCACGGTCAAACGGCATAACTTGCTACCGTCGCCAGGACTGCATCGCCACATGCGGCCTGGGTCGGGCAGCGAGCTCCTCGACCTGCGCGATTACCTCCCCGGCGATCCGCCCAAGACCATCGCCTGGAAAATCTCGGCACGACGCGATCGGCTCATTACCAAGGAGTTCGAGAGCGAGGTGCCCCTGCGCTGCACGCTTTTTGTGGATACTTCTCAGTCCGTGCGCCTCGGTCCGCCCGGGCGCAACGCCCTGGCGCGGCTGGTGGACATCAGTGCCGCCACGGCCCAGGCCACCGCCGCGGCGCGCGACCTGTCCGGCCTCTGTCTTTTCGATGACGCCGGCGTCCTGGCAACGATACGACCGGCGCGCGGCAGCCGGCATCTCGTGCAGCTCCTCAACATTCTCGCGGATGCCGCCGGCATGGCGCCGGCTTCCGGGGCGGCGCGCGTGCAGACGCTGCTGCCGCTCGCCTGTGCCCTCGCCGAGGAAGTTCATCCGCAGTTACTCGGACCGGAAGTTAACTACGTTCCGCCCTGGCTCCCCTGGTTCTGGCCGATTCCCGAACGGCCGCGGGAACGCGCCGCTTTTCTCCGCCGTGCGATCGGCCTGCTGGCCACCGCTTCGAGCTTCGTGCCGCTGGCCGGTATGGCCGGGCTCGCCTATCTCTTCAGCGATCCGCTGGCCTACATCATCGTCCCGGTGTCCGAGATCATGCTGCTCTTGCTGGCCGTGGGCTTACTGGCCAGCACGGGCATGTTCTACTACGCGCTCTTGAAGTTCCTGCGCCGCGCCTTCTTCTTGGTTTTCGCGCGCCGCCGCCGCCAGCTGGCGCGCTGGCGCAAGCAAATGGCTGCTCTGCTCGCCGAGCGCTACGGGCTTGGCGCGGGCGGGATCGGCATGCTGCTTGAAGACGATGAGCGCTGTGTTATTTATCTACAGCAGTTTCTGGCCGAGCACAACATGCCATTCCCAGTGCCGCTTTATGACCGTGCCGGCCGCTACCTGTTCGCTTCTCCCCAAAAGGTCGACGTCCTGGCCCGGGCTCTGCTGCACGCCGTCGGCAAGGGCAGAGACAACGAAATGTTCGTCTTGCTGGTCGATTTGCTGGAGCTAGCCGACCACCTGGAACCGCTGCGCCGTGCCGTCAAGATAACGTTGGCGCGGCACCATCAAGTTGTGATCGTCTGCCCATGGCCGCCCGGCGTGGCGCCGCCTAGGGCGCATGGCCTGCAGGAACCGACGCCTGCCGCGCCCATCGACTTCCAGGCCGTGCTGCAGGCGGCGGCGACGGAACGCCTGCACCGCGCTTTCTACCAGTTGCGGCGAACTTTCGCCCGCCTGGGCGTCCTGGTGGTCTGTGCCGAGGGGACTGACCCGGTCCGGCTGCTGCTCGATCGCCTCGACCGCCTGCGCTCGGTGGGGCTGGGGAGGAAGCGATGAGCGAGGCGGAGAAAACCAATCCGACTGTCGATGATCCCGCCGTGCGCAACTACACTATCCTCTGCCTCGGCTGTCTTTCGCTGCTGCTCGTGGCCTTGCTGCGTAAGAACGCGGGGCCCTGGGGATTCATCCCCGTGGCGGTCGGGCTTCTCGGGGTCTGGCAGCATTGGCGGCTGGGGCCGTTTTTTACCTTGATCACCGTGGTGATCTTACTGGTATCCCATGAGCCGGTCGGAGATATCGCCGGCAGGAGTTCGCCGGCGGCGCGCACCTTTCGCTTGACGGACTGCATTCTGTGCGTGGCGGCGCTCGGCTATGTCATCGGGCAATTCCGCCTGCAAAGCCTGGTGCACGCGATCGTTCCCGCCGACCCGCGCCGGCGCCGGGAGGCGCCGCGGGATGCATCCCCGGACGCCCCCCCGCAAAGCATACTCAATCGGGATCCGCGGCTGGCCCAGCCGGCGGAAATCGCCTGGGTGGTCATGGCGCTGCCGATATGCGCCTTGTTTGCCCAGGTATTGTGGCGGCTGTTGCCGGACAGGACGGCCTGGAGCGGGGAATTTCACCAGAACTGGCGCGTGCTGGTGCCGGGCATTGTCTGCGCCTGGTTCCTGGTCCTCGCACTATTCGTGGCCCAGGGGTTGCTGCGCTATGCGGGCTGGCAGCGACAGACGCCGCGGGAGGCAAGGCTGACGCTTCTGGATACCTACTGGCAAGAGATCCGCCGTGAACTACGCCGCATCAGCCACTGGCTGGCCTGGGCACAGTCCAGGCGTCAACGAAGAAAGGACCCGTCATGAGATTCTGGACGCGCGAGATGGCCGGCTGGGGCCTTGTCCTGCTCGGTCTGTTCGCTTTCTACAAATGCTACGGACTGTTGACCGCCGACGATCATCGCCTGATCGAAGGCAGCGCCCTTACCATCGTCGGCATCGTCATCTTTCGGGGCGGCATTCACTTGCTCAAGGTCGCCGTGGCGGCTCAGGTGTGCGCCGAGGCAGAGCAACGCCTCACCCAGACGAGAGCGGTGCCGCTGAAGATAGGCGCGGCACAGGCGGGCCGCTTGACTGGCGGCCGGCCTATTTGAAATTCACGGTGTAGAAAATGATAACGGCGGCGACACTGATCAGGGTGCCAAAAATCCCACCCATGATGGCAATGATGGCGTGGGCGGTGCCATGCGCTTGCGGTCGCCGCCTGACGTAGCTCAGCCCCAGGATGCCAAGGACAAGCGCCGTCGGGCCGAGGATAAAGCCCAGGATCGGAAACAAGGCAAAAATGCCGCAGTAGTAGCCGGCCAGAGCCTTGGGATTCTTGTAAGGAATGATGGTCGAGACGACCTCGTCCCCTTCATCGCGGCGGCGCACCGAACGGCGCCGCGGCCTGCGCTCGTACTCCTCGTCGTCCGCGTCATCGTCATCGGGAGGCCGGCGACGCGGGCGGGCAGCCGGCCGGCTTTCCACCTCGACTATCCCTTCTTCCTCTTCCGGGTCAACGCGCCGCTTGCGGGGCGGCAGCTTCTTGCCGCATTCCTCGCAGCGCACCGCTTCAGGCGGATTGGGGGTATCACATGCCGGACAACGCATAGAGCACTTCTCCAAACAGCCGGGGCGCCCTGGCGCAGTTCAGGAACCCGGCCGGGACGAGCATTGAACTAGCGGCAAGCCCGTTCTCCTGCCGGCCTTCGATATGCATTTAACACGGTCCGCACGCCAGGTCAAGCGTCTGCCGGCGCCAGCGTGCATCCCCGCAGTGGGAAGGCTGGTTGTTTAACCCGGAGCCAGCGGCGACGGCGGGGCGCTACCATCTCCGTCGTCGCCGCTGGCTCCGCGTTAAACGACTCGAGCGGCACACAAACGGGAATGCACCCCGGTACCGGCAATTTGTCGTAGCAAGACATGCCCGGCCGGGTTAGTAATACAATGAAAGCCTTTGGAGCCCGCATGCGCTATCTTCCCTCCTTTGACGATTTCGTTTCTCTGGCCAAAGGCGCCAGCCTGGTGCCGGTTTATCGGCAACTGATCGGCGATACCCTGACGCCCGTCAGCGCCTTTTGCAAGATTCAGGAGGGAGAATGGGCGTTTCTGTTTGAGAGCGTCGTGGGCGGCGAACGGCTGGGGCGCTACAGCTTTGTCGGCTCCGGGCCGTTCCTGCGCTTCCAGGCCTGGGACCGCAAGGTGCAGATCCACGAAGCTGCTTCCGAACCGGCGCGGGTCCGGGCCGCGCCAGGCATTGAGTGCGAGCATGCCGATCCGCTGAAGCTCCTGGAAGAGAAGCTCGCCCTGTACCACGCGCCGCATGTCCCCGGTCTGCCCCGTTTCTGCGGCGGCGCAGTTGGTTATGCCGGCTACGACACCGTGCGTTATGTGGAGCGCCTGGCGCAACCGCCCCCGGACGACCGTCACCTGCCCGACCTCTGCTTTGCCCTCTACGATCGCATGGTCATCTTCGACCACATTAACAAGACCGTTGCCGCCGTGGCGCACGCCCACGTCGAGCCGGGCGATCTCAAGCGGAGTTATCAGTTAGCGTGCGCCCGCGTCGATCGCCTGGTGGAGCGTCTGCAGCAGGGCGTGGCCGACCTGCAGCTCACCGACATCATGCCGGTGGGCGAGGTGCAGCGTCCCTACCGCTCCAACTTCGCTCCCGGAACGTTTGAGCGCGCCGTGGAGAAGTGCCAGGAATACATCCGCGCCGGCGACATCTTCCAGGTGGTGCTCAGCCAGCGTCTGGAAACCGAGACCAGTGCGCGCTCGTTCGACATTTACCGGACCTTGCGGGTCGTCAATCCCAGCCCGTTCATGTTCTACGTCAAGGCGGGGCCGCTCTGCCTGGTCGGCAGCTCGCCGGAAATCATGGTGCGCGTCGAGGAAGACCGGGTCACGCTGCGGCCGCTCGCCGGCACCCGCCCGCGCGGCAAGACCGAAGAGGAGGATGAACGCCTCGCCGCCGAGTTGCTGGCCGATCCGAAGGAGCGTGCCGAGCACATCATGCTCGTGGACCTGGGCCGCAACGATGTCGGCCGCGTGGCCCGCTATGGCAGCGTTCAGCTCAGCGACGTCATGAGCATCGAGCGCTATAGCCATGTCATGCACATTTGCAGCACCGTGACTGGCCGGCTGCAGCCCGGCCGGTCGGCCTTCGACGCCTTGCGCGCCTGCTTGCCGGCCGGCACGCTCAGCGGCGCGCCCAAGGTGCGGGCCATGCAGATCATCGACGAACTGGAGCCGCAGCGCCGCGGACCCTACGGCGGCGCCGTGGGCTACGTAGACTTTAGCGGCAACATGGACACCTGCATCGCCCTGCGCACCCTGGTCCTCAAGGGCCAGACCGCCTACCTGCAAGCCGGCGCCGGCATCGTCGCCGACAGCGTACCGGCAACCGAGCGCGAAGAAACGCTCAACAAGGCCATGGGTTTGTTACGCGCCCTGGAAATCGCGGAGACGCAGCTTTGACACCATTGGTCATTATTCATTAGGAGTGGCCCGTAGCCAGTAGTCAGTAGCCAGTAGCCCGCAGGCTACTGACTACTGACTACTGGCTACGGGCGACCAATGACGATGATCGAGCTTGGCCTTGGCAACCGTTCACCAGTTGAGAGAATTGATAAAGTCGTAAAGCTCAGGAAAATCGGCAAGATCGGCTACTAACCGGGAACGCCCGCATTGACTTCGCGCTGGGGGCTTTCGGCCGGCGCGCAATCCAGGACTTCCTTTCATTCGTCTTATTGGCAGATGGCATGAGCGAACCGGCAGCGACCCCGAGGGCGCGGACCCGAGCACCGGCGGCACCCGGCACGTCGGCAGAGGATCTCGTTTGCGCTTTCAACGCCATGCGCGTGGAGCTGGTCAGCACGCTCTATTATTTCCTCGGCAATTACGAGGACGCCCAGGACGCGGCCCAGGAAACGTTTTTGAAATGCTGGCGCGGCCTGGAAAGCGTATCCGACGTACGCAACCTGCGGGCCTGGATCTTTCGCATCGGCCTGAACGCTGCCAAGGATCTGCAGCGCAATGCCTGGCGTCGCCGCGCCAAACCCCTCATCGGCGCCTCCGCCCTCGCCGAAGGCAACGGTCCTTCGCCCCTGGAGGCGGCAGAAGCACGTGAAGAAAAAGAGCGGCTCCGCCATGCGCTGCTCGCCTTGCGCCCTGACGAGAAAGAGGTCTTCTTGCTACGCCAGAATGCCGGTTTGACCTACGAGGAAATCGCCAGCTTGCGGAGCAGCCCGGTCGGCACCGTGAAAACCCAGATGCGCTCAGCCGTTGCCAAGCTCAGGCAGACGCTTCAGGAGAAATGAACGAGCAATGTTGACCTGTGATCATTGCCGCAATTTGCTCTGGGATGAGCTCTACGGCTTGCTGGAGGCAAGCGAGAGCGAGCTGCTGCGCCGCCACCTGAGCGACTGCCCTGCCTGTCAGGCGGAAATGGCGAAGGCGGAGTCCGGCCAACGCCTCATTGCCAGCGTGGCCCTTTTGAATCGGGATATTCCTCTTTTCCGCTTGCCTGAGCCGGAAACGGCGCCCGCTTTCGCCGCGGAGGAGCGGCCGTCCTTGCCCCTGGCGAGGCGTTTCGCGCTACGGCCCTGGATGGCGGCGGCTGCCGTGCTGCTGCTTTGCCTGGGCATGTCGTACGGCTTCTACCGGCACGGCGTGAACCTGCGTGTCGATTCAGCCCAGCGCGCCGCCAGGCAGCTCGAGGAGATCGCCGAGCGGAAGCAAGAACTGGTCAAGAACGCCGACACCGAATTGAAGGCTGACCAAGCCGCCGAGCGCCGCAGCTACACGCATCTGCGCGTGCTCGGGCCGGCGACCTATCAGCCCGGCTTGCTGAGCCAGTACCGCATTCTCGCGACCGACCTGAACGACCAACCGCGTCCGGTGGAACTGACCGCGCGCTTGCAGGACGCCGCCGAGAAGGTGCTTTTTGAAAAGAAAGTCTCCGGCCAGGGCGACCTGGTCGTTACGCTGCCCGCCAATTTACGGGCCTTGCCCCGCACGGACCCCCAACTCCAGTTCTTCACCAGCGATGCCGCCCAACCGGTCTTCAAGGAGAAGCTTGCCGTCCTGGAGCCGCATTATGTGACGGCCTTGACGACCGATAAAGTAATCTATCACCCGGGTGAGACCATCTACTTTCGCTCGCTGACACTGGAGCCATTGGATCTCCAGCCGGCCCGCGGTGAATTCAATGTCTCCTATACGCTCATGGATCCGGTCAGCAACCGGATCGACCGGCGCGCCGGCCGGCTCCTGCCCGACGGCACGGGCAGCGGCGCCTTTGCGTTGCGGCCCAATGCCCTGCCGGGCGAATACCACCTCACGGTGACCGATCTGGCCAACTTCTTCAAGCCGGTCAATAAGACCATCACCGTCCAGACAGGACAAAAGGATCAACCGAGGAATCCCGCCGCCCCGGCCTCTTCTTCTGCCCTGCGCGTCGAATTCTTCCCGGAAGGCGGCAGCCTCGTCGCCGGTGTACCGAATCGCGTTTACTTCCGGGCGGAAGACAGCGGCGCTTTGCCAAAGGCCTGGGAAGGGGAGGTGGTTGATTCCAAGGGCAACAAAGTCGCCGACGTAAAAACGGTCGCCAGCAGAGCCGGCAACAACGAACTCCATGGCTTTTTTGTCTATACGCCGGTCGAAGGCGAATCCTACGCCCTACGCAACACTCGTCTGCTTGCGGCGCCTGGCGTGCAATTGCCCGCCGTTCAGGCCAAAGGCGTCGCGTTGAGCGTGCCCGCTTCCGTCCTGAAAGAACGTGACGGGATTCGAGTCGTTTTACAGTCTCCTGCGGGCGTGCGCCGCTTGATCGTTGCAGCGTCCTGCCGCGGCAGCCTGGTTGCCGAGGAACCGGTCATCGCCGGGCCAGGGCTCACGGAATTGACACTCAAGTTGACAGAGGGAACGCGCGGCCTGGTGCACATAACGGTGTTGGACTCCCAGGGAGAGCGCTTGCAACCGATTGCGGAACGGCTCATCTACTGCGCCGCCGCCGAGCCGCTTAACCTGAAATTGCAGACGGACAGGAAGACATACCGCCCGGGCGAGCGCGTCACGGTAACGATTCAGAGCAGCGATGAGGAGAGGCGGCCGGAACAGACCTGGCTCTCGGTGTTCACTGGGAAGCGGGATGCCCTGAGCCAGGCTGACGGCCTGCCGCCGCACTTGAAGTTGCCCTATGAATTTGCTCTGCCCGAGGAGATCTCTTCGTTGTCGGCACGGATCCGCAAGAGAAGGCAGCGCTCGATTTCTTCCTGGCCGGCCAGGGCTGGCGGCCGATTGTTCCCGCGCCTGCCGCAGGGGCGGTCGCCGTTCCAGCCAAGGGCGAGGAGACGGCCGCTCTGGCGATGTTTGCCCTGGACAACCTCGGCCAGGTGCTGGAGAGCTATGGAAAGAACCTGGAGCAGCAGATCGCGGAAGCCAAGCAGGCGTTGCAGGCACAGCTGGCCGGCCTCGGAGAGGAGAGTGCCCGCCAGAAGGCGCAGGATGCCGTAAGCGAGCTTGCGAATTACCAGCAGCGTATGCAAGCCAACGCCCACTTGGCGCTGGGAATCGCTGTGGCAGCGACCCTGGTCCTTGGCTGTGTTTACTTGATTGCGGCTCTGGTTGGGCTGGCGCGCGGCTCGCTTGCCTCCCGGCCCAGAATGGGCGTGGCCTTCGCGGCAGGAATTGTTTGCCTGCTCTGCTTGCCGCTCTCAAAATGGTTGACCGCCGAAAGCGCTCCGGAAAAGGGCACGTTGGCGAAAGTCGCCAACCCCCCGGAGATAGGCCAAGAGCTCGTACAGGACTTGCAAGCAAATCGATCTCTCAAAACAGGACCTCGCGCTGGGCCAATGATCGCCACGATTCGCCGCCCAGGCGATGGGAACGTACGGCCGATTCCCGTGCCCGTCGCAGCCGTTTTGCCCGTTCAAGATTATGTCTTCTCCCTGGCCCGGCAGCCCAATGCAGCCCCGGACACGCTGCTATGGAAGCCGCATATGGCTTTTACGGGCAAGGCCGAAGTTTCCTTCGACTTGCCCGAACAACCTGCCGTCTATCGTGTGCACGTCGAAGGCCACAGCGATTCGGGCCGGCTGGGGATTGCTGAACTGCTCATCGACACACGCCCCACCCCGTGACTGCAAACATGGCCAGCTTCCAGGGCGGTTGACGGCTCATCGGCCAACTTCGTTATCGTCCCCTGACAGCCAAGGCTAAATTGAGTTTGCCGACCGCTCCATTTTTCGACGCTATCTACATTTTGTGTAGGTTTCCCTGTAGTCTACTTGCATCAGTCGCCGGCAGTCATGAATAAGGCGAGCTAGGTTCGGAGCTCTAGAGGAACGTAATGCCGATGGGTAAGAAGGAATTGAAACATGTCGACCGTCGCCTGACGGAAGAAGAGCGCGCGCGGCACGCGCGGATTCGTGAGGCTGCCATCCGGGACATCCCGCCCAAGGAGGGTGGCGCTCGAAACCCTTCGGATACTCCAGCCGATCAGGCTCGCTGGATCTTTGCGCATCCTCACGACCGCAGTTACGGCGACGGCCAGCGCGTTGTGGAACTACTGCTAGCCCGGCGCGACATTTCGGAATTATCGTCTGAGGAGTTGCAACTGCTCGCCCAGGGGTACAACTGGTGGGGCAAGCACGCGCAGTCGTTTGAGGCGGCGAAGCTTGACCTTGCCCGCAACCCCCGCGAACAGTTCCGGCTCGCCGGCATGTATGCGTCGAATGCGTTCGGTCCCGACCTGGCGGGATTTATCGCGGCTTGCGACGGGTGTATCGCGGAAGGTCTCGGCCCGGCGGCGTTTTGGTGTCTTCTCAAGGCAGACCAGTATATCGCCTTCGCCACAGGCGAGCGCGAACTGCAAGATTTCGAATGGTCGCCGGGCCATCCGATCCTGCACCCCGAGCTACTGCCCCTGGCGGCCGAGGCGCTGGAGAAGGCTCTCGCCCATCAGCCGGATTTGCGGGAGCAAGAGGCCGCTCGTGGCTGGGTCGGCGATTGGAACATGAGTTTTGCTGCGGTTCTACAAGAGCCGTCGTTCAGGCACTTGACACAGTGGCAGCGCTGAACCCGTAGCTGCACGTGACGCGCCGGCATCTCCAGGTGGCCGTGATGGCAATTAGCGCTTTCAGGTTCAACTTCTCACCAGCCGCTACGGCGGGCAATGGCGAGAACCCCGCCTAAGGAGCCGCTGCAGCGTGAGGCGGCGGAGGCGGAAAGAATGGCATCAGCGTTCGACACACGACACAGGTGAGGCGGAGGGATCGATGCGGCTTGCGAATACTGTCGTGCTGCTGCTTGCGGTTCTTGCCGCGCCCGCTGGTTGCAATCGCAGCCAAAGCGAGACGCCGAAGGAGTCCACCGTGGTTGTTTTCCGTGGCGCCGACGGCCGAACCATCACGATGAACGAACTGCGCGGACTGACAGGGACCTTTCGATATGAGATTCTCGGTAAGTCGAACGTGCCCGCCGAGGCCGAATCATTGCACAAGGAGGCGAGGCAGGCAGGCGAATCGGGCGACTACAAGAAGGCCATTGCTCTCTTGGAACAGGCAGCCCATCTGGCCCCGCAATGGCCTCACCCCGTCTACGACATGGCGTTCACCTACCTGCTGATGAAGGACACGGAAAACGCGAGGAAGCACTACCGCAAGACACTCGAGCTGGCACCGCGCGGGTTCTTCACCGCCATCACGGCTCTTGACGCTCTCGTTCGAGAAGAGAAGGGCGATTTGCCGGCCGGGACGTACTTGACGTACCTGTCCTTGGAATGGATGAACGACTCCGAGAAAAAGGCCAAAACGGTGCGGCAGTTAGTCAAGCGGGTGCCGGCTTTCGCACCAGCCTGGAAGGAACTCGCATTCCTCTCGAACGACGACACTGAGAAGGCGGCCGCCATCGACAAGGGCCTGGCTGCAAACCCCGACGGCGAGACGAAGGGAATTCTGCAGATTAACAAGGCCTTGATTCTCGACCGGAAAGGGGATCATGACGGTGCGGTTCGATTGTTGGGTGAACTTGCCCTCGATCCCACGTCGCCATACGCAACAGAACATTTGGCGAAGGTCACGCTGGCATCCATTGCCAGGAAGTGAGCATAGCCGCTTCGACCTGCTAAACGCCTCGATTGTGGCCGGCAACTGACTGGCGCTGAGGAGCGTCGAACGCCGTGGCTTTTCTGCTGGCGTTCCGGCCGCGCGATACCTATGCTCGACGAAGGCGGGTTCGCTGTGATTGCCGGCCTGTTCGGTGGGAAAGACGGGAGGACGTTCCATGGCGTCGGACGCGGCTGACAACGAGCTGGCAGACCGGTGGTATGAGCACAAGTCTCGCTTGATGGAAGCAAGCCTGGACAAAGAGCACGACATGGTGATGCACGCCATGATCCCCTACGGCATCGGTGGCAGCCTCGATCTCCATTACTATCCCAACGGCGTGCCGGGCACCGCGATCGCGACCAAGGAGTTAGCGGAGTTGCCCAACGAGGGCGCTTCGAACGACGTGTACCGCAGCTATGAGTTGGTAATGTTCACGAAGCACCGGCTCGATCTTGATGCGGCCAAGGATGAGAGCACGGACTTTGGCCGAGCGCATAGCAACATCAACGCGATCCTGAATCTGATCGCCCGCTACAGCGAACAGGCCACTCTCAATCCCAACGAGACCTGTGAGTTTCCGGCCGAGATGGAGCTTGTCGGCGGCAAGTGCCTGATTTTCGACGGCTACGCCTGTCACTCCGACGACCTTGCCGAGAACTTCGGGCTGCTAGCGCTCACCGACATTTTCCGATCAGAGATGGAGTACGCGCGAAAGCACAACGGGGCCAAACTCATCGAGCGGCTTAAAGCCAGGGGCTATTACCCGTACTCCGACCTGGACCGGGAGCCGGTGGCGTAGCCACGTCGAACTGCCACGCACAGATGGGCTTGTTCGGGCTCCGTCAGCCTTTAGCGTTTTGCGCCTGCGGCGCTTAACACGGATCGGAGCTTGGTTTTCGGCGGGGTAGGTCATGGCCAAGAAGAAGCCAGAAAAATCGGACCGCCAGTCCTTCCAGTGGCGCACCTTTCTGAAACAGGTCTCCCGCGACCTCTTAAAGGATGTCCGCATTCGTGAGGACCTGCCGCACGACGTCGTCGAGTCGGTTTGGCTGGGCTACGAAGGCGCATCGGAGGAAGAGATTGACGCCCTGGAGAAACGTCTCGGGAAACGGCTGCCCCTGTCCTACCGGTCGTTTCTCGCCGAAACCAATGGCTGGCGACAGTGGGGGCCTTTCATTTACAAGCTTTGGCCGTGCTCGGAGGTTTGTTGGTTCCGGGAGCGCAACCAGGAGTGGATCGATGCGTATGTGCATCCTGAAAACAATGGCATCCAAATCGTTTACCCGGAAGGTCAATCGCCTCCCGAGCCGCGCCCGGTAACGGATGATGAATATTTCGTCTATGGCAAAGAGCAAAACTCCTGCCGGTTTCGCACCGAATATCTCCAGTCGGCTCTGGAGATTTCCGACGTTGGGGATTCGGCCATCCTGTTGCTGAATCCCGAAGTGGTTAATGAAGAGGGTGAGTGGGAGGCCTGGCTGTTTGCCAATTGGATGCCCGGCGCCCACCGCTATCGATCGTTCCGCGAGCTGATGGAGGAAGAGCACGAATCGTTTCGCCGGTTTCAAAAAGAAATGGGGCCGGGGAAGTCGAAGTACGGCAACGCGGGTCAGCAGGCGGCACGCAAAGGAGAGCCGGGCAAAGCTCTTGCCATGCTTCGCCAGTTGGCGGCCAATGGCGAAGACTCCTCGGCCGCTTCACTGGCCGAACTGTGCGCCTTCCGTGGTCTCTGGGACGAGGTCATTACGAATCTGGGCCGCGTGATCCGCAATCTGGGTGCAATTCCGAATTTCAACGGCTACCCGGGACACTTGTTTCGACTGCTCGGCCGAGCCGGGCACGAAACAGGCCAATGGAAGCAGATCTCCGAACTTGCCGCTGCCGCCATCGCCGCAGAGGAAGAAAGGGAATACGACCAGTGGCACGAAGACGTGCGCGAGGCCTTCATCGCCTGGTTCAAGAACCTGCAAGCATACTGCAAAAGATGTGGCCGGCCCCCTCATGAACTCATCCATATTTTCGGCATGACCGACTCCGTTGATGACCTTACCGAAGCCGAGAGACGGCAAGAATATGACAGTGCAGTTGAGAGAGACACCACTCGGCTGAGCAAGAAGCCGGTCGAATTGACGGTACACTTATTCGCCGTCGCTCGGAACATGAAGCTGGATGACGAGATGCTCCGGATATACGAGAAGACTCCAGATGCCATTTACTTCAATGATGCTCTCGATGTCAGCCGCGCCTATGTGAGGCGCGGCGATGCAGAGGCTGCGTGGGCCGTGCTCCGTGGAAGACTGCATCAGTCCGTGGGGGGGCTTCCGGAGCAGGTCGCTCCCATTATCCTGTTGATCGACGACACGTTGCGTCCTTTGATGACGCGCGAGCGATGTGAGCTTGTTCTTTCCACACCGCGAGGCTGGGAAGGAACCAAGAAGTGACCTTCGGCAACCGATGACTCTTGAAAGTCGCATCAACTTGGTCGGCGAATCGATCCGCATCTTGGTCAAGCGGTTCACGGAGTGCAGCTTTCGGTTTGCGCGCCCGGCCGAGGTGTTTCCGGGGCCGGAAAACATGGCGTCAGCAGCGATTGCGCGAATCGAACGTGAGGTCGGCACCGTGCCGCTGGCACTGAAACTGTTCTGGCAGCGGGTCGGGAGCGTCGATCTTTGCGGATTCCATCCAGAATGGAAGGGCTGCGCTTACCCCGATCCGCTGGTGGTCTATCCGCCGTCGGTCGCAATCCAGGAACTGGACGGGTTCCTGGCCGACAAGGAGGAACGCCTGCGGACCGACTTTCCGTACGTTGTGCCGGTTGCACCCGACCCGAAGCACAAAGCAGATGTAAGCGGGGGGATGGGGTATGACTTGACCGTTCCGGCCATCGCCGACGATCCGCCGCTCAACGATGAATGGCACCACGCGACGTTCGTGGCTTATCTGGAATTGGCTCTGCAATGGGCCGGCTTTCCCGGCTTATCGCATTGTCCCGGCCATTCATGGCTGATCGACGAACTTGTCCGCGGACTAGGCGAAGGGAGCTAACAACCGCTGCGCCGCAGGAAGGCACGATGGCTTTCCGCATAGTTGCGCAGTGGCAAAATCACTTTCCTAGAGAACTTCAGGCTGGTAGTTGACCCAAATTGGGCGGTCTGTTCCAATTAGCGCATTCTGGCGGAAACAACCAGGAAGACTGCCATGCGGTATGAACTTGATTGCGAGTGTGGCGCTGCTGTCACTGTGGTAGAGGCCGCTGCGGGTACAACCGCGCTGTGTCGCTGTGGGCGCGCGGTCGTAATTCCTTCGCTCCGCGAATTGCGTCGCCAGGCCGGTGTGCGTGAGCCGGCCGTCGCCCCGGAGTTGATGGTGGAGAGCCTGCTGCTGGCTGGGAAGTTGCCTGAGGAGGACCACTGCGTCCTCTGCGGCGTGAAGACCGGCACTTCCATCTGCTGCAGGACCGAGTGCGAGCGGGCCCGTATGGTCTCCGGCCAACCCTCCTGGTGGGTTACCTGGCGGCATTCCTTACCTTTGGATGGCTCGGAGCGGCACTCGCCAAGGCCACGGCAGGGGAAACCAGGGAGTGGGGAAAGGACCGCATCTTCTCCTTGCCCCTAAGAGTTTGCGACGCCTGCCGGCAGGACTTAACCGGCCCGGCACAGCTAAGAGCGGCCCTGTGCCGCGTGCCGCTGTACCGACGCCTATTGAATAAGTATCCCAATGCGACGGTCTCCTTGCTTGCTTCGTGATTCCACGCAAGGTCTGACCGAGTTTACGCTGGACGTTGCCGCGACTGGGGCCAGGTTGATCCGCGCAAACATGCCGGTCGGCGGTGCTTGGGGGTGACCGTCGTTGTTCTTATTAGATTTTGAGGTGCCTTCGCCATGAGCTTATGCGCTGTCTCACTATTTGTGTTCGAATTCGTTGCTGTCACACAGTGGCAAGGACTAGTTACTGCCGCAACAGGCGACGGCAGCACGCCGCAGGTCAGCTTCGAGCATCCCTTCACAGCGACAAGGTTCGGGGAAGAAGAGAAGAAGGAGAAAGGGGCCAAGAAGCGACGAGGCAAAATCACGATCGGGAGGGAGACGACTTATGTTACAGGTCCGCTCGACGAGGACGGTTACGTCGACTATGCGGCCGCGTTGAATGAACGGTTGGGCCAGGGTGCCACGCCGGCAAATAATGCCAACGTGCTCTTGTGGAAAGCAATCGGGCCGCGGCCCGATGGGACAGATATGCCAGCCAGGTTTTTTCAGCTGATGGGCATGCAGCCAATGCCCGAAGCCGGCAACTATTTCATCGACCTAAACCCGTATATGAAAGACCGTCTCAAAATGGATTCTGGTAAGGGAGGGGATGCGATCCAGCAAGAGCTACAGGGCGTTAGGCGACGGCCTTGGAAGTCGAAAGAGTACCCACACATCGCTTCCTGGCTGACAGCGAATGAAAAGCCGCTCGCCCTCGTTGTCGAAGCGACCAACTGCTCGCACTATTTTTCGCCATTGGTGCCGACGAAGACAGAGAAAAGGTGGTCTGGAATTGTCGGCATACTGTTGCCAGACGTGCAAAAATCCCGGCAAATCGCGAACGCGCTGCTTGCCCGCGCCATGCTGCGCCTTGATCGGGGAGTCGTTGATGAGGCTTGGGCTGACCTCCTTACCTGTCACCGGCTCGCGCGTCTTCAAGGACGCGGCGATACCTGTATAGGTGGTCTAGTAGCGATTGAGACTGAAGCCCTTGCAGGCAGGGCGGATCTAGCATTTCTTGAATGTGGAAAGGTCAATGCCAAGCGAATTGAAAACTGCCTCCGCGACTTGCAAAAACTGCCGCCTCTGACTGATATGGCCAAAATCGTGGAGCTCGGCGAACGATTCATGGTTCTTGACAGCGTAATGAATATCCATCGTTACGGGATCGATTTTATCCAAGGTATTGTGGGGGAAGAATTGTCCATGAAGACTGTCCTGTCCTACGAGATCATGCTGGACGGCATTGATTGGGACCCCGCATTGCAAAACATCAACCGCTGGTTTGATCGAATGGCTGCCTGCATGCGTGAGAAGGATCGTGGCAGGAGAGAGACGGAGTTGCTTCAAATCGGCGCTGATTTACGGACTCTCAAAGCGCAGGTTGACAAAGGACGAGAGCACCCTGATCAACTGTTTAATGCGAAAGACAGCGCGCGGGTGAGAGGCAAGCTGGTCGGCGACATTTTCATTGGCCTGCTGCTCCCGGCACTGGATAAGTTGCTGGCTGTAAATGACCGCATCAGACAAACCCAGGATAATCTCAAGATTGCTTTCGCCCTGGCCTGGTACCAGCGCGAAAATGGCCGCTACCCGGATAAGTTAACGGCGCTGGCGCCAAGGTTCCTGCGAGAGATCCCGCAAGATCTCTTTTCTGGGAAGGCGCTTATTTATCATCCAAGCGAGAACGGCTACTTACTGTATAGCGTGGGCCAGAACGGCAAGGACGACGGCGGCCGCTGGTACGATGACAAGCCGCCCGGGGACGACCTGAGTGTTCGCATGCCCGCGCTTCGTAAGGAGTAGGTGCGACCGGGTAGCATTACTAAATTCAGTCGAGCTGGTCTCGTCCGGCGAAGGCGGTGGTGGCGGCTCGATGGGACACTGCATTCGGGGGTTCATTGGTCGCCGAGATGACTTGCGCCGCGCCGCGGACGGTCTTCCGGGCGCGCGCGTGGTGGCGCTCGCTGCGGGATTCGGGTTTCTGCCCGTAACGGACCGGCTCGCAGACGACCGTGAGGCCGTACCATTCGAGGACCTGGAACGGCTCACTACCCGGCTTTGCAGATGGGCCGAGGAAGAATCCTGCCTCTTTCCTCTGGCTTATGTGGAGACCGAATATTTCGGAGGACACGGATGGCAGGCAGCGGTCGCGTGGGTGGGCGGGCGAGCGGTCTTTGGTCCGCTCCGCACACCAGATCTGCGTGAAGCCAGCAAGCTCGCGCCCATACCCCTGAGGCAGCGTGCCATTAATCAGGCTGTGCGGCATGTGGGCGTCGATCGCGGAGCGGCGTTGGACGAGTTCGAGGCACTCGGGCTGGGTCGCCACCGCTCCAATGAAGCCTGGCTGTCCGAACCCGCCACGGAATAGCGTCGCCCAGTAGGTGTTGCAGCAAGCAGGCCAGCATTTGGAGCGTTTGTGTTGTGATTTGCAGGCTAGCGGAGGGCGCTCGTGTGGACGCTGCGCGGCAGGAACTGGCGAACGTGCTGCGCGAGGCGAGGTCGTTCCTGGCTTTGCCCGGCAATAACTTCGACTGGTCGTCATGGGGGGACGCGGCTGCTGCTCTGGCCGAGGTAGACGGGTTGATCGCCGTCTTGGAGGCAGGCCGGCTGCCATCCCGGCTCACGGTGTCGGTGCTGTTCGCCCCGACCGGGCCGATCCAGGAGGTAAGCCTGAGCAGTGGGTGGGCCGATGAGTTCCTGGCCTTGGCGAGCCGCTGCGACACTGCAGTGGAGGCTGCCTACAACTCGCCATGGTGGCGCAGGCTCCTCAACCGGCCATTCGGCGAAGGAGAAAGGACATGAGCCAACTCGTTTTTGGGAAGTAAGTGCCTAACCATGTATCTCCGGAGCCTTATTTCCGCCGGCGTTCGTGATGGATGTTGGGTTGATCGATGATCGTGGTTGGGCCGTGGTGGAATTCAATCCAGTATGGTGTTCGGGGCTGCTCGGTGCCGATCCGCGAAATGTTCTTGTGGTCCTGGATCGGGCTTGTCAAGATGAGCGGCGAGTAAGCTCAGCCGATCGGCGCTGGGTGCTGGAGAGGGCCACCGGCAAATGACTCTGCGTTATGTCGTGAGGAGCTTCGATCTACTTGGCTATTAACCAAGCGTCGTTCTTTCTTTTTCCGCCTCGGTTTGGTCCGTCAGTCGAACTCGCCCGCACGGCAAAAACGGCGTCTGGCGAGCCTGTACGGATCGTCAGCGCGGAACTCATCGACCCTGACGCCCCGTCCGTGGAGACATCCGTGCTTCGCCATTGGCTTGAAGCACACGGTTTTGCTGAACACGAACGATACGGCGGAATAAGCGTCTTGTTCCTTGGCCAACAGAAGACGTTTCTTGGCGTTCAAGGAGGCGTCGAGTTATCTCTGCCGCTCAACGAAGACGAGATCAAGGAACTCTACATTCGCTTTCTGCTCACTGAAAAAACGCCTACGCAGTGGGACGAGTGGGACGATTTTATTAGATCATTGGGCAGTGAATTCGGCTTCAAGATCAAGGGGCCAGACGATGACTTGCTCTCATGCTGCGACTATTTCACGCTACTGACGCATAACGAGAACTTCCAAGAATTCCAGAGCAATTACAAATGGAACGTCGATCGTGAAACGGAGGAGCCATGACGGGCAGCACGATAGCAATCGGCGACATCCACGGCTGCTCCGACGCCCTGGCCGCCCTGATCGATGTCATCAGGCCACGCCCGGAGGATACGCTCATCACCCTGGGAGATCACATCGATCGGGGCCCTGACAGCCGCGGAGTTTTGGACCGGCTCATCGCTCTGGCCGGGTCCTGCCGATTGATCCGACTTTTGGGCGACCACGAGGAGATGCTGCTCGAAGCCCTCGGCGACATCACCGCCTTGCGGCGGTGGCTGACCTGCGGCGGCGCCGAGACGCTGCGTTCGTACGGCTGGACCCCGGGCGCGGACCGGCGTCCCGTAGCGGACTGGATCCCCGAATCGCACCGAGCGCTTCTGGCCGGCTGCTGCTCGTACCATGAAACGGAGACCCACCTGTTCGTCCACGCTGGCTTCCTGCCCGAGCTGCCGATGGACCAGGAGCCGGGGCTGGCCCTGCGGTGGCGGGTGACCGACGCCAGGACGGCGGCGCGGCACTGTTCGGGCAAGGTGGCGGTAGTGGGCCACACGCCGCAGCTAGACGGGGAGGTACTCGACCTGGGCTTCTTGGTCTGCATCGACACCAACTGCGCCCGCGGCGGCTGGCTGACTGCGCTGGAGATAGATACGGGCCAAATCTGGCAGGCCGATCGCGCCGGGAGGCTCCGAACGAGAGTGAAGCAGAGTTGACCGCGAATTTCATTATTCTGTTCGTTCGCGCCAGGAATTCATGGAAGAATGGTTTGTGGAATGGGCCACGGTGTAGAACTGTCGAACAGATCGCCGCAGGCACATGGCGGCCGACGATAACTGGTTTCTCAGAGTTCACTACATGAAGCGACGCCGCTTCCTGACCTTAGGCTTCTTGAATTCGACGGCGATTCTCTTCGGCGCCTGGACGACTTATCCTTGCCGGCTCCACGCCGTCGAGTTCGAGCGCCCGAACGGGGAGCTATTCCGCACAGAAGACCCGGACTTCCTCTGTAAGGTCGAGAGCTGGCATCACTCCATCGAGGGGCCTTCGTTCCAACAGTGGTGGCTGCGCCTCACGGGGAGGTGGATCGAGAGCGGTTTGAGGCAACCAGATTACGAAGTTACGCTCATCTTCAAGAACAGTCGCCGAAAAGAGATCGCTGTTTGGGTATATGCTGAGGATTATGTGCCCGTGTATACGGCCAGGTGGTCAGGCAGTTCCGGCGGCCACGGCTATGGCTGCCTTGCTCGCAGCGAGCCCTTCACCGCGTTCACTCAGGCAACGCAAGGAAGCGAACGTTGATGATGAGTAGCGCGAACCCGCACCGCGTTTGGACCGTCTGACGGATACGCTATTCTCAGGAGGCCGCCATGGCCGAAACACCGGCCGTAATCAACTTCTACTCCACCACCGGGGAGTACGGCTGCTTCTCGAACTTCTCCCGGCACGCCATTCACCTGGCGGGAAACGCTGGCCGACGAGCGAGCATTTTTTCCAAGCGCAGAAGTTCCGAGGCACCGAGCATGAAGAGGCCGTCCGGCTGTGCAAGAAGCCCAGCGAGGCGGCCAGTATGGGCCGATCACGCAAGTTGCCGCTGCGCCGAGACTGGGAGAGCGTGAAGGACCAAGTCATGCTCGAAGCGGTCCGCGGCCAAGTTCACACAGCACGACGACCTGAAGGCGATCCTTCTCGGCACAGGCAATGCGAAGCTCGTCGAACACACCGAGAACGACGCCTACTGGGGCGACGGCGGCGACGGGTCCGGCAAGAACCGGTTGGGTCTGATCCTCATGCAGGTGCGGGACGAATTGCGGGCCGCGGCGAGCGTGTGACCCTGCACAGAATGCTGCACGGAAAGCCGCGACAAGGGTATCAAAAGATAGGTTCTGTGGAATGTGTGGAAACTCGGGGCGCGTGTTGCGGCGGGCCGAGGTCGTGGGCCAGCCCAAGCAGGTGTTCGACGCAGTAGATGCCATCCTCGCGCAGGACGCCAGCGCGTTGGAGTTGCTGGGCCGTACAGGATGGCCTAAGATCCGCTGCAAGCGGCCCGCGCGAGCCATATTGTTTCGGAGTGCACGATGATCCGAGCAGCATTCTTCGCGACCCTGGGTCCGCCCTGGATGCGGATAGAGCCGGTAAGGCTTGGCCGCGTTCCGACCGGGCACGGCACGCCAGATCGCTTCGTGGCAGTCCAGGCTGGCGATAGCCCCCTGCTGCGCGTCGACCTCTACCGGTCTAGCGAGGAGTGCTTCGCGTTTGAGGAGGTTTGCGTTTGGTCTGGTTTCGTCGTCATCGGTTGGGGCCATTGCATCTACCTAGTCGAGCCGCGGACTCGGGCGGTGTCAGCCCTGCACCTCGGCAGCTACTTCGGTCATCTGTACCCGGCGGAGCAGTTCCTGTTGGTCGCCTCCGCCGAGCGCCTGTTCCGTGTTGAGCCGGATGGTGCCCTGCTGTGGCGGAGCGATGAAGTCGGGATCGACGGCGTGCTTGTCGATCAAGTTGCTGACGGAGTCATTCGGGGCAAGGGGGAATGGGATCCGCCGAGCACCTGGCGACCCTTTCAGGTTAGTTTGAGTACCGGACAATTAGTTTAGCGGCCGAATCAGCTGATGCAGAAGACCGGGACCATATCACCGTGTCGTCGTATGCCGGTTGGGAAAGTATCTTCGGCTGCTGAGCTATTAATTTAGGCATTGGGGAGCGAGCCCGGCCCAACAATGCGCTCCAGAGAATCGCGGCACGCCCGGCGCGAGCCCAGGCGAGCGATGAGGTTATGTGTTTTGGGGCTGCCATGAACTTCGAGGACTTTCATATTGTCGCCGTCAAGGAAGAGTCGGACCGGATTGCCGGGCTTCTTGAACGCGCTGGCATCCGCCTGCAGCAGCGCGTCATTACTGAGACCGGACGGCCTAAGTACGTGATCGCAGTCCACAGCGATGATCTCGAGCGAGCCGAACAGGCTTTTTCAAGCGACGTCGGACCGGGCCGCACCTTTACGAGCGACGGCACATGACCTACAGGCCCTCAGCACGAACACACTCTTTTTGTCAGCTTCAACTGAAGCGGTACTGGAATCGAAGCAACTCAGGCGCCTCGCCGGCCAGCCGAACGGGCCGCACGCCGCCGTTGCTGCCCAGCGGCCCCTGCATTATGATGCACCAAGGCCATGGGGCTGCAAGCCGGCTGTTCCGAGGAGTTAAGGCGATGCAAATTCCAGTGTTAATTGAGCCCGTCGCGGGCAACGGGTACCGGGCGCGCGGTGGCGAACCTCTGGCGCTGACCGCCGAAGGGCCGACCCGCGAAGCGGCGCTGGCGCGATTGAAGGAACAACTCCAGGCCCGGCTCCAGAGCGGCGCCGAGATCGTGCCTCTGGAATTGGTTGCCGAGCCGCATCCCCTCGCCGAGTTCGTCGGCATATTCAGGGATGATCCCATGCTGGCTGAATGGAAGCAGGCCATGGCCGATTATCGCCGCAAGATCGACGAGAAGCCTGACCTCCCATGAGCCTTCATGTCCTCGACACCGACATGTTGACGCTGGTGGAGGAAGGCCATCCGGTGGTAAGCCGCCGCTTTCTTCAGCAGCGACCGGAGGACGTGGCCATTGGCGTATCGCCGGCTCGCGGATGCCGTGCGCTTCTTGGCGCGCTTGCAGATTCTTACCTATAGCGAGCCGGCGATGGAGCGCTATAAAGATCTCCGCGAGCGCAAAGTAAAGATTAAGCGAATGGACTTGCGTATCGCCGCGACTGCTTTGGAACACGGTGCTATTCTGGTGACTCGCAACTCCAAGGATTTCAAGCAGGTTCCGGGGCTGCAGATCGAAGATTGGACCCAGGAATAACAGAAGCGTTTCTTCACGGATACGCTGCTCGTTCCCTCTTGGAACTTATCTGGAGTTGGCCCGGCTCAACAATGCGCTCCAGAGAATCGCGGCCCGCCCCGGCGCGAGCCCGGGGCGAGCGATGAGGTCATCTTTTTGGGGCTGCCATGAACTTCGAGGACTTTCATATTGTCGCAGTCAAGGAAGAGTCGGACCGGATTGCCGAGGTTCTTGCACGCGCTGGCATCCGCCTGCAGCAGCGCGTCATTACTGAGACCGGAGGGCCGGAGTACGTGATTGCAGTCCACCGCGATGATCTCGAGCGAGCCGAACAGGCTTTTTCAAGCGACGTCGGACCCGGCCGCACCTTTACAAACGATGGCACATAACCTGTTGGCCATGCTGATGACTAATAAAGTGGACGGCTACGGCACAGGGAAAGCGAGAGCCTCGCTGCCTGGTGTGGCCACGGAATATAGATCATGGTTTCGCACGACCCTTGGGAAATCGCCAAGGGAATCGACTTTGAGACGTAAGGCGAATACGCTGATGAACAGGAGGGGCGATAGACATGAGCCAGGACGACAACCGCCTTTACGCTTACGTGATCAACCCGCTTCGCGACATGCCCCTGACCACGGCCCCCCTCGAACGGCCCTGGATGGACGAGTGGCAAGGTGCTTCCCCCTACCGCTGCCTGCCCCTGGTCCTGGCCAACCAGGGCGGTTGGCTGATCCGCAATTCGACCAGCTTCACGGCTCTATGGGACGGCGGCTACCACCAGTCCTGCCTCCGCCTCGACTCCGGCTCGCCTCCCCCTGCCCCGCCGCCCTCCGTCAACGTGTTGGGCTGCAGCGTCGTGGAGGTTTCCCAGGGCTATCATTCCGCGCCGTCTGCCCGGTCCGTCGGCGGCGCTCACAGTCATTTCGGAGGCGGCATCGTTAGCTTCAACATACCCTACCTGTTCCGCACGCCCCCGGGAATTAACCTTTGGGTCAAGGGGCCGAGCAACTGGATCAAGGACGGGGCCCAGGCCCTGGAGGCGGTTGTGGAAACCGACTGGATGGTGGCGTCGTTCACCATGAACTGGAAGCTGACGCGGCCGGGCTACCCTGTCCGCTTTGAGCGTGGCGAGCCGATCTGCATGGTGGTGCCCGTGCGGCGCGGCCTGGCGGAGGGCCTGGAGCCGGTCAGCCTGCCCTTGCAGAGCTGCCCGGATCTCCAGCGGGAATACGGGGCCTGGGAACAGAAGCGCAACGACTTCAACGCGGCGCTGGCACAGCACGACCCTGAGGCGGCGCGGCGCGGTTGGCAGCGGGATTACCTCCGAGGACTAACGGCCGGAGGGACGGCGGCGCCGGACCATCAGACGCGGCTGCACCTCAAGGAGTTCATCTGCTTGGAGGAGCCTTCAAAGTCATGAGGGGCTCGGATGAATTCTTCAACGAGATGTAGGTCATTCGTCATTGGTCATTCGTCATTCGTATGCGAATGACGAATGAC
>Ga0207022_10007_pt1 | contig 70168 bp, 50 predicted proteins | sample Alteio_BWMinCont_46_FD_153307 | JGI IMG/M metagenome (GOLD analysis project Ga0207022, IMG submission 153307) | Enriched cells from forest soil in Barre Woods Harvard Forest LTER site, Petersham, Massachusetts, United States -... | ecosystem: Environmental > Terrestrial > Soil > Temperate forest >... | reverse complement strand
ACGCGCCCAGGGGGCCACAGGTGATCTCCATACCAATACCGATCGGGCCCCCCTTGCCATCCCACCCGCTGTCGCCGGTCTGATCGATTTGGAACGGACAGGCTTTCTGGAAGCAGCACGCGCCGTCGTCGGTGTACGGAACAAGCCCCGTCGCCGAAGTCAAATTCGCCGTCTTGAATGTCAACAGGAGCGGTTTGTTGAGCGGATTGTTGGCGGGAGGGCAACAATTGGACATGATGAGGCTCCGGAAAATCGAGGATGGAGGATGGAGGATCGAAGATGGCGAGCCCGGAGCGTTAGCTCCGGGGTGGGTTCAAACTGTCGACGCTGTTTCTCGTGACTTGCTTTCAACGGCTTCGTATCTTTCACAACGGATGCACGATGGCATCGTCCGCATGATCTCAGTCCGTGTGCCATACCGGCGTGGTGTACACTGGCCAAATGTTGCACAAGCGAAGACTGGGATCAGTTCGCGGCGACCGCCGCACAACTCGCACTCGACCATCTCCAGAGGCTCACTTCCGCGATGTCGGCAGGCAGGAAGTTCGGCGAACGGCTGCATGGAAGCTGCCTGTTGACTTTGCTCGGCACGAATCCGATCCAGGCAGGGGCCTTCACCGTATTCCCATAGCTCGAACATCTCCCAGTTCAGCCGGCACAGGAGCAGCCAGTCATGGTTCTTTTCGCATTGGTGCCGGGGGCAGAACCCGGCCGACTCGCATTGGCAGGGGGTGATGGGCTGGGGCCACATGGGAGGACCTTTCGGATTTCGGATTTCGGAATTCAATTCATGGCGAGCCGCGGGGACCAAACCTATTCGATTCGGTGCCCGTCCGTGGGTGGGTTCAAGCGTTGTTGCGGTGTCAGACTGTCGGCAGAGGAAAAAGTCATTTCGGAAACGGTTGACGTCTTGATGACGACCACCATTGAGAAGTCGTTAAGCATCATTCGCCAATACCAAGTGTCCGGCTACATCCGAGGCGCATCCCAAGCGCATCCCGCAATCACCTTTCAACTGACGATTTCGTAAGGCTGGAGGCGAAAATCGATGCATCGACCGTCGCGCGCATCCCAAGCGCATCTTTGGCGCATCCAAAGCCGTCGATGTGCCGAGTACGGCACGAGAGTTGCCGCAGCTATTCCGCCGCTCACGTCAGGCGTCCGTCGATGTCCCTAATCGGAACTGAGAATGCGCCAGCAGACTGCCGTACCCGTTCCATCACAGAAAAAATGGATTCGCGGCACCAGCAGTCGGGCATTCAGCTTTTCGACAGCGCCCCGTAACCGCTGCTTCCGATCTGCGCCCGCAACACCCGGAAGTGGGTCGTCGATGCAAGCAATCCACCCCTGTTCGTGGAACGAGGTCACGACAAGCTCTTGATTTCCACGCCGACCAACGAAATGGATTATGAGGTCGTCGCCGACCGTCAGTTGACGCAATTTGGGGTCCCAGTGCGGCAAGAGGGCTTCGTGAGGGGCAACGGCGGGCGGAGTCGGGTTCCGGCTATTTTGCACGGCGTTTGAGTCGCGGCCGATCTCGCGGGCAAATTCGGCACCGCGGACACCGAGGATAACGCACGAGTGTTCGTGGAAGCTCAGATCCTTAATGCGCCGCACCGATCGCCGATCCTTGCCGCCCGTCGCCAGCCTTTCGGTCGCCGTTTAACGCCTCAGTTGCACATTTATAATGTATCGGAGCCACCAGGGTCGTGCGCTTGACAGAAAAACCTGGAACGCCGATCCACGCTAAATTCCGCGGCGGAAACGCGCAGATATGGCTGGCAAAAAAGTGCCATTCAGGAAGTTCAATCGCAGGCCTCGACATTGCCGGTAGTTGGCGACCTCGAAGGTTGCTCATTCAACCTGGTAAGAAACTGTGTTGCACATGCTTCCTCGTGGTCACTCTCGATTGTTTTCTCGCAATGAAAAACCGACATGGACAAACTGGCTGGAAAAGTCGTCGTCATCACCGGCGCCAATCAGGGTATTGGAAAAGGGATCGCGAAAGCCTGCGCTGCCGAAGGGGCCAGTCTGGCAATTTGCGCGCGAAACGCGGCCAGGCTCGAACAGACTGCCGGCGAGCTGACGACCGCCGGGGCCGAGGTGCTGGCACAACAAGTCGACGTGACCAGTGAGTCCGCAGTGCAGCAGTTTTTCGACGCCATCGTCCGCAGGTTCGGACGGGTCGATATTCTGGTCAACAATGCCGGCGCGTTTGACGGCGGGCGGATCGACGAAGTGACGCTCGCGGCCTGGAACAACGTCGTCGGCGCCTGCCTGACGGGCACGTTCTTGTGCAGTCGCCGGGCGTTCGGATTGATGAAGGACTCTGGCGGCGGGCGGATCCTCAATATCGGCTCGATCTCGGCCCAGCGCCCCCGTGAGGAAAGCGGCCCCTACGCCGCCGCGAAATTCGGCGTCTGGGGGTTGACTCAGGCGACGGCCCTTGACGGCCGGCCGTTCGGCATCGCGGCCAGTTGCCTGAACCCGGGAAATGTTCGCGTCGAGCGGCGCCAGAAATCCGGGGACGAATCAGACGACGAACCGATGATGAGCACCGAGACCATCGCCCAGGCCGCTCTGGCCATGCTGACGCTGCCTGCTTCCGTCAACATGCTCGAGGCGATCGTGCTGCCGGTCGAACAGCTCTATCTGGGCCGGGGATGAGGTTCGGAGGGTCGAGCGTTCGCGAGGTGCACCGGACGACAGCCTGCCGGTGATTCGCCGATGCCCCGGCACTCCGCATCTGAGGGATCGAGCGACGGCTCGCGGTGATGACGCTGGGGATCGCGCTCGAGTGCGATTGTTATGCGACTCTATTGGAGTGAGTAAGGTGCAACCCTGACAGGGTTGGCGTGGGAGTGGGCCGTCAACCCAGGGTCGTCCGGTAAGCCGGACGACCCTGGGCTGTGGAGTTAAACACCTTTGGTGTAATAATTACGTGACCGGCATCAAGCGGACTTGGCGCGCGTACTCGATCGCCCGGCGCACCACCTCGTCGGCCGGTTCTCGAACGATGAAGCGATCGTCGGTGGTGAGGGTGATGTACGTGTCGGGTCGCGTTTCAATGAACCGGATCAGATCGGCGTTCAGAATGAACGCTTCGCCGGAGAGACGAGTGAGCTTGATCATGGCGTCGGTATCGTCCGTAGAGGCAGCGATCGCTCGATCATCGGCCCAGCGTGAGCAGCACGTTGACCAGTTGGTCGACCGAGCTGATGACCCGCGCGTTGCCCTGATAGTTCGTGGAGGCGACAATCAGATCCACCAGGTTTTTGCCGATGTCGGTATTCGACTGTTCGAGAGCGCCGGCCTGAATCGTGCCGGCGCCGAACGTCGCCGGCGCAGTCACCTGCGGCAACCCCGAGGCGATGCCCTGCGTGAAGTTGTTGCCCCCCACCTGGACGAGCCCCTGCGGATTCGGGAACCGCGCCAGTGCAATCTGTCCCAGAGTGCGGGTGATTCCGTTGTCGAACGCGCCGTTGACGACTCCATTGTTGCTGATCACGTAACTGGTCAGTGTGCCCGGGCTGGTTCCATTCTGGTTCAGCAGGCTCAAGGTGCTGCCGGTCGAAGAGATGCCCGAGATCTGGCTGACATCGAGCGTAAACAACATGGGATTGGTGGCCGCAGTCGTGCTGCGATTGATCGAGAACTGCGCCGTGGGATTGCTCGAGATTTTTCCCGTATTATCGAAAACGACGGTGCCGGTTCCGATGGCGATCGCCGCGCCGCTTTGCGAGGGCGATTCGAGCAGATAGCGATACGTCGTATTGTTCGCGCTTTGCGATTCGAGATAAGACGTCATGCGAACGTTGAGCGGTGTTCCGAGCGAGTCGTACGTCGTGAAGGTCGTCGTGGCGCTTTCGCCGTTGGCGACCTGGCCGGGAGTAAAGGCGATGGGGACGGTGGTCCCGCCGGCCGTCATCGAACCGACCGGAATGCTGAAATCGTCGACCGCGCCACGGTTGCCTTTTACGAGGATCTGGCCGCCCACGACCGAAACTCCGACCGGAATGCCGTCGGCGTCGACGGGAATCGCTCCTCCGGTTTGCAACCCGAGCGTGTCCCCGATGAACGTTTCCAGGTTGGCGACCGTCGTACCGGCGCCAACGGTCAATGTTTTGGCGGCCATCGTCTGGCCTCCCTTCGTCGGCGCCAGAGTGATTGTTTGCCCCACGGTAAAAAGTGAGGCGCCGTTCGCGCTGGTGGCCAGTGTCGTCAGCAGGTCCGAACCGTTGTTCGCGATCGCGACGTGAGTGCCGTTATTGAACAGCGCGACGCTCGTTTGCAGCGTGCCCTGCGTAGCGACCGTGCCCTGTGGCGACAGGGCGCCCCCCACTTGAACGTTGGTCGTCGCCTGGGCCAGGTGCAGCGATCCCAGGGGGATACTCAATTGCGTCAAGCCGGTCGTGATCAGGTTGAAATTGGCATCGACGCCGTAGCCCATCACCTGCTGCCCCGCGCTGTTCGTCAATTGATTCACGGCGTTGAGGGTGAATTGGCCGTTGCGGGTGTAAACCTGTCCTCCGGTGGAGCCGTTGTTCAAGATGAAGAAGCCGTCTCCCTGAATAGCCAGATCCGAAGGGGTGCTCGTGGCGGTGATGCTCCCCTGGCTGAAGTCGGCGGAAATCGCCGCGACTTCGGCCCCCAAACCGATTTGCTCCGGGTTTGTGCCGCCGTTGGTGGCGCTGGGTGCCGACCCGAAACTCAACGACTGGGCCAACTGGGTCTGAAACGAGGCGTTCGAGGCCTTGAAACCGGTCGTCCCCGCGTTGGAAATGTTGTTTCCCAGGACATTGATTTCAGTTTCGTTCAGCGACAGTCCGTTGAGGGACGTGTTGAGAGCAGATGTCAAACCCATGATGACCCCCCCCGAGGTCTGTTATGAGAAAACCTTCATTCTGTTGGTCTATATTCCTGTATCGACAAACCGGCGTGTAAAGTCGTTGTTTTTGTCGTAATCCCGAATATCCTTACATTCGCGTCCTGGTCGAGCAGAAGTTCAGTTTCCGGTTGTCGCCGAGCCGGCAGAGGCCAGCGCGACGCCGGTGAGGTTTCCGATGGGAATGGAACTTGACCCGACCCCGATCGTCAGCGTGCCGTTCTGCATTGACACGCTGTCGGCCACGCCGCTGACCGGTTTCTTGTTGCTGTCGGTTCCCGTCACCACCTTGCCCAGGAAGCTCGCGCCCGACGCGATCTGCTGGTTGCTGGCGAAGCTGGTCAACGTCGAATTCAGCTCGACGTTCGACTGCAGAGACTGCATTTGCGAAAGCTGATTTAAGAGGTCTGAGTTGCTGACCGGTTGCGTCGGGTCCTGGTTTTTCAGCTCGGCCAGCAACATGGTCATGAAATCCTGACTCGTCAAGGCGGCGAATCCCGTCAGAGCGCCTTTGCTCGCGCTGCTGCTGGTTGAGCTGCTGGACGATGTGGTTGAGCTCGGCGAAATGATACTCATGGACGAATCCTTTCGTTCTAAATCATAATGTCTAAAGACGTGAGCGGGACCCGCGAGGTTCGAACCGCCTGGACGGGGGCCCGCAGCGCCGAGTCGTCGATTTCGGGTTGTACAAACTGCTGGTCCCAGGGGAGTGCAGCGTCCTGCTGCTGGGCGAATGATCTGTCGGCCGTGCCGGAGCCTGCGGAGCCGGCATTCGAGCCGGCCAGGTGCACATCGATGCGGTCGAAGCTGACACCCTGCTGGGTAAGCGAATCTTTCAATTGCGAAATGTTGTCGACCAGAATCTGCTGGGTGGTCGACGTCTGGGCCTCGATGCGGGCCGACAGCACTCCGTCGTGCATCGATACATCGACCTGCAACGCGCCGAGCTCCGGCGGATTGAGGTGCAGTTGCATCTGCTGCCCGTTCGCGTGGCTGTATTGAACCGCGTAGGCCGCCTGGTCGATGACCTGCGCAGGGTTCAACAAGACAGTTGAGCCCGACTGACCGGTCGCGAAGCTCGTGGAGTGCAATTGCAGCGACGGGGGCGCGGCGCCAAACGGCAAATAGCCGGGGTTTTGCAACCCCTGCTGTTGCGCCGTCTGAACGGCGTCATTCGTGTTACTGGGCTGGGCCGCGTTGCCTTTGTCGAGCGTGTTCGTGGTGCTGGTGGCGGGAGTCGACGGCAAAAGGGGTGCCGACACCTGAGAGGCCGCGGGCAACGAATCGGCGGGCGCCGCCTGGGGCGCGGCGGATTGGCGAGCCGCGTCCTCGGCAAAACTATTGCCGACGAGCGTGATCGCGCCGACCTGCTGGCCCTCCGCGACGCCCGACGATGAATTTGTCGTTGATCGTGGCGACGATTGCGAATTGCCCGGGCCGTCGGCCGCTGGCGTCGATGCCTGGGCGACCTGCGGCGCGGGCGAATCGACGCCAGAACCGGCATCGGCCTGGCCAGTACCCGATGAATTCCCCGCTGATGGAGTCCCTTTGGCTCTGGCGGTGCTCGAACTCGTCGCTGTTTGAATGAGCGATGCCAGATTCCCGGCGTGAGCAGCAGCGGCCGGCGGGGTCAAGGCAGCGGGCGCCGGCGGCACGGCGGAGGGAGCGGCCCCCTGGGTACCGGCAGAGGTGGAATTCTGGCCGGCGTCGGCGGCGGGAGTGCCTGCTGTGGCTTGACCGGAGAGAGTCAATTTCGATGGCCCGTCCGGAAGGCTGGCAGCCTGCTGCAGGCCGGTGATCAGCGCCTGAGGAGCGTCGACGTCGCCGGCTTGGCCGCTGGGGGCTGCACGACCCTGGTTGTGAGCCGTCTGAGGCGCACCTGTCGTCGGGGCGCTAACTGTGTTGCCGGTCGCGGCATCGGCCTGCAACAGATTGTTCACCAATTGTGCTGGAGCGGCGCCGGGGACGGGGGCAAGCGGCAGCGCCGGTTTGGCACCCTTCGAATTCGATTGTCCGGTCGAGTTGGCCGGCGGCGTTTGCACGATCAGTGCATGATTCGTCCCGCACAGAGACGCGGCCAAAAGCGACTGCAGATCGGTCGCTGCGCCGTTTCCCGCCGGCGGAGCGGCAACGGGGTCGGCAGGGTGTTGAGCCGGTATTTGAGCGTCGTTGGCCGAATGTGCATTTCCGTCTGAGGGCTTCGCAGGGCCGCGAGGTTCCTTTGCAGGCTGCACGCTTGCGAATTGTGCATTTCCGGGCTGCACGCTTGCGGACTGTGCACTTCCGGACTGTGCGTTTCCGGTTTGTGCGTTTCCAGTTTGTGCATTCCCGGGCTGTCCAGTTCCGGAGTCCGGCCGGGAGGCTGCGGACGAATCAATCGAATGCGACAGAAAATCGCCGAACGGAGGTGCCGGCGGCGCAGAACCTGCCGCGGCCGGCGAACCGGTCGCGCCTGCTGCAGCGGGTGATGCCGCGCTGAAATCGGGACGTGTCAGCAAATCAATGGCAGGCAACTTGGGCCTCCCGGGAAGTCCTGCAGTACGTCGGAATCAGTTGGTTTGATCATTGGCGGCCTGGCGCTGCTGATCGAGCAGCGTGCGAGAAGGTTCCCCGCGGCTGAGCGCCTCGAAGATCATTCGGCCGCGCTCGGCGGGAGTATCTTTGCGTTCGCCGCCTGCATCCGGCAGCGACGGCAACGCGGATTGAAATTCTTTGAGAATCCTGGCGATGGTCTTTTCGGGCATGCCTTTCATCAGCACGACGTCCTGGGCGATCGAGAGCTGCATGAGCTGCTGGACGGCGTCTTTAGGAGGCAATGCCAAGAGCACGCCCCGCGCCTGTTCGGTGCCAGTCGAGGTGATGGTGGCTTCGATCCGAGCCAATTCTTCTTCAAACGCCTTGCGCAACGACCGGATCTGCTTTTGCAGCGATTCCAGGTCTTCTCGCTTGGCGTCGGCCATGCCTTTGAGGGTGGTCAACTCGCTTTCGCGCTTGTCGAGATTGAGGATCTTGACGGCCCGCGCCTGGGCCACCTCCTGAGCCGAAGGATACTGGGGTTTTTGTTCGGTTTCTGCCTCGGGCCCGTCGGAGGCAGCCCGGTTCGTGAGCACGAGCTTGATTTCCTGCAAATGGTGCATACTGATCATGCCTTGCCTCCACAGCAGGAACAGCCCCGTCAATTCGGCTGCCACGATGGTCGAGCATGTGCAGCCGATGATGATGAACAAGTATTTCATGGCCCCTGTCGCTCCCCGGCGTGGATGGCCTGCCAGGTCTCTTCGAGCTCTCGCGACTCGACGGACTGCTGTGTGTAAACGAACTCGGTGCGCCGATGTTCAGCCAGTTTTTCCAGCGACTTGACGGCCTGATCGGCATGAATCAGGGCTTGCCGACGCAGTTCAATCTGCCGCCTCAGGGAGCTGCGCTCGGCCTCGATCTGGCCGATGTTTCCCGAGAGTTGTCCGGCGTAAGAGCGCCGCGAAACACTGGCGTCGACGTCGACACCGCCCCCCCCGCCGCCCAGGCTCCGCAGTTCGTCGATTTGCGTGCGACGATCGTTTTCGGTCTCGCTTCGCCTGTGCACAAGCTCGTCGTCAAGGCGGACGACGTCTGCCAGCAATTGCTGGCACTTGTCGCGCTGGTTGATGCGCAACCTGAGCAGCGGATCGAGTTTGAACGCGAATTTTTTCATGCGATTGCGATTATTGAGTGGGTGAGGGCGGTTTCATGATGTTGTTTCGAATTTGAGCCAGCACGGCCAGGCCCGACACCGCCGACTGAAATGTCGCCAGCTCCGAAATTCCCTGACGCAGGAATTTCATGGTCTCGTCGCGCATCCTGATCGCCGCGTCAACCAGAGGGTTTGAACCGCTCTGGTAGGCGCCGATAGAGATCAGATCTTGCGATTCCTGGTAGGCGGCCAGAAGCTGCTTGAGGCTGTCGGCGTTTCGACGGTGTTCTTCGGACGTGACGTCGGGCATCGACCGGCTGATGCTCGACAGCACGTCGATGGCCGGCCAGTGCGCCTGGTGCGCCAATTTGCGCGAGAGCATGATATGTCCGTCCAGAATGCCTCGCACTGTATCTGAAATCGGTTCGTTGGCATCGTCGGCTTCAACCAAGACGGTGTAAAAGCCGGTAATGCTTCCCCGATCGGTCTTTCCGCTACGTTCGAGCAATCTTGGCAAAAGTGCGAAAACACTTGGGGGATAACCTCTTGTGGCGGGCGGCTCCCCCGCTGCCAGGCCGATTTCGCGCTGCGCCAGCGCGAATCGCGTGACGCTGTCCATCATCAGCAATACGTCGCGGCCGGCATCGCGGAAGTATTCGGCGATCGCCGTCCCTACGTAGGCGGCTCGCATGCGGATCAGGGCCGGCTCGTCGCTCGTGGCGGCCACGACCACGCTCCGCGCCAGCCCTGCAGGCCCCAGGTCCTTTTCCAGAAACTCGCGGACCTCGCGTCCTCGTTCCCCCACGAGAACGACGACGTTGACGTCCGCCGTGCTGCTGCGGGCCATTTGCCCCATCAGCACGCTCTTGCCCACGCCGCTGCCGGAGAAGATCCCCAGTCGCTGCCCCTTGCCGCACGTCAGCAGGGCGTCGATCACGCGAATGCCGGTTCCCAGCGGTGCGTTGATCCGCGGTCGGCGCAAGGGCGGTGTGGGAATCGATTCGAGCCCGATGCGATGGGGCAACGGCGGCGGGGGCAGGTTGTCGACGAACCTTCCCCGCCCGTCCAGGACACGTCCCAGCAGCCGGTCGCCCACTCGAATTCCCGGCGCCGACTGCACAAGCGTGACCTGGTTGCCGCGGCGAACTCCCGCGAGGTCGCCATAGGGCAATAACACCGTCTCGTCGTCGCGGAAGCCAATCACTTCGCCGCGGACGGGGGCCCCGTTCTCTCGCACGATCGAGCACACAGCTCCCAGCGGGGCGGGAAAGCCGGCGACCGAGACCGTCAGACCCACCAGCTTGTTCACGCTGCCCGTGAGCCCCACCGGAAGAATTCGGCGGACTTGTTCGGCAAGCACACTCATCAAATCCCCTCCAGCAGCTCGCGAGTAATTCTTTCGAGTTGCGTCTCGAGTCGCGCGTCGATGACGCCGTGGTGCGTCTCGATCAGGCAGCCGCCGCGCGCGATCGATTCATCGGGAACCAGCTCGGCATCGCCGACCGCCGCCAGCCGCGAGACCGCCTCTCGACCGCAATCTTGCAGCAGCTCGATGTCCGCCGGATGCAGGCGGAGCTTGAGATGGGGCTGACCGGCCGCCAGGAGCAGCGCTTCTTGAATGATCGCCTTGGCCAGCTCGGGCCGTCGCGAAAGTTCATGACGCAGGATCTTCTCGGCGATCACCGCACTGAGCTGCACGGCGGCGGCCTCCCAGTGCGTGATCCAGCGATCGCGCTCGATCTCGAGAGACCGGGCGAGCGCCTGAATGGCCGGCAGAGCGGTGCGCAGCTTGTCCTGGGTTTGCTGGGCCGCCTTCTCGACGGCACGTGTTTCGATGAGCTGTCCCGCAGACGCCAGGCCGTCTCGTTGACCGGCAGCCAGGCCTTCGGCGTGAGCGCGGCGGCGGATTTCGTCGGCCTCGATTGCCGATTGGGCCAGAAGCTGTTCTCCCTGTTTCCGGGCGCTGGCTACGAATTCGTCGCATTGGCGGCGCATGTCATCGAAGTTGAAGGCCGCTGACGACCCGAGGTTTCTGGCTGAGCGGGCCTTGATTAGACGGCTGGGTTCTTGAATCGGCATGAACGAATCCGCTCGCAGCATGATGTTGAAAAATGGGTTAAGGCTCAGGCGATCAGTCGCTCGCTGTCGCCGCTGGCTACGATGATCTCTCCCGAATCTTCCAGGCGGCGAACGGCGTCGACTATCTGCTGCTGGGCCGTTTCGACGTCGCTGACCCGGACGGGGCCCAGGTACTGGATCTCTTCCTGCAGCATCGCGGCGGCGCGTTGCGACATGTTTCCCATGATTTTCGTCTTGAGCTCTTCCGACGCTCCCTTGAGGGCCAGCGCCCATTGCGAATTCTCGACCTCTTTGAGCAGCGACTGGACCGATTTGTCGTCGAGCTTCATCAGATCGTCGAACACGAACATCAGCCGTCGAATCTGATCGACCAGCTCGGGGCTCTCCTGCTCCAGGCTCTCGAGAATGGCCTTGTTCGTCATGCGGTCGGTCACGTTCAGCATTTGCGCCACGGCCGAAACGCCCCCCGCCTTCTCGAGCTGCTGCATGAACGTCGATTTCATCCTGATTTCCAGGCTGCGCTCGACGTCCTGCACGACTTCGGGGCTGGTCTGTTCCATCGCGGCCACACGCCTCACGACTTCGAGCTGCTTATTCGAAGGCAGCTTCGACAGGACCTGCGCAGACAGGGCCGACGGCAGGTGCGACAGGATCAGGGCGATCGTCTGCGGATGTTCCTCGATGACGAATGTCAGCAGGTTCTCGGCGCCTGCCTTATGCAGGAAACCGAACGGCACCGAGCTGAGCGATTGCTTGACCGTATCGAGGATCGCCGACGCCTTATCTTTGCCGATCGACTGTTCCAGGAGGTCGTAGGCGTAGTCCATGCCCCCGCGCTCGATGTGCACCCGGGCCAGCCCGAGATTGTAGAATTCTTCGATCGCTCCGTCCTGTTCCTCCTTGGTGACGTCGTTCAGCTTGGCGATTTCCATCGTCAGCATTTCGACTTCTTCCTTGCCCAACTGGGCCATCACTTCGGCGGCCAGGGCCTTTTCCAGGCTGAGCAGCACGACGGCGGCTTTGCGGAGTCCGGTCATACCATTGGATTCAGTAATCACGAGTCGCTTTCGAAATTCAGTGTCATTTTTTCGTTTAGCCGCAAGGCGCGGCCGAGTGCAATTGTCGATCCGCGATCCATCACTTCGGCGGTGTCAGCCAGCGGCTGAGCACGGTGGCCGCCATTTCGGGGTTGTCCTTGACCAGAGTCTGCAATCTGTCGCGCTTTGACGGTTCGCGAGAGGCCTCGTCGTTTTCTTCGACGGGCGCTGCCGACGCGGCGGCCCCCTTTCCCGCGGCCGTCTTCGAGGCCGTTGCCGCCTGAGCCCGACTCGTCCGCTGCATGCTGCGGTTGAGCATGATCAGGGCCCACAGCGCAAACACGGCGAGCCCCGCTGGGCCTCCCCATTGCGTCACCGCTTCGCTGACCTGGGCGGCCAGCGACACCGCCGCCGGAGGTTCGATTTTGTCGACTGGCTCGAAAGAGCTGACGGTCACCGCGTCGGCGGCGATCTCGCCGGCGGGCACAATAATCAGCCGGGCGACCCGTTCCTTGACTTCCTTCTCTTTTTCAGTCTGAACGATCTGCATTTTCACCTGAAACGCAGCCTTGTCGGATTCTTCGACTCCTTGTTTCACGAGCACGTCACGATAGTAGTCTTTGGGAATCTGCACGGTGGCCTGCACCGATTTCGGGGGATAACCGACTTTCTCAGAGACCGTCTCCTTGGTGCTCGTCGGGACGCTGTCGGTCTTGGTGACCTTCTTTTCGTTGCTCCGCGATTGTTTGACCACAGCCGGCGCACGGGAATTTCGCGGCTGGTTGGCCGTCACTCCCGGTTCATTCTGCGGCGCGGATTCGTTCGTCTCTTCCTTCTGTTCATCCTCGAGCGTCTTGTAGGGGAATGACTTCGTGTCGTACTTGCGTTCCTTCTCGGTGGAGCTGGCGACGGAATCGATCTGCACGTTGACGGCCACCTGGACATTGGGAATGTCCTGCAAGGCCCTGGCGATATTCAGCTCGTAATGCGCCGTGTAATTGCGGATCGCATCGATGTATCCGCTGTTGTACTCGTCCTCTTTACCTGGCAGCCGCGCGGCCCTGCCGGCCTTCATGTCCAACACGATCACGTCGGTGGGAGCCATACTGAAACAGGCCGCGACCGTTTGCCTGAGCGTCTGCGCCTGTTCCGACGACAATTCGTGGGCCGCCCGCGGCATCACGCCCAGCACGGCCGTCGTCTTCGGATTGCGGCCGAAACCGGCGGGCTTGGACTTTTCCCACATGATTCGCGCGTCCTGCACATACGGAATCCTCTTGATCATGTTGGTCAGTTCCATGCTCCGGGCATAATCCCAGGCCTGGCGATTGCTTTCGCTGGTCCCCGTCAGCGGGTTGCGATCCAGCGCCTTGCTGTATTCCCGGCCAAAGCTATCGGCAGCGTCGCCGGCGATCAGGGCGGCGTTATACCGCGCGGCGTCCGCTCTGGGGGCGAAAATCTTCTGTCCTTCGACCTTATACTGGGTGAGTCCCGCTTTCTTCAGGGCGGCCTCGGCATTCTTGAGCTCTTCCACGGAAAACGCATTGCCCATGAGCAAGGCCTCCTGGGCCGGGCCGACCCCGAAATACATCACCAGGCCCAGGCCCGCCAGCACCAGCAGGGGGACGACCACCAGGGTCATCCGCTGGCTGGGGGCCATCGTGTTGAACAGGTCTCGAAACTGAGACAGCGTTCGCCGCCAGGTTTCCATTGTTGCCTTTCAGTCGGACTCAAAGCCAATTCGCTGCATGACTACTGTCCATTGACCACTGACTACTGACTTCTGACTTCTGACTTCTGGTCCGTCTATCGCAAAATGTCAGACACGGAATTCTCACGAATTCCGCTACATCCCAGGCGTAGCGGAATTCGTGAGAATTCCGACCGCATGACAGATACATGACATTTTGCCGTAGACGGACCACTACTGACATTCGTCGTTCGTCATTCCTCACATGTGCAGGTCCTTCAATTCGTTATACGCGTCGAGCAGCTTGTTTCTGATCTGGAGCATCGTGCGCAGGGCCAGGTCGGCCTTTTTGACCGCGGTAAAGACCTCGGCCTGCGTGTATTCCTCACCGATCAGGGCCCCCGCGATCATCGATTGCGATTGCCGGTCGAGCTCGTTGACTTGTTCGAGCGATTTGAGCAGCACGTCTTGAAAACTGACGTTGCCACCCGCTTGCCGCAAAGAGGCCGAATCGACTCCGGCAGCCGGCAATCGTTCCAGCGGAGGCAGGCCTGCAGAAAGGCCGATACGTGATGTCATGATCGAATCTCCAAAACGCGGCAATTGGTCCCGTCGAACGGCACTAAGTTTCGTCCTCGCGAGTGTCGTCGGCAATTCAGCAGGAATTCGTCAAGCCCCGGCAGGGGCTAAAGGCATCTTGATCAAATGATTTGCGACGAGAAGGATTCATGTTGAGTACGATTGGGTGTCAATGCTCGCTACGCGAGAATCTTGAGCGCCTGGCTATACATGCCCTTGGTGATGTCGATGGTCGCCACGTTGGCCTCGTAGGCGCGGCTGGCTTCCAGCGCATTGACGAACTCCTTCGTCAGGTCGATCCCCGGATAAGAGACGACGCCGTTCGCGTCGGCATCCGGGTGGCCTGGCTGTATGACCTTGCGCGCCGGGGTGTTGCGGTCGACCTGCACCGAGAATTTGACCCCCACTCCCCGCCCCTCGTCGCCGCGCCGCTCCTGGTCGGCCATGAAGGCGATGAATCGCCGCTGAAAAGGAGACACATTTCCCTTTTCGTCGCGCGTGGTGCTGATGTTGGCAATGTTGCCGGCGATCGTGTCCATGCGATGGCGCTGGGCTACGATGCCGCTGGTGCTGACGTCCAAAGCGCGAAACATGAATCAGGGACTCCTTGTGCAGATGACGAAGTCAGTGGTCAGTTGTCAGTTGTCAGTTGTCAGTGGTTAGTGGTTAGTGCACATCGCCATCACGCGCGTTCGCTGATCACGGCCTGAAGTCGGTTCAATTGGGCGTTCATGAGCTCGACCGCCACGCTCTGCATGATCGAGTTCTTGGTAATTTCCATGACTTCCTGTTCGATGCTGCGGTTATTTCCGTCCTGAAAAGTGAGCGTTCGCGAAGGGCCTGGGGCGGCGCGAAACAGCGTTTGGGGAAAGAGCTCGGCCCCCGTGGCTGCTGTCGCCTGGGCCGTATACGACCAGCCCGCCTGGCCTGGCGCACCCTCGCTGTTGCGGCGCGAGACGGCCTCGGCGAGGGCCGCTTGAAACTCGGCAACCGGCAGGTCCCGCGTCCGGTAATCGGGGGTGCTGATGTTGGCGATGTTGCCCGTCAGCACTTCGTGCCGGCGCTCGGTGAACGCCGCCACCTTGGCCAACAGCGGAATCGTCGATGAATCAAACAGGCGATCGAGCATGATCATTGGTCCAGATCGAGGTGACGGTGCAAGACAGGGGCCAGGCAGTCGCGATACGCCTGGTTGACGCGGCTGCCCCCGGCCACCGCGGCAAGCTGTTGTGCCGTCTGGTCGCGGCGGCGCGCCAGCGCTTCGGTTGCTGTGCGCTCGTGCTCGAGGAGCTCGGCCAGCAGGGCTTCGGTGTCGGCCAGCGTCTGCTCGCAGACTTGCCGCGCCCCCGCCGCGAGTCGTTCGCGCTCGCGGCGCCATTCGTCCCACAATCGAGGGAGGCGGCTCGAGATCGCCTCGAGGCGGCCGATAATCTGCTGTTTGCCTCCCAGCAGCCGCAGCAGTTGCGAATATTCGTCGGTCTCGACGAGCGCAAGCTGATTTCGCGAGATCTGGAGGAGATCGGCGAAGCACTGGCGCCGTTCTTTGAAGGTCGTGATGAAGTCGACTAGGTCGGGCATGGCGTTGTGGATTTAGTCTGCGGATAGAGGTGGCAATCGCGGTGGGCCGTCAGGGTGTGGTAGCGGAACTCGCCAGAGTTCCGGCGCAAGTCGAGCGGCCCTCCTGAATTCTGGCGAATTCAGCTACACATTCGTGAATGATTCGGGTTAAAGATTGTCAAAAATGGTATTCAGTTGTGGAGTTTCATGGCCCAGTTGAGCCAGCGTTTCCAGTCGTCGCGGGACTTCGACGACGGCGTGGCGGAAAACGCCTCGTCGGGAAGCTGTTTGAGAATCAAGAGGGCCTGGGCCAGGGTGCTCTGGGCTTCGGACGGCTTGTCCATGTGGTCGTAACAGTTGGCGATCTGCACGTAGGCGATCAGAGAATCGGGTTCTTGCTGGTAGCGTCCGGCGCTGGTGCTGTAAGCGGCAATGGCCGCGTCGTAACGGCCCAGCAGAAACAGGCAATTGGCGATTTCGAAGAAGCAGTTGCGGAGCATTCCCTGCCCCGCCTCGTCGAGCTGGCCTGCCGCCTGCAGCGCTTGCAAAAGAGTCTGCAACTGTTGCAGCTCGCGAATCGCCCGCTCCAGCCGCTCCTGCATTTGCCGCCGGAATTCATTGCGGGCATTGTCGGTCTCGGCGTACTTCCAGCGCAACGCCGGAAATTCGGCACTCTTCTGCAACGCTTGCGCCAGGAGAAACCGCACTTCGACCGTTTCGGGCGCGTTGGGATATCGGTCGCGAAATTCTTCGAGGCGCACGATGGCGTCGTCGAACCGCGTCATGAGGGCCGCCTGCTGATCGGTGTTGACATCCTGGCCGGCCAGCACCACCTGGTTCGACTTCCGTCGCGCCTGGTCGGCCGTGTCGTACAGCAGCTTCCCCAGCGAATACAGGGCCGTGCGCCACTCGATGGCGGTCGGAGTCAGATCGTGAGAGTCGAGAATCTTTCTCCAGGACATCTCGGCCTGCGCGATCTCGTTGCGTTCGAGATGGCATTGCCCGATCAAAAACCGGGCCTGAAAGGCCACCGGGTCGGTCGGATTATTGGAGATTGCTTCCTGAAAATCGCGCAAGGCGTCGTCGAGCCGATCGAGGCTCATGTAACACTGTCCCCGCCGCACCAGCGCCAAGGGCAGCAGGTTCGACAACCGGTTGTCGATGAACTGGTTCAGGTTTTCGATCGCATTGGCGAAATCGTGTCCTTTGACGAAATCTTCGGCGCTGGTCCACAGCGCGTTGTGGTAATCGACCGTCGAACGGCAGTTTTCCGAGAGCCGCGCGTAGGCCTGTCCCGCGCGTCGCCAGCGCGCGTGGAGCTCGTCGCGGCGTTCGGCCTGCCGGTCGATTGACAGCCGGACGACCTCGGCCTCCACGTGCTGGGCCCAGCGCTGGTTGGCGCGGGCCGACAATTCAATCGCCTGTTCGCGCGGGACCGCGGGGCTCATCATTTCGGACAAAGTGATCGCCTCGTCGTAAAAGTGGTGTTCCATCCAGGCATTCCAGGCCTCCACGACCGATTCTTGCAGCTTCCGCAAACTGATCCAGCGATTGCGAAAACTCTTGGGGCGCGACACCGACCGCAACACCTGAGCGTAGAGCTCGAGAGCTTCTTCGTTGCGCCCCAGTTTGCGCAGTGCCGCCGCCGCCCCCAGCCGCGCCGCCACTGCCTCGTGCGACTGCCCGAAACGTTCCGTCGTCCATTGGTAGAAGGCGACGGCGTTCTCCAGCTCGCCGAGCTGTTCTGCGCAGACCCCCATCAGGTAGGTGGCCTGCGCCGGATAGACCCGTTGCAGCCCCACGTCGCCCGACAGGGGTTTGAGGATTTCGATCGCCTCGTGGTACTTGCCGTCGGCCATTTTGGTTTGCGCCTGCAGGATTCGGCTGCCATTGGTGCGATCGCCTTCGCTCGAGACTTGTTCAAGCGCCTGTTCGGATTCGTCGCGACGGTCGAGGGCCAGCAGGATCTGTGCTCGCTGCAACCAGGCGGTGTCGCGGTCTTCCGTTCGCAGGGCGGCGTTCTCGATCAGCTTCGAGTTGAGCTCCAGCGCCAGTTCCATGTTGTGCTTCGAGCGCCCGTCCATGTAAATCTGCGTCAAGAGCAGGCCCGCCTCGTTCATACCGGGAGGGTACGTTTCGACCGCCTCTTTGAGCAGCGGCTGGGCTTCGTCGGCCCGGCCGATGCGATACAGACTGATGCCGGCGGCAAAAGCCCATTCGGCACGACGGTCCTCGGGGATTGCCTCGCGTTCGACTTCGCGCAGGAGGCTGGCGGCCGCCAGGTAGCGCTGGTCGCGGCCCACGTCGTCGTAGGCGATGGCCTCTCGGAAAGCGCACATTCCCAGCACAAAGGCCACTCCGCCGGGAAACACCCGGTCCTGAAACCCTTTTTCCTGCAACGCGACGGCAATCCTTTTCGCCGACACGAGCAGTTCATTCCCTTCACTTCCGCTGACTCGCTTCTCGTGCGAGGCCTGGGCGGCCCTTTGCAGCGACTGCTCGCGGTGATCGTCCAGAAACTTCAGCGCCGACTGAAATTCCGTTTCGGGTTGCGCTTCGGGTTGCCGCGTCAGGTAGACGACGCCGGCCGGCAAGATGACGGTCGCCGCGGCGATCATGAGCAGGTAGGGCCACCACACCAGCGCCAGCAAACTGCGCAGTCCCGGCGGGCTGGCAGGCGGGGCTTGCGCGGCGCCCGCCGCCGCACCGCTCGCGAGATGGTTTTCTCCCGGCTTTTTGGCCATGACAGATCGAAACTGCACAAATCGGAACGGGAAACGGATGAATCACATGCCCGGTCGCAAAATCGGTCGGAGCGACCGTTTGGCGCAATATCCGAAAACCCGCACGGGCGCAGGCCTTCGGGCGCGCTACTGCGAATGGGGACGGGACGGGATTTCAGGAATGGACAGGGGAGAGAGAGGAATCGGATGGGGTTAATACCCCGGAGCCGCTCCACCTGTCAAGATTAGTAGTTCGAATGACTCAAATGACCGGGTTTCATCCGCGGCCGGATCTTGAGACGGGAAAAACACGTTGTTCACGGTTTTTGCGGCGTCTGCGTTTTTGCCGCTTGTCGAACGCCGCGGCGCAGGCGTAAAATGGTTGTCGTACGCGCATGACAGATTGGAGGCCCTCATTGTTTGAGAAGAAGGGACATCTCATGCGCCGCGCCTGGTCGGTTTCCGGCTTTACGTTGATCGAATTACTGGTCGTGATCGGCATCATTGCCGTTCTGGCGGCCCTCTTGATGCCGGCGGTTCAACAGGCCCGCGAAGCGGCCCGGTTGTCGCAATGCCGCAACAATCTGCGGCAGATCGGTCTGGCCCTGCATAATTACGAGAGCCAGGTGCGCACGTTGCCTTCCAGCTCGACCAGCCAGATCGACTTCGGCGTGTGGAATTCAAACCCGGCGAATTACCACCTGCAGAGCTGGGCCACGATGATTTTGCCGCAACTCGACCAGGGCCCGCTCTACAACACGATCAATTTCGACGTCTCGGCCCTCGACCCGGCCAATTACGGCCCCGCTTCATTCCGGCTGTCGGTCTACCGCTGTCCATCGTACGTGGGGCCCGCGTTCAGCACGTCTCCACTGTACGGGCGATTATCGACGGCGTTCGCCTTGCGCAATTATGCCGCCATGGGGGGCACGTCGGTCGGTACTTTCTACGTCCAGGCCGACGGCGTCTTTTACGCCAGGTCGAGCACGAGAATCGGTGATATTACCGACGGCACATCGTCGACGATTTTTCTCGTCGAGACGCGTGAACCAGCCGCCGCCGTCTGGATCGACGGCGGCACCGCCGCGGTTGTCTCGCGGCGCTATCTCGATTCGAATCCCCCCAGCTTTGCCGGTCCCGAGAATTCGCTCAATTATCAGCCTTACTACGTCGCGAACGGGCAGGGCATTGATGCGCTGTTTGGTCCGTCGAGCCAGCACGCAGGGGGAATCGGTCATTTGTACGGCGACGGTTCGGTGCACGTCATTTCACAGAATATTGACGCGCGTGTCTACGACGCGCTGGTCACGCGGGCGGGAGGCGAACCGGGCACCAGCGACTATTAGACGGATTTCGGATTTTGCAAGGCGAGCCGGGGCTGGGGCAGCGACTCTTTAGTTGGTCCGCCACGCGCGGATCCAAGCGTAGCCACGGAATCTCCTTCACCTGCCGGACGAGCGGCAGGGGTCGCGAAGCGTGCCGTGCGCCCCAACTATTCACAATTTCGGATTTCAAACTGGTTGATCGCCGCGAACCTCCGCAGCGCGAGGGGCGTCAATGCGAACGCCGGTAGCTGTTTCGTCCTCATGGGTTCAGTTCTGTTCAGGGCAGCAGAAGCACAGCCCTGGTTTTCGTTGATATCGGCCGATGTGAGTCATAACGTCACGCGGCTGAAGGCGTTAGCCCGCATTATTCAAGTAGGGTGTGTCAAGCTCGCGCAAGTCGAAGGTGCGTCAGCGCAAGCGGCTGTCGGTGCAGGTGACACGCTATAAACAACTGCACGACTTTCCTGCGAGCGCAGACGCACCGTGGCTCGCGCTTGCTCGACACACCCTACCCGAGCGTGAATTATCCGGGTTAGTCGCCAGCGACACGACGGTCTTTCCAGAGTCGAATGAGTTTGCTACGATCCCGCCCCATTCATCAATCCCTCCCCATGACTGACTTCCCAAGCCTCTGACGTATTCCATGAAGATTCAATCGCCTCATTATCCCGTCCAGGGAAGTGAGGACGCCTTCGTGGAGGCCGATAGCCGGTCTCCGCGCTTACCGCCGACTCATTTCGACCCGCCTCCATCGATGTCTCGTCGTTCCCGGCGTCGATCGCTTCGCAAGAACCTGCGCAACAGCGTTTCGGACGGGGCGGCGTTCAGCGTTACGGTGGGCATTGGCGAGACCTATTTCCCGGCGTTTGTGCTGGCGCTGGGAATGGGCGAGATCGCCGCCGGGCTGATCGCGTCGATTCCCCTGCTCGTGGGGGCGATCCTGCAAATGATTTCTCCGGCGGCCGTCGCGCGGCTGGGGTCGAATCGCCGCTGGGTCATCACCTGCGTCGTATTGCAGGCAGGCAGCTTTGTGCCGTTGGTCGCCGCCGCTCTGGCGGGGCGCATGCCTGTTGCCGGGCTGTTTGCTTCGGTGTCGCTGTATTGGGCCGCGGGCCTGGCGGCCGGCCCGGCGTGGAACACCTGGATGGAAACGGTCGTACCGTTTCGCGTGCGGGCGCCGTTCTTCGCCGCACGCACCCGATTCGGACAGGCCGGGACGCTCGTCGGCTTTCTGGCCGGTGGCTTCGCCCTGCAATACGGAAAACAGAGCGGCCGGGTGCTCGAGGCGTTTGCCGCGATTTTCGTCGTTGCCGCGGTGTGCCGGTCGCTTTCGGCCCGGTTCCTGTCGCGGCAGACGGAATCGACGGCCGTGCACGGCCGCCAGCAGAACGTGACGCTGCGGCAATTGTGCACGCGGATCAAAGCCGGTTCCAGCGAGCGGCTGCTGTTGTACTTTCTGGCGGTGCAGGTCGCCGTGCAGATCTCGGGGCCCTACTTCTCTCCGTTCATGCTGGGTCAGCTCAAGATTTCGTATCTCGACTATGTGGGGTTGCTGGCCACGTCGTTCGTGGCGAAGATCCTGATGCTCCCGGCCTGCGGACGGTTTGCGAGCCGGTTCGGCGTAAGGCGCCTGCTGTGGGTGGGAGGCATTGGCATCATCCCCTGCTCGGGATTGTGGCTGTACGCGCAAACCTACGGGCAACTGGTGGTGATTCAGTTCATTGCCGGGGCGGTCTGGGCGGCGTACGAGCTGGCGATGTTCCTGATGTTTTTCGAGGCCGCCCACCGCGACGAACGGACCAGCATTTTAACGATGTTCAACCTGGCGAACGCCGTGGCCCTGGCGATCGGCGCCTTGATCGGGGGCAGCCTGCTCAAGCTGCTGGGGCAGTCGCGCGAGGCCTACCTGGTGCTGTTCGCCGTCTCGTCGTTCGCCCGCGCGGGGACGCTGATTTTTCTGAAGCTCTCTCCCGGCGAATGCCGGCTCGAGGCCGACGAAATGGATGCCCGCCTGCAACCGGCGAGCGTCCCGACGCCCGTGCCGGCCGTGGTCAGCGCGCCGTCGAAGTAGGCCGCCGTCACTCCGGCAGCGGTTTGCCTCTGGTCTCCGGCAGAAACGGCAAGACGAGCAGCCCGACGAGAAATACGGTGCACATCGTGACGCCGGCATAACGCAGAGACTCGGTTTCTGCCGCGAATGTCTTGAGCAGCCGGGCCTGAACGAGAGGACCAGTCGCCGCCACGAACCGGCCGACGTTGTAGCAGAAACTTGTGCCCGTCGATCGCAGATGGGTCGGGAACAGCTCCGGGAAATAGATCGCGTAACCGGCGAATAACGAGAGCTGGCAAAATCCCATGATGGGGACCATCCAGAAAATCTGGCTGAACTCCTCCATCAACCCGAACACCGCCGCGGTGCTGACAAAAGCCGCCAGGAATGCGATCGCGAATGTCGGCTTGCGGCCGATCTGCTGCGACACGGCGCCAAATCCGAACATGCCGAAAAACGCCCCGATGTTAATCATCATCGAGGTGAGTCCGCCCCAGCGCGAAAGACGCCCATTGACGATCGGGTCGACGGTGGCTTTGACGTCGGCTATGTCCGGGGGCAGAGTCGCCCCGGCCGAGCCGGCCAGCTCGAAATCTCGGGCGGCTTCCAATTGCGAAACTCGCTCGACGTGATCTTCGCCTCTGGCTTTGGCGATCTGCTCGCCGTACACCTGCGTGATGATGGGCTTCCTCTGCACATAGCGCGTCAAATCGGGAGTGAAAAACCCGACCGCCCAAAGACCAATGACCCCCGAACACGCCAGCACCAGGCCCAAGAGCGCGTGCTTTTTCCAGCGAGGATTGCGGAACAATTCGGCATACGATCCCAGTTGTTTTGTCACGGCCCGGTCGTGCGACGCCTTTTGCCACTGTTCGGGCTCCTTGAGTCGTCGGCGGATGACCAGCGCCAGGAGCGCCGGGACGGCGCCGATCACGAACATCCACCTCCAGGGACTGGTAACGAGTTTTTGTTCTTCGGCAATTCCGAATCCGATGTTGATCAGAGCTGCGCTGATGTTTCCGAAGGCCGAAATCGCCTGCAACAGGGCGAGAGTGTACGTCCGAGCGCGAGTCGGCATGACTTCCGCCACCAGCGCCACTCCGACCGCAAATTCTCCACCGACGCCCAGCCCGGTCAAAAACCGGTACGCGGCAAAATCCCAGAATCCCGTCGACAGCGCGCTCAATCCCGTGCACAACGAATAGATGAGAATCGTCATCAACATCGTTTTCGCGCGGCCGATGCGGTCGCCCAGAACGCCGAAAATCAGCCCGCCGGACGCCCAACCCACTAGAAAAATCGACGTGGCGTAATTCCCATAGATTTTGACCGACTCTTGAAATGCCCTGGGGTCGTCAAGTTTCGGCAAGAGGTCCTTCATCGCGGCTGGCCGGGCAAGTATAAAAAGCTGCTGATCGAGGCAATCGAAGAGCCAGCCCAGGGAGGCGACGACCAGCACGAACCAGTGATAACGGTTCATTTCCTGGTACCACGGGCCAGTCGCTCCAGACGCCTCGGCAGAATGTGGTACATCGTCGAAACCGTGCATTGAGTTCTCTCCCGGTGGGACGTTGCATGGCAGGCGGGCTGTTTCGTTGTGAGGAAACAGCCAGTACACTGGATTCCGCAAGTTTAATCAAGCGCGTTAGCGAATCCGGCTCTTCAAAACTCCAACCGTTCGCAGTATACACGGCGTGCGGCCTTGAATGCCCATTGGACCCTCCCCGCCGACCCTGCGTCGGTGGAAGCAATGACTGGAAGCTAAACAGACAAATCGCAGATATCTCAGGCCCCCACCGACGCAGGGTCGGTGGAGGCAATGACTGAAAGCTAAGGAGCCAAATTCCGCGGCAATAGCGTTCAGTCGTGGTCCCACCGACACGGGGTCGGTGGAGACCCTACCGCGTGATTCGGCCATTGCGACTTAGCATCCAGTCGTGGCCCCACCGACGCAGGGTCGGCGGAGGCCGGTTGGGAAACGTCTCATTTGAGTCCGAACGTCGTATAATACAGCCCAGGGCATCGCCCTCGGGCGATCGATTAGAAGCACCGCTTGAAGTTCATGTCTCAAACTGTGTTTCAGCATGTCACAAATCACGACTGAACATGTGCTTTTCGCCGGTCGAGTCCAGGGAGTCGGATTTCGGCATACCGTGCGAACGATTGCAAAACGCAATCTGGTAAACGGTTATGTCAAGAACATGGCCGATGGAACGGTGGAGCTGGTGATCCAGGGAGCGCCCGCGGCACTGAATGCTTTGCTGATCGAAGTCGCCGATCACTTTCGTCAGAACATCGCTGATTGCCAACGCCACTCGATTGAGACCATAGAAGAATTCAACCATTTCGATATCCGTTTTTGAAAGGCTCTGGTATCGCCCGAATTACCGGAAATTGTTTGCGAACCGTGCAGGAAGGTAGGGAGGGCAGGTTCGATTGATTACCCGTTCGTCCGGTTTCTCGAAATAAACTGTTCCTTTCAGTCCCGCCAGCGGTTAGAGTGGATAAAGAGGGGGTTCTCCGCGTTCGGCGCAACCGCCGAAGCCGGTTTCCAACGGCGCACGCTGTTTCGACGTAAGCAGAACCGTGTTCTGTTTTGGGACGTTCCCCTTCCATTTCGGCCGTTTTCAGCTTCGAGGATGCTTATGTTCGCTGGCAGTTCACTGTCGTCCAGTCTATTTTCATCCGGGTCTCTGATTCTCGCAGCCGATCTGGCGACTGACGTGCACAATCTGCGGTTGACGCTGGCCGTCACCGCGGGGGGCTTTCTCGTCGTCCTGGCGGGGCTGTTCGCGTTTCTGTATATGACGCGGGCGGGAATCATCGCCCGCGCCACGACAAAAGAGGCACTGCGGCAACCGGTGTTTATCCTGTTATTGTTGTTGTCGTTGATGATGCTGGTTTTGAACACGTTCGTCCCGTTCTTCTCGCTGGGCGACGACGTGAAGATGCTGGAGATTTGCGGTTTGGCGACGATCCTGATCAGCGGCATGCTGCTGGCCATCTGGACGTCGAGCATGAGCATTGCCGACGAGATTGAAGGCAAGACGGCGATGACGCTGCTTTCGAAACCGATTACGCGCCGGCAATTCATCGTGGGCAAGTTCGTGGGAATTCAAGCGGCAGTGATGGTGCTCGTCATTCCCGTGGCCTGTGCCTTCTGGGCCTTGATCGTCTACAAGGTCTTCTACGATGCCCGCGAGTCATCCGGAGAGACGACGATGGCGTTGGCCCAACTGGAAGCGTACAAGATCATTCCCCCGATGGTTCTGGGCCTGCTCGAGATCGGGGTGATGTCGGCGATCAGCGTGGCGATTTCGACTCGGGCGCCCATGGTGGTCAATATGGTCACCTGCCTGGCGATTTTCGTAGTCGGACACCTCACGCCCAGCCTGGTGCGCACCAACCTCGGCAGGCTCGAATTGGTGACGTTCATGGCGCGGGTAATCGCCACCGTTCTGCCGGCCGTCGAGAACTTCAACGTCGAAGCGGCGATCGTCACCGGTTCGGTCGTGCCGTGGACGTATCTGGGCTCGGTGGCGGTCTACAGCACAGCGTACGTCGCCGCCGCGATCCTGCTGGCATTTATACTCTTCGAGGATCGGGACCTCGCATAAGACGGGGGCATAAGTCGGGGGACTAAGTGGTCCGTTCCACAAATAACGATTGGGTTCGAGGAAGACAAGGAGAGGGGGAGACAAGGAGAAAGCCCGGCGGCTCCGAGGCCGCATATTCTCCCTGTCTCCCTGTCTCCTGCTCTCCTTGTCTAAATCCAAGGTCAACTCCTCACCCCGGAGTTATTTCGGGAATGGACCACTAAGACGGGGCGCAACAGCAGACGAGGCATCCTTGGCCAGCAAAGAACCGACCCCCTTTCAGCGAATTTTTCCGCTGCGTGATCTGTTTCGCGGCGCCCCCTTGCGGGCCTGCCTGGGCTATGCGGCCGGTTCACTGCTGCTGGCGCTGGTGCTGGTGGTCTTGTTCCTGTATACAGACCTGCTGGTGCGCGGGGGAACGCTGACGATTCCTCAATCGAGCCTCCACGACTTGAAGTCCCTGGTGGGAGAGGTGGTGCTGCAGGAATTCGGGGAGCCGGTCGCCAGCGCCGCCGGCGAGCTGGTCTACTCCGACCGGGGCCTGTTGCCGGCAGTCTGGCATTTTCGCGATAAGTTCTTCGGCCCGCTGCTCGCTTCGGCGTTTCGCCGGTTTTCGCCGTTGCGAAACGACAAGCAGGCGCTGTTGACTCTGGTGACGCTGGCGGCCCTGTTCGGCTGGATGCGCAGCATGTTCGAATCGTACGCACGCATCCTGCTGATGCGCTCGGGGCTGGAGACGGCCACGAAGCTGCGGCGTTCGATTCACCGGCAGACTCTGCGACTGGGCCCGTCGGACCTGGAAGGCCGCGCCCGCGAACAGGCCATGCAGTTGTTCACCACCGAAGTCGACCGGCTCGGCCAGGGCCTGTCGCTGTGGGCCGTGCGCCTGGGCCGCGATCCGTTCCGGATGGCCCTGATGGTCGCTCTGGCATTGGCCGTCGATCCGGTCCTGGCGATCGTGTGCCTGGTGCCGATCGTCGCCTGCTGGTATCTCGCGCAGCTCGAAGGAGCGCGCACCGAACAGGTGCGCCAGCTTTCCGACGCGAATGCCGCCAAAGAATTGAGGTTGCTGGCCGAGAGCCTGGATAAAACGCGTCTGGTGCGGGGCTTCGGCATGGAGGCCTTCGAGCAGCAGCAGTTTCAAAAATACCTCGATCGCTTCCAGCAGAATATCTCTCAGGGACTGGCTGCCAAAGCCTGGTCGCGGCGGGCCATCCGCACGCTGGTCGCAGCCTGCCTGGCATTCGTGCTGCTGTTCGTGGGCTCCCGAATCCTGCCGCCGCCTGAGATCGCCTTCTCGTCGGGGGTGCTGCTGCTGGCGGCCCTGGCGGCCGCGTGGTTCCCGCTGCAGAGCCTGGCGCGGCTGGGCGGCGAGCACGAAGCGGCCCAGCACGCGGCCCGGCATATTCAGAACTACCTGAACCTGATTCCCGAAGTGGGCCAGGCGGTGGGGGCCAAATTCCTGCAACCCCTGTCGAAGATGGTCTCGTTCGAGAGCGTCTCGTATGCGACGGCCGGAAAGCGGCAGGTGCTCGAAGGACTCAAGCTCAAAATCCCGGCGGGCAGGCAGGTGGCGATCGTCGCCTCCGATCCCCTCGAGAGCCTGGCCGTCGCGTATCTTCTGCCCCGTTTCATCGAGCCGCAGTCGGGCCGCATTCTGATCGACGGCGAAGATATCGCCTGGGTGACGCTCGAATCGCTCAGGGCCGAGACCGTGTTCGTGGGGGGCAAAGATCCGTTTCTGACCGGGTCGGTTCGCGACAATATCAGCGGAGGGAACCCCGGCTTCAGCCTGCAGGACGTGACCGAAGCCGCCAAGTTCGCCCACGCCCACAATTTCATTCAGAAACTCTCGCAAGGCTATGAAACCGTCATTGGCGAGCATGGCGAACAGCTCGACGCGGGCCAGAGTTTTCGCCTGGGACTGGCGCGGGCCATCTTGCGCAAACCGGCCCTGCTCATCATCGCCGAGCCCGATGACCCGCTCGACGACGACACCAAGACGATGCTCGACGACACCTACAATCGCCTGGGCCCCAACCGCACGGTGATCTATCTGCCCCAGCGGCTCTCGACAGTGAGACGGGCGGACGAGATATTGTTCATCCACAAGGGGCGCCTGGCGGCCATCGGTCCGCACAGCCGGCTGGTGCAATCGTCCCCCTTGTATCGCCACTGGGAATACATCCACTTCAGCGAGTTCCGCCACGAATTCGAGACGGAGTAGGGTGGGTCGAGTCTTTACGAGGCCCACCGGGGTGGCAGTCGCGGCGGGCCTCGTAAAGACGCGACCCGCCCCACATCTTTTTTCGTGTGTTTCGTGGTGGTCCTTCATCAAGCGGCGGCGGACGAGAAAACCGCGAAACACCCAGCGCGGCCTTCGGCCGCAACCAAGAGGAAGGCAAAAAAATAAAAGGGCAAAAAAATCGCCGTTCGAAATAGCGGAGTGCAATTCTCGCGAATCCATTTTTTTGCCCCCAGATTTTTTTGCCATTTTGTCATCGAACTCAGATGAGATTTATGCCGACGGATGCACTGTCAATTCGACGCAGTCAATGCCACGGATGACGACTGATTCTTCATGACGGTCTGCTTGGCAACTTGTCTGATCCGCGGTATTGCTACGCCATCGGTGGGCCCCTCCTTATCTTTGGCAGGCCCGGCCGGCCGAAGAACGAATCGAGACATATTCACCGGATCTTAAAAGAGTTGCGCGTCGGCGCCGAAAAAAACTTCGCGGGTCGCAACGAAAAAAACGGTTTGTATTACGGATGACACGAATACGAGACGAACAATCCCGGCGCGCCGGGATCGGGAACTGTATTCAGTTCTAGAATACAGTTTATCCGTGTCATCGGTGTTATCCGTGGTTTCCTATTCCGTTGCGAATCAAGTGATCCGCAATTGACCGCGAATATCGCTGATGAACACGACGTCTCCGGGATGACGTGACGACGCTCGTTTCATTTGCGTTCATGTGCGTCCATTCGCGGCTCCCCTGACGCCGCGTCATTTATTGAACAGGAGATCACAGAGGCAACGGAGACTTCCCCTTTCAGTCTCTATTCTCTCCGTTTTCTCCTGTTCAGCCTTTCGCAGATTTCCGCAGATGAATTCGGCTGCGTGATCAATGCAATGCGTGAAAATCTGCGCCATCTGTGGATGTCGTTCTTCCCGTTGTGTTCACCTGGCGATTCGGAATTATGCCCACGGATGGCGTGGCAATACCACGGATAAGCTGCCCACGCCGGAAATTCATGAATACCAGGTCTTGATCCGTGGTATTGCCTCGCCATCCGTGGGCGCCTCCCTGGCGGCCCAGGCCGCAGACAAAGGAATGGCAAAAACATCCGGGGCAAAAAATGAACGCTTGGCAGTTGCGAGTTCCCCGCCAGTCGAACGGCGATTTTTTTGCCCCGGATTTTTTTGCCATACCTTTCGTTCCCGACGGACAACGAACAACGGGACCACGGATAACACCGATGACACGGATAAGCTGTGCGCACGAACGGAATTCACTTATCGATCCCGGCGCGGCAGGATTCTTCCTCTCGTATCCGTGCCATCGGTGTTATCCGTGGTCTTTCCGTGCGTTGGCTGCGGCCTTCGGCCGCGACCAACGGAGAGGCAGAAAAATCATCGCTTTACCGCACGAACCGGCCGGCACTCGCCGCGGGTCCATTTCGGGGCGTTCATCGCTCGTGCGCGTGTCCCAGCAGCAGCAGTGCGTAGTCTGCGGGGCTGAGCTTCGCGGTGATCTTCGGCAGCTCTTTCGAGATGTCGAGCTGCGACAGGTGGTGCTCGGCCTTTTCGTAAGAGCAGAATCGCGAGACCTGCTTGAGGTACGTCTGAAATTCGCCGTCCTGCAGCGCCTCTTCGATCGTCTCGTACCGCTTGAACAGATGCGCCGGATTGTTCCCCAGCACCAGCTCGCGGCAGCGGCGGGCGACGGCGGGATGGTTGGCGCGGCTGGCGGCCACTCCCGCCAGCACCAGAAATTTATCGCGCGGACCGAGCTGCTCGCGGCTCTGCGACACCCCGGCCAGTTTCACAAACGTCAGCATCGCCAGATCGTGATCGTCCATCCTGCCCTCACAGCGGAATTCTCAATCCATCGTACGCCAGCTCCACTCCCTTCGGCAACCGGGCATTCGTCGCGTCGTGCTCCAGGCTGTGCGAAATGTGAGTGAAATACGTGTGCCGCGGCGCGACGCGCTGCGCCACCTCCAGCGCCTGGCTCAGGCTGAAATGCGTGGGATGGGGCTTCTCGCGCAGGGCGTCGAGCACCAGCGTATCGAGCCCTTCCAGCAGGGGCCAGCTCTCATCCGGAATGCGGCTGACGTCGGTGCAGAACGCCACGTCGTTGATGCGAAAACCCAGCACGGCCAGATCCCCATGCCAGAGCCGGATCGGCCGCACCGTCAGCCCCAATAAGTCGAACGGTTCGACGCCGATGGAGTGAATCGCCAGTTGCGGGACCGCTCCGAAATGACCCTCGGGGGGGGCATCGGTGAAGGCGTAATCGAACGACTGGCGGATACGGCGTTCGGTATCCGGCTCGCAGTACAGCGGCATCACTTTTTTCATGTAGTAGCTGAAGATCCGCAGGTCGTCGAGGCCGTACAGATGGTCGGCATGCCCGTGGGTAAACACGACGGCCCGAGCCAGATCGATGTTCTCGCGCACGAGCTGCAAGCGCAATTCGGGAGGCGTGTCGATCAGAAAATTGCCTTCCGGCGCCTGCACGGCCACGCCGGTTCGCATGCGCTTGTTCCGGGGATTGGTGGAACGGCATACCTCGCAGTGGCAGCCGATCATGGGCACGCCGTTGCTCGTTCCGGTCCCCAGCAGGATCATCTGCGGACGGGTGTGTTCGAAATCGACCGACATGTCTCCAGCGTAGGACATGCCGAGAGAAAAGAGAAGCGCGCCGCCCGTAGGGTGTGTCAAGCGCTTTCGCGCAGACACACCGGCGGGGCGGATCGCAACCGGATTCGACGATCAACTTGGCCAACGCGACCCAACCGCCGGTGCGTCTTCGCCTAAAAAGGCTCGACATACCCTACACGCCTCGACGCAGGCAGCACCATGGATACGCCATGCAGGGTGGGTCGAGTCTTTACGAGGCCCGCCGCGGTGGCAGTCGCGGTGGGCCTCGTCAAGGACTCGACCCACCCTGCAGAACTCGCAGAAAACCAAGTCTTTCATCCGTGGGATTGCCACGCCATGAAGAATCTGATTCACCTGCCACGCAAGGAGGTTGCTGAAGTAGTCGAGTCGTGGTCGGATTTGCGCCCCGAACGACGCAAACCAATCGTCTTCCTCCGCGAGCGGAATGTACTTCAGCGGGTCCCAGAGGATTGAAGTGAAAACGCCCCAGCGCATACCTATAGAGCGCATAATGGACCGCGCGTGCGTTTTCGATCCCCGCTGGGACCGCTCGACCGCTTCTTCTATCTGAAACGGAACTTGCGGCGAGAGGTTCGGCTCGATACCGGCTCCCGCGACCGATTTCGGCAAACTCGCATTCGCGCCAGCGAGCAGACCTAAATCTTGGCGTGACAAGACCCTGTGGCCAAAGCACCGCGGAATTTGCGATATGCGCAAAACGGCCTATTTGTCACGGCGTTGCGTACCCTTTGCGCGGGCTTCGCACTTTCGGTGTCCGATTTCGGCGCATAATTGACCCCATTTGGTCGTTCCAAGGCTCAATCGGCCGTTCACCAGCGGCGCACGACACGATCTGCGTCGACCCCTGCCACGCAAGGGGTGTGTCAAGCTCGCGCAAGTCCAAGGTGCGTCAGCGCAAGCGGCTATCGGCGCTGGTGGCACGCTGTAAACAATTGAACGCCTTTCCTGCGAGCGCAGACGCACCGTGGCTCGCGCTTGCTCGACACACCCTACCCGAGCGTGAATACTCCGGGCCAAAGCGGGTTTGATGCGCGCAGCGGGGTTTTGGCGTCGCGTTACGAAAAAACCCGGCCTTCGAGAGGAAGGCCGGGTTCGCAGAACTGACGATTCGCGGTTTCTGCCGTTGCCGCCGTCGAGCGGTTCGGGCGCCTGCCGGCAGAGTTAATAGGAATTGTCGCCGATGACGACCTGGCCGCGGCGAGACCCGCCCGAGCTGAACAGGCACGCGTAGACGGCAAAGCTCATCGTTTCATTGAGGGTGCGGACGCGACCGTCGCAGAACGCCGCGGTGACAACGCCGGGGTGGGTTGAGCTGGCGAACGGAGAATGGCCCAGGCTCAGTCCCTTGTTGGAATTGATGCGCGACGCCGGGAGCGGCACCGTGCTGGCAATCGAGAGCGTTCCCGCTGTGAACGTCAGGTCGCCCGTGCCGGCCGGATTCGCGTTGACGACGATCCCGCAATCGAGCACGGAACTGAACGAATTCGTGTAACTCCCCCAGGTCGTTCCGTTCCAGGTGAGGGCGTATCCCGGGAAGACGCCGCTGACATTGGTATTGGCCGCCTCGGAACCGCCCCAGTTGCGGGCGTTGTGGTTCTCAAGCAGCAAGAGCGTCTGGCCCAGTCCATCGCGAAGCGAGATGCGGTCGAGCGTCATGCGGAATTGGTCGCCGTTGTACGGAGCCGGGTAAGTGGCCACGCTGCGCCAGAACACTCCCGTGTCATGAGCAACGTCGACATCGGCGGAAGTGACGGGGGTCGCGAACGAGTTTCCGGAGAGCCATCCCTGGTCGAACGCCGCGTGCATGTTGCCGCCGCCCGTCGCATCCGCCTCCGTGGCAATCTGCGCCGGGATCGTGCCCGTCACAGGAAAGTTTCCGTAACCGGCGTTCACGCCGTAGCTGAGTCCAGTCAGACTCTGGAAATTGTTGACGTCGTTCGGGCAGGTGAAGACCGCGATCGAGACGGCGTTGTAATAAACGGACGGGGTCGGGCTGCCGGTGATGTCGCCGCGGTCGAGGTACGAGAGCAGACTGACGGGCCAGTTGAAGCCCCCTTCGTTCAGGTAGGGCAATCCGCCGGCGCGGCCTGAGGCCGAGTTGTGGATGGCCAGCGCCAGGTTTTTCATGTTATTCAGGCACTGCGTGCGGCGACCCGCCTCGCGGGCGCTTTGCACGGCAGGCAGAATGAGCGACATCAGGACGGCGATGATCGAGATCACCACCAACAGCTCGATCAGGGTGAAGCCCGAGCGGCGCGCGGCCGGTCGCAGTGTCCCTGTTAGGCGTGCCCCTGTTCGGCGAGCCCCTGTTCGGCATGCCCGGGCCGGTTTGCGATTGTATTGGTTCTGCATGAGAGTTCTCCGGTGAAAAAGTCTGTGTTTTGAACCGTTGTGGTTTTGAACCGTTGTGGGTTTGAAAGGGGGTGTTCGAACTTCAGGTGTTCGAAAGGGGTATCATCGTGCGCCGTCGTCGAAATGGCCCGGCAGCCCGCGTTGATTCAATCTGGTTGATTCGATCTGGTCGAGTCAATCTGGTCGAGTCGAGTTTTCAGGGTCGATTCGTCATGATGAATATTCAGCCTCCATCAGGCCCTTCGATTATGCCCCTTTCTATTATGAGCGTGCGAACCAGGAAAAGGGAAGAGAAATCGCAGAAATCGGACGGCCCGCCACGAAAAATTCGAGTTCAAAAATTCAGAATCCCGGAGAAAACCGCTTGCGAACGAATTCCATGCCGCGTTTTGCATTCGCCCGTATGACTGGAAACGAAAAAAGCACGCGCCAATCCACAGATTACACCGATTTCGACGGAATTTTTCGATGAATTTTTCGCAGTGCCGACTCTTCCGCCCTCCGTGGGAATATCCCGGCAGTCCTGCCGCACGGGCCTGGTCATTCTCTCTGTAATACAAACAGTTCAAATTTGCGTGCCGCGAGAAGAATTTTGTCGACGCTCCAACTTACCTCCGTTGCCCGCCGATACTTGTTGACGAACGGAATGATCCACAGATTGCTCAGATTTTCACAGATTGAAGAGACATGGAGATCGACTTGATCTGTGAAAATCTGCGAAATCGGTGGATGACTTTTATTTTGCAAGTTTCCCGTCTTTCGTGGTTCCCCCGCATCGTCCCGGTCAAAACGAAAGGCATGGCAAAAAAATCGAGTGGCAAAAAGATCGTCGGTTGTCGGTGTCTATCGGTCGACCATTTTTTTGCCGACAGATTTTTTTGCCTAACCTGCCCCAACGGATTGGTGACGTAACCAACGATTCAAAGGCGAGTTGCGCTTCGGTGACGATCCTTTGGTTCCTCGACGACGAAAAAGGAGAAACCACGAAAGACGCGAAAGACACGAAAAAACAAGGAATCGAAACAGGCATACGTCACGCAACTCGTTCGATGAAAGCACCCACTAGTGGTCCGTCTACGGCAAAATGTCATGCATCTGTCATGCGGTCGGAATTCTCACGAATTCCGCTACGCCTGGGATGTAGCGGAATTCGTGAGAATTCCGTGTCTGACATTTTGCGATAGACGGACCAACTCGAGACAGACAAGGTGATGTTTTTTCGTGTCTATTTTTTTCGCGTCTTTCGCGTCTTTCGTGGTCAATTCCTTCGTTGTTTGCGGCAGACGGTCACGCTGGGCAATCGCCGGCTCTGTGTTTCATCCGTGGCTGAATCTTAGCTCTCATCGCCGGCCGGTTTCCCCAAATGCGATTCGTCTACGTCCGATTAGCGTTTTCAGGACAAAGCGGTGGGCCTCGTAAAGACTCGACCCACCCTACGCAACTCGACCCACCCTACGCAACTGCAAGCCATGTCAACCGCCGGTGTGTCAGCGCCGAAAAGGGCTCGACACACCCTGCATTTCTTTTCATTGCAGCGTCTTTCGGTACAGGATGAATTTGCTGTAATCGAAGTAGCCGTTCTGAGGGTTCGTGTTGTCGGGCACCCAGGCCTCTTCCAGCAGGCTGCGATCGATGACGAAGAAACCGCGGCGGCGGGGCTGGTCGGTCATCTCGGCCCCGATCTGGATGACGTCCGCCCGATTCGGATTCGGCTGATAGCCCTCGAAGAACCCGACGGTGATCCAGGCCAGAAACACGTTGCTGCGCTGGGTCGTGTTGCCGGCGATTTTCGAGAGCAGCCGTTGCCGCGTGTAGTAATCGACACTGTTCGGGTTGGCCTGGGCCGCCGTGACCAGGTCGGATTTGGTGCGAGCCTCGAACAGCCCGCGCGTTTCGAGCCCGCCCACCATATCCATCGGCAACGTTCGCAACAGCGTGTCATCGAGGCTGTTGTTGCTGTTGGCGGGGAACGGAGTGGGGTTGCCGTTGGGGCTGTTGTCGTAATGGCTCATGGGGCGGAACGGCCGCGACGCGGGAGACCCCGGCAGGTACAGGCTCGTCGCAGGATCGAATCCGTCCCGGGCGTTCAAGAATTGGAACCACCAGTTGCGGTAGTTGCCGGCGGTGCTCGTGTTGCCTTCAAGAACGTCGTAATACGAGAAGGAATCGACATACGTCCCGTTGGCAGGATTATAAGGCAGGTATCCCGGATACGGCGGTGGGACGGGGTTCAGATTGAACGTCCCGGGGTCGTCGAGCAAGCCGTGGAAGACCTCGCCGTGGCGTATGCCGTTCAGGTTCAACTTGCCCTGCGTACGCTGCAAGGCTTGAGGGAAAAGCCACGGATACTGCGACAGCAGTTGATTCTCGATCTGCATGTTGGCCCGCGAGGGAACTTCCAGCAGCTCGAGCACCCGATACCAGCGGTTGTCGAATTGCGTGTTCTGCAACGCCGGCGGTTGCGCCGCGTTGATCGGGTATTGCGGCCGGAAGAATTTGGCCTGGGCGACGAGCGGCTGATAGAAAAAGCCGGGCGTGGGTGGCAGCGGCGCCTCGGAGACCAGCGAGTTGAGACCGGCATAGCTGGTGGCCCCCGTGTCTTTGGGCGCCAGGCTCTGCGTGACGGTGCTGGGGCCATACAGGGGCACGCTCAGCAGCTCGCCGATCGAGGCGAAGTCGCGGTCGAAGTGGGGCTGCCAGAGCGTGAACACGATGTTTGGGTTCGCGCCGCCGCTGTTGCTGCCGTTGTTCGCGACGCCATTATAGGTGTTGAAGCCGGCAGGCATATATTGGCTTGTCTGGCCGATTGTGTTCGGCGAGAAGACGATGCTGCTGGTGTAGGTAAAGGGGACGTTCTGCGACGGCGTGAGGTCGCCGTTGGCGACGAGCACGTTCTGGTTCTGGTAATAGGCGGTGCGGGCGGTGGGGTAGGTAGCCGTGAAGGGATTCACAATGGCAGCCGACGGAAGAAATTGCCCCGGAGCGCTCCCGATGTAGGGCCAGTTGGGCCACACGGTTGGATAAGTCGGAAAGATCGCCGAGCTTCCGCCCATCGCTTCGTAGCCATCGAGAGGCTGGCGCCGCTGCTTGCTGACCAGCCGCGTCAGCTTGGGTTGAATGTCCCACGAAGGGGCGTTCGCAGAAGTGATGAGCGACGTGTCGTTCACGTCGCGAAGGTTGAAGAAAGCCCCCGCCGCCGGGCCCGGGCCGCCCGGGCCGGCGTTGTTGTCGACCGGCTCGCCGCCCCCTGCCCCCGGAAACGGCGCCACGGCCCCCTTGCCGGTGTCGTTGATGGCGGGGTTGTAGTTCGCATACGTCATCCGATCGACTTCGATGAACGGGTTGTCCAACTCGTCGGTGCCATTGTAACTTGGCGTTCCTATCGGCGTCGCCGGTCGATTGAGATTAAGCCGGCGGCGCAGCACGAACGTCGACACAAACGCCGGGGTCGAGAGAGAGAAGGGTCCTGTGGCCACGTTGCCGGTGCCCACCGACATGTCGAAGAACGCGCCGGGCGGTCTCGTGCCGTTGTTGCTCGCCGTGATCGTGTTGTACTGAGAGTCGGTCAGCATGAAGCTGTTGGTGGTGTTGGGGTTGGGCACCGTCAACAGGTCGAGGTTCAGAATCGAGGTCGGACCCACGTATTGCGGGACGATCTGCGTTGCGGCCTTGTTTGCGAAATTAACATCGGGATTCCCCGAGGCCAGCGTCCAGAGGGGGTCGACGACGAACGTGCTGGGCAGAAAGGGGGGGTTGTTGACGTTGTCGTTTCCAATGTCGGTGCGCGAGCCGATCGTGTACGGGGAAGCCGGCGGGATGAACCCCGGCGTGGAGCCACTGGCCGCGTAGGCATTGACGTCGTAGAGCGTCAGCGCGGTCAGGGCGATGCCGGGGCCTGCCGCGGGAACCGTGGCAGGCTGCTGGGGCACGAGCGGCAGGTTCGGATACAAGGTGCCCGGGTCGAGCACCACGACCTGCCAGTGGCCGTCGCTTACCGCAACCGGATAAGGGCTCACGTTATAGAATTCGAGGAAGGTGAACGTATGGTCGTTCAGCGAATCGTCGTATGGCGTCGCCGGGTGGTTGACAGGCACTCCCTTGTTCGTCACCTGCTGCGCCACGATCACGAGCACCTCGTTGAACGCCAACTGCTGGGCTTCGACGCCGTACACGACGCCCCGGTCGTTCAAACCCGACGGAAACACGGTCTCCGGCGGGCCCATCGGGTCGTCGTCGAGGTTCCACCCGTCGGAAAGGTCTTTGTCGTATTCGAACATCGTGATCGTGTCGTCGCGATCGAGCGAGTCGACGACGTTGACGGCGAACTGGGCCATTTCGGCAAGCTGCCAGTCCTGGTAGACCACCCGTGAATTGGTGTAACTGATCGGGCCTGCCACCGGCGGCTTGTTCGGCGTCGTGGCGTAATCCACCGGATTATTCTTCGTATCCTGGCCGCCGCCGAACATGTACAGCATCACGTACAGGTCGCGGGCCATCTGCTGGCGATCGCGGCGGGCCCAGTATTCCTGCAAGGCCGGATTGCCGACGAATGTATGAGGGGCGAGCGATCCGTTCGAGGCGCTCGGGAACTGCAGATTCGGGCTGGTCGCGGGAGAGCCTGTCGCCCCCAGCGTCGTGCCGATCGAGACCGACGAGCCACCCCAGGCCGCCAGCTCCGGGTGGGGCGTCAGCTCGCGGAAGCGCACCGGGTTTTGCATGGTCAGCGCGCCCGAGCTGCCGAACGTGTTATTCGGATCGGCCACGGTCAGGAACCGGTTGATGTTGTACCGCAGTTGCTGGTGCCAGGGAGTGGCAAACTGCGCCGTATTGCGAAATTCATAGGGCGCTGTTTGGAACGCCACGTTCTGCGAGGACGGGGGGGCGGGGCTGTTATTGAGCTTGGCCCCGATCAGGGCGGCCAGCTCCATGCGGAACGGTTCGGCGAGCACCTGTCCGGCGGAAATATTATTATTTACGACCGCCGGAACTAACTGGTTCATTCCCGTGGGGTTCGTGAGATTCGCCGGCACGACCATCGGCGGAAATTGGGCCAGCGTGGTCGGAGTCGAGCCGTCCCAGTTGCCGCGGCCATATTCCCAGGCCCGGTCGCCATTGGCGAGGGACGCCGTCGTAACGTCGGCGGCGAACCCGTGGTTCTTGCGGTCGGAGCTGGCGGTGGTGAACCGCTGGCGGATCGCCGCCGCTTGCAGGTTCAGCTCGAAATTCCACGAGAGGAGCTGGCGCAACCGCGACTGACCGCCCGCCGCCGCGTAATCGGTCGTGCCGTAGAATTGCAACGCGGCCGTTTCGGCGACCGGGAAAATCTGGTCGGTGGTCTGCGCATAAGCGCCCAGGGAAACCGTTTCATCCGCCTCGTCGACCACACCGTTCGTGCTGTTGAACGCACCGTTTGTGCTGGTGTCGTAATTCGTCAGCAACCCCTGATTACCCGGCGGCACCGGCGTTGCGCCGGTATACAGGTACGGGGGAAGAAATGTCGTGGCGGCGAATGCCATCTGGTAGGGAACGATGGGCGAGGCAAACGCGCCCGCCGACATGATCGCTCCCTGGTACTGGTTGTAGAACAGGTACTGGCCGGGAAGCGCCGCATTGGGCCGGAAGAGATATGCCTGCTGACCGTGCCCAGCGGCCCCGACCGTCGTCGTCGACACGCCGGCGCCGGTGAAATCGAGCGGCTGCCCGAACGGCAACAGGGTGACGGGCGAATTGAATGGCGTATTCGTAAACGCACCAATCATCGTCGGAAATAAGGTGCTTGCGTTGGCGTGGATCGAGCCGACGAAAGGCGTCAGCAGGCCGCCGTTAATGAGAGGCAATTGATAGTTCGTCGGGTCGCCGCCTGTCGCCGCGCCGTTGAACATGTACCCGGCGTCGCACAGTCCCGCAAAGAAATCGCCGTCGTCGTCGAACAACGGGATTCCAGGCCGGGGGAACAACGTCGCGCCGCTGGGGGCCACGAGCGGCGGGGGCGACACGCCTGCGACGCCGAATTGTTGACCGTACAGCAGGGCGTCGGCGTCTCCCCAGCGTCCCACGATAATATCGTCGATCGTAAAGGCTTCCTGCACGTTGCCGCCCCCCGTCACGGTGTATTTGGGGCAGCCCCAGAACATGCGAAGCAGATCCATGTTGGCCGTCTCGATCCAGCTCATGTCGTAACTGGCGGGGTTCATGTTCGAGAGACCGAAGAAGCCGCGATATTGCGCCAGCGCCGAATTCGGTCCTCCGGCGGCTGCCGTCACGCCGACGGCCTGGTCGGTCGCGGCCAGGAACAGCGTGTTCCTGGGGTCGGCCACGAGGGCCCAGAAGGGATTGATCTCGGAGGGACTCGACATGCCCATGTTCGAGTGCGAAATCGGGTCGGGCGTGGCGGCAAGGCCCTGGCCCGCTCCGTAAAAGGGCCGAAACAGCCCATTCGCTTGCGGCAGCCACGACAGGTTGCCGGCCGTGTTCAGGTTGATCAGGCCGTCGGCCTCGATGACGGTGAAAGAAAACAGCGGCACCGCCTTGCGGCCGTCGGGCAGGGTAATCGGCGGATAGCCAAGATCGAGCCAGACGCCTTCGCGGACTCCGTCGTTGTCGTTATCGACGTCGTATTCGACGGCTTGATTATTCGAGGAATTCCCCCAGACGCCCTGCTCGCCGAACGTGCCGTTGTTGTTGAGGTCCACGCCGAATGCCCTCGAGCTGGGGCCGGCGACGTACCCGAAGTATTGAATCCTGTGCGGGTTCGAACCGAATACGTCTTTGAATGCCGCCAGGAACCGCGGGGTTACGCCGTCTGCCGTGCAGACGTGCGACGGGTGAGGCCGCATCACGCGCGTGGTTGTATCGGTGGACGTGCCTGAAGCATCGTTTTGCCAGTTGACGTAGGGCCCGTTGACGTCGCGCAACAGCATCGGGCGATGAAACGACGGCGTGACGACCAGATTGCCGGTTGGCTCGCTGGCGACGTACGCCAGAAACGCATTGTTGATGTCGGGATACGTGTATCCTACGTCGAGAGCCGGGAAATTGGTGAAGATCGCCGTGCGGGAGCCGGCAAACGCGGGTGTCCCCATGGGCGACTGTTGTGCCGCACCGGAAAAATTGAGCGTCAGCAGCCAGGCGTTCCCCGTGTCGGCCACGCCGTCGAAGTTCTGGTCGATAATTGGCTGCCCCGCGGGGCCGCCACTGATGATGTGGATTCCGAAACCTCCGTTGTACGGATGCCGATCGGACGGCACGGTCGGGTAGCTGCTGTTGACGGGATTGGCGACGAACAGGCCCAGCATGTTGGGAACCAGGCTGTGCTTGCCGGGGTAAAGCGCGCTTTGGGGATTATTATCGCGCGGCCCGATAATGAGCTGCTCGAGGGCGAAGTCGAACGGTATCGAGACGCTATAACCCTTGGAGGCGTCGGCGTAGTATTCGGAGCTGGAATGTTCCTGACTCGCCATCGTGAAGAACGCGAACCCGATGAGCATCAGGAGCAACAGTAATCCGATCACGACCAGCAGTACGGAGCCCCGGCGCACCTGGCGCGCGCGCTCCTGGCGAGCCGTGGGCGTTAGCCCACGGGTGCGTTGCACGATCATTGCCGCCCGACGCCGCAAGATCGCCGACCGACGACATTTCCCCCCCTTAGGAAGGGGGGGTAGGGGGGGTCGGTCCGCGCTGTGCTGGTGCTCTCTTCGCATAGAAACCCCTCCGCCAGGCGTGTAGGGTGTGTCGAGCCTCTTTAGGCGCTGACACACCAACGGTTGACGTCGCTTGCCAGAATATGTCGTCACCCGCACTGCCGGTGTGTCTGCGCTAAAAGGCTTGACACACCCTACTTTTCCGAGTGGCATTGAAATCTGCATATTGGTGTTCTGCGTGTGCCGTTCCATTTGACGGTTCTCCCTGGTAAGCCAAAAGCCACGGCCCGCGGATGTGTTAAAGTCAACGACTGTGCGAGACGAAGTTGTCCTGAATGTCGTCTTTCGCTCCGCGAAAGAACGCCCTTTCGCGGAGCGAAAGGCGACATTAATTTTCGCGCAGGGTCTTACGGTGTATACAACAACGACTGCACCATCGTCGCTTCGCGAACTTGCTTGCTGGTGCGGTCGTAAAACGTGATCTTGATCTGAATGGCCCCCAGCGCGACCGGCTGGTCGTCGGTGTTGGGCCAGCCGAGCTCCTTGAGATCGGGTAGTCCTTTATTTGGGCCGGTCTGATAGAAGTCGGGATTTCCATCGCCGTCGTCGTCGTAATTGGCCTGTCCGGGCCTGCCGTCGGGGCCGTAATTGAACGGGCGGAACGGAGGGCATTCGCTGACGAGATTGCCGTGCGAATCCTTTGTGTTTCCCAAGTTGAGCGTCGGGTTCCACGTGTCATAGCGATTCTTGTTGAATGCCGGATTGCTGTAGTTGGCGTTCGGATAGGTGTAGTCGTGAGGCGGCACCGGCAGCGCATTCAAATTTGCGGTGATAATGTTCTGGAAACTGTTTTGGCCCAGGCTGTTATTCGCGCTGTAGTACATCGTGATGGGCACGTTTCGTGTGTCCGTGGCGCTGTAATACCCGGTCGAGCCGTTGTGTCCGATGTCACGGAAATCACCGTCATCCGAGCCAGGCCAGCCGAGCTCCTTGAGATCGGGATTTCCATTCGGAAGGAAATCCGGATTTCCGTCATTGTCATCGTCGAAGCCGCCAACTCCCGGCAAGCCGTCAGGACCAAATGACGCGGCCGGATCGAATACCTTGATGTCGAACTTGATCACGTTCGTCATCAGCACGTCTTCGCCGGCACGAGGGCCGGAGTAGTTGGTGACGGCGCCGGTCGTCGTGTTGTAGTTCAGCGGCGTCAGAGAGTTCATCGGATTGACGGCGGGCAAATATCCGGGATATCCGAACGTCGGATCGGAGGTCTCGGCCTGCGTGAACCGGCCGATGAAGTAGGGGTTGCCTCCAGAGGTGACGAATTCGCGCGGCTGGCCATACGTCGCAGAAGGGTTCACACCAACGGTCGTCGAATCGAAACCGAACCGATACGCCGGGTTCCCCAGAACGAATGGATTGGCGAAGCCAGGCGAAGGTGAATTCGACAAGCTGTCTCGTTGTGAGGTGAGGCCCGTGCCGTGGAACCGCAGCCCAGGAGTGGCCGTCCGGGCGTCGAAATAGGCCGCGTAATCAAAGTCGGTCCAGAAGTTTCGCTGAAAAGGCACGCCGTAGATCGGCGTCATTTTCAAGTTTTTGAGACCAGCATCGGTTGGCGTGCCGTCCGGGGCCTGGGCTGGAGGGCTGATGTTCGGCTGGCGAATCAACATCACTCGCCGGTACAGCGTGCCGCGGCGAAGAAAGTAACACACTTCGGCAACGGGCGAGCTGCCCGCCAGGTTCGGAACTCCCTGGATGTCGTCAAACTCGGGTTGGTTGGGCCAGTACTGCTGGCCATTGAGAGGCGCCACCGCCGCCTGCAGCGGATCCTGCGCCGGTGGAGTCGGCTGCGCCGGCGGGTAGGAAGCAACCGGCTGGGGATTGATGGGGTTTGGATTTCCGGGGGGAAGACCATAGTTGCCGTTAACGTCGGGAAGCACAACCGCAGCCCGGCCCGTGTACCGCTCGGGCGACCCGGTCGGCATGAAGACGGTAAAATGCAGCACGTCGTCGGTGTCGTCGTTCGGATCGTTCTCGGAAATGTAGAAAAAGCCGAGCCGGTCAGCCGAAGGCGTTGTGGTGCCGTCGATTTCGTCGGGCCCGAACGGCACCACGTTGCGAAATGTGCGGTAGGGGCGGTTCGGGTCGTTGGCGTCGGACTTGTTGCCGTTCAGATCATTGCGCAGCCGCATCATGACGAGCCGCACGCGCTGGTCGTTTTCGGCCAGTCCCTTCTGCGTCGACATGGCCCCGGTGGCCATCTGAAAGATCGTGGCGAACAGCGTCATCATCAGCACGACCAGCCCCACCGCCACGAGCATTTCGACCAGCGTGAACGCGCCGCGCGCCATTAACCCCGGCGAGCGGAGGGCGGGCACCGATTCGAGGAGAATTGGTCCCCGCCGGTGCGTTGCACGGCCAGTACGGGTTGAGGATGGAGGATGGAGGATGGAGGATGGAGGATGGAAAATTGTGCGTGGCGAGCGAGGTGCGGGCACCTCCGCATTCCGTGAATTTGCAATTTGCAATTTGCAATTTGCAATTTGCAATTTTTTATGACCGTCGGTGAATGCTCCTGCACGATGACGAGATTGCAAATTGAAAATTGAAAATTGAAAATTGAAAATTGACTGGTTGCAAACATCTTCACCCGACCCCCCCTGCCCCCCCTTGCTAAGGGGGGGAATGCTTCGCATCCCCGTGCCAACGGGGGGAGCCTGTAGGGTGTGTCGAGCCTCTTCAGGCGCTGACACACCGGCGGTTGACGTCGCTTGCGCAAGTTGTTCGTCGAATGGCTTGGCACCCGCGCCGTGCACAAATTCTACTCCGCACCTTTGATCGCTCACCAACGTTTCGACACCGGAGGGGTCGCATCCATTAGCCGGGGGTTCAGCGGAGCGACACCCCCGGTTACGTCGTGCGTCGTTTGAATTCGACCCCGGAGGGGTCGCAGCAAGCATCCGGTGCACATCACGCGCTGCTTTCGAATCGAACCGCTGCTGGCACCCCTCCGGGGTGCTGGATTTCTTACCGGGACCGGCGGCCGCTTGCCCAAGTTGACCGGCGAACGGCTTTGCCAACCGCACTGCCGGTGCGTCTGCGCGAAAGCGCTTGACACACCCTACTTCTAAATCCGAAATCCCAAATCCGAAATCCGAAATTCTCATGACATGTCTCTCGCGGGCGACTATTTGAAATTGAAGTCCAGCGACGGATACGATTTCGTCCCCAGCGGATAGACGTCGACGACGCCCCGTGGAAACATGGCCCGCTGCAGCACTCTTTGGTCGTTGTTCGGGTTGCTGCTGGCATTCGCCGGAAAATCGAGAACCAAGAGCGCTGCCCCCATTCCGGCCGGAGGGGGTGGATTCGGCACATAAATTGGCGGTTCCACCACGTTGCTGATCCGGTACCAGAAGGCGTTGTTGGCATCGAAGACGAAGCCGCCGCGTTTCATGAACGGCTTGAGAGGTAGGTTGGTCGCCGGATTGACTCCCAGGGGATACGTCACCGGGACCTGCGTGCTGCCGATGGTGAACACCGCCTGATACAGCGCTTCGTCGACGCCGATGTTTTCCATCGACCTTTTGAAAAAGACGACACAGTCGACGTTGGCCGAGGGGGGAGTGGTCTGCGGATTGCTCTGCCGCACGGTCAAAAGCCAGGTGTAGCGCCGCTCCTGCAATTCGATGCGGATGATGCCGACGCCTAAATTGACGAAACTGGCCGGCAATGGATAATGATCGAGGTTGCCGTTGCCGTTCAGGTCTTCGCCGGGGTCGAGCACGCCATTGCTGTTGGTGTCTTCAGTCCACAAAACGGTCGTGCCCTGGAATGCAGTCACATAGCGGATCTGGCAACTCACACCATCGGTGCTGAACATCACGATTCGAACGCTGGGGTTTGTCCCTCCCAGCGGAGACGAAAAGTTGAGGCCCGGCAACGTGATTTGCGTCGGGCCCAGTCCCGCCGCAGCACCGGGGTCGGCGGCCAGCGTCCCGCCGACCGTGTCGTATTGCAATGGCCACGAATCGGGGAGCGTCACCAGGTGGTCGGCCGCGGCCATAGTCCGCCACGTGCCGGGATAGCGCGCGATCCCGAACAGGCCGTTATTGGCATCGACCCAGGGGACCGAAGTCGAGGGGGGGGCAACGCCGCCGTTGAGGTCATTGCCGTACCAGTGCTCGGGGTGCTTTTGCCAAGCGAAATTCCCGGCGCCGATTGTCAGGCCCAGGCCCTGGACGGCGGCGAATCCGAGCGGATCGATGACGTAGTTCGGCGTGGCGGCGAGACTCTGAAATCCCGCGGGCGGGTCCCAGACTGCGGGGGTTCCGCCGTTGATTGCATTCCAGGCCACATTGACGGGGTTCGTGATCATTCTCGGATACATGTCGATGGCCACTTCGGCGTTGTAGCGGCACTCGGTGGCGGCGGTGACTTGCGTCGCCTTGACCGACCGCAGAACCGACAGCGGAAACAGCGTCGCTACCGACACCAACCCGATGCTCGTGACCATCAGGGCCACCAGCACTTCGGTGAGCGTCGAGGCGCGGCGCGACGCAGGCGAGCCGGTGACGTTAGTCTCCGGGTGGTCTGCGCGGCCAGCGCGGGTCGAAAATCGAGAACGCAGCATGGAGGATCGGCTACAATTCCCCCCCTTAGGAAGGGGGGGTAGGGGGGGTCGCGTTAACTTGTTCTGGCGCGCGGCTGATCGTAAATCTTCAATTTGCAATTTGCAATTTGCAATTTGCATTATCTCCCGATCTTCCGTGCGTCTTTCCGTTTGACGCGGGAATTTCAAATTGCAAATTGCAAATTGCAAATTGCAAATTGGTGGGTCGTGCTGGCCGGACCTGACTTCGATGCCTGCCCGCGCGGTCAGCATCCAGTCGTGGTCCCACCGACACGGGGTCGGTGGAGGCCTGTCGGCCAGGGGATGCGTACAAACAGCTTCACCCGACCCCCCCTGCCCCCCCTTGCTAAGGGGGGGAATTGTTCGAATCCGAAATCTTATTTTGTTGTTTTTCATTGTCCGGCTGCCGATCCGAGTTTGGCGAAATGGAACAGGTCATCGGCGAGGCCGTCGTGGTTGGCGTCGGTCGGGTCGATCGGAAACGTGGCCGCCAGCCCCGTCTGCGGAAAGACCGTCAGCACCAGCTTGTCCCCTTTGTTCCGGGGATCGATCGGGTTCAACTTCGCCGAGGCGTCCGAAATGTGGTTGAGCAAAAAGTGCAGCGGCCCAAACGCGGCGACGGGGCCCGTCAGGTTGCCGCGCGGCGAATACATGATGTCAATGTCGGCCGGCGCCGACCCCGGGCCCGCCGGCCACAGGGCCTGCACGTTGGAGGAGCTGTTGTCCAGATCGATGACGACGGCGCTGGGGAGCGAGATCGGCTGATGAAACGGCAAGAGCGCATTGGCCAGCTCGATTTCGCAGGTTGCCTTGGAGCTTGTGCTGTCGACGGCGACGACGTTCGGGTAACTCGTATCGGGCCCCGCGAACGGGCTCGCAAGCGTCAGCAGCACGGTCGAGCCGCGCGTCTGGGCGAAGTACGGGGGGGCCGTCTGCCCCGCGATCGGCCGCAGCGTGTACCAGGCTCCGCTGCCGGCGGGAATGCGGATGCGGGTCGTCGGCAGGCTCAAAAAACCGTTCGCGTCCAGACTGAGCCAGTCGACACCGGTGCCGGCGACGAGAATGGCATCGGGAGTCGTGGCGTCGGTCCCCTGGCCGTCGTTATTGGCGTCGGGGCGCAGAACCTGGATCGAGTTGTCGCCGCCGGAAACCTGGCTGCCGTACTGCAAGGGGGCGATGGGCGCCAGATACGCGAAACCGGTGACGAGGCTGGGATCGGTCAAATCGCGAATGAAGCGGACGCCGCGAAGCTCTCTGGCATGCAGGGCCCGGTCTTTGGCGGCCAAAAGGGCCGACTGCGCGATGCGCGCGGCCGAGCGGGTGCGATCGCTGGCCGAGCCGGCATGATACACAGCCAGCGCGAGCGTCGAGAGCAAAAGAATAATGGCGATCACCACCAGCAGCTCGACGACGGTAAACGCGCGCCGCGCCAGACCAGGCGAGCGGGGGGCGTCAGCCCCCTTGTGGGTTGAATGGCAAGTAACGAGGGAAGATCGAGGATGGAGGATGGAGGATGGAGGATGGAAAAACGACGATCGACGTTTCCCCCCCTTAGGAAGGGGGGGTAGGGGGGGTCGCGTCATTTTGTTATGGCGCGCTCTGAACGAGGAAACCCCTCCGCCGAAACCGTCATTGCGGCCAGCCAAACCTGCATGGGAAGGCGTGCAAACATCTTGACCGGACCCCCCCTGCCCCCCCTTGCTAAGGGGGGGAAGCTCTCGCTTCCCTTTGCAACGGGACTGAGGCGCAGAGGCTGTGCGATTTGTTCGTGCGTGAGGAACCATGATGGTTACTTTCCTCCGGCCCGCACGTTGAGATACGTGATGTTGTCGACCCGCTGGTCGGCGTTTATGTTTTGATTTGGAAGATCTGGAATTGGCTGTGCGAGGTTGCCATAAATGTTGTTTGTCACGTCGATGAAATCCGGCTCGTAAATTCCCAGTTGTCCGTCGGGCCCGGCCGAGACGATCAAGAGCACGTGATAAGTCGCCGGCGTGTGAAAAGCAGCCTCGAATTGCAGCGCGTTAAAATTGGCGTTGCCCACACAAACGCGAAGCGGGTCATCGGGGTCGCGGTTCAGATCGCTGGCCAGGTTGCCGGAAAAGACCGGCAGCGACGTGAACAGGAGTTTGGCGTTGGAAACGTCGACCGGAGTGATCCCCTGCAGCGTTCCCGGAGCAGGACCAGTCACTCCACCCGACCGAAAGAACCTCGTCGGCCAGCGATAGAACCGCAAGGGATTTCCCCAGGCGTCGACGAACTCGGGCAGGCCGTTGCCATCGGTGTCTTTGACTTCGGCGTCGCTGAAGGCGTCGGTCGTGATGGGTGTGTCGCCGAGCACGTTCGACTGCGTCAGAAAATTGTAGAGGATCTCGGAGCTGCGCAAGATGTGTTTGGGGTCGTTTGCCGGAAGGTAACTCGCCAGATTGCCGCCGAGTGAGAACTGGTTATTGTAGGCCGTCCAGAGAGCCGGCTGATCGGTCGCGCTGATCTCGACCACCCTCTGCGGGAAATACCTGGCTTCGACGACCTTCATGCCGACGACTTTCTGCAGGGGATCCGTGGTGGTCACAAAACCTTTGCGCATCGTCAGCCGCTGCATGGCCTGGGCGCGGGAGTTGGTCAGCCCCTGAATCTTGTTGAGCGTGCTTTTGGTGGCCGCGTCGCGCGCCTGCGTGAGGAACGCCCCGACGATGGAAATCAAGAAGCTCATCAGAATGGCGATGATCGTGACCACGACGAGCAGCTCGATGAGGGTGAACGCGCCGCGCGGTGCAGTCTTTGGCGAGCGGAGGGCGGGCACCGATTCGAAGAGGATTGGTCCCCGCCGGTGCGTTTGCCTGCCAGTAACGATCGAGGATAGAGGATGGAGGATGGAGGATGGAGGATGGAAGATCGAGGATGGAGGATCGAAACGACGGCGCTGAGCACTCGAATTTCTCCAGCCCTGGCTGAGGCAGGGCGAAGGCTTTCGGTGGGTTGATGGGTTGATTTGCATAACCTGGGACTCGCTATCTTCTGTCTTCTGCCTAATGTCTTCTATCTTCGGTGCCCGCACAGACGCTTGGACCCACCCCCAGACTTACGTCTGGGGCTCGCTTGTCTCGATCCTCCATCCTCCATCCTCCATCCTCCATCTTCCATCCTCCTCGTCCCTCCGGCCCACCCCCAGACTTACGTCTGGGGCTCGCCTGGGGGCTCGCGTTTACGGTTTGAGCCGGCCTCCGCTGAAGTTGGTCAGGTTGTCGAACTGTCGCGTGTCGGGGTTCATCACAGTGCCGCTGGCGTCATAGCCGACCAGTCCGGAATTCAGTAATTGCGGGTTGTATACGCCGCCCGACCCGTACTCCCCGTCGTAGCCGGGGGAAATGATCTGAAACGTTTGCGGCTTTTGCGGACTGGAGTTGAGCGCACCGTTGATGGCCGCCGATGTTCCAGTTGGGGAGCTGGCAGGGGTTTGCAGCGGCAACAGACCCGCGGTTGACGAAACCCGATAGACGTCGTGCAGCGACTCGAAGCCCGCGATAGTAAACTTCGCGCCGTTGTTGGGGAGCTCGAGCAGGTTGTATCCGCGGCCGTCGTAACTGCTGAAATAGAGGTAGGGCTTCGACTGGCTGGGAAGCTGGTCGTACCATTCGTTGACTCCATTCTGGTCGATGTCCTTGATCCGGTTGATATCGGTGAATTCGAAAAACGGGCCTTCGCGATTGGAGCTGATGTTGGGCGGGGAAAAGGGGTAGACGGGATTCTTCGCGAAACCAGTCGGCACCGCGTTGCCCAGTCCGGGCACTTGATTCTGAATCGGGATCACGCCACCCAGGAAAAAGAGCAGGCATTCGCCCGAGTTCATGTTGAGGCCGCTAGCCCCGTATGTGGTCCACCAGAACGCTGGATACGCGGTTGGAAACGTGGTTGTCGGGGTGGTCCCGCTGCCGTTGGGGTTGGGATCATTCATCGTAAAATCAAATTGGGGCCAGATCTGGCGGACGATCGCCATGCTCGCAGGATCGTTGCTCCAGGCATTCTGCGAGAGGTGAAGACTGAACCGGCTGGGGGGCTCGACGCCGTACTTGGCCTTGAAGGCGGCGATGGCCGCTTCGAGCCCTTTGATCTCGACGATCACCCTGGCCTCGTTGGCCTTGACCCGTGCCGCGCCAATGGCCGGCAGGATCAATCCCATCAGGACGGCGATGATCACCACGACAACCATCATTTCGACCAGCGTGAAGCCGCTGCGCACCAGTGAACCAGGCGAGCGGAGGGCGTTAGCCCGCCGGTGGGCTGCACGGCCAGGAACGATTGAAGATCGAGGATGGAGGATGGAGGATCGCGATTTCGGATTGACGGTATTGACGATGTGGTGCATGTGCATGATTCACCGCGAAGTAACGGTAGGTCAGGCTGTGCCTGACGGGAGCCAAAGTGGAACGTCGTTTCTTATTTCACGTCAGGCACAGCCTGACCTGCTGATCCGTCTATCGCAAAATGTCAGACACGGAATTCTCACGAATTCCGCTACATCCCAGGCGTAGCGGAATTCGTGAGAATTCCGACCGCATGACAGATGCATGACATTTTGCCGTAGACGGACGACTACTTATGTCTTCTCTAATCCCATTTCACGACAGTTTATTGAGCAGTTCGATCAGCGGCATGAACAGCGCGATCACGATGAAGCCCACGATCAACCCCAGCACGACGACCATCATCGGCTCCAGAATGCTGATCAGGCCGTCCACCAGGACCGAGACTTCTTCGTCGTACACGTCGGCCACTTTATAGAGCATGTTGTCGAGGGCCCCCGTTTCTTCTCCCACGTCGACCATGTTCACCACCATGTCGTCGACGACCCGCGTTTCCCTCAGGGGCACGGCCATCGACTCGCCTTCGCGAATGGCCGAGTAAATGTGCTGGTAGGCGCGGATGAAGACCTCGTTGCCCGCGGTGTCGCGGGCGATCAGCAGGGCTTCGAGAATGGGCACGCCCGAGGCGATCAGGGTGCCCAGGGTGCGGGCTGTGCGGGCCACGATGCTCTTCTCGAGAATCTTTCCCAGCAGGGGGATCTTGAGCGCAATGCGATCGCAGATATAGGCCCCCAGTTTGTTCTTCTTCACGATTTTGACGAACAGCCAGCACGAAAACGGAATGGCGGGGATCAGGTACCAGTATTTGGCGACGTTGTCGCTGAAAAAGATGAGCCACTCGGTAATGGCCGGCAACTTGACCTCGAACCCCTCGAAGATGGCTTTGAACTTGGGAATGATCCAGATCATGATGAACGTCACGATGGCCGTCGCGACGAAGATGACGGCGCAGGGATAAATCATGGCCCCCTGCACTTTGCGTTTGAGGCTCTGGGCGCGTTCCTTGAATTCGGCGAGGCGCTGCAGAATGACTTCGAGGGCCCCGCCGGCCTCTCCGGCCTTGACCATGTTGACGTACAGGTTGTCGAAGCACCGGGGCTGCTTGGCCATGGCTTCGGACAGGGTGTTGCCCCCTTCCACGTCGTCGATCACGCCGATCAGCGTGTTCTTGAGGGCCCCCGGCTTGGACTGGCCTTCGAGAATTCGCAGCGAGCGCAGAATCGGCAGGCCGGCGTCCTGCAGCGTCGAGAGCTGGCGGGTGAACGTGCACAGCTTCTTGGCGTTGACGCCCCCCAGCGAGAAGGTCTTCTTTTTCTTGCCTCCGCCGCCCCGTTTCTTGTCTTTGTCTTTGTCTTTCTTCTTGCCTTTTTTGCCGCGTCCCTCTTCGGCGATCTTGGTGACGAAGAAGCCCTTCTGGCGCACCAGGGCCTGGGCCTCGGCTTCGGAGTTGGCCGAAATCGTGTCCTTGACCTCGGCCCCCGTCGATTGATCCATCGCTTCGTAAGTGTAAACCGGCATGACCCGAGTCTCCTGGTGAAAAATATTTCAAATTGAAAATTGCAAATCTAAAATTGCAAATTGACGACAGCGGCTGGCGCCGTATCAAAATTTGAAATTTGCAATTTGAAATTTACGATTTTCAATTCCCGTTGGTATCGATCAACGTCTTCGTAACGTTTGGTGCCACCCCTGGGCTTACGCCCAGGGCTCGCCTTATTCCACGTCTTCCATGACCGTCTCGCGGACCACTTCGTCGATCGTCGTGACCCCGTCGAAAATCAGTCTCAGTCCCGATTCGCGCAGGCTGGTCATGCCTTGCGAGCGGGCCAGGTTGCGAACGTCGTCGACCGTCGCATCCGCCGAAATCAGGTCGCGGATGTCGTCGTTGATCTCCATCAATTCGTAGATCCCCGTGCGGCCCTTGTAGCCGGTGTTGTTGCACCGCTGGCAGCCGCGGCCGTAGTAGAACTTGTATTTGCGGGCCTGCGCCAGCGGGAGCTGCAGTTCCATGAGCAATTCGTCGCTGGGCTCGAACTCGGTGCGGCACTCGACGCAGATTTTGCGCACCAGCCTTTGCGCCAGAATGGCTTCGACGGTGGCGGTGATCAAGAACGGAGGAATGCCCATATCGCGAAGCCGCGTGATGGCGCTGGGGGCGTCGTTGGTGTGCAGCGTGCTGAACACCAGGTGCCCCGTCAGGGCGCTCTGGACGGAAATCTCGGCGGTCTCGAAGTCGCGGATCTCGCCCACCAGCACGATGTCGGGGTCGTGACGCAAGATGGCCCGCAGCACGTTGGCGAACGTGACGTCGATGTCGGGGTTCACGGGAATCTGCAACAGCCCGTAGATTTCGTATTCGACCGGGTCTTCGGTCGTGATGATCTTGGTCGATATCTCGTTGAGCTCGTTAAGGACCGAATACAGCGTGGTCGTCTTGCCCGAACCGGTCGGGCCGGTCACGAGCACGATGCCGTTGGGCTTGCGGATCACGGTCCGCAGCCGCGACAGCGTTCCCGGGTCGAGCCCGATTTTGTTCATGTCGAGCTGCACGACCGTGCGGTCGAGCACCCGCATGACGACCGACTCGCCGAACAGCGTGGGCAGCACGCTTACCCGCAGGTCGACCGTGTTGCCCCCCACGTTCAGCTCGATGCGACCGTCCTGGGGCAGGCGCCGTTCGGCGATGTCCAGGTTCGACATGACCTTGATGCGGGTCGTGATGGCGTTGGCCAGGTGCCGCGGCGGGGGGACCATTTCGTACAGCACTCCGTCGGCCTTGACGCGAATCTTGAACTCGTCTTCGAACGGTTCGAAGTGAATGTCGCTGGCCTGGTCTTTGATGGCCAATAGCAGCACCATATTGAGCAGCTTGCGGATCGGGGCGGCATCGGCCATCTCTTCGAGCGAGGCCAGGTCGAAGCCCTGGCTGCCGGTGCGGTCTTCGAAGTCTTCGTCGTCTTCGAGGCTGCTGATGACGTCTTCGATGCTCTCCTGCTTGTCGGCGTAGTAGCGTTCGATGGCCTCTTGAATGTCGGCGGGGTTCGACACCGCGCCGCGCACGTCGTACCCCAGAAAGTTGCGCAGGTCGTCGAGCGCGGCGATGTTCTGCGGGTCGGCCATGGCCACGGTCAGAACGTTGTTCTTGAGCGAGACCGGCATGATCTTGTAAATGCTGGCCATCGTCTCGGGGACCAGCTCGAGCACCTTGGGTGTGATCGTCGTATCTTTGAGGCTGACGACCTGCATGCCCCACTGCTCGGCCAAGGCCTCGCTGACCTGCGCCTCGGTGACCAGGCCCATGCGGATCGCGACCCGTCCGATGACTTCGCCCGGAGACTGCTTCTGCTCTTCGAGAACGTCCCAGAGCTGGTCCTCGTTGATGTAGCCGAGGTCCACCAGGATTTGACCGAGTCGCCGTTTGGCCATAGCTCAAGGTCTTTCGTAAATTGACGCGATTGCGCGAGTCCAATGTCTGATGACGAATGTCTAATCGCAAATGACGAATGTCGAAGCCCGAAGCGGGCATGTGGAACTGCAGGGTCTTTCTTTGCCAGAGGCGCGCACGGTGCGCGCATCTTGGCGCGTCGTCAATTTTCAATTTGAAATTTGCAATTTTCAATTTGAAATACGTTTACTGCATAGGCCAGTTCTTCCTGCCTAATCAGGTTATTGCAAATTGAATATTGCAAATCTCAAATTGACGGGTTGCGGGCGAAGCCCGCGTTAGGTCAGACTGTGCCTGACTCGCTAAAAAATTAATTCTGCGAGTAGCGCGCGTCAGGCACAGCCTGACCTGCTGGTCCGTCTATCGCAAAATGTCAGACACGGAATTCTCACGAATTCCGCTACATCCCAGGCGTAGCGGAATTCGTGAGAATTCCGACCGCATGACAGATGCATGACATTTTGCCGCAGACGGACCACTACGCCACTCCTTTTTCCACTCACTTCTGCGTGTCGTCGTCTTCTTCTTCCTCGTCGTCCTTCTCTTCGTCGAACAAACCCTGTTTGGCCCGCGAGATCTTGACGCGCAGCTCGCCGGGGCTGTTCGATCGCATGACCACGGTGTTTTCTTCGCACAGGCCGTTCTTCCACAGGTTGAATAGCGCGTCGTCGAGCAGTTGCATGCCGTATTTCTTGCCGGTCTGGATGCTGGACGGAATACGATACGATTTGTTTTCGCGGATCAGGTTGGCGATGGCCGGGGTGACCACCAGCATCTCGTAGGCGGCGACCAGGCCCTTGGGCTTTTTCGGCAAGAGCGCCTGGCTGACGATGCCAATGATCGCCGTCGACAACTGGGTGCGGATCTGTTCCTGCTGGTTCGTGGGAAACACGTCGATAATACGATTGACCGTTCCTTCGGCGCTCGAGGTGTGCAGCGTGGCGAACACCAGGTGGCCCGTTTCGGCCGCGGTGATCGCCGCCTGAATTGTTTCCAGGTCTCGCATTTCTCCCACGAGAATCACGTCGGGGTCCATCCGCAGGCTGCGTTTGAGGGCTTCGGGAAAGCTGGGCACGTCGACCCCGATTTCTCGCTGGTTGATCGTGCATTTCTTGTGTTTGTGGTAATACTCGATCGGGTCTTCCATCGTGATGATGTGATGGTCGACGGTGTCGTTCAGGTAGTTGACCATGCTGGCCAGGCTGGTCGTCTTGCCCGAACCGGTCGGCCCGGTCACCAGAATCAGACCGCGGGGCCGCATGATCAGGTCGCGGATGACGGGGGGCAGGCCCAATTGCTCGAACGTCAGAAATTCGTTGGGAATGCGCCTGAGCACGATTCCAATGTGCCCGCGCTGTTTGAACACGGCCACGCGAAAGCGCGCCGCTTCGCCGAACGCGAACCCGAAGTCGGTCCCTCCTCGTTCCTGAAGTTCCTGCTGGTTGCGTTCGGGCGTGATGCTCTTCATCAGGGCCACGCAGTCGTCCGCTTCCAGCGATTTAGTTTCCAGCTTGACCATGTGTCCGCTCAATCGCAGCACCGGAGGCTGGCCCGACGCAATATGGAGATCGCTCGCCTTCTGATTAACTACCGTCTGCAGCAGCTTGTCGATTTGAAGCGTCTGTGTAACTGCCATCAGCCCGTTTCTCCTTCTTCATCTGAATGGCGTTGCCGAATTATGCAGCGGCAACCCGCTGACCCCAAATCGGCAACTGATTTTCTCGAGATTCGCAGTCGGCCACGACCAATACCAAAGCGACCGCGACAGCGCGCGTCGGCCCTTGCGAACGGGATACTGTACAAAAATCTAGATCATTTTCGATGCCGCCGGTCCGTTGCAGAATCGAGCGCTCTTGTTTGCCGCATTACGCAACATGTTGATGACGGAAATGTGTTCAAGACGAAGACAGAAGGGGATCGCGGTCGTCTCCTCGCTCTGGAAAGGCGCCCGCCGCAGGCTGCCGGACGTTTATTTTCACGGGCTGTCTGTTGGCGACACAGGGCCGGCCCAGGCTGGCTGCGAGGCGATCCATCAATGCCCGCCACGATGCAGCATGAGCACCTCTTCGATGGACGTAATGCCAATCAGGGCTTTATCTAAGGCATCCTGCACGAGGGTTTTCATGCCCATCATCTGCGCCTGGCGGCGGATATTCTGGGTCGGCTCGCCCTTGAACGTCATGTCGCGAATGGCGTTCGACATGGTCATCAATTCGAAGACGGCTTTGCGGCCGCGATAGCCGGTCTGCTGGCAATAGGTACACCCCCTGCCGCGCATAAACTTGGCTCCCACGATCTGCTCGTCGGACACGTCGAGGTATTGCAATTCGCTCGGGTCGGGCTTCGTCGGCGCCGAACACTTAGGACAATTTACGCGCACGAGGCGCTGCGCCATGATCGCCATAACGCTGGAAGCGACGAGAAACGGCTGCACTCCCATATCAATGAGACGTGTAATAGAACTGGGCGCATCGTTCGTGTGCAGCGTACTAAAAACCAGGTGTCCAGTGAGAGAAGCCTGAATGGCCATGTCTGCTGTCTCAGTATCCCGGATCTCTCCCACGAGGATCACATTCGGGGCCTGCCGCAACATGGCGCGAATGATGCGGGCGAAGTTGAGTCCGATGTTCGCCTTAACTTCAACCTGGTTAATGCCGGGCAAGTAGTATTCGACCGGGTCTTCGGCAGTAATGATCTTGCGGTCGGGCCGATTCAGCTCCCCCAGGGCACTGTATAAAGTTGTCGTCTTTCCGGAGCCTGTCGGGCCGGTGACGAGGAAGATGCCGTTGGGACGGCGGATGACGTTCTGGAACGTCCGGTAGTTGTCTTCGCTGAAACCCAGGTTGCGGATACCGATCTTGATGTTTTCGCGATCCAGGATACGCATGACCACTGCCTGGCCATGCCCGGTGGGGAGCAGGCTGATCCGCATGTCGAAATCTTTGCCGCCGACGCGGGTCTTGATCCGGCCGTCCTGAGGCTTCCGCTTCTCGGAAATATCAATACTTGCCATGATTTTGATACGAGAGATGAGCGCGGCATGCAGTCGGCGCGGGGGCGAATCGCGTTCGACGAGCTCGCCGTCGATGCGGTAGCGGATGCGGACTTTGTCTTCGAAGGGCTCGACGTGGATGTCGCTGGCCCGCATGTTGACCGCTTCGGTGATCATCAGATTGACGAGTTTGACGACCGGAGCGCTGTCGTCGTCGGCGATGCCGGTCGAGGCCAGCTCGGTTTCGGTGAAGTCGATGGCCGTTTCGGTGAATTCGGCGATCATCGAATCGACCGATTCGGTTTCGCTCTGCCCGTAATGGCGATTGATGGCCTGCTGGATGATATCTTTGGAGGACACGACCTGCTTGATATCTTTATTGATGATAAACCGCAGCTTGTCGATGATGTCGAGCCGCGCCGGGTCGTGCATGGCGACCGTCAGGGTGCCGTTGTCGTCGAGCGAAAGGGGCACGACGACGTTTTCGCGGGCGACCGACTCGGGAACCAGTTGGATGACCGCGGCCGGTATCTGCACGGTCGAAATATCGACGAATTCGACGCCGAATTGCTTGGCCTGGGCTTGTCCGACCTGCGACGGGTCAATGTATTCCAGCTTCAGCAGCGCGTCTTCGACCTTGATTCCCAGCTTGCCAGCCAGAGCCTGAGCCTCGGCCAACTGCTCTTTACTGACGAGCTTTTTGTACCATTCGTCGGCCATTGGAACCTCGAGATCGAACAAGAAGGGGTATTTTGATTCTGATTGTCGCACCGGCCAAAGTCAAGGTAAGGAGTTGGCAGTTGTCAGTGGGCAGTTGTCAGTTGTCAGTTGCCGATTCCGGTTGTTGTTCTCTTGACCTCTGACCTCTGCCCTCTGCCCACTGCCCTCCGACAACTTGTCGGGCCGGCGGGCAATCGTTAGAATGCGATTTGCCCGGCTCCGTAGCTCAGTTGGTTTAGAGCGCCGGCCTGTCACGTCGGAGGTCGCGGGTTCAAGTCCCGTCGGAGTCGCTTTTTATCGTTCAGTGCGCTATCGCGTCGCATGACCTGACATAAGGTCAGGTCATGCTCCTTGATGGTCGCGGGTTCAAGTCCCGTCGGAGTCGCTTTTTTGTCGTTCAGTGCGCTATCGCGTCGCATGACCTGACATAAGGTCAGGTCATGCTCCTTGATGGTCGCGGGTTCAAGTCCCGTCGGAGTCGCTTTACGCCGGCCGCGCAACCCAGTTGTGCCGGCCGGCGTTTTTTGTTTATCTGGCGAGCGCCTCGACCCGTTGACCAATCCGGGGGCTAACACCCCCCGGCTCGCCATCCTCCATCCTCCATCCTCCATCCTCCATCCTCCATCCTCGATCCACTATGAACCTCTCACTGCAACTCGCCTGCCTGTTTACGATCTTGACGCTCGCCGGGGCGGGCTTCGCAGCGCTGTTGCAAGCCGGCGAGCTGCCTGCGGTTTCCGAGCTCAAGCCGGTCGCCGAGCTTCCCGATCCGCTGCTGATGTTCGACGGCAGCAAAGTCGCCAGTTCTGAGCAATGGATCAAGAATCGGCGGCCGGAGCTGATCAGGCTGTTCCAGCATTACATGTACGGCCGCCCCCCGGCCGCGCCCAAAGCGTTTGCAACCGCAATCCATCGCGTCGACCCGGCTTATTTCGGCGGCAAGGCGACGAAGAAAGAAGTGACGATCTCGTTCGGGCCGGGCTACGCGCTCAAGATCGAGCTGTTGCTGGTCGTCCCCAATCAACCCGCGGGGCCCAAACCGGTTTTTCTCGGAATCAATTTCTGCGGCAATCACACGTTGCTGGATGACCCGACGATTGCTCTTCCGCTGGCCTGGATGCCCGATCACTGTCCCGGCTGCCGCGATCATCAGGCGACCGATGCCGGTCGCGGCAGTCAAAAAGAAGTCTGGGCGGTCGAACAGACGATCGACCGGGGTTACGCGCTGGCGTGTTTTTATTGCGGCGACGTCGACCCCGACAAGAATGATTTCAGCGACGGAGTGCATCCGTTCTATGTGGCGCCGGGCCAGGTCGGCCGCGATCCCTCCGACTGGGGGACGATCGCCGCCTGGGCCTGGGGAATGCAGCGGGCGGTCGATTACCTCGTCGCCAATCCCGAATTCGACAGGGCCCGCATCGCCGCCGTCGGTCATTCGCGACTGGGAAAGACCGCCCTGTTGGCCGGTGCGCTCGACGAACGTATCGCACTGGTCATTCCGCATCAGGCCGGCTGCGGCGGGACAGCCCCCAGCCGGCACAACGTGGGCGAGACGGTCAAGCAGATCAACGATCACTTCCCGCACTGGTTCTGCGACGAATTCAAGAAATTCAACGACCAGGTCGAACGTCTGCCCTTCGACCAGCATTGCCTCGTCGCGTTATGCGCGCCGCGTCCCGTTTTATTCTCGAACGCCCAGGAGGACACCTGGGCCGACCCGGCAGGGCAGTTTCGCGTCCTGCAGGCGGCCGACCCGGTGTATCGGCTGCTTGGTTCCCCGGGGCTGGCTGGTCATGCTCTGCCGGAAGTCGATCGCCTGCTCGACACGTCACTGGGTTATTACATCCGTCCCGGCAAGCACGCGATGACGACAGGCGACTGGAAAGTCTTTCTCGACTTCGCCGACAAACACTTCGGCGGAAAACCGCGGTAGCCCGCGTTATACCCAGCGCGGCCTTTGGCCGCAGCCGACGAACGAAAAAACCACGGATAACAGCGATGGCACGGATACGGGAGGAAGAATCCCGCCGTGCCGGGATCGATAAGTGAATTCCGTTCGTGCGCACACCTTATCCGTGTCATCGGTGTTATCCGTGGTCTCCTATTCCGTCGCGAAACGAGACGCAACGACCCGACGACAAAACAGGTTGCGCTTCGGCGCCGAAAAAATCTTCGCCGGACGCAAAGAAAAAACTGTCAGTAATACAAGTAGGGTGTGTCAAGCTCGCGCAAGTCGAAGGTGCGTCAGCGCAAGCGGCTAACGGTGCAGGTGACACGCTGTCCACAACTGAACGACTTTCCTGCGAGCGCAGACGCACCGTGGCTCGCGCTTGCTCGACACACCCTACCCGAGCTATCGCCAGGAAACATTGCCGCCCCCGATATGGCGGTGCGTCCGTTGAGCGGCGCTGGGGCGATTTGCAAAGCGCGTAAAGCGCGGCCGATTCACCTCAGGTTTTTCTGCGTCGGACGTACTCCGAAGGAGTTCAACACCACAGCCCAGCAGATCGAGCTCCCCTATGATCCTTGACATCCATCACCGCGTCTGATGAAGTTGTGGGATGTCGTCTGCGCCCGGATCCGCCGTTGTCATGCCACCATCAAAAGTCGCGACCATGGCGATTGTTCCACCTGCCGAAAACTCGCAGCCCTGGACGGACCGCACCGTCGGCATGAGCTCGGCGGTTCTCGATCGAATGGAGCGCGCGGTGGCGAAAGTGCGAGAACGGCTGTTGCGAGCGGCGGCGGCGCTGAAGCGGGTCGGAATTCCATTCGCGGTTTGCGGCGGAAACGCGGTGGCCTCGTGGGTCGCGACGGTCGACGAAGGGGCGGTCCGAAACACACGCGACGTCGACCTGTTGGTGCGGCGCAGCGATCTGGCCTCCATCACCCTGGCGCTGGAGCAGGCCGGGTTCGTGGCCGGCGTGGTGCTCGACGTCGTGCTGTTCCGCGACGGCGCCGACGGAAAACCAAGTGAGGGCATTCACCTGCTGTTCACGGGCGAGAAGACGCGCCCGGATCACCTCTGGCCGGCGCCTGAGATTCAGACCGTGAGCGATCCGGAGAATTTCCCGGTGATCGCTCTCGAATCGCTGGTGATCATGAAGCTGATGTCGAACCGCGACAAAGACCGCATGCACCTGCGCGACCTGATCGGCGTGGGGCTCGTCGATTCGTCATGGCTGCCGAAACTGCCAGCGCCGCTGGCAAGTCGGTTGCAGCAGGTGCTCGACACGCCCGACGCGTGATCGTCACGCTCTTCACGCTTTGGGGCGGTTAAACCGGCCGGCCACAAACAAGAACACCACTGTGACCACCAGCATCATCACGGTCAACAAGCTGAAATACTGGCCGGGCGGCATTTTCCCGTACAATTGCGTGACCGGCATTGCCAGAAAATTGGCGGCGAAAACGGTGAGCAGCCAGCACGCCGTGATAAAGCTCTTCATGTGAACCGGGGCCGCGGTGAACGCCAACTCGAGCCCGACCACCGAAATGCAGATCTCGGCAATCGTGATCACCACATAGGCCGCAATTTCCCAGAGCACCGACGCCTTGGCTTCTTCCGAGGTGATGAATCCGGCGGTCGCCATCATGCCCATGGTCACCGTCGCCAGGATGAAGCCGATCGTCATCTTGTCCGTCGGACGGAGTTTCATCCCGTGTCTGTCCAGATAGTGCCAGAACAACGTCACTGCGGGAAGCAGTACGACGATCAGCACGGGGTTGACGGCCTGGATCATGTCGGGCTCGAGCGTCCAGCCGAACAAATGCAGATCGAGGTGTGTCTTGGCAAAGAAAGTCCAGGTGCTGGCCGACTGGTCGAACACGCTCCAGAAAAAGGTCACGACGGCGAAGATTCCCGAGATTCTGGCAACGACCGACCATTGCGCCGCGCGTTGTTCGGGGGTCTTCACCTCGCGCGAAATGACCTCGACCGCGTAAAAGCGTTTCCCCGAAGCAAAGATGATGAAGGCAATGACCATCAGCGCCGCCGGGAACAGGAAGGCGAGCTGGTAGCCATAGTTGGTACGGATCCACGGCATGGCAATCGACGAGATTGCCGCCCCGATATTGATCGCGCCGTAAAACATGGCGAACGAATCGCTTCGCAGCTTTTCCTGGCCGGGACGTTGCTGATCGTAGGTCATCCCCATCAGCGTCGAAATGTTGGGCTTGATCACGCCGGCCCCCATCGCCAGCAATGACAGGGCGACGACAAGAAACGGCACGCTTTCGACCCCCAGGATCACGTGTCCCAGAATGTACGGGATCGAGAAGCCGACGATCGTCCAGTATTTACCCAGGAGGTTGTCGGCCACCCAGCCGCCAGCCAGGGGGAGCAGGTAACACGCGGCAATGAATGCGTGCATCGCCGAACTGGCGTTTTCCTCGGCGAAACCGAGTCGCTCAGCCATATAGAGGGCGAGAATCGCCCGCATCCCGTAGTAGGAGGAGCGTTCGGCCAGCTCGCCCCAGAAAAAGAACCAGAATGCGGTCGGGTGGGTGGTCGGCGCGGAAGAGACGACCGGTGCGGCTGGGTCAGGAGTATTTGGCATGGTCTCACATATTTACCCGCAAAACGTGCCGATGGCAACGTCGGGCGTCGTTGTTCGTGCCCTGATGTGTGGCGCCGGCGTCTGGCCTGTCTGAGTGGACCGCAATTACAGCCCCGAGTCGCGTTGGGTTCGGGACGCACAAAATAAATCAAGGAAGGAAATGAGTGACCACGAAAGGCCCAGCGCGGCCTGCGGCCGCAAATCCCGCCCAGCCGGCAAAGTCGGCGGAATTGTCAAAGTTTGTGCAATCGGCAGTCGATAATCGCTGTAAGGCACGAAATGGCCCGACGTGGGAGGCTGTCTCGATCGGGATTTCGTGGATTCGCCTGGAGATCGAAATGCCTCTCGAGAAACGACCCGAACAGGCCCATCGCGGTCCGCCGGCTGCGGCGTCGAGGCGGCCCTTCCATCTGCGGTTGCCCGACGTCTTTGCCGACGAAAAACCGCACGCGGCTCCCGGCCCCGAGCGGCATCCGCCGCAACAGGCCGCCGCCTACGATCCGATCGCCAAGGTCCGCTCGCAATTGAGTGCCAAGCGCTATCGCGACGGGCACCAGCAGGTCACCGGCCTGATCGAGCGCCTGCGCGAACGACGCCGCAAGCTGCTCGACCGTCTCTGGGTCGCGTCGATCGCGCTCACCGCCCTGTCCATCGTGGCCCTGGCCGTGGAGCTCATCCAGGAAATGCACTCTTCGATTGCAACTCCTGCCGCAATTCCCGGTGTCGACCAGGCCGATAGCCAAAGCCAGCTCGCGCGAACGACTTCGGCCCCGCCGGCGCGGCCGGTTTCTTCCGCTGCGGCCAGCGGATCGCCCGACAACCACCCGGTGAAGTCGGCCCTGTACACGACCGAAGAGGGCCCCGAGCACAAGGGTGCCCGGCTTGACGGGTGGATTACTGCCCCTGATCCCGATTCTGAATAGTCCAACCGGGGAGTCCAGCATGACGGTCATCAATCGCGCGCTCGATAAGGCTTATAAACGCCGCGCCGAATCGGAGCCAGTGGCAGCGCTCAAACGGCCAGGCTCCGGTTCGATCAGCGGCTGGGCCTCGAAGCTGCGCGAACCGCTCAGGTCTCCCGATCGCCCGGTTGCCGAGCCGGCCGTCTTGGGGCCACCAGTTCCTGAAATCCCAATTTCTGACATCGCGGCTCCTGAAATCCCAATTTCTGACATCACGGCTCCTGAAATCAAAGTCTCCGATACGACCAGCAGCGAGCAGGCGCTGCCCGAGACGACGACCAACAGCCTCGACGCAGGGCACTCGACCACCGCAGCGTCGGCGCCGGCGTTGTTGACAACATCTGCGACGGCCCAGGCCCAGGCGGCGCCGCCCGTGCCGACCGGGCAATGGTCATGGCCCCCGATCGTGCAGCGCCTGCTGACCTGTCCGGCCGCCCCCGAACTTCTCGACCTGGCAGTCCAATTGCGGGCACTTGCCGCCGGAAATGACCTGCGCTCGATCGCCTGTTCGGGCCCCGGCCGGCAGGTCGGCCGCACGTCGCTCGTATTGACGCTGGCCAGCGTGCTGATTGCCGACAAATCGACGCGCGTGGCGATCGTCGATGCCGACTTCAATCATCCGCAGGCCGCCCAGTTGATTTCCCTGCATCCCGCCCAGGGGCTCGAGGAGGCCATCGACAACCCGCGAGCCGATGCAGGGGTGGTGACCACACTGCTCGCCGGCAGGCTGTCCATCGTTCCGCTGGTGAAGCCCGTTGCGGCCGAAGCGCTCGACAGTCGCCGCATCGGCGCCTTGCAGGCCTTCTTGCGATCGTTGCGCCGCGAATTCGACATCGTGCTGATCGATGCCGGCCCGTGGAAGCCCGGCCGGCTGCCCTTGCTGCTGGAGTGCCGCGCCGTCGACGCCGTCGTCTGCGTCTGCCGGGCGAGCTCGTTGCACACAGAGCCCGCCGACGAAAGAAATTCCCGTCAGGCGGGAGTCGAATGGCTGGGGGTCGTCGAAACGTTCGCCGACAGCCCGCCGAAAAAAGGGACCGGCTCGGAGTGACACATACACACAGCAGCACAACACAACACGCCACGCGAGCCCCCCGCCGACCCCGAGTCGGCGGAGGCCATGACTGGAAGCCACTGATCCGGGAGAGACCACGATGTATGAAGGCTACTGGCAGTTGGACCGCAACCCCTTCGATGACGATGCCGACCTGCGCGGGTTTTTCCGCAGCGCCACGCATCAGGCGACGCTGCTGAAACTGCGCTATCTGATCGAAAACGGCAAAGGGACCGGGTTGCTCGCGGGGGGCACCGGCATCGGCAAGAGCTACCTGATCCAGGTGCTGTGCCGCCAATTGGCCGAGCCGCTGGGGCCGTTCGTCCATCTCGTGTTTCCGCAGATGTCGGCCAGCGAGCTGTTGGCCTGGCTGGCGGTCGAGCTGGGCGCCCCCGACGAGCCCGGCGGCCGCGAGCCCGAGAGTCTCGATCGCATTATCCGCAAGATCGAGCTGCAGTTGCGGAAGTTCGGCGAGGAAGGCCGCCATCCGGTCATCGTCGTCGATGAGGCGCACCTGATCGAAGACGTGCAGGTATTTCAGGCGCTGCGGCTGTTGCTCAATTTTCCGCAGCAGAACGGGTGCCGCTTTTCGCTGATCTTCGCGGGGCAGAACGATTTGCTGAACACCGTCCGGCGGATGGGGCAGCTTGAAGAGCGGCTGGCGGTCAAATGCCTGCTGCGGCCCCTTTCGCCTGAAGAGACGACTTCGTACGTCTCATGCCGGCTCGAAGCGGCCGGTGCGACGCGGCCCATCTTCGCTCCCGAAGCGATGCAGCCTTTGTATGAGCTCTCGGGCGGAATTCCGCGACGCATCAATCGCCTGTGCGACCTGGCCCTCTTGGTGGGATTCGCGGACGAGTCGGCCACGATCTCGGCAGAACAGGTCGAAGCCGTCGCCGAAGAATTGACCGCCGTCGTGCCGGACTGAATGCAGTCGTCTCGCTCCGCGCGACGAGGCGATCGACGTGCCTCGCTTCGTTGCCGTTGCCTGCCGAGAAACTTTTCCTGGTTCCCAGGCTCAGCCTGGGAACCCACTGCGGCGAGGCTCTGCCTCGCGAATCGCTTCGCAGCCGCCGCCCTCTGCCGCGTGCGGCAGTGCGCACGTAGGGTGGGTCGAGTCTTTACGAGGCCCACCCTACCTTTCTCGTTGCTAAGCAGAGCTTGGGAACGCGACTACTGCCGGTACGCCTCGCCCGACTTGTAAAGTGCCAGCCGCGAACGGCAGTCTTCCTTTTTGGTTTCGGGCGCGAATTCCCAAGCCTTCGTCTGCCACTTGACGGCATTCTCGAAATCACCCGCCTCGGCGTACGCGGCCGCGAGGGTGTCGATCATGCCGCCGTCCTTCCAAGCGGTCATTTCACAGGCCTTCGTCGCCAGATCGACCGCCCGCTTGCCGTTGCGGAATTTGGCGTCCGGGCAGGTGGCCAGCAGCGATGCCAGCACATTCTGCGAGTACACGTCGCTGGGATCGAGTCGAAGCGCCTCTTTGTCGTCGGCCATCGCCTTTTCGTAGTCCCCCTTTTTCCTCCAGGCCACGCCCCGGTTGCAGAAGGCGGTCGCATCCTTGGGATCGATGCGGATAGCCTCGCTGCAATCGGCGATCGCCTCGTCGAATTCACCCTTTTTGAGCCAGGCATTGCCCCGGTTGGCATAGGCCCAGCCCAGATTGGGATCGAGCCGGATGGCTTCGGTGCAGTCGGCGATCGCTCGGTCGTATTCGCCCTGGCTTCTCAAGGCCAGGCCCCGGTTACTGTAGGCGGTCGCGTCGTTGGGATCGAGCGCGATGGCTTCGTCGCAGTCGGCGATGGCTTTGTCGTACTCGCGCTTTCTGATCCAGGCGGCGGCCCGCCCCACATAAGCAAAGGCACGCTCAGGTTCCAGCCGGATGAATTTGTTGTAGTCGGCGATGGCCTTGTCGTAGTCCGATTTGAAGTACCAGGCATTCCCCCGGTTCGCATACGGGTCGGCATACTGCGGATCGAGCCGAATGGCCTCGCTGTAGTCGGAAATGGCCCGACCGAAGTCGCCTTTATCTTTATAGGCGTTGCCCCGGTTGGTGTAGGCCCATGTCAATCTGGGATCGAGCCGAATGGCCTGGTCGCAGTCGGCAATGGCCTTGTCGTATTCGCCTTTGTCATTCCAGACAACGCCGCGGTTGTTCCAGGTCGCCGCATGCTTGGGATCGAGCCGGATGGCCTCGTTGTAGTCGGCCAGGGCGACGTCGTATTTGCGCCGTTCCGTCCAGAACATGCCACGAATGTTGAATAAGCGGGCACTGGGATTTTTCTTCAGCTCGTCGTTGAAGAAATCGAGCGCCTTCTCGAACGCGATGACGTCGCGCTGATTGATCCACCCCTTGGTCGTGACTTTTCCGCTCGACCAGGCCACCCAGAACCAGTCCCCCTGCACGTCTTTGACGACCAGAATATTGCCCTTGGGGACGCGCCCCACAATGTCGTTCTCGGATTTGAGCTGGCCATTATCGGCCGTGACGACGATTCGATCGCCGACTTGCTGGGCCAGCGTGGAACCGGCGCACAGCAGAATCGACGACAAGGCGACTAGCGCAATCCGCATGAGAGCGTCTCCTGAAGCATTCCTTGCTTTTATCGTTTCTGCAGGCTCTTGCATTGCGCGCGGTCAGCAATTGCACATTCCCCACTAACCCGAAGCGCCAGCGAGGGAATGCGTTGCCGGCCTCGCTAGCGCTTCGGGTTAGTGTCCTTCCCGACCGCAAGCCGTATACCGGCGAGAGGGACGTTCTCTGTCAGCAGTTCTTGCTCGGCTTCGAGCCAGAAGCGGACGCCATCCCCGCCGGGCCTGCCTGCGGCATCCCATCTCAAGTACGCGCCCACTCGCACGGCTTCCTCGGAAGGCGGGGTGTTGATCTGTGCCTGATTGATTTGTGGTGGGTTGATCTGGGCCGGCCTGCTCTCGGCCGGCCTGGGCTGGGCCTGCCTGGGCGGGGCCTGTTGGACTTGGGGCGCGGCGGCGACCGGTGTCTTGGAATCCGTCACCTTCTTGACCGGTACGTCGCTCTTGACGGGTACGTCGCGCTTGACGGGCACGTCGCTCGCCTGCGGTTCGGGCTTCTTACCCATGTTTGCCCCTCCTGTTTGAGAATTGTGAGGATACGGTGCGCGAATAAAAAAACCTCTATGCGGTCGTCGCACAGAGGGGCCAAAAGATCATTCGCGTCAGGCTGCCCGCCGTGGCACCGCCAGTCGGGGATTATCTGTCTTTGAATTCGGGGTGTCAACCATAGTCGTTTACCGGCGAGGCGTAGCAACGCTTTCTGCCGACTCGCTTCACCGTCGCCGGCGAAGCCCTCGACGCCAAAGGCTTTCCCTGTCAGCACCTGACATGCCCTGCGCGACAAAGACATTGACAAATGTCACCTTAGGCATTACCCTTTTATAACCGACGGTGAACGCGGCGGAATGCTGTCGTTGAACGGATCTTGAAAAGCAATGCCGCAGAGATGCGGCAGTTTTTTTGCGCCACAACTCATCTGTAGGTGCAGTCTTATGTCAATCACACGCGAGTACGTTGGTGTCGGCATTTACACCTTTGGCCAGGCGGCCAGATTATTGCGCGTGCGCCCAAACTTGTTGCAGTATTGGATCGGTGAACGACCGGGCGTCGATTCGATCGTGAAGCGACAATTTGAGGACGAGCGATTGATTACCTTCGCGGAGTTGATGGAACTTCACTTTGTCAAATTGTTTCGTGACGAAAATGTATCATTTCATGCAATTCGCAAGGCTGCCAGCGAAGCGGCAAAAAAATTCAATACCGATTATCCTTTCACCGTCAAGAGATTCGACACGGACGGGAAGAGCATTTTTGCGACCCTGAAAAGCAAAGAGACCGATCACGAACTGATCGAGGAAATGCGGCACGGGCAGCTCGTGTTTAATGCCCTGATTAAGCCCTTCTTCAAAAAACTCGACTATCACGGAACGGCTGAAATTGAAAGGTTTTGGCCCATGCAAAAGAACGGCCGCGTTGTTCTTGACCCGTCAAGAAAATTCGGAAAGCCGATTGATTTTGAGACGGGCATTTCGACGGACGTGCTTTTCAACTCTGTAAACGCTGGCGGCGGCCAGGATGAGCAAGTTGTCGCTCAGTGGTTTGACATTCCGCTGGAGGCCGTACAGGCAGCGGTTCGCTATGAACGCACTCTGGCCACGTGAAATACGTCCTCGATAATGACATTTCATTCAGATTTGCTCGTATGCTCGCCGCATTGGGCGTCGACATCGCGGCAATCCGCGACGAGTTTCATGCAGACGTGAAAGACCCCGAGTTCCTTGAGAAGTTCAAGGGCCGCGACATGGTTTTCATTAGCCATAATTCGAAGCAGACAACTAATCCCATAGAATCCAGGCTATTGAAGAAGACCAACATTACGGCGCTTTATCTTGCCCCATTCTGGTCAAAGTTGGGTTTTTGGGATCAGGCGGCATGGCTCATTCGTCACTGGCCTACGATTGATGGATTTGCGAAAGGCGCCGCGAAGGGCACCTGCGCAGAAATCAAACACAACGGCAAGTCGATGATTTTTCAGTTGTGACGCCATAAGCATGAGCTCGCCAGAGTTCGGAAAGGTGGTGACGAACTGAATTCTGGCGAATTCAGCTACCGCCAGGAATCATTGCCGTACCCGTAGCTGCCGCGCCGTTAATGAACTTGCATTCCCCGAATGACCGGGTGTACAGTCAATGAATGGTCGGCAAAAACGGTCAACGGCGGCGCGGCGGATTGCTGAACCGGATCACCTGTCCGCATTGCTGGGAACATTTCGCCCCTGAAAAGAGCCTGTGGATTTCCGAGCACCAGGACCTGCTCGGCGACCAGCGCCTGGGCCCCGAGCAGCAGCAACGCTTTCTGCCGACTCGCTTCACCGTCGCCGGCGAAGCCCTCGACGCCAAGGGCTTTCCATGCCAGCACCTGGCTTGCCCCCATTGCCATCTGGGAGTTCCGCGGCCGTTCCTGGAAATGGAGTCGCTGTTCCTCTCGGTCTTCGGCGCCCCCGCCAGCGGCAAATCGTACCTGCTGGCGGCCATGACCTGGCAACTGCGAAAAGTCCTGCCGCTCGATTTCGCGGTCTCGTTCGCAGATGCCGACCCGATGTTCAATCGCGTGCTCAACCAGTACGAAGAATCGTTGTTTTCGAACTCGCAAGGCGAGGAATTCGTGCCCCTGGCCAAGTTGATTCGCAAAACCGAGGAACAGGGGGAAATGTACGACATGGTGTCGTATGGCACGCAGGTGGTCAGTTATCCGCGGCCTTTTGTATTCGGCATGCAGCCGCAGCCCGGACATCCCAACGCCGGCAAAGCCAGCGGCCTCAGCCGGGTGGTCTGCCTGTACGACAATGCCGGCGAGTCGTTTCAGCCGGGAAAGGACACAGTTTCGAACCCGGTCACGCGGCACATGGCCCAGTCGCGGACGTTGTTCTTCGTGTTCGACCCCACGCAAGACAGCCGCTTCCGCAAGCATTGCGACTCGCGGCTCGGTTCTGCCAGCGCCGCCCGAATGTCGCGGCAGGAACCGATCTTGCAGGAGGCGGCCGCCCGCATTCGCCGCCACTGCAACCTGAAGCACACCGAAAGGCACACGCGCCCGCTGATCGTGATCCTCACCAAGTGCGACGTGTGGTGGCAACTGACCGGCGAGGACCCCCCTCCCGAGCCGTGGAAGCAGGTTCCCGCCGGCCAGGTCGGCGAAAAGAGAGTCGATGCGCCCCTGGCCGCCCTCGACACCGACGCGGTCGAGCGGAGCTCGCAAATCGTCCGCGAGCTGCTGATCAGCCAATGTCCCGAAATCGTGACGGCTGCCGAGGGGTTCGCCACCCAGGTGACGTATATTGCCGTGAGCGCGGTCGGGTGGGAAACTCACGTCGATAGCTCCAGCGGAATGCTGTCGATCCGTCCTGAAGATACGGCCCCGCACTGGGTGACGGTCCCGTATCTGTATGCCCTGTGTCGTTCTGTTCCTGGATTGATTCCCAGCATTTATCGAAAGAAGCAGGCTTGATCCACGAACTGCTCTACACGTCGGCGCCGCGGGGCTTAAAGCCCGGCAGCCGCGGATTCTGCACCGTGGCCAGCACGCCGGGGTTGCCTCTCGCGCTGGCCACGGTCCTGGAATCGCTGAGCGCGTATCGGCACGTGTTTCCCCCCGGCGATCCGAACTCGGCCAGCAACCCTGTCGTCTGGTCGCACGTGAAAGTGGGTGTCGCCGGCAAAGCGTACAATGTGCTGTCGCGCGTCGGCGACTATGGCCTTGATTACTCGCAGCGGGGCAACAAGCTGGCCCATCACGTGACGCTGGAACCTGCGGATTTGACGCGCGATCTGACACGGGAGTCGACGCGCAGCCCGACACCAGAGCGGTCGGCGGAGCACAGCTCTGGCGGTCCGGCCTGGTTGCTCGGACAACCAGGGTTCATGCAGACGGAATGGGCAGGCGACCCGCGACAGATCGCAGCCGGCCGGACGCTGCCGCTGGCCGCGCAGCCCCCTTCCATTTGCACCGCCTGGCAGGAGCTGGCGGGCGACGCCGGCTGGGCAGGTGTGCTCGCCGAGGCGTTTCTGGCGAATCCTGAGCGGCAGGTGTATATCGTGTTCGAGCCGGGCATGGAATTGCTGCCCTTGTTGATCGAAGCGATAGGCTTGCTGCCTGCGCGCCGCCGCTGGGAAGTGACGTTCAGCACGTTCTTTACGCCTTTGCCCCCGGGGGTCGTGTGTAATTGGCGGAGTGTCGTGGCAGGTTCGCCGGAGGCGGAACAGTCCCGCCGATTTGCACAAGCCCTGCGAATCGATCTGTGCGCAGCTCTTCCCCCGGCGGCCGGCGGCGTGCTCGTCGGCGCCGCGCGAACCGGAAAGGTGCCGGCGCAGCGACCGACCGCCGTTCCAGAACCAGCGGAAGAACCGCCAGCCGAATGGCCGGACGACAGGTTGATTGAAGAACCGGAGCAGAATGAAAATCTGGACGTCGAACCAGCCGGGCGAGACGGCCGCGGGGGCATTGTTTTTTCTGAATGCGCAACGCCGCCCATCACCGGATACAACGTGGCAATGCCGGCGGCGGTCCCCCCCTCGTTGCCACCCCCGCTGCGCGTGCAGCCGCGCCGCACATTGGCCGACCTGATCGCCGAGATTTCCCGTCGCCGGCGCCGATGGTATCCGATACTGGCCGCATGGGTTGCCTTATTCCTGCTTGCCGCCGGCCTGGCCTTGTGGAAGGCGCCGGGGCCTTTCAAATCGTTACGAGTGCAAATGGGCTGGCAAGCGGATGCGGCCCCCGAGGTCGCGAAAAACAACGCCGCGGCGAAGCAGGC
>Ga0207022_10006_pt1 | contig 70847 bp, 75 predicted proteins | sample Alteio_BWMinCont_46_FD_153307 | JGI IMG/M metagenome (GOLD analysis project Ga0207022, IMG submission 153307) | Enriched cells from forest soil in Barre Woods Harvard Forest LTER site, Petersham, Massachusetts, United States -... | ecosystem: Environmental > Terrestrial > Soil > Temperate forest >... | reverse complement strand
AATTGCTTTAGGCTACAGCAAGAACCTGCTGGAGCAAGGGCAATCGGGAGCTGCGATTTTCGTCCTCGAGGCACTGGTCAGTGCTGGCTCTCCGAGCGAAGAGTTACGCGACACCTATGCAAAGGCTCTCTTGGCCGCCAATCGTTTGACCGAAGCCGAACCTTTGATGTGGCAATTGTTCGAGGAGAATCCTTCGCGAGTGCAAGAGATTGCCAACCTCGTCGGCCAATTTATCGACGCCCAGCAGGACGCCGAGGCCGTTGCCCTGGGACGTAAATTGGAACAGTATCATCGTCGAAAAGGGGATCGCAGAGCCTTCCTTGCCATGATTCAGGACATCTCGGCTCGCCACCGGGCCTCGCCGGAAATGCTCGAATTCATGGGCGAGCAGTTTAATGCTTCCAACCGCGAGAGCGATTACTGCCAAACTCTGCTCAAACTCTTCGATCTCTACTGCAGCGTCGGCAATTATGCGAAGGCGGCCGATTCGCTGGATCGTGCTGCCGAAGTGGATGCATACGAATCCGGACACCAGAAGCGGCTGGAAATGTTGCGCGGAAAAATTGACGACAACCGCTTCAAAGTCATCGCTTCCCGCTTCTCCAGCATGGCCGATACGTCTGCCGCACCGGCTCCGGGCGAGGAAAAAATGCTGGGCGCGGCTGCTCTCCAGGATCTCATGTTGCAAGCCGAGATTCTGGTGCAGTACGGCATGCGTACTAAAGCAGTTGAACGTCTGCAGCGTATTCAGGAATTGTTTCCTCGCGAAGAAGAGCGCAACGCCGATCTTCGGCAACTGTACATGACGGCAGGATTGAATCCCCGCTATTCCGGGGCAACTCCAGCAGCGCCGCCGCCCGTATCGCCGGCTCCGGCCGAGCCGCGAGCGTCGCAAACTGGAGTTGCGGCGTTGAGTGAGGCGACCGATGTCAGCAGCTTCGCACGAGTGGCGGAAATCACTCGCAAACTTTACAAGCAAAACAATGCAGACGCGGTTATGGTCACAGGCGCCAAAGAAATTGGAACACAATGGAGGGTCAGCCGATGCGTAATTGCCATGCGCAAGCCCGGATTGCATACCACCAGCGTGAAAGAGTATTGCGGTGATGTGGTCAAACCCAGCGAGCCTCGTATTCTGGAAAAAATTGTCACCACTGTCCACGATTTGGCGATCAGCCGCGGCGGGACCATCACCATTGCGGACGTGCAAGCCGGAACCGATCTTGCGGCAATTCGTGACGCTCTTACGCAGTTGGCTGTCACCTCCGTGCTGGCCCTGGCGCTCAATGACGGATCGGAACACGTTGGCCTCCTGTTGTTGATGGATAGCAAACCGCACGCCTGGGGCTCTAACGACGTAATGGTCCTGAAGACCATTACTGACCAGATTGTGATTGCGCTCAACAACGCCGGGCTTCGACGCCTGGTGAAAAATCTTTCAGTGACAGACGAGCAATCCGGCTTGCTGAAACGCGCTTCCTATCTCGATCTGTTAATGGCGGAAACTCGGCGCAATGCCCAGCAGAGCACTCCGCTCACAGTCTTGTTGCTGCAGTTTGGCGAGAAATCGGCTTTGCTGCGAGAGTTCGGCGAATCGGCGGTGGAAGCATTGATGCAGCAAGTCGGACAACTCTTTGCCGCCAATATCCGCCAAAACGATTTGGCATTCCGCTACGAAACTACGTCTATTGCCATCGTTCTGGGAGAAACCTCCGAAAAAGAAGGCATCATGGCGGCCGAAAAGCTGCAAAGATTGCTGGCTCAAGTACGGCTGCCGGAAAAACAACAGTCCATCCACTTCAACGCCGGCCTCGCGGAAGCGGTGTTGCGCGGCGAGTACGATCCTGTCGACATTGTCACTGAAGTGATCAACCGCGCCGAACATGCTCTACATGACGCTAAGACCCAGGGCGCGGGCAAGATCGTCGCGCTGGCAGCCAAATTCGCTACCGCGGCCGTTGCCTAATAAATATCTTTTTCAACTTGCCGATTGTCTTGAGCCAACCAAGGCTCAGGTGGTGAAGGGCTTCATTTCGAAGCCCCGCGCTTTCACCAGCCAGGGCGAGAAAATCTCGCGTAAACATTTTGAAGCTGATCCACCAGCGCCAACCTGTCCGGTTTACGCCTCCTTACCTGCACTGTTAAACTAACGAGTTTGGTTAGCCCATTCAGAACTCTTCAGATCACGTGACTTTGTGCAGAGGCCAGGAAAGAGAACTAATGTTGAAACCAGGGGACATTGCAATTGTCAGCGGGGCGCGTACGCCCTTCGGACGTTACTGCGGCAAGCTGAAAGATTTTACGGCTCAGGAACTAGGCGCGATCGCTGGTAAGTGCGCCATTGAGCGCGCCGGACTTGATCCCAAAGAATTCGATCACGTGGTGTTTGGCAATGCGCAGCAGACTTCCGGCGACGCTCTTTATGGCGCGCGTCATGTTGGACTGCTCGCCGGTCTGCCCATTGAAACGACTGCTCTGACTGTGAATCGCTTATGCGGGTCGGGAATGCAATCCATCGTGAATGCGGCGCAGATGGTTCAACTCGGCGAAGCCAACGTAGTGCTCGCTGGAGGCATGGAAGCCATGTCGCAAGCGCCATTTGTCATTCGCGGCCGCGACGGATTTACTCTCGCCGCAGGCGGCAAACTGGAAGACTCGCTCATGGTCGCGCTGCTCGACACGTACTGCGGTCTGTACATGGCCAACACCGCGGAGCTTTACGGCGAACAGCAGGGCATCACTCGACAGGCACAAGATGAGTTCGCATTGCGTTCGCAGCAGGCCGCCGACGCAGCGTACAAAGACGGTCGACTGCAGGAAGAATTAGTCCCGGTGCAGCTCAAGGATCGCAAAGGCGAGCTCTCAGGAGAGACGTTGAGCGAAGATGATCATCGTCGACCACAGACCACGATGGAAGGCTTAGGCAAACTGAAAGCTGCATTTGGCAAGAACGGCAGCGTCACTGCTGGGAATGCCAGCGGCATCGTGGACGGTGCCGCGGCGGTGGTGGTCATGTCACTTGAAGAAGCTGGCAAACGCGGATTGAAACCGTTAGGACGAATTGTTGGTTGGGGCATCGCCGGAGTCGAACCCAAAGTCATGGGCCGTGGGCCAGTGCCGGCCACGAAGGTAGCTTTGCAGAAAGCTGGACTCACTCTCGATTACATCGATCTGATCGAAGTGAACGAAGCATTCGCGGCGCAGTATTTAGCGGTTGAAAAAGAGCTGGGCCTCGACCGCGACAAAGTCAACGTAAATGGTGGAGCAATCGCCTTGGGCCATCCGCTGGGTGCGACGGGAACGCGCCTGGTGATCACGCTGCTATACGAATTGCGCCGCAGAAAAAAGAAGTACGGTTTGGCAACAGCATGCATCGGCGGCGGTCAGGGAATTGCGATGGTGGTGGAGAGTTTGAACTAAATCCAGCCACCGATTGCGCGGATCTTCACGGATCAAATTAAAGAATCAAAGATTCATCCGCAAAATCCGTGTAGATCCGTGGCGGACTTTTCTTTTGGAGCAATCATGGAAATTAAGAAAGTTGGGGTTCTCGGTTGTGGGCTCATGGGTTCTGGAATCGCCCAAGTTGCCGCGACTGCGGGATTCGGTGTGACCGTGCTCGAGGTTGAGCAGAAATTTCTCGACAAAGGCTTCGCGGAGATCGAAAAGTCGCTGGCCAAGTTCGCCGAGCGGCCTCCAGAAAAAGGCGGAATCACGGCGCAGCAAAAAGACGCCATTCGCGCGCGGCTAAAGGGCACGACGAACAAGCAGGATCTGGGCGACTGTGACATCGTGATTGAAGCCATTATCGAGAACGTCGACGAAAAAAAGAAGATGTACGCGTCCTTCGACGGCGTCGTTAAGAAGGATGCCATCTTCGCTTCGAATACCTCGTCTATTTCCATCACCGAACTTCTTACCTCCACCAAGCGGCCCGAACGGTTTATCGGATTGCATTTTTTCAATCCGGTTCCGCTGATGAAATTGGTGGAAGTGGTGCGGACGATTGCCACATCCGATGAAGTTTACGACACGGCCTACGAGTTCGCGAAGAAGCTTGGCAAAGTCCCAGTGCGTACCAGCGACAAAACTGGGTTCATCGTAAACCGGCTGCTGGTGCCGTATCTGCTCGACGCCATTCGTGCTTACGAAGAAGGTGTCGGTTCGATCGACGACATCGACAACGCCATGAAGCTGGGCTGCGGCTATCCCATGGGGCCGTTCACACTGCTTGATTTCGTGGGCCTGGATACGACCTACTACATCACTCACGTAATGTATAACGAATTCAAAGAGCGCCGATTCGCGTCACCGCCGCTGTTGAAGCGGTTGGTCATGGCAGGCTGGTATGGACGCAAGTCCGGCAAAGGTTTTTACGATTATTCCGACGCGAATAATCCGAAGCCGAACAAGCTGTGACTGCTATCGTCGCATATCAACTGTCATCCTGAGCGTAGCGAAGGATCTATGCATCTGACGCGACGAGCAAATTGCATAGATTCTTCGCTTCGCTCAGAATGACAGGGATTAGTTGAGTCGGGTACACCAGAAGCGGGTTCGCACTTATGAACTTTGAAAACATTCTTTTCGAGAAAAAGAGCGCGATTGCCTACGTTACCGTCAACCGGCCGAAGGTGCTCAATGCGCTCAACATGGCCACGATGGAAGACCTGCGCGCGGCGTTTCATGACATCAAGAAAGATACCGGCATTCGTGTGGTGATCATGACTGGCGCCGGTGATAAGGCTTTTATCGCGGGCGCCGATATCAGCGAACTGGCTAAACACGACGCGGTTTCTGCCAAAGAATACACACACCGCGGACAGAGCGTTCTAAACTTGATCGAGAATTTGGGCAAGCCGGTGATCGCCTGCATCAACGGCTTCGCGCTCGGCGGCGGGTGCGAAATCGCGATAGCTTGCACCATGCGTCTGGCCAGTGAAAACGCCAAGTTCGGTCAGCCCGAGGTGAAGCTGGGAATTATTCCCGGATACGGCGGCACGCAGCGTTTGCCGCGCCTCGTGGGCAAAGGCGTTGCTATGCAGCTTGTGCTCGCGGGCGAAATGATCAGCGCCCAGGAGGCTCATCGCATCGGACTGGTGAATGAAGTCACCGCTCCCGCAGAACTAATTCCCCGCGCCGAGGCGATTGCGCAGAAAATTATCGCCAACGCGCCTCTCGCCGTGCAGTATGCGATGGAAGCGGTGAACAAAGGAATGGAAATGCCATTGGCTGAAGGCTTGTATTTGGAAGCCGTGCTGTTCGGTGTTGCGTGTGCCTCGGAAGACAAGAAAGAAGGCACGACGGCATTCCTGGAGAAGCGTTCAGCGCAGTTCAAAGGGAAATAAGAGTAGCCACGGATTTGCGCAGATCAGACTAATTTTCGAAATAGAAGGACCAGTCACGGCAAAACAAAACAAAAACTCTTCGCGCCCGCTTCGGATCAGGGCGATTGAAGGCAATCTAAGCGCTACGGGAAGAAAATTCGGCATTGTCGTCTCGCGCTTCAATGAATTCATCACGGAACGATTGCTGCGCAGTGCCTATGACGGGCTTCTGCGTTCGGGAGCTAAGGAGCAGGACATCGAGATTGTACGCGTGCCGGGCTCGTTTGAAATTCCATCCGCTGCGCGCACTCTCGCCCAAACTAAAAAATACGACGCCATCATTTGCCTGGGTTGCCTGCTGCGCGGCGACACCGCGCACTATGACGTTATCGTCAACGAAGTTGCGCGCGGGATCGGGCAATCCGCGCAGGAGACTGGCGTGCCCCACGCTTTCGGTGTGCTTACTTGCGAAAATCTCGAACAGGCTATCGACCGCGCCGGCCTGAAGATGGGGAACAAAGGCTTCGAAGCTGCGCTGGCGGCGGTGGAGATGGCGAATCTTACAAAGGCGGTCGTTGGTCGTACGTCGTCGGTCGTTGGCACAGGAACTAAAGCTGTCAGCTCTCAGCCGACAGCTCTCAGGAAGAGCCAGAAACGCAAGCGTTCTGATCGTCCGAAAAAAAGTGGTCGTTAATCCAGGACTCCTGTCTACCGCAGAGTCACAGAGGTTTTTTCCGTAAGATTTCTCTGTGACTCTGTGTCTCTGTGGTAAAGATTGTAAACTGATAGCTGACACCTTCCATGGGCACCCGTCGAAAATCTCGTGAGATGGTTCTGCAAATGTTGTTTCAGGCGGACATGGGCCGGCAGACTCCCGACGAGGTTCGCCGCACTTTTTGGCGCGAACACGGTTCGACCCAGGAAGATGTCCGCGGTTTCGCTGAAGATCTTTTCCGCACGGCCACCGATCGCACCGCCGAGATCGACAGCTTGATCGAGCGCCACGCCGAGCACTGGCGCATGGAGCGGATGGCCACAGTCGATCGCAACGTCCTGCGCTCCGCAGTGGCAGAGTTGATGGGCTTTCCCACCACTCCACGCGCAGTAGTGATCAACGAGGCGCTGGAGATTGCGCGCAAGTTTTCTAGTCCCGAATCAGTTCAATTCATCAATGGGGTATTGGACAGCGTCGGCCGGGAACTGGAGAAGCCGAAGGCGTAACCAAGTCGTTCGTCGTCGGTCGTCCGTCGTTGGCCCAGGAATCGCGCTTTCCCGGCGTCTCGCCGCTTAAGAATTCTGTTTCTGATACTTTCTGTTTGACCAACGACGGACGACCAACGACTAACGGCTGCCTTTCTACGGCTTCACCGCAATCAAATCCGGATTGCAGCTGATACCACCAAACGGCAGCCCTGCGGAATTCTTGCACAATCCTTCGGGAAAGCTGATCTGCTGAATGTCCCCACCCGCTTGCGTATTCACAACGTGCACCGTCCCATCGTTGGCGCCAACGTAAAGCAGAGTGCTATCCGGGGTGAGCGCGGCGCTCAGCGGCATCGCATTTCCGGACAGAGGAATCGTCGATGGAGTTTGACCCGCAATATTGAACACCAGCACGCTGCTTATATTAGAAGCGATCACGTAAGCAGTCGAACCGTTTTGCGAGATGATCAACTGTTTCGCCACAAAATTCCCCTGACCGAGGTTGAACGAGGCAACGGCCTCATCACTCAATGGCGGCGTGCAACCTGATGGCGTTGTATTCACGCCAACAATATCGATATCGGGAGGAGCCACCGCCAGCAGATGAAAGGTATTGGGCGTGTCGGATGGTGCGGACAGCAGCTTAGCCGCGCCCGGCAAGGTTTGGATAAATGTGGGTACGACCGGCACAGTCACTGTATCTGCACTCCCACCATCGCAAGTTCGCCACACGCTTACCGCTGACGGCGAACCCCCAGCTACGTAGGCAAAAGCTCCCTCAGAAAGAAAAGATACGTCATTAGCCGGAGCGGCAAGAGGAATGGTTCGCAACCCGTCAAGCTTCGAGTAAAGATAGAGGTTACTGCCAGCCACGATGTACGCTTTCAAGCTGTCCGGCGAAAAAGCCGCCGCCGTAGCTCCTGTAATTTGAAATGTCGGGCTGGTGTTGGTGGCTGCATCGAGAACAAACACGTGGTTCGGCCCATCTTCGGGCGCCGTATCAGAAATGATGACCTTGCTTCCATCTGGAGAAACAGCTAACACCTTGCCCGGCACAGAGACAAGTTGACTCACAGAATTGGTCGACGTATTAACTAGCGCGAGCCCCACGGTGCCGAACCGTCCCGAATCAGTTCCAATGTAAGCCGTGCTTCCCTGTCCATTAAAGACCATAGAATTCGGTGTAGCCGGTAAGTTGAGGAAGTTGCCCACGGTATTTGCCGGAGCAGTGATGGGAGCCACGGTACTGAAACAATTATCAATAGTGCCACAGCTCATGCTGCTGACGTAAACCGTGACGCTTGCACTCTGCGTGTTGCCGGTGGTCGGCACGAACAGGGTCACAACATTTTCTGGATAGACCGGCAACGAGGGCAAGATACCGCTATTGCACGCGGGCGGAGTGCATGAGGCAATAATGGTTGCGCCGCCGCCGCTCGAGGATGCACTCGCGCCGCCGCTCGCACTCACGCTTACCGACCCAGGATTGGAAGAACTCCAGGTCAAGGGTACCCCGGCAATCTCGTTGCCCTGAGTATCCAAAACCGTTGGCGTAATGGTTCTCGATGTGCTGGTCGCGTTGGTCACAGCGAGAGTAATCGCCTGCACCAGGCAAGTGGTGAAATAGATGGGAAGGCTGTTCACGGTTCCGATAGTTGCGAACAGCGGTGTAAGGCCGGGGACTTTCGCGGTCACCTCGACCTGGCCCGGGAGTAATGCGGGGTCACTGATATTGAGCGTAGCTACATTCGTAACGCTAGTTTGCCAGCCAAAGACGCCGACTGTAGAAGTAATGTCCACGCCATTGCTGTACGCCTTTGCCTGGTAGTCGGCTGTCTGGCCGACCGAATAGCAAGAATTCGTGGGTGGTGGTTGATTGGGAATCGGAAGCACGCTGACAACGACCTTATCGATGTGCTGATGTACATAAACCGTGGTCGCGGGGCTGCTCACCCCTTGCGCATTCGCCGTGACCTGAGCCACCCCGACCGGGCCGGGGGTGCATATTGCAGGGCTGCTCAGTGAATCCCAACTGCCGGCGCATGCCAGGCCGTTGTTAGCAACGGTGAGCACGGCGGTGTTACTGGATTGGTAGTTTACCGGCTCCGTGATGCTGGTCTTCGTCGAACTAAGAACGCTTGGAAAGAAAGATTGGTTCGTTCCGATTTCCAGCGAAAGAAACGGCGCCGGGCTGATGGTAATAGTCGCTGGAACGGGATAGGTCACGGTGTGAATAGGACTGCTGCTGCTGCATCCGCCGAGACTGACAACCAGGAAAAGAATGGGAACAGCAATCGCAAACTGCCAAAAACCGGACCTGCGCATGCACCCTCCCCGCCGCCATGGTCGCCCATGCGGCGAGCCACGTTGTCTTATAAGTGTATTCGCTCTGGAAGATTTCCAGTGTAGAGGCTGCGAACCTTTTCAGCAAGTTGAGCCGTTTTGCGGGCGTCCGAGCCCGCAGGCGAAATCCCGAACGAAGTGAGGGATCACAGAGCCGTCGGCGAACAGCGGGACATTCTGCAGGCAGTGCCGTGTTTGACCAAAAAAGCGGTCTCCGATCAATTGTTTGCGTCCCGTCAACGGGTGCTATGGCGATGTTACGCCAACAACGGCATACCTCATTCCAAGGCACGAGGGATCATCCCCGTACAGCCTTGAGTGTTGAAATTTTTGGTGGCGAAGTCGCTGATAATTGGGAGGCTGGATTATCTTGTCTGCGCACGCAGACACGCACCCGGACGCGCCATGACCTCCATGAAGATCGCTGCCTTTTGAACCCCCTTCAATCGTTGCCCGAAAAGTGGGTCTAGTTACGGGAAGGTTCGTCCTGCACTCGCGGCCAATTTGTCCGGTCTTCGTGGAGTGGGGACAAATTGGCCCATCGGAGCGTGCTGCGCCACTTCCTAAGTTATTGATTCTGGGACCAAAGATGGACCAGAATCCGGTTACGCAATTGCACTCTAGTGTTTCGACCTCTCCCGCAATCTTTGTCGGGCTTGACGCCCGGCTAGAGGACACAAGCTTATGAAGAAGTTCGTTTTGTTTTGTTTGCTGGTGACGGTCACATTCGGCTACGCCGACGACACCAAGATTTCACCCGAACTGCGTGGGTATAACTCCAGTCAACCGGTACAGGTAATCGTGCAGTATGCGCCTGGAACGCAACCCGGAGCGCAGACGCAGAATTGCGGGGGGCTGCTCGGCTTCATCGGTTGCCTGGTGCAGGATGTTTTGAACATTGTGGGCCAGTTGCCGCTCATCAACGGCGTTGTCGCATTGCTCGACGGAACTGGTATCGTGAACCTCTCGAACCAGTCGAACGTCGTTTACATCAGCTCGGACCGGCCATTGGCAACGCTCGATAACGCACCTTCGGCGGTGAACGCGGAAGTGGCGTGGCAATCGAATTACATCGGGACTGGCATTGGCGTGGCCTTGATTGACAGCGGGGTCAACAGTCACCCGGACCTTTACACTGGTATTCTTCCCGTCTCGCGAGTGGTGTACAACCAATCCTTCGTGTCCGGGACATCGAGTACGGCCGACCAATACGGCCACGGAACGCACATCGCGGGCCTGATCGCAGGCGATGGCCTGGCTTCGACCGGACTGGCGTTCTCTCAGACATTCAAGGGAATTGCTCCGGGAGCGAAGATCATCAACCTGCGAGTGCTGGATGCGAACGGCGGAGCGACTGACAGCCAAGTGATCGCTGCCATCAACCAGGCAATCTCGCTGAAGTCGAAGTACAACATCCGCGTGATGAACCTTTCGCTGGGACGAGCGGTGTACGAAAGCTACAAGCTGGATCCGTTGTGCCAGGCGGTCGAAAAGGCCTGGCAACATGGAATCGTGGTCGTCGTGGCCGCGGGAAATAACGGACGCTACCTGCCTACTTCTGGATATGGGACCGTCACCGCTCCCGGAAACGATCCGTATGTGATCACGGTGGGCGCCATGAAACCGATGGGGACGCCGCAGCGCACAGATGATCTGATTGCCAGCTACAGCTCGAAGGGGCCGACGGTGGTCGATCGCGTGGTCAAGCCCGACCTGGTCGCTCCCGGCAATTTGCTGGTCTCCACGGATACTCCGGGGACAACTCTGGAAACCACCGAAACCAGCAACCTGGTTCCCTACAATCTTTACGAGTACTTAGGCAGTTCGTCGCCATCGCCGTATTACTTCACGCTGAGCGGGACCAGTATGGCGACAGGCGTGGTTAGCGGAGCCGTTGCGGATCTGTTGCAAGCGCAGCCGCGTCTGACACCGGATCAGGTGAAAGCGCGACTGATGAAGACGGCTTACAAGACATTTCCGCAATCGAGCAGCGTGTACGATCCAACGACCGGAAACACATACACAGACCAATATGACATGTTCACCGTCGGCGCGGGGTATCTGGACATTGCGGCGGCATTGGCCAGCACCGACCTGGCAAACGGGACGGCGATGTCTCCTATCGCAAACTACGACACGAGTTCCGGGAATGTTTATCTGACATTCGACCGGTCGTCGGTTTGGGGAAATTCCGCGTTATGGGGAAGTTCGGCGGTGTGGGGATCGAGTGAATTCACGAGTGCAACTTCTGCGCTGTGGGGATCGTCGGCTCTATGGGGCTCATCTGCTCTGTGGGGCAGCAGTGCATTGTGGGGTAGCAGTGCGATGTGGGGGTCGTCCGCTCTGTGGGGTTCATCTGCCCTGTGGGGTAGCAGCGCGATGTGGGGCAGCAGCGCCTTGTGGGGTAGCAGCGTAGCCGGCGGAGAATAATATTGAGTTTGTCCAAAGTCCGTAGGTGCATTTAGGAATGTCCGAGAGATCTTTTTGAACAGGATCTCTCGGAGAAATTCCAGCCTTAGCTTGGGAAACTCGTGCAGCTATGCTCGATGCGAAAGTGAGATACGCGGCGACCGGTTCGGCGAGTTGCCTGCTCTTCGACAGCGACATGTTGCTGGAGAAGGTCCAGAATGCGTCGATTAATATGTTGCGGTCCGCGACTGCGGCGATGGGAGTTCGGAGACCGGAGGTCGCGGCGTGTTCGGTCGATATGGCGGGCGCGTGTGTCGCTTATAGCGGCGCGGATGTGCCGCTAACCTGCGCCATCGGAGTGGGAACATCCGGCCCAATTGACCGCGATGACATTGCCGCCATTGAAGCTTTCTACGACTCCCGCACGTCCCCCGTACGCATCGCAATCTCCGGGCGAACTCACGATGGAGTGAATGGGTTGTTAACGGGCCGCGGATACACCGCCGGAGTGGCAATGGAGAATTGGTGGAGGCCACTCGCCGATATGCCGGGCAGGGTAATCCCGGATAACATTCAAGTTCAGCCAGCCACCATAGACGACGCTGAGCTATGGGTGCGCACGGTGGCCGCGGGCTTCCAGGAGTCCGATGCACCGGTGGACGACTCCACGCTGCCTCCCAGGATGCTCGACACCTTCTACTGTTTTGGATTTGCTGACGGGGCGCAACCGCTCCTGGTGCGACGAAACGGTGAAGTCGCGGGCGGGGGCGTTCTCCACATCAACGGAGACACCGCGCATCTGCGGACGACAAGTTGCCGATTCGCGCACCGGCGTAACGGAGTCCAAACTGCGTTGTTGACAGTCAGGTTGCAGATGGCAATGGAGGCGGGATGCCGGTTTGCTTTCTCCAGCACCGATGGCATAGGAGCTTCGGCGCGAAACCTGGAACGCTTCGGGTTGCAGCCGCTCTCGATCAGCTTCTTAATGTCCCGGATGGCGATTTATCGTCAGCAGTCCGCTTGAAGATTGCCAACTTGCTCTCCGATTCACGAGGATAGCCCCAGGCGCTGGAAAAACTCCGATACTGATGGACTCGACGCGGGAGTGCGATGGAAGGACCGCCTCTGAGGACAGCAGTCACTTCTCAGTCAATGAGGGCAACGTCGATCTTACGACAACAAGAATGCTCGGCAACTGACTGGGGTACCATGGGATTGGCATCGCGGCTTCGTGTGACGAAATCAGGCCATAGCGCTCTTGAGCATGGCGGCCCCATTTGCGTTCATCCATCGGCGCCGGGCTGATGGTAATAGTCGCTGGGACGGGGAAGGTCACGGGGTGAATAGGACTGCTGCTACTGCATCCGCCGAGGCTGGCAACCAGGAAAAGAATGGGAACAGCAATTGCAAACTGGCAAAAACCGGGGACCTGCGCATGCACCCTCCCCGCCGCCATGGTCGCCCATGCGGCGAGCACGTTTCTTAAAGAATGTATTCGCTCTGGAAGATTTCCAGTGTAGAGGCTGTGAACCTTTTCAGCAAGTTGAGCCGTTTTGCGGGCGTCCGGGCCCGCAGGCGAAATCCCGAACGAAGTGAGGGGTCACAGAGCCGTCATGCGGACGTCCCGCACGCGAAATCCCAAACGACGTGAGGGATCACAGCGCCGTCGGCGAACAGTGGATATATACGGGCAGCGCCGCGGTTGAATCGAGAAAAGGTCCCCGATCAATTGTTTGCGTCCCGTTTATGAAGATTCATCGCCAGTTGACGCAGCTGTTGGCGGCTCGGATTACTTCCTGTTTGCCGACCACTCGGGAGTTATCGTTTGTTGCTCGAATCGAAATGCTGGGTGCGCCCACTTCTCGGGGTATCGCGTAATACGGCCACCCGCAGTTTCGGAAACGCTTGCCGACCTACGAGGAGTGATGTTGGGGAATCCCTAACAACCGGTTGCGAATGAGTTTGATTGAGTCACTATTCGTGATAAGGCCTTCCACAACAGTAAATGCTGGTCGCGGCAGATTGGCTGAAACTCCAGCAGGTGCTCACCTTTCCCATGGAACTTGTGACTTCAGTAATTAGCTCTTTCCCGTCTTTCCATGCGACGCTTACACCGCGTATGCAGAAATAAGTGGTGAAAAATGTTCCCTCAGTCACATCAACCAATCAGTGGCACCATTTTGGTTGCCGATGATCAAGCGGCAAATCGTGAGTTATTAGAGGAACTCCTCACAGCACAGGGATACGAGGTGATTTCTGTGCCGGACGGCATAGCTGCGGTTGAAGAACTTACCCGGACTCAAGTCGACTTGGTGCTTCTGGATGTGATGATGCCTCACCTGAATGGGTTTGAGGTATGCGAGAAAATCAAGAACAACCCGGACACGTATTTGATACCGGTGATCATGATTACGGCGCTTTCTGACAAGCAGGATCGGTTAGGAGGCATCAAGGTTGGAGCAGATGACTTTTTGAGCCGTCCTGTGGACCGAACTGAACTGCTCGCTCGCGTAAGGTCCCTTTTGAAGCTTAAGCAGCGGACGGACGAACTGGAGAGGGCCGAGTCAGTCCTGTTCTCGCTGGCGCGGAGCATTGAAGGCAAAGATCCCTACACACATGGTCATTGTGAACGCCTGGCAGAGTATTCGGCTCGCCTAGGTGAACATCTGGGGCTCGCGGAGGATCAAATTACTGCGCTGCGTCGGGCCGGAATCGTCCACGACGTAGGAAAGATCGCTGTGCCGGATGCAATTCTGCTGAAGCCAGGTCGTTTGACCTCCGACGAGTGGACAGTAATCCGCGAGCATTCGGTGGTTGGCGAGCGCATTTGCGCGCCCTTAAAATCTTTCCGTCTTGTACTTCCGATCATTCGACACCACCACGAAAAACTCGACGGCTCGGGGTACCCCGATGGACTTCTGGGAGAGGCTATCCCAGTTACGGCTCGAGTGCTGCAAATTGTCGATGTTTATGATGCGCTAACTACCGACAGACCGTATAAGAAGGCCTTCTCCATCACCGATGCTTTGCAAACGATGAAAGAGGAAGTAGCAAAGGGATGGTGGGATCCGAAGATCTTCGATCAATTCGAGCGGCTGGTCAGAACCGGAACGGCAGATTTCCTTTCCCGCAGCGCAGCGGCTGCTGGTACGAACGGCTAAGAACAGGAGTGTTTTCGGAACATGAGGCCAGTCTTGGGTACGTCGCTGTCACGCTTCAGGCATGGCGCAACTGGAGTCACGCCCCACGGGGAGGCGCGGCCGGTCGTGAGAGTTGCGCAGCGCACTGCTCTCATCGCTTTGTTCGTGCTCGCGGGACTGGTCAACCAGAGTTTTGCCGCTCCGCAAGCGGACCAAACGAATAGCGAGCCCCTCAAACAACTGAGTCTGGCGGAGCTCGGCAATGTCGAAGTAACGACGGCCTCTAAGGAGCCAGAGAAGATCTCGAAGACCTCAGCAGCAATTTTCGTTCTCACTCAGGACGATATTCGCCGTTCGGGGGCCACTAGCATCCCAGAAGTACTGCGTCTTGTACCGGGAGTGGAGGTTGCACGGATCAACTCCAATGAGTGGTCTGTGAACATTCGGGGACTTGGCAGCGGTTTCTCAAAATCAGTGTTGGTATTGATTGACGGCCGAAGCGTCTATACACCGCTTTATGCCGGCGTGTACTGGGACGTGCAGAATGTGTTGCTCGAGGATGTCGAGCGTATCGAAGTGATTCGGGGTCCCGGGGGAACGATCTGGGGATCGAACGCGGTCAATGGTGTGATCAACATCATTACTAAGAGTGCCAAGGATACTCGCGGAACCTACGCATCCACCAGCGTCGGAAATGTCGAACAAAACCAAAGCGGAGTTCGCTACGGTGGCGCTTACGGAAATAATCTCAACTATCGAGCGTACGCCATGGGATTTGGCCAAACCCCCGAATTCCACCCCGGCGGCGGTAGCTATGACTCCTGGCAATTTGGACAAGCGGGTTTCCGAACGGACTCCCAACTGACAGACCGCGATACGCTCACAGTTCAGGGTGATCTTTATAAGGGCAATGTTGGGCAGCAGGTGGCCATCGCGTCTTACTCGCCACCCGGTCAACTCAACATAAACGGGACGCAAGACGTATCGGGCGGTAATCTCTTGGGGCGCTGGCGCCGCGAACTCAATAGTACGTCTGACGTCCAAGTCCAGGCTTATTATGACCGGACATATCGTCTTGGACCTCAACTGGGAGAAACTCGCAACACCTTTGACATTGACTTGATTCACCACTTCGTCTTCAAGCAGCGAAATGAAGTTATCTGGGGGCTTGGAGCTAGATGGAGTCCGAGCGATTTCATCCAAACTGTCGCTACCCTCAACTTTCTGCCGCATCATGAAGACGACAATATCTACAGTGCATTCGTGCAGGACCAGATCGCGATCTTGCAAAACAAACTCTGGCTGACCGTAGGGTCGAAGTTTGAGCACAACATCTTCACTGGCTGGGAAAGCGAGCCCAGCGCGCGGCTGTTGTGGACGCCGACTTCCCATCAGACAATATGGGGAGCCGTGACGCGCGCGGTACGCACGCCTTCCCGTATTGATGAGGATCTGCAACTTACCGGGCTGGCACAGGCAACCCCTCCAGTGTTTGCCTGTATCTGCGACAACCGCCAAGTCGTGTCGGAAACGCTGCTCGGCTACGAAGCCGGATATCGTAAGCTGGTGACATCCAGCTTTTACGTAGACGTTGCAGCTTTTCATAACAAGTACGATGACCTCGTTAGTTATGGGGACGAATCGATTTCAATCGTAGCTTCGCCGCCTCCTCCCTACACTCTCATTTCACTCCGGGCCGTCAACGGCATTATTGGATCCACCGACGGGGGCGAAATCTCGCCGGACTGGAAAGTGACCCACTGGATGGATTTCAAGGCCACATATTCCTATGTGAGCCTGGATTTTGAGGACAAACCGACCCACACGAAAACCAGTCAGGTGTCTTCATATGAAGGATCGAGCCCGCACAATGAGGCAACTGCACAGATGCTGTTCCATCTGCCCAAAGGACTTGAGTTTGATCCTACCTACCGCTACGTAGGGGCACTGCCGGCGCTGGCTGTAAACGCGTATCAAACAGCCGACGCCCGGTTGGGTTGGCGTCTTACCAGGGAGGTTGAGCTGTCCGTGACTGGACAGAATTTGGTCCAGCCCCGTCATGCCGAGTTCGGTCCTGTGCTCGTCGAGAGGAGCGCTTACGCGCAGATCACGTGGAGACGGACTGCGGATTGATATCAATGAAATATCTTCATGATACAGACCGCGTGTGCCGCGTTCGGCGTGATCAAGCGAGGTGGCCTTTTCTTAGCCTCCGTCCGTTGCTCATAGCTGTAGCCGCAGCCTGGGCTTTCCTTGCCATTCCTGCGTTGCACGCGCAGAATCCGAGACCCACTGACTACGAAGTGAAAGCCACCTACCTCTATAACTTTGGCCGATTCGTCGAATGGCCCGGGCAGGTTGGGGCAGCCCAAGGCAGCTCTTTTACTGTCTGTGTTCTCGGGCAAGATCCCTTCGGCCCCAGACTCGACGCCACGCTTGCAGGCGAAACGATAGGCGGCAAGACCATAGTCGCCAAACGAATTTCCAGTGCGGAGGAGTCGGGCAATTGCCAGATTATTTTTCTGAGTCTTACGGACGACAGCCGACTAAACAAGGTTATCGCTGACCTAGACAAAAAGGCTGTTTTGACCGTCAGCGATGCGCCGCAGTTCGTCAAGCGCGGCGGCATGATCCAGTTTGTTCTGGAAGGGAAGAAAGTTCGCTTCGAGGTCAACCTGACCGCAACCCAGCATGCGGGTTTGACGCTCAGTTCTGAGCTGCTCAAGGTAGCGACCGCCGTCAGAAAGGATCGAGAGTGACGCATTTGCTCGATATCCGAAACTACTCGATCTCTAAGAAACTCACCTGGATGAACATGCTGGTGAGTGCGGCGGCCCTGTTGTTGGCGTGTAGCGGCTTTTGTGCCTACGACCTGTACAGCTTTCGTGACGCCCTGGTGCGCAACGTCTCAATCCAAGCTCAAATCATCGGGGACAATACCGCCTCAGCGCTCCTGTTTGACGATGCTCACTCCGCGGAGAAGACCCTGTCAGCGTTGGATGCCAACCGGAATCTCATGTACGCGCAGATTTACACGCGGGACGGTCAACCTTTCGCGGCGTACTGGCGCGAGCACGCGGGCCAGACTCTGCCCCTGCCGGTTATTCCCTCAGGTCAAACCCAAATCCACTGGTTCGGGAGCGGTCATCTGGGGCTGGCGCGCTCGATCATCTTCGAGGGCAAACCAACAGGAATTGTGTACATCAGCTCCGACTTGGGGGCGATGAACGACCGGCTGAAGAGCTATGCGGTAATCATCGTCGTCGTATTTCTCGCGTCTCTAGTGGTTGCCCTGTTGATTTCGAGAATATCGCAGCGCGTTATCTCCGAACCAGTGATGCAGTTGGCGCAGACTGTGCGCACCGTGTCTCACGACAAGAACTATTCAATCCGAGCCGCTAGAAACCTAAATCGCGACGAAGTGTCGACCTTGATTGAATCGGTCAATGAGATGTTGGAGCAGATTCAGCAGCGTGATGGCGCCCTGCAGCGAGCTCAGAGTGAACTGGAGCAACGGGTTCGGGAGCGCACCACCCAGCTGGCTATTGCCAACAAAGAACTGGATCTGCGCAACCGCGAAGTGGAACGGGCCACTCAGATGAAGAGCAAGTTCTTGGCCAGTATGAGTCACGAATTGCGGACCCCGCTGAATGCGATTGTGGGCTTTTCCGATCTCTTGGCAGAGGGGACTCCAGGTCAACTCAACGACAAGCAGAAACGCTTCGTTAACCACATCAAACAGGGTTCAACGCATCTGCTGCAGTTAATCAATGACATTCTGGACCTATCCAAGATCGAGGCTGGACAATTGGAGCTGCGTACCGAAGAGTTTCTGGTAAGAGATGCCTTACCGGAGGTACTTTCCACCATTCAGCCACTTGCCCTGTCCAAGAACATCCGGGTTGAGCAGAAGGTGGAGAGCAATTCCCTCGTTAAGTCAGATCGCGTGCGTTTTAAGCAAATTTTGTACAACCTGCTGAGTAACGCGGTCAAATTCACGCCAAAGGACGGCCGAATCGACATCGATTGCGTTGAAAAGGGGAGCGAGGTTTGTATTTCGGTAACCGATACCGGGATAGGTATCCGAACTGAGGACCAGGCGGTCGTTTTTGAGGAATTCCGCCAGGTTGGGGGAAACACCGATACCGCCAATGAAGGCACCGGATTAGGACTGGCGATCACGAAGCGTCTGGTCGAACAGCAAGGCGGGAAGATCTCATTGGAGAGCGAACCGGGGAAAGGCAGCCGATTTACTTTTACCCTGCCCATGGGATCCGGAACATCCTCGAAAAGTCTCCCGGTCAACGGCCCAGTCCGTTCTAATGTGGCGATGGGTGGAGGTAGCAGAAAACCACTCATTCTGGTCGTAGACGACGAGGTCCCCACCCGGGAGCTTCTAGCTAGCTACCTGGATTCGGAATATCGCACTGTCATCGCCGAGTCCGGAGCTGAAGCCGTTAAGAAAGCTCACCAACTACGCCCGGACGCGATTACGTTGGACGTATTAATGTCGGGCGATAACGGTTTCGAGACGCTGGTCGCACTCAGAAAATCCCCCGAAACAGCCAATATCCCGATCATTATCGTTTCCATCGTGGACCAAAAGCAGGTGGGCTTTGCTTTGGGTGCGGCAGACTATCTCGTCAAACCTATTCGCAAACCGGTCCTCCTGGAAACCATTCGTAAGCACCTGCCACATCAGACCGATGATGATGCAGCAATTTTGCTCGTCGACGATGACCCCAAAACTCTGGAGTTGTTGGAGGAGACGCTGCGGTCCGCCGGATACGAGACTCAAAGCGTGCAAAGCGGAGCGAGAGCGCTGGAGGTGCTCTCTTCCAAGCTCGTAAGTGCAGTTTTGCTTGATCTGCTAATGCCGGGGATGGATGGTTTCGAGGTGATCCGACATGTGCGAGAACAAGCGACTTTGCAAGAACTACCCATTCTCGTCATGACCGCTAAGACCTTGGCACAAGAGGAGATCGCTCTGCTCAGTCGCGAGACCCAGGCGCTGTTTCAAAAGAATGGCTCCTGGCAACAACAGCTGATGGTCGAGGTTGGAAGGGTTGTTCAGGGCCGCAAGCGGGCAAAATCGGCGGGGCAGCCATGACCAAAATCCTCATTGCCGAAGACAATGCGGTTAACCGGGAACTGCTTCGCGAGTTGCTTGAGATGCGGGGATACACAGTGGTGGAAGCGTGTGACGGCGAAGAAGCGCTTCGCATGATTGAACAGACTCAACCGGACCTACTACTGCTTGACATCGGCATGCCGGTGCTGGACGGTTTTGCGGTCGTGCGCAAAATCCGCGAGAATCCTCGCCTGGCCCCACTGCCGGTAGTGGCGGTTACCGCGTATGCGATGCAGGGAGACCGGGAAAAGATCTTGCATTCGGGGTTCGATGGTTACCTCTCGAAACCGGTCAATTCACCATCACTTGCTGAAGAGCTCGACCGCCTGTTGACCAAGCGCACAGGTCAAGACCTATCTCAGGATCAAGCGTCTGGAGGTCAGCCGAGCGGCAAAGCACGGGCAGCGCGCGAAGGCTAGAAGGAGAACCGCCGTCACCTCTAGTCTTTTTCTACTTCGGCTATGTATTTCCGGATTAACTGCTGAGCCTCTGCACCTAAGGTCGTGAACTGGATCCCTTGGCGCTTCTCGCCTACCCAGGCTACCGTGCCCATCGCGTCGATGGCCACGCCGGAAACGGGGAACCGGAAGGACAATCGCACGGTATCCTTGGATTGCAAATTACTAGCTTCCACCTGCATTCCGCCTTGGCTGAGGTTCCAGGTCATCCCGCGTATGGTTCGAGAACCCACGGTGCAGATGACTTCTGTTTGTAGGGGAACACGGGTGTATTTGCGGCGATTCTCCAACATCCCACCAGTCACAGTCCGGAACAAAATACTTAGCTTTTGTCTGTCCACAGGCTTCTGAAGAAAAAAAGTTGCTCCAATGGCAAACGCTTCTTGCATAGTTTGTCTTTCATCCCGCCCCGTGACGATGACAATCGGAGTCGATTTATTCCAGGACGACTTACGGATCAGGCGGGCAAGATCGAAGCCATTTAGATTTGGCATTTCCAGGTCCAGGAAGATTCCGTCAAACTTCTCCTGATCGACCAAGCGGGCCGCTTTCTCGCTCTCACTGACCGGACGCACGTCCGCTTTCAAAGACGTGAACACCTCAGCCATTAATTCCAGGCTCGCAAGGTCATCTTCCACGACAAGGAGTTTCAGTGGTGTCATACTGGATCCTGTTCTAACCCGCCCAACCATCATACGACGCGCGTCAAAGTCAACATCAGTCCGGTTTGACCTGGCGAACCGGAGATGCGGCCATTGGTCACACCTTGCCAATTGCTCCCGAGTGACGGGCAAACCGGAAGTCACCTGCTGTAAACACGCCATAGCGGTCAAGCAAGCTGAGCGGTTTTGCGGGCGTCCGGGCTGGCAAGCGAAATCCCAAACGCCGTGAGGGATCACAGAGCCGTCGGCGAACAGCGGAAAATATGCCGGCAGTCCCCCGCTTGAACCAAGAGGAGGTCCTGGACCAATCGTTTGCTGACCGTCAATGAGCGCCATGGCGATGTTACGCCAACTATCAAGCGGAAACTCCCCGGCTCTGTCGTGAAATTCATGAGGGCAGCACTGTTGGCTGACAAACGCCCACACGGTGCAGGTTTTGATTGTAAGGGCGAAGGACACAGACCTACGGGGTGATTTCGAAGACGACGCCGTAGCCGTATTTGCCGCCACCCCTGGTAGTACCGAAAAGATTGCCTTCGCCATCCATGGTCAGGCCGTTGGGATAGTCGCCGTCGGTCATGCTGAACCGATGCAGCACGCTATAGTTCCATTTGCCGTTCTTCTGCGGGCTGAGCTTGAAGATCACGCCGCAGCCGCCATTACAGGCGGGGCTGCCGGCAGTGCCGTAGAGGTTTCCGGCGTTGTCGAACACTAGGTTACTGCCCGGGGCCAGCCCGTTGTTCGCGTTCGGAAAACCATACAGCACGCTCAGTTTCCACTGGCCGTCCTTGGCCGGTGTCAGCTTAAACACATTGCCATTTCCGTAGGGCCCTGCATGGGTTGTGGTCCCGTATGCAGCGCCGGAGGCGTCCACAGTCAGGCTGCCATAGGGGTAGGCCCCGTCGTTGTGGGCAGAAAAGCGATGCATCACATGATAGGTCCAGGTGCCATCGCCGTTGGGAGTCATTTGGAAGGCAACGCCGCAGTTGCTGCAGCCATCGTGGGCGTAGCCGCCAAAGTAGGTTGTCCCGTACAAATTGCCTTTTGAATCCCAACTGAAAGGCGCGAGGGGAAAGTCGCCGTCCGGGCAGCCTTGCTGCTGGCAGAATTCGTATAGATTGGTGTAAACCCAACCGTTCGGGCTGGGCGAAAGCTCACTGACGCCGCCGGAGCTGGCGTTGCCGAACTCACCGTAGAGATCGCCCGCAGTATCGGTGATTAATCCCACGGGGCCGATGCATCCCAAAGGCCAGATTGGGTTGAAGGTCCAATGAGGAGAGCCCGGCGTCAGCTCAAACATCGGGCCGTAATCCCCTGTGCAGCCATACAGGTCGCCCTGATGGTCAACCGCAAGAGGGCTGTCGACATTCTTCAGGCTGTCGAAATTGTACAGCACGTCCTCCGACCACTTTCCCCCTGCCTGCCGAATCATCTCGAATATCACACCGCAGCCGTATCCGTCGCAGTTTTTCTTGCTTCCTCCGCCCCCAGCTGCGTAGAGGTTGCCGCTCCTGTCTATCGCTAAGGAGGCAAACAGGACCGGACCCCCGCCATCGTTTCCGCCTGTGAAGTTGTGCAGGATTCTGAACTTAACGCCGCCAGCGGTCGCCGCAGATGCGAGGCAAGACAAGAGTAGGGCGGCTGGAAGCAGCAGGTACCGCGGAAACCAGCGGTTAGAATGCGTGATCTTCATGGAACACCGCCCTTCTGGGCCTCACCGCGCCAGCTGGCGGCAGGCAACTTACCCTGCTGCCCTCTACTATATCACCCTCGGCAATGCCGCACGGCGGGCCTGGCACGGTCGATATGGGGGGGAACCAAGTTCTTACCTTCTCAAGCAATGCCATACAGCAAACGAGTTGACGATCTGCGAACACTGTTGATATATTAAAAAGGTTCCGCGAGTTCATTTTGGCTCGTCTGTACGCTGCGGATATGTTCGCTGCGCGTCTTGCGTGCGCGAAGTTTCTCCAAGCGAGTAGCTGAGCCGCAGATATACGTCTTCGGAAGTTTCTGGAGATGCCCTCGCTGAAATGCCCTGCGCGCACCTTCCGCCTGTTGGGAGGCTATGCGGGGCAAGGCTGACGAAACGGAGTACTTCCCGGCTTTTCAGATTTCGGGCTTGGTGCCACCGTCGTCGCTGTCAGTCTGAACGGGAAAACCTACAATCTCTCGCTGCCGTTATGCGCGGTGAGAAGTATGGTTGGCAGATCGCCAGCCAGCCCCTGATGCAGGGAAAGTTATAGCGGCGTCTGTGTGTCCGCGCGCTTCAATATGCGCAGGCAAGGGCGTTGGTGGAAGGATCAAAAAAGTGCCGACCTTTAATCAATTAGTTCGCGATGGCCGCAAGCGGCCGCGATACAAGACGGCGAGCCCGGCTTTGCAGGGATGCCCGCAAAAGCGTGGAGTCTGCACCCGCGTGTATACGCAGACGCCGAAGAAGCCGAATTCCGCGCTGCGCAAGGTCGCGCGCGTGCGTTTGACCAACGGCATCGAGGTCACAACTTATATTCCTGGCGTCGGCCATAACCTGCAGGAGCACTCGATCGTGCTGATTCGCGGTGGCCGCGTGAAGGATCTGCCGGGCGTGCGCTATCACGTAGTGCGTGGAACGCTGGACGCGGTGGGAGTTGCCGGCCGCAAACAAAGTCGTTCGAAGTATGGCGCCAAGCGCCCGAAAGCATAAGAACGGTCGTTGGTCATTTGTCGTTGGCCGTTGGCAATGACAAGCAGTAAGAGTTTAGGAGCATGAACTGAATGCCAAGAAAAGGACATACCCCGAAGCGGAGAGTCGAAGCCGACCCGGTTTACGGTTCGGATCTGGTGACGAAGTTTGTCAACTCGATGATGTGGCAAGGCAAGAAGAGCACAGCGGAAGGCATCTTCTATGAAGCCCTAACGCGCCTGCAGGCAAAAGGCGGCGGTGACGAAGCTCTGAAGCTGTTCACGAAAGCTGTGGAGAATGCCAAGCCGCTGCTCGAAGTCAAAACCCGACGCGTAGGCGGCGCAAACTACCAGGTGCCGGTAGAAGTGAACGCCGATCGGCGTACCTCGCTGGCGATTCGCTGGCTGATTACCTACTCCCGCGGACGCGGCGAAAAAGGCATGATCGACAAGTTAAGCAATGAATTGCTGGACGCCGCCAACGGCAAAGGCGCGGCCATCAAGAAGAAAGAAGACGTTCACCGCATGGCCGAGGCCAATAAGGCCTTCGCGCATTACCGGTGGTAAGAGGAAAAGGATAAGGGTTACGGATTTGACAGGTTCAGTTGCCAACGAGCAAGAGAGAAAAGAAGAGAGAAAGAAAGCTGTGTCCAGAACAGTTCCATTGGAGCGGTGTAGAAACATCGGCATCATGGCCCACATCGATGCCGGCAAGACCACTACGACCGAGCGCATCCTGTTCTATACCGGAAAGACGCACCGCATCGGAGAGGTTCACGAAGGCACTGCCACCATGGACTGGATGGAGCAGGAGCAGGAGCGCGGCATCACCATTACTTCCGCCGCCACTACCTGCACCTGGCGCGACATTCGCATTAACATCATCGACACACCCGGTCACGTGGATTTCACGGCTGAAGTAGAACGCTCGCTGCGCGTTCTCGACGGCGCTGTAGCCGTCTTTGACGCAGTGCATGGAGTGCAGCCGCAATCGGAGAAAGTTTGGCGTCAGGCTGACAAGTACGGCGTACCGCGGATTTGCTTCATTAACAAGATCGATAAGATGGGCGCCGATTTCGAGCATGCCGTCGATACCCTCCGCAAGCGTCTCAATGCCAAGCCCGTCGCCGTTCAGATCCCCATCGGACAGGAAGATAAGTTCAGAGGCGTGATTGATCTCATCGAGATGAAGTCGATCATCTGGCAGGATGACACCATTGGGGCGGAGTACATTACCGGCGAAATCCCTGCCGAATTGCAAAAAAGGGCTGAAGCTGCTCACGCTCTTCTGGTTGAAACTGTCGCCGAAAACGACGATGCCATCCTGCACAAGTTCCTTGAAGGGGAGGCTATTTCTCCCGCGGAACTGCGCGCCTCTCTGCGCAAGTCGACGATCGAGCTGAAATTATTTCCAGTTGTGGTTGGCACCGCATTCAAGAACAAAGGGATACAGCCACTGCTGGATGCGGTCGTGGACTACCTGCCTTCGCCGCTGGATGCCGGCGAGGTTCATGGAACAAATCCCGATAACGGCGAAGCGATTACGCGTCAACCTGCTGACAGTGAGCCTTTTTCCGCTCTGGCATTCAAGATCATGGCCGATCCATTTGTCGGCCAGTTGACTTTTATTCGCGTCTATTCCGGCCAACTCAAGTCGGGTGAAGCTGTGCTCAACGCCGGCCGCGGACGTACCGAGCGCATCGGGCGGTTGTTGAAGATGCATGCTAACAAGCGCGAGGACATCAGCGAAATTCTGGCGGGCGATATCTGTGCTGCGGTTGGCTTGAAGAATGTAAGCACGGGCGACACGATTTGCGACGAGAAGCATCCCATCACTTTGGAAAGTATTACCTTCGCGGTACCGGTGATTTCCGTTGCCGTTGAACCCAAGACCAAAGCTGACCAGGAAAAGATGGGTATGGCGTTGAATCGCCTGGCCCAGGAAGATCCCACTTTTAAGGTTCACACCGATCCCGACAGCGGACAAACCATCATCAGCGGCATGGGTGAGCTGCATCTGGAAATTATTGTTGACCGCATGATGCGTGAGTACAAAGTCGAAGCCAACGTGGGCAAGCCCCAGGTGGCTTATCGCGAGACTATCCGCAGGAAATCTGAAGCGGAAGGCAAGTACATCCGCCAGACCGGCGGCAAGGGCCAATATGGCCATGCCAAGATTCGCCTGGAGCCGCAGGTGCCGGGGACGGGATATGAATTTGTCAACGACATTGTTGGCGGTTCGGTGCCCAAGGAATTCATCAAGCCCATCGATCAGGGAATTCGCGAAGCCATGGAAGGCGGCATCCTTGCCGGTTATGAGATGGTTGACGTGAAAGCCATCCTTTACGACGGCAGCTACCACGATGTCGATTCGAACGAAATGGCTTTCAAGATCGCCGGCTCGATGGCGTTCAAAGAGGCTGCGCGCAAGGCCTCGCCAGTGCTGCTTGAGCCAGTCATGGCCGTCGAGGTGGTCACGCCGGAAGATTATGCGGGCGTGATTATGGGCGATCTGAGCTCGCGTCGCGGGCGCATCGAGGGCATGGAGCATCGCGCCGGTTCGCAGGTGATCAAAGCGATTGTGCCGCTGGCTGAGATGTTCGGCTACGCCACCCATATGCGTTCGAGCACGCAGGGCCGTGCCGAGTACTCGATGCACTTCGCGCGCTACGAAGAAGTGCCGCGCAGCGTGGCGGACGAGATTATCGGGCGTTCACAAGGACCCAAGAGATAACAAGCGCGGGGCAGTAGCATCCGCGGAATACGAACGAGACATACGGAGCTAGGAAATGGCGAAAGAGAAATTTGATCGTAATAAGCCGCATTGCAACGTGGGGACGATTGGTCATATTGACCATGGCAAGACCACGTTGACGGCGGCCATCACCAAGGTTTTGCAGAAGCACAACCCCAAGATCGTCTTCCGGTCTTTTGACAGCATCGATAACGCGCCCGAAGAGAAAGCCCGCGGAATCACGATTGCGACGGCGCACGTCGAGTACGAAACCGCAAACCGGCACTACGCGCACGTCGATTGCCCAGGCCACGCCGATTACATCAAGAACATGATCACCGGCGCAGCGCAGATGGATGGCGCGATTCTTGTGGTAGCTGCGACGGATGGTCCGATGCCGCAGACCCGCGAGCACGTGCTGTTGGCGCGGCAAGTGGGTGTGCCCTATATCGTAGTCGCGCTCAACAAGTGCGATGCCGTCGACGATGCTGAACTGCTCGACCTGGTCGAGCTCGAAGTGCGCGAGTTGCTGAAGAGCTACAAGTTTCCGGGCGACGATGTGCCGGTGATCCGGCTGTCGGCGCTGGGCGCGCTGAATGGCGAAGCAAAGTGGGAGAAGCAGATTGACGCGCTGATGGAGGCGGTGGACAAGAGTGTTCCACAGCCGCAGCGCGAGCTGGAAAAACCGTTCCTGATGCCGATTGAGGATATCTTTTCAATTCAGGGACGCGGCACGGTAGTGACCGGAAGGATCGAGCGCGGCAAGGTCAAAGTCGGAGAGGAAGTCGAGATTGTCGGCTTCCGCGACACGCGTAAGACGGTGGTAACCGGCGTCGAAATGTTCAAAAAGCAATTGGACGAAGGCTTGGCGGGAGACAACGCCGGTCTGTTGCTGCGCGGGATTGCGAAAGAAGACGTAGAGCGCGGCATGGTGCTGGCCAAGGGTGGATCGATCACGCCCCACACCAAGTTCAAAGCCGAAGTCTACATTCTGACGAAAGAAGAAGGCGGACGGCACACGCCATTCTTCAAGGGATACCGCCCGCAGTTTTATCTCAGGACGACGGACGTCACGGGCGTGGCGGAACTTCCGGCAGCAACCGAAATGGTGATGCCCGGAGACAACGTCAGCTTGGTAATTGAGCTGATCACGCCGGTGGCAATGGAGAAGGGCTTGCGCTTCGCCATTCGCGAAGGCGGCCACACGGTAGGCGCAGGTACCATCAGCGAGATTGTGCAATAAGTATAAGTAGCAGTAAGTATAAGTAATGGAGGACCGGCGTCTCGCCCGTCCAGCCGGGCGAGGACGCCCGGCCTCCATCAAGAAAAAATCGCGGCCTGCAACTTGCCGCCAGTTCTTTCTTCCCGGACAGCCGGGAGGGGTTAGCGAGAGCCAAAAGTGATTGGAAAAGAAAGAATTCGCATTCGGTTAAAAGCGTACGACTATCGCATCCTGGATCAGTCCACGGGTGAGATTGTCGAAACCGCGAAACGCACCGGCGCGCAAATCGCAGGCCCGATTCCTCTGCCTACGATGAAGAACAAGTACTGCGTACTGCGTTCTCCGCACGTGGACAAGAAGTCGCGTGAGCAATTTGAAATTCGTACGCACAAGCGCTTGCTCGATATTCTTGAGCCGACGCAGCAGACCGTCGACGCGTTAATGAAGCTCGACTTGCCCGCAGGCGTTGATGTCGAAATCAAGGCCTTCGGCAAGGAACACAAATAGTCGTCGGTCGTCGGTCGTTGGTCGTGGGTCGTTGGCAAATCCCGCGAGCGACCGAGCCCCGAAGGGGCGGAACAATTTAGCCCAGGGCGTAAGCCCTGGATAGGACAGAAAAAAGAACCAAGTCCCCTCAGGGACGACACCGAGAGCGAGGACGTAAGTCCGAGCGCTCCCCAGCCAATAGCTGAATAGCCAAGCTGGAAAGAGAAAACAGACATGGCGAGAGTAACGGGAATCTTAGGAAAAAAAGTCGGCATGACTCAGCTCTTCGACGATAAGGGCGACGTCCATCCCGCGACCGTGCTGCAGGCTGGTCCCTGCGTGATCACGCAGCACAAAACGCAGACCAAAGACGGATACGTTGCCGCGCAAATCGGCCTGGTGGAATTCGTAAAAGAGTCGCGCCTGACTAAGCCCGCACGCGGACATTTGGGCAAGAACAATCTTCCGCCGGTAAAGTTCATGCGCGAGGTTCCAATTGAAGTCGAAGAAAAATCCGAGGCCAACGGCGACGGGTTGGTCAAAACCGGTGATCGCGTTCTGGTAGACATCTTCGACGGCGAGAAATTTGTCGACGTCGTCGGTATCAGCAAAGGCCGCGGCTTCTCCGGCGTAGTGCGGCGGCATCATTTTGCCGGCGGTCCTAAATCGCATGGGTCGATGTTTCAAATCACGGGATCGATTGGTTCATCGGCGTTTCCGTCGCGCGTCTTTAAAGGAATGCGCATGTCAGGACACATGGGCGTGGACCGGGTGACTGTGCGCAATTTGCGTGTGCTCGGCATGGATAAAGAAGACAATTTACTCGTAGTCGAAGGCAGCGTGCCCGGCCCTAAGGGTGGCTACCTGATAATTACGAAAGCTAAGAAACCGCCGAGAGAGCGGCGTGGATTTGCCGGAGCAGCCACGGTTGATCCGTTGAAGGCAGCCAAGCGCGCGGCCAAGAAGGCTTAGAGGCGGTCGTTGGTCCTTGGTCTTTGGCCAAGGCAACAAACGGTTTCGGAGCAAAGTTACGTTATGGCAAGCATTGACATTCACAATCTGAGCGGAGCCAAAGTTGGCAGCCTCGAACTGGCCGACGAGGTCTTCGGCGCAGTGAACGAGGACCTGCTGTGGGAGGCGGTGAAACATTATCGCGCCGCCCACCGCGCCGGAACGCACGCGACCAAAAACAAGAAACTGGTTTCCGGCGCCGGCAAGAAACTTTGGAAACAAAAAGGCACGGGACGCGCTCGCGTGGGCTCGATCCGGTCGCCACTGTGGCGGCATGGCGGCACGGTGCATGGTCCGCAACCGCGGTCCTACGATTACGCGTTTCCACGCAAGAAATTGATGGGAGCGCTGCGCTCGGCTCTGGCTTCGAAATTCGCCGATGGCAAGCTGATCATCGTCAATACTTTTGATGTAAAGGAACCCAAGTCCAAGCTGTTTCGCGAGGCCTTGGATGCGCTCAAAGTCGATACTACGGCGCTGTTGGTCGAGGTTGCGAAGCACGAGAATCGTAATCTGACTTTGAGTTCGCGCAATCTCGATGGAGTTGAACTGATCAGCGGCAACGAAGTTCATCCGTATCACTTGCTGCGCTACGATCGGGCGATCTTTTCGCAGCCAGCGATCGAGAAGTTGCAGATTTCGCTGAAGGGTTCGATTTCGAAGCGTCAACATAAGCCGGCTGAAGGTGAGGAAGCATCGCCGAAGAAAGCTTCGCGTGCTCCGCGTCGTCGCACCCGGCATGAAAAAGCGGCGGAGGTAGCCTGATGAAATCCGCATACCAGATTCTTCGCCGTCCGGTCATCACCGAAAAAGGTTTGGCCATCAAGGAGAACCAGAACACCTTGGTCTTCCAAGTAGCGACCGCGGCGACCAAGACGGAAATTAAGGAAGCCGTGCAGGGAATTTTCAAAGTTAAGGTGGACTCGGTCCGCACCGCGACATATCCCGGCAAGGAGCGTCGGCGGGGAAAGTTCGCCGGCTATCGTCCCGATTGGAAGAAAGCGTACGTGCGGCTGAAGGCCGGCGAAAAAATGCCGGAGTACGCGCAAAACTTGTAAAAAAGCTATCAGCTATCAGCCGTCAGCTTTCAGCAAGAGAGCGACGGGTGGTGTAGCTGACAGCTGAAGGCTGAGAGCTAACATGCCAATCAAGACTTATAGACCGACAACCCAGACGTTGCGTTATCGCACCACGCTGGTCAACGACGATATTACGAGCACGCAGCCACACAAGCCGTTGCTCGAGCCGAAGCCGCGGACCGGCGGACGGCGCAATTCGGGCCAGACCACCATGCGGTTCATCGGTGGCGGCCACAAACGCAAGTTGCGCATTATCGATTTCAAGCGCGACAAGATCGGCATTCCCGCGGTAGTTGCCACCATCGAGTACGATCCGAATCGCTCGGCGCGCATTGCGTTGTTGAGCTATGCGGATGGCGAGAAGCGCTACATCCTGCAACCGGATGGATTGAAAGTCGGGCAAAAAGTGTTGAGTGGTCCTGATGCCGATATCCTGGTAGGCAACGCGCTGCCGCTGCACAATATTCCGCCTGGCACCACGATTCACAATGTGGAATTGAAACCGGGCAAAGGCGCGCAAATGGTGCGTTCGGCAGGCGGCGCGGCCCAGTTGGTAGCGAAGGAAGGCGACTACGCGCTGGTCAAGCTGCCTTCAGGCGAAATTCGCAAAGTGGCGCAAGGCTGCATGGCGACAATCGGTCAGGTCGGCAATCTCGATCACGAAAACATTACCATCGGAAAGGCCGGACGCTCTCGGTGGCTCGGGAAACGGCCGCACAACCGCGGCGTATCCATGAACCCGGTGGATCACCCGCATGGTGGCGGTGAAGGCAAAACTTCCGGTGGCCGGCATCCGGTAACCCCGTGGGGGCAGCCGACCCGGGGATACAAAACGCGAAACAATAAGCGGACCGACGCATTCATCGTCAACCGCCGCGGCAAGAAATAACGCCGACAGAATTCGTAGCTGTGAGCTGACGGCTGAAAGCTGAGAGCTGATTTTATGGCACGTTCAACAAAAAAAGGACCGTTCGTCGATGGCTTCCTGCAAACCCGGGTGGAAGCCATGAACTCGCGCAACGAGAAGAAGGTGCTGCGCACCTGGTCGCGGCGCTCAACCATCGTCCCGGAAATGGTGGGCCACACGATCGCCGTACATAACGGCAAGAAATTTATTCCGGTGTACATCACGGAAAATCTCGTGGGCCACAAGCTGGGCGAGTTTAGTTTCACTCGGCAGTTCAAGGGACACTCAATGCGAGCAGCGACCGAGGTTGCAGCCAAGCCGGCCGGTATTCCCGGCGGCCCAGGCGCTCCGAGTCCAGCAGCGGGAGCGGCTCCGGCAGCGCCGGCGCCGAAGGCGTAAAGGAGACGCAAGATGGAATTTCGAGCTCAAGCACGTTTCATGCGCGTCTCGCCGCAGAAGGCTCGCCTGGTGCTGGATCTGATCAAAGGCCGCCGGGTAGAAGATGCGCTCAACACGCTCATCTTCACCAAGAAGCGGGTCGCGGCCACGGTAGAAAAGTTGCTCCGCTCGGCGCTGGAAAATGCCAACTACCTGAGTTCGGAAAAAGGGTTCGACGTGGATGTCGACAATTTGTACGTGAAACGCGCCATCGCCAACGATGGGCCGCGGATGAAACGTATACGCCCCGCTCCCATGGGTCGCGCTTATCATTACGTGCGCCGCATCTCGCATATCGAGATTGAACTGGCAGAGCGCGGCAAGAATGGCGAGGCGCTGGCAAACGTGGTCGGCGCGGAGAGAGTAAGCGGCGCGTCGGCGGGGACGTCGAAGCCCAGAACCAAGGCCAAGGGAAAAGCGCCGGCAAAGAAAAGCAAGACCAAAGCCGCCAAGAAATTTGCAGGAGCAAGATAGCGTTCGTCAAGGTTGTCAGGAGATACGATGGGACAAAAAGTTCATCCTTATGGTTTTCGCCTCGGCTACACCAAGCCGTGGAAGTCGCGCTGGTTCGCCGAGCGCGATTATGACAAGCAGTTGCTCGAAGACGTCAAGCTGAAGAACGAGCTCAAGGACAAGCTCAAGTCCGCGGGCGTCAGCTCGATTGACATCGAGCGTCCGGGCAACAAGCTGCGGGTCATCATCAAGACTGCGCGTCCCGGCATTATTATCGGCCGCAAAGGGGCGGAGATCGACAAGCTCAAGGCCGACGTGCAGAAGCGCATGAATGGCCGAGAAATTTATATCGATATTCAGGAAGTGCACAAGCCTGAACTCGATGCACAACTGGTTTCGGAATCGATCGCGCTGCAACTCGAAAAGCGTGTGGGCTTCCGGCGTGCGATGCGCAAAGCCGTAGACTCGGCGCTGCGCTTCGGATGCAAAGGAATTAAAGTTCGCGTGAGCGGCCGTCTGAACGGAAATGAAATCGCCCGTTCGGAATGGTATCTGCAAGGCCGCCTGCCGCTACACACGTTGCGTGCTGATATTGATTACGGTTTTACCGAAGCACGCACAACCTACGGCGTGATTGGCGTGAAGTGCTGGGTGTACAAAGGCGAGATTCTTCCCGCCGCAAAGAAGCGCGAAGCGCAACAGGTAGGCGGCGCATTTTAAGGTTGAAGCTGGAGAACTAGCTAGCAGCCAGAAGCTAAGAGCTGACTTATGTTGATGCCAAAGAAAGTAAAGTACCGCAAGCAGCAGCGCGGACGCATGACCGGCAAAGCCTGGCGCGGTAGCGAGCTGGCTTTCGGCGACTACGGATTGAAAGTTCTCGAGCCGGGCTGGATTACCGATCGTCAGATCGAGGCCAGCCGGGTTGCCATGACGCGCTTCGTGAAGCGAGGCGGCAAAATTTGGATTCGTCTTTTCCCCGACAAGCCAGTCACGAAAAAGCCGGCGGAAACTCGTATGGGAAAAGGCAAGGGAGCGCCCGATCATTGGGTCGCGGTGGTTCGTCCCGGCAAAATTCTTTTCGAAATGGAAGGGGTCACGCCGCAGGACGCTTCCGAGGCCATGCGCCTGGCGTCGCACAAGTTGCCGTTGCGCACCCGGTTTGTAAAACGAGAGTCGGCGGCGCACTGAGAAGGAAGAGACATTATGAAATCGGAAAAAATCCGCAACTTGACCGATGAAGAGCTTAGCCACCAGGAGCGCGATCTCAACGATCAGCTCTTCAAACTGAAGTTTCAGCTCAACATGGGACAAACGGAGAGCCTAAAAAAAATTCGTGGCATGCGCCGCGACATCGCGCGCGTAAAGACCATCAGCCGTGAGCGCGAGCTCGCCGCCAGCGGCAAAACGGAGCGTAAGTAATGCCAGTCACAAATACACAACAGGCGCAGCCCGCGGCTGCCGGCAGGCGTAAGGAAGTGGTCGGCGAGGTGGTTTCGAACCGCATGAAGAAGACCATCGTGGTTTCGGTGGTGCGAAAGAAGTCGCATGCGTTCTATGGCCGCGTGGTCTCGAAGGCAAAGAAATTCTACGCTCACGATGAAAAGAATGAGGCTCGCATCGGCGATGTGGTGCGTCTGGAAGAAACCCGGCCGCTCTCTAAATTAAAGCGCTGGCGCCTCAAACAGATTGTTCGCAAGACCGCGCTCGTGCCCGAGATCGCCGCTGACGTTAACGTAAGCGCCGTTAAGTAAACGAGGAGCCTTGAGGGGGGACTGAATTATGGCTGTGATGATGAGAACCTGGCTCGAGGTCGCCGACAATTCCGGCGCCCGCAAACTGCAGGTGATTCTGCCGCTGGGCGGCTCGACCGGACTGCGGGCTGGTTTGGGTGATGTGGTTACCGCCAGCGTGAAAGAGGCTTCTCCCGATGGTCAGGTAAAAAAAGGAACCGTGGTCAAAGCCGTGATCGTGCGCACGCACAAGGAGTATGGCCGTCGCGACGGCACTTACATTCGTTTCGACGAGAACGCGGCGGTGCTGATCAACGAACAGGGTGAGCCGGTGGGAACGCGCGTCTTCGGCCCGGTTGCCCGCGAACTGCGCGAGAAGAAGTTTCTAAAGATTGTGTCCCTGGCACCTGAGGTAGTGTAGAAACGTAGCTGGCTACGTTTCTGTTTTGAGGATTGAAGGACTGAAATGAGAACAGTAAGCACTGAACATAAACGAGTGGATCTTCGGCGGAACGATACGGTGAAGGTAATCACCGGCAGGGATAAGGGCAAGGAAGGCCGCGTCCTGCGCGTATTCCCGAACGATAACAAGCTCCTGGTCGAGCACGTCATGCTGGTGAAAAAGCATGTGCGGCCCAACCCGCAGCGCAACATAAAGGGCGGAATCGCCGAACAGGAAAGCCGCATCGCGCTGTCGAACGTGCAGTTGGTCTGCGGGACCTGCGGGCCGGTACGCATCGGTCATGAAATGCGCGGCGATCGCAAGGTTCGAGTGTGCAAGAAGTGCGGAACCACGCTGGATAAATAGCTGTCAGCTTTCAGCTGTCAGCAAGCACAAGCGGGCCGGGAAAGGCCACGAACCGGATAGAACGATTTTTGCTAAAGAAGGTTTTCGCTGACAGCTGACAGCTGAAAGCTTCAAGAGAAGGCAGCCTAAGAACATGGCAAAAGATAAAAAAGAAAAAAAGGGTGGGCAGCAGGAAGAGCAGAAAGCTCCCGCAGTCGCCCGGCATAGCGCGAAAGAGACGCCGCGTCTGAAGGCGCGCTTCCAGAAGGAAGTTGCTCCCACGCTTATGAAGGAGTTCGAGCTCAAGAATCCCATGGCCGTGCCGCATCTCCACAAGATCGTGGTCAACATGGGAGTAGGCGAGGCAACGCAGAATGCTAAAATTCTCGATCCGGCAGTGAACGAACTCGGCCAGATCACCGGCCAGAAGCCGGTAGTGACGCGCGCCAAGAAATCCATTGCGGCCTTCAAGGTCCGCGAGGGCCAGGCCATTGGCGCCATGGTTACTTTACGTGGAGATCGTATGTACGAATTTTTCGACCGCCTGGTGAATGTTGTGTTGCCTCGTGTGCGCGATTTCAAAGGAGTCTCGACCAAGTCGTTCGATGGCCGCGGTAATTACACGCTGGGCTTGCACGACCAGTTGATTTTTCCCGAGATCGATTACGCCAAGGTCGATAAGCAGAAAGGCATGAACGTAACTATCGTGACCACAGCCCGCAACGACGATCAGTCGCGAGCGCTGCTGCGGCATCTGGGCATGCCGTTCCGGGCGCAGTAGATTTTAGACAAGTACGAAGACAAAGTTTCTTTAAGGATTACATGACTACAGCTAAACGAGTTAAAGACGCAAAGATCGAAGAGAAGTTTCAGAAGGCGCGCGAGGGCAAAGGACCGAAGCCGAAGTTTTCTTCGCGCAAGCACAACCGCTGCAAGATTTGCGGACGTCCGCGCGCTTACCTGCGCAAGTTCGGCTTGTGCCGTTTGTGTTTCCGGGGCTTGGCCCTGCGCGGCGAAATTCCCGGAGTTTCGAAGTCGTCTTGGTAGTCGGGCGCGGCGCAAGCCGTGCCGTGAATAGTGCCTAACCATACGGGCCTAGCCCTTGGATTTAGGCGGAATACGTCGCCGCAGGTTCTTCGGCGCAGGGCAAGAGTGGCCGAAGCTAACGGGCGATTGAGGAGAAGGAACGCATGAGGTTGACCGATCCGGTCGCAGATATGCTGACGCGAATTCGCAATGCGATTAACGCCAGGCACCAGAAGGTAGATATTCCTGCCTCCAAGCTGAAGCTGGAGATTGCCCGCATTTTGAAAGAAGAGGGCTACGTCTCCAATTTCAAGGCGACGGAAGAGGAAGGACACAAGATCCTGCGTATCTACCTGAAGTACGCCAACAACAACGAAGCGGTAATCTCGCAAGTGAACCGCGTCTCCCGGCCAGGCTGTCGAGTGTATGTGCGGCGCACCGAGATCCCCCGGGTGCTGGGTGGGATGGGCATCAATATCCTCACTACGCCTCGCGGCGTCATGACCGGACGTCAAGCGCGCAAACAGGGCCTCGGCGGGGAGTTACTCTGCGAAGTGTGGTAAGAACGCTCCTGGCTATTAGCTTCTGGCTGCTAGCTCGGGACGAAAGACGAATCGGAAGCACCAAGAGTCACGCTACACAGATGTAGTTTTAGAGCGGTGTAGCTAGGAGCTAGTAGCTAAAAGCTAGTAGCTGAAAAGCTGAGAGCTGAACTTATGTCACGAATTGGAAAAAAGCCGATCCCGCTCCCTAAGGGAGTGACCGTCAAAATTGAAGGCAACACCGTTGCCGTGCAGGGTCCGAAGGGCAAGCTGGACACTCAACTGCCCGCGGGCATTAAAGTCCAGCAACAGGACGGGCATCTCCTCGCGATCCGCGAAAACGATTCGCAGGCCGCTGTCCATGGCCTTGCGCGGGCGTTGGTAAATAATGCTGTCGAAGGTGTCACCAAGGGATGGACCCGCGATCTCGAAATTGTCGGCATCGGTTATCGGGCCGAAATGAAGGGCAAGAACACAGTTGTGTTCAGCCTTGGCTACTCGCATTTGATCGAGTATCCGCTGCCCGTCGGCATTGAAGCGACCGTCGATCCGAAACAGACCAAGCTAAGCGTCACCGGAATCGATCGCCAGAAAGTCGGGCAGGTCGCAGCCGAAATGCGCAGCTTGCGCCCACCCGATCCGTACAAGAATAAAGGCGTGCGTTACGCTGGCGAGCGTTTGAAGAAGAAGGTAGGCAAGACCGGAGCGAAGTAGATTCGGTCGTTGGGTGGTTGGCCATTCGTCATTGGCCAACGCACAATAGAAAATCTGAGAGTGGTCTTTGGTTTTGACCAACGACCTACGACGAACGACCAAGGACATTTTTTATGCTTACACGGACATCAAAAAATACAAACCGCCGGCACGTGCACGAGCGGATTCGCAAGAAGATCCTCGGAACTTCCCAGCGGCCGCGGCTGAACGTCTATCGTTCGCTGAACCATATTTACGTGCAACTGATCGACGATATGGAAGGCAACACCGTCGTCTTCGCGCATTCCGCCGAGGGCAAAAAAGGCGAGCGCCGCACCGGCGGAAACGTAGCTTCGGCCAAGGAAGTCGGCAAGCTGATTGCCGAACGCGCTAAAGCCAAGGGAATCAGCAAGGTGGTTTTCGACCGCGGCGGCTACATTTATCACGGCCGAGTCAAGGCCCTCGCCGACGCAGCCCGCGAAGCTGGCCTGCAGTTTTAAGTTTTGTGTGGAACCGGGTCTCAGACCCGGTTGGCCGAGCGAAGCTCGGCAGAGAGAAACGAGAATCAAAGAATGCCAACAGTAATTAAAAAGCTCGATGCGGGTTCCTACCAGCTGAAAGACCAAGTCGTGGCAATTAACCGGGTCACGAAGGTGGTCAAAGGCGGCAAAAATCTTTCCTTTGCCGCTCTGGTCGTGGTCGGAGATCCCAGTGCCGCTGTCGTCGGATACGGTTCGGGGAAAGCGAAAGAAGTTCCGCAAGCCATTCGCAAAGGGATTGAGTCGGCGAAGAAAAATCTCATGCGAATCAACCTGACCCAGACCAGCATCCCGCACCTCGTGCTCGGACGCTTCGGCTCGGGAAAAGTGCTCTTGAAACCCGCACCCGAAGGCACCGGCGTGATTGCTGGCGGTGCGGTGCGCGCTGTAATGACTTCGGCGGGAATTCAGAACGTGCTGACCAAATCGATTGGCACAACCAACCCGCACAATGTCATCAAGGCGACGTTCGATGCGCTGAAAAAGTTGAAGAATCGCGCTGATGTAGCGGCCCTGCGCGGCAAAACTGCAGAAGAGTTGTAGAAGATGGAGTCACGAATGACGGCAAAAAAATCGACGGCAGGCGCTGGCAAGCTGCACTTGAAATGGGTGCGTTCGGCTATCTGCACTCCGGTAAAACATAAGCTGGTAGTGAAAGGCCTGGGTTTTACCCGGCTGAACCAGGTGATCGAGCGTCCCGACAACCCCGCCATTCGCGGCATGGTTGCCAAAATTCCGCACCTGGTCGTGATAGTCCAGCAATAATTTCCGTAGAGACGTAGTTCGCTACGTCTCTACAGTGAAGAGCAATTATATGAATCTCTCGAATATTCGAGCACCGAAGAAGGCGAACTCCGGCAAGAAGCGCGTCGGACGCGGCATGGGCTCCGGCATGGGCAAAACGTCCACCCGCGGACACAAAGGCCAACGTTCGCGCAGCGGTTCGCGCATGATGCGTGGTTTTGAAGGCGGCCAGATGCCGCTGCACCGCCGCATGCCCAAACGCGGATTCACCAACATCTTCCGCAAGGAATACAACATCGTGAATCTGGAAAAGCTGGCTGCGCTCGGTGAGACGACCATCACTCCCGATGTCCTGCGCAAGGCTGGCGTCATCAGCACCAAATATCCAGTTAAGATCCTTGGCGACGGAGAGCTCTCCTCTGCCCTCACCGTTCACGCACACAAATTTTCCAAGTCGGCCCAGGAAAAAATCACCAAGGCTGGCGGCAAGTTTGAGGTCTTGCAGTAATGCTTGAGAAATTAGCCAACGTATTTCGCATCCCTGACCTGCGCAAACGAATTCTCTTCACGCTCGGTCTGCTGGCTGTGTACCGGCTGGGTGGCCACATCCCCACGCCAGGAGTCAATGCCGACAAGCTGCAACAATTCTTCGAACAGAACCGCGGCACATTTCTGGGTTTCGTTGACCTGTTCTCCGGCGGCCAGCTCCGCCGCCTCACGATTTTCGCGCTGGGCATTATGCCCTACATCACCGCGTCGATCATCCTGCAACTTTTGACCGTGGTTTATGAGCCGCTGGCAAAATTGCAGAAAGAAGGCGAACTGGGACGCAAGAAAATCACCCAGTGGACGCGATATCTGACCGTCATCCTAAGCGCGGTTCAATCGCTCGGTATCGCCATCAGCCTGGAAAAATCCGGCGATTTCGTAGTCAATCCCGGAATTCCCTTCATCCTGATGACGATGCTGACCCTGACCACAGGCAGCGCATTCATCATGTGGCTGGGCGAGCAGATTACCGAACGCGGCGTTGGCAACGGAATGTCGCTCCTGATCTTCGCCGGCATCGTGGTAGGCCTGCCACGCGGCGTCGCTGATTTGGTCGACAAAGTCCGCACCGACGCTTGGGGAGCATTCACAGCGCCCGCCATGATTTTGCTCGTAGGCATCATGGTTCTGGTAGTCGCGTTCATCGTCTACGTGGAGCGCAGCGAACGCCGCATCCCGGTGCAATATGCAAAACGAGTAGTTGGCCGCAAAGTTATGGGAGGCCAATCTACCCACCTGCCGTTGCGCGTAAACGCTGGCGGCGTGATGCCGGTAATCTTTGCCTCATCCATTCTCACCATGCCGCAGACCATGGGATACGGCTTGCGCAACAACCGCTATTTTGGCGACCTCATCCATTGGCTTGGCTGGGGCGAACCGCTTTACACGTTTCTGTATGCCGTGGGCATCATTTTCTTCGCCTACTTCTATGTCTCGATCGTCTTCAACCCCAACGAGGTTGCCGACAACATGCGGAAGTATGGCGGCTTCATTCCTGGCATCCGGCCGGGCAAGCGCACTGCGGATCACATCAACGAAATCCTGACTCGGATCACCCTGGTAGGCGCGCTGTACCTGATCATCATCTCGTTCATTCCCGAGTGGATGATCACCGGAATCCATCTCAACCATTTGTACGGCCCGATCGGCGCATTTTTCGAGCGTCTGCCCACCTGGATGACAAATGGCTTAGGCGTTACGTTTTATTTCGGAGGCACATCGCTGCTGATCGTAGTCGGCGTGGCCATGGACACAGTGACGCAAATTGAAGCGCAGCTGATAATGCGCCATTACGACGGATTTACTCCGCGCAGCGGACGCATCCGTGGCCGCCGCAGTTGGACATAATGAGGGTCGAGGTTGCCGTACCGCCCGGTCGGCGGGTGGTCACAGAGCTGACCGCGTGAGCCTGTAAGCAGGGAACGTACTTGAGTCAGTTCGATGGAGACCTTGCAAAACATCGGGCCCATTGTGTTGCTTGGACCACCAGGCGCCGGCAAAGGCACCCAGGCCAAGCGGATCGCCGAACACTATGGTATCCCGCAGATCTCCACCGGAGACATTCTTCGGGCGCACGTGCAGCGTGGCACCGAGTTGGGAAAACAGGCCAAAGAGATTATTGCTCGCGGCGAATTGGTTCCCGACGATCTGGTTTGTGAGATGGTAGCCTGCCGGTTGCGTGATGTCGATTGCGAACGGGGCTTCATCCTTGATGGATTCCCTCGCACCGCGCGGCAAGCGGGCTGGCTGGACGCTTTCTTTGAAAGCGAGATCTTTGACAAATCGCACGGTGACAAGTGTCTGCCGATTGTCGTCCGCATCGATGTGGATTATAATCAATTGGTACAGCGGCTCACTGGACGCAGGACTTGTCTCGCCAACGGACACATCTATAACGTCTATTTCCAGCCACCTCGCGTCGCCGACATTTGCGACGTTGACGGTTCCCCACTGGTAATCCGCAGCGATGATCGCGAGGAAGTGATCCGGGAACGTCTTAAGGCATATGACCTTCAGACCCGGCCCGTGGCGGAGTACTATGAGCAGAAAGGGCGACTGGTGGCGGTGAATGGCGATTTGCCGGTCGGCGAGGTTACCGGACAGTTGTTTTATGTGATTGAGCATCGTGATGGCAATTGTCTGTAAATCGGCGGCCGAAATTGAACGCATGCGGAGCAGTGGCCGCATCGTCCGCGAAGTGCTTGATCATGTGCGCGCGCTGGTAGCTCCCGGAGCCACCACCATGGATCTGGAGCGCGCCGCGGAACAGAAGATTAAAGAGCTCGGCGCCAAGCCGGCGTTCAAGGGATATTACGATTACCCTTGCGTGCTTTGCACTTCGGTGAACGAAGAAATTGTTCACGGCATCCCGTCAGAAAAACGGGTGCTGCAGGCGGGCGACATCGTGTCCATCGACTGCGGCGTAGTGCTCGACGGATATTACGGTGACGCCGCGATCACGGTGCCGGTCGACGACTCGGTGAAACCGGAAGTTCGCAAGCTGCTCGAGGTGACGGAAGCCTCGCTGTACAAAGGCATCGAACAGGCCCGGGTTGGCAACGCAGTCGGAGATGTCGGCGCGGCAGTGCAGGAATTTGTAGAAGCCAACGGCTTCAGCGTGGTGCGCGAGTTCGTGGGACACGGCATCGGAACCAAGCTCCACGAAGAGCCCCAGGTGCCAAACTTCGGAGCTCGAGGTCACGGCGCCCGATTACGGCCAGGCATGGTGCTAGCGATAGAGCCGATGGTGAACTTTGGCAAGCCCGGCGCCCGGGTGTTAGACGACAAGTGGACAGCAGTAACCGCCGACGGAAGCTGCAGCGCCCACTTCGAACATTGCGTAGCAGTAACCAAAGAAGGCCCGGTGATTTTGACGCAGTAAAAGCTCTCAGCTTTCAGCCGTCAGCTCTCAGCTTGTGTCTTGAAAGCTAGTGGCTGATAGCTGAAAGCTGACGGCTGAAAGCTATTAAGGGGTGCATGAGCAAAGAAGACGCGATTGAAGTCATGGCAACGGTGCTTGAACCGCTGCCCAATGCCATGTTCAAAGTCGAACTGGAAAATAAGCACCAGGTACTGGCGCACGTTTCGGGCAAAATGCGCAAGAATTTCATTCGCATCCTGCCCGGCGACAAAGTCGCCGTCGAGCTTTCGCCCTACGACCTGAATCGCGGACGCATCGTGTACCGATATAAATGATATTTCCCTAATGTTGTCATCCCGAGCAAAGCGAGGGATCTAGGTTTTCGGAAGGCCAACGACCAACGACGAAAGACCAAGGACAGATTTATGAAAGTCAGAGCCTCAGTAAAGAAAATTTGCGATAAGTGCAAGGTCATCCACCGCAAGGGAGTAGTACGAGTAATCTGCGAAACTGCAAAACACAAGCAACGTCAGGGATAAAAGGACAACTATGGCACGCATTGCAGGCATCGACCTTCCGCGCAACAAGCACATTAATATTGCGCTGACCTATATCTACGGAATCGGCAATCCGCGCGCCGCCCGCATTCTCGATCAGGCCAAGGTCGAACCCATGAAGAAGGTTCAAGACCTGGGCGAAGATGAGGTCAACCGCATCCGCCAGGTGATCGAGGCTGAGGGCATGGTCGAAGGCGATCTGCGCAAGGAAGTTTCGATGAACATCAAACGGCTCATCGAAATCGGGTCCTATCGCGGCTATCGCCATCGCCGCAATCTACCCGTCCGCGGACAGCGTACGCACACCAATGCCCGTACCCGTAAAGGTCCGCGCAAAGGCACAGTAGCAGCGAAGAAAAAGACAGCGACAAAGACATAAACCCGTCGTTGGTCGTTAGTCCTTGGTCGTTGGCATCACTTGCCGAGACCAACGACGAACGACGAACGACCAAGGACTGAAATCCTATGGCAAAACCAGTAGCAGCAGGCGGGACCGCGGCGCCAGAGAAAAAAGGCAAAAAGAAAACCTTCAAAAAGAAGGAGCGCAAGCATGTCTCTCACGGCATTGCGCACATTCAGGCTTCGTTCAACAACACAATTGTGACGATAGCCGACCAAGCCGGAAACGTGCTCTCGTGGAAGAGTTCCGGGTCGCTCGGATTCCGCGGATCACGTAAGGGCACGCCATTCGCCGCGCAGCAGGCCGCCTCGAACGCCGCAGTAATGGCGCGCGATCACGGCGTGCGCAGCGTGGAAGTGCGAGTCAGCGGCCCAGGTTCTGGACGCGAATCGGCAATCCGTGCGCTGGCTGCCTCCGGCATCGAAGTTCGCAACATAAAAGACGCCACGCCGATCCCGCACAACGGCTGTCGTCCACCAAAGCGTAGAAGAGTGTAGAACGCCAGTCGTTGGTCCTTAGTCGTCGGTCGTTCGCAACGACGGACCGCAAAGCCAACGATGAACGACCAAAGACCAACGACTGTATTAACCGTCCGGGACGAAGGGTGAAGCCAAACCTGTAAACCGGTCATCTAAAGGAGAAGAAACTTGGCACGTTACACCGATCCCGTCTGTCGTCTCTGTCGCCGCGAGGGCATGAAGCTGTTCCTCAAAGGCACTAAATGCTTCAGCGATAAGTGTCCCATTGAGAAGCGCAATTTTGCTCCCGGCCAACACGGCAAGGACCGCAAATCAAAAATCGTAGGCTACGGCCTGCAGCTTCGCGAGAAGCAAAAAACCAAGCGTATTTATTTCGCCCAGGAAGGCCAGTTCCGAAATTATTTCGAGAAGGCCGCCCGCACCAAGGGCGTAACCGGCGAATTGCTTCTGCAACAGCTTGAGCGCCGCCTGGACAACGTCGTCTATCGCCTGGGCTTCGGCGTATCCCGCCGCCAGGCGCGCCAACTGGTGCGTCACGGCCACGTTCAGGTGGATGGCCGCAAGGTGAACATTCCCTCGTACCAGGTGAGCGTAGGCGAAGAAATCGCCATCCGCGAAGGCAGCCTGAAGTTAGCGATTCTGGAGCCCGCGAAAGAATTCGCCAGTCACCAGACCGCACCAACCTGGCTGGATATCGATCGCGACAACTATAAGGGCAAAGTTTTATCGTTGCCCAAGCGCGAAGATATCCACTTGCCGGTGAACGAGCAGTTGATAGTAGAACTGTATAGCAAATAGTCGTGGGTCGTTCGTCCTTGGTCGTTGGCAAAATCCAAAGACCAACGACGAACGACCGACGGCCAACGACTGGTCTATTTATTTCGAGCCAGATCAGCCTGTCCCGACGTTTGACCTGAACGCATTACGGACCAGTTCAGGGAGTCGGGACTGAGCCAAACGGCCGAAGGAGAATAACAAATGTTGTGGAAAGGTTTTCAAAAACCAAAACGTCTAGCGGTCGATACTCAGACCTTAACCGATAAATACGGCATCTTCTGGGCCCAGCCGTTCGAACGCGGCTTCGGCACCACGATTGGCAACGCCCTAAGGCGCGTACTGCTGAGCTCGATCGAAGGCGCCGCAGTCACCGCGGTGAAGATCGACGGCGTACTGCACGAATTCCAATCGATCCCCGGCGTAGTCGAAGACGCCACCGACATCATCCTGAACTTGAAACAAATTCCCTTCAAGCTCAGCGGCGACGCGCCGAAAGCCATCTACCTGCGCGCCGATCAGCCAGGCGTAGTCACCTCAGGCATGATCGAAGCGGACGCGGATGTCGAGGTTCTAGATAAAGACGTCTACGTCGCCACGGTGAGCGAAGGCGGCAAGCTCGACATGGAAATGCGCCTCAAGCGCGGCCGCGGCTACGTCTCCGCCGACAAGAATTTCGACGAAGACCTGGGCATCGGTTTCATTCCGATTGACTCGGTTCACTCCCCGGTGCGCAAGTGCAACTACACGGTCGAAGCCGCGCGTCTAGGACAGATCACCGACTACGACAAGCTCACCCTCGAAGTGTGGACCAACGGCTCCATCACCCCGGCTGATTCCATCGGCTTGGCGGCAAAGCTGCTGAAGGACCACATGAACATCTTCATCAACTTCGAGGAAGACATCGAGACTTCGACGTCGTCCGAAGAACGCAAGCCTGAGATCAAGAACGAAAATCTAAATCGTTCAGTCGAGGAACTCGAGCTCTCCGTGCGCAGCTACAACTGCCTGAAGAACGCGAACATTCAGTCGATTGGCGAACTGGTACAAAAGACCGAAGCCGAAATGCTCAAGACCAAAAACTTCGGCCGCAAATCGCTGAACGAAATAAAGGAAATTCTGGGAACGATGGGATTGAGTCTGGGAATGAAGATCGACGAGCAAGGCAACGCCGTGCCCGGCCCGACGTCAAACCAGATTCTACCCGCATCAGCCTACGGCATCGACAACGATCTGTAAGAAGAGCTAGTGTGGGACGGGTCTTGACCCGTCCCACAAAATTTTTGTCATTCCGAACACCCATATTTTGTCATTCCGAGCACCATATTTGTCATTCCGAGCGTAGCGAGGAATCTGCATTTCGCTTCCCGCCGGAACAAAGGATTCAGCCATGCGCCACAAAGTAGCAGGATGGAAACTGGGACGTAACACCGCGCACCGCCGCTCACTGCTGCGGAATCTGGTCACCTCGCTAATCCTCGAAGAACGAGTCGAGACCACGGTACCCAAAGCCAAAGCCATGCGCCCGCAAGTCGAGAAGATGATCACGCTAGGCAAGCGCGGAGACCTCTCCGCCCGCCGCCAAGCACTCGCGTACCTGATGACCAGCGCCGCTGTCGACAAACTCTTCGACACCATCGGCCCGCGGTTCGGCGATCGCAATGGCGGCTACCTCCGCATAATCCGCACTGGATTCCGCAAAGGTGACGGTGCCGACAACGCTTTCATTGAACTCCTCGGCAGCGAGAAGATTCTCGACGAAAAGCGCCAGAAGCGCACCGAAGCCCGCTCCAAGCGCGCAGCCGAAACCAAACGAGCCATGGAAGAAGCCGAAGCGCAACAGGGAGTCGAGCACCCGGTTCCAGGCGCCGAAGGCGAAGACAAAGTCAAAGAGTAAGCGCTGAGCAGTGGAGGACGGGCGTCTCGCCCGTCCGATTCGTAAAAGCGTTCAGGAAACGCCTAAGGGAAACGCACGTCCAGGCTGTAAATCTCCTGCGTGCTTCGATCCCGCATCAGAAGCGGCGAATCATCGGGCGCCAACCTAACCCAGAATTTCCACGGATCGAATCCCGGTCAACGAAGCCATCCGTGGCTGGTTCAGGGAACCGTCATCCCGAGCGGAGTCGAGGGACCTTGTGTTAGCCAAGTCCGACGGGTGCCCCATGTTTCGCCGCCTTTGCGAAACGTGGGACTAGCCATGAGCATCTTCCTCAGCCTATTTCGAATCGCCGCAATCCCTCTTCCCCTCCCCACGCAACAAATGCCAAGCCTCCCGATAAGCCGCATACTTATGCCGCTTGCTATCCGGCGTGAAATGCAACGAGCAATTAGTCCGCCCCATCAACGCAAACGGAATGATGTACCAGGCATCAATCGGAATCAGATAAACCGCAAAAAAGTCCACCACTCCACTCGGATACCGCTCCCGCTGCGGCCCCATCACATTCAAGCTATAACCCTCCCCCCGCCGCTTATAAACGGTGGACTTCACCTGCACCCGCAAAATCCGTCCCTCGCGCCCCGGAGCCACCCACTCCACGCCCACATCGTAACTAGCCGAGTCCCCATAAGGCTTCGACACCCGCAATCCATGCCCCGCCGCCCGCGCCATAAAACAAAGCTCCGCCCATTCCCCGCGTTCCTTGCACCCCTTGATTCCGCCACCAGAATTCTTAGCCATAGTTCACCGTCACCTATTCCCCAAGTAAAATTTGCCCCGCAAATAAAAAACGCAGCCACAAGGGCCGCGTACTGTTTATTTTGCTAGTGTGGTGCGAACACTCCTGTCCGCAGCTTCGACCTAACTCATCCCAAAAAACTGTCATCCTGAGCCGGCGCCTTCACCGGATGAAGGATGCGCTCGTGTGGTGCGGACATTCCTGTCCGCAGCCTTTGACTTAAACAATAGAAAAACTGTCATCCTGAGCCCGGCGCCTTCACCGGATGAAGGATGCGCTCGTGTGGTGCGGACATTCCTGTCCGCAGCCTTTGACTTAAACAATAGAAAAACTGTCATCCTGAGCCCGGCGCATTTTGCCGGGCGAAGGATCTAGGCGTGCTGCGCGATGCGCCGCCGAGGCGCATAAAACGCGCGTTTAGCACGCTTCCATATTGCCGTTTGTTCACCGCAAGAAGAGGATTAACACCACTACTTCTATGATAACTAATTGAATAGGGTAAACCCGCCAACTTTGCAAAAATATATTCGCTTTGATGCCAGTCACTTAGAAGGATTCGACCCTAAAGGGGGGCTTGACAAGGTTTCGGCAAAAGCGCGTTTTTCACGAATTTGCCCGTGTGGCGCGGGCGCCCTCGCCCGTGTGGGTTTGGGGAAGGGCACGACTCCAGTCGTGCCGAACAAGCAAGAAAAGATTCAGGCACCGCAAAGCCGCCAGACCGCACTAAAAAAGCACTCCGCACGCTCACTTCTGTTTCTCCAACTCCTCCGCAGCCCTGTCAATCGTCTCCCAAGTGATGGAATCATTTTCAATGTTGACGTTGCCATAGGCAAAGCTGCGCCGCTGCCGTTCAGCCTGCTCCCGCGTCATCCGTATCGTTCTCGCCATTTCGATCAATTCGTTCAATTCTTCCACCAAGTTATCGCAGGTTACGAAAAAACACGTTGCATCCCAGCCACAAACAGCGCATCATGGTAAGTGACCGGTTCGTCTTAGTGAATGTCGGCTCCATGCCGTTGACTCTTGGCGAAAGCCAAGAGTCTTAGCTAAGCGGGCTGGCCTTTTTTATGTCAAACGGATTGCGCTTCCGATCGTAAACACAGCTTTCCTTGCTGTCGAATTTGTCGAAGTCGAACACATCCCATACCAGCTCAATTTTCTTTCGCAGAAACTCGAAATAACGCATCTCTCCGCGCTCGAATGCCCGCTGGACAGCCCAATTGACATAGTCCACGGCTTGCAAAGCCGGTTCTTGAATTGGCTGACTCGTCTCGACCGCAATCTTCGTGACCGTCTCGTATTTGAAACTCTTACGAAATTCTGCAGCAGCTTTTTCGACAGCTTCCCGCAAAGCCGTCTGCCGCGCTCTACTCCCGCGCCTTGCAAAGATAATGCGGTTCTCGGTTGCCAGATGCAGTTGGTTCCTGAACAGCTTTGTCACTAAGTCGTCGTAGAACTTCACCTGGGATGACCCATACTTTGTCCGGAAAAGAGACTCCCGTTTTCTGGCGACGATGAGTTGGGCATGAAAATCCATTTTGTCCAGCGCATCAAAAACCAGCTTACGGACTTCGGCACAGTCGTCCTTCGCATGAAAGTGGACCAGGCTCTTCTTCATCGACGGAATGTCACTCAAATAGCGGTCGGTAGAAACCGCCAAGCGGACCTCAGCCAACTTGCTGCGGATTTGCTGCGGATCAAACGTGCGAATGAATCCCAAAATCAGGGTTCGGGAGCAACCCTCTTCGCCAACGATGACTTTCCGAGTGTCCTTCGCGTAAAACGCCGGATCTCCAGCTTCGTCAACAAAGTACCAGCGCGGTTTCTCCTCAGCCTGCTTCATCTCAGACTATGAGGATTGTATACGGGAAGGTGGCTCGACCGACCCGTCCCGAAGAATCCCCGGGAAGACGCAGGACAGGGCATAAACACAAAAAACGGGAGGAGCGCCTAGACCGATCAGTGCGACACAATCAACTGCCAACGAATTGGTCCTGCTCCGGCGGCATGCTGATGGTGGTTTTGCGGCGGCAGCGGGTTGCCATAAGTAGACACGTCTTCCCTCCCGCAAATAGCGCAGCGATAGATGCCGGAATACGGCGTGTTTCCCCCCGGTGCGTGTAGCGTGTCGAAAACATTGTTGCTGTTCTGCTTCAGGAAACTGGAGTACTTATACTGAGCCATGCCACCTCCTGGCAAGAGAACATCTTTCAGAGCCGGGCGGGATCCACCCTCGCTCTCTAGGCCCTTCATTTGTTCGTAACCTTTCTTACCAGTCGCCCGCCAACTTCGGGATTGACGGAGCGGAGCCAGTACATTTTGCCGGCGAGCGACGCAGACAGCTCTGTGCCCGCGCTTTGAGCGTCTATGACCTCCTTTTTTATCGCGGAGCGCTTCTCCTTAGGCAAGTTCACTTTTGTATTCACCACGAAGTTTGTCACCGTCTGCCGATCTTTGGCCAGCTCGGTTTCCGTTTTCTCTACCTTAACCCTGAAGCCCTCGGTCTCAATAATCTTCTGCAACAGCCCTCGAAATTTTAGCAATCTCTCACTTCCCGAGAATGTGAGATCGTCCACCCATCGGGAGTAGTCGAAACCGTATTCGTCCTTAAGCTTCGTGATCCGCATGTCAACGCGGTACAGAGCGAGGTTGGCAAGTGCGTTGCTAGTAGGGACGCCTTGAGGCAGTTCGTTTTCCCACGTCGTAAGTTTCGTAAGCAAACCCGTAGCTTCTGGCCCGAATCCCAATCCTTGAAAAATCGCCATGACCTTTGGAGGCTTGATACTAGGAAAACATTGTGCAAGATCCATCTTGAAGATAACGGCTTTATTCGTGTGAATGGCCGCGTTTTCCTTTGGCGATTTGCCTTTGACCGCATAGACACACGGCAAAAGGGATACTTTTATCAAAATGTGATCATATATCTTGCGTTGTAGACGCATTAACCGCTCGCTGGGGACAAACAGGACTCGTTTGGTACCGTCCGGCTTCTTGCGCGAACGACGAGCGTATTGCCGGTCTAAGCGTGAAACAAGATAGTTTATTTCTCCCGATCCAACGTGCAACAGAGCTGAGACTTCAGACGTGTTCGACGCCGAAAACAATTTTCCTCGTGGACTCACAAGCATCATCGTCTTTTGTTCTCCACGATCATCTGATCGAGTTGCAAGAGCACGCCTTTCAACTGCTCCAAATCTTTGACGCGGACACCGTGCAAGGGTTCGCCTTGAAAAACAAAAAACATTGCAACCGGAACCTTCAGCTCTGCGGCCAAGCGTTTTAGGAATGCCAAGCTTGGATCTCGTTTGTCACCCTCAATCAGAGACAGGTAGTTCGCGGACACTTTCAGATTTATTGCGAGGCCTCGTTGCGAAAATCCACGTGCGGTTCGTATTAGTTTAATAGCATTTCCGAGGGTCACCGATGCTCCAAAAACCGAGAATCCGGTAGATTAACAAAGCAGTTCGCAGGCTAGGTTGATCAGCTTCATTTGCGCATTTTGTAGAACCTGGTAGAACTCCTTGGTTCGACCTTGGTCTTCTAGGCGCTTCAGTCGCTTCACATAGCCCTCAAGCTCTTTGGCCAATCTACCGGTTTTGGTGGTTGTTGACGTGCTGTTCGAAACCAGCCGGGTTGTTATCCGGCAGGCGTGTTCCAGCACACGTATGGCTTGCTTCATTCGGGTGCGTGCCACTTTTAGTCCTCCAATATTGAAGTCAGTGCTGTTTCTCATCCGAAGATGAGCCACCTCACTCCCCGAAAGCGATCCCGCTTTCGTTGCCATCACCCCGACAACTCAGAAACACTAGCTGCCGGTGAGATGGAAGGCCCGACCGTAAACCTGCACGCTCGCGCTCACCTTTACCTGCACCTTCACGTTCGCGTTCACGTTCACGTTCCTGCCTTCACTACTACCGCGTGGCGAGACTCCTCAGGGCAAGCCCCCAAAAAGGAACCACGCAAGAGCAGAGGACTTCGACGCACCGCACCATACGTTTCAATTCTTTCAGGAGCCGGGCTTGCGCCCACATCCCAACAGAAATGTACGTCAAATATAACTGTGTGTCAAGCACTAATTACTTACAGTTATATTAATGGGATTATGGAAAAGCCCGGGCGAGGAGGATCCCTTGGCAGACGAAATATATTCCCGCACAGCAACAGCGTTGACACGAGTCGGGTCAGAGAGGCCGTCCCTAAGGATCTTGGATCCCATGCTGATCCTCTCCAGGCATTCGCGCGACCGTCCCGACTTGGGGCGGACGCTTGCCAATGGCCCAGTCTGCCTCCTGATCCTCCATTTCCAAGCGGCGAATGCCCCCTGGAAAGCCAGCCTGTAATCTCTCGTACTCAGCCTTGTGAGAAGGATCGGGGTGATTCCAGTCATGCAAGTAATAGACTGCCGTCACCTTTGCTTGTAGCAATTCCTTTGTGCAACCAAAGCAAGGCCTCATCGTCGAATAGACGGTGCTTCCCTCTATGGCTATTCCAAACCTCGCTGCCGAGATGATCGCATTCTGTTCGGCGTGCACGCAGATGCAAAGGTCGTATCCAGTTCCAGACTGATACTTATCTCGATTAGCACAACGGTGACAGCCCCCTTCGAGGCAGTTCGGCATGTTTTCGGGAGTTCCGTTATATCCGGTCGAAACGATCCTACCCTTGACAACTATTAGTGCTCCGATCCGGCTGCCTAAGCAATTGGCGCGTTTGCGGACGGCTTTCGCGATGCCCATGAAGTACTCGTGCTGATCGGGCCTGGCATTCTCGTTCGTGCTCATACGTCACCTCAAAGTGGCCGAAACGCTGTACCGTTACGTCGTCGACCGAATAAAAAGGGGCCACGGCGTGCCGTGGCCCCCTCACAGTACGTCTGATCCTCTCGTTGACCTCAGCGGCTAAAAGCCGTCGAAGTTGGTTGCTGTTTCGGCATGGCTGAAGCCATGCCCTTTCCAAAACTTGCGCTTCCCAAAACTTGCCGTTTCCCAAATCGCCCCGGAGCTTTGCTCCGCTTGGCGGCGGGCGAGGGCGCCCGCCCCACACGTTACGAGCAGCCGCTCGTACTGCCGCAGCTTCCGCATCTGTAGCAGCTTCCGTTGCGGGTCATTATTGAGCCGCAGAAGGAGCAGGTTGGGGCGTCGCCGAGGTCGATGATTCCGGCTAGGGCGTCGGAGGCGTGGTGGCTGCCGCTGACGGGAGAGGGCGCCCGCCCCACACCCGCTCCCACACTTCCACTTGCTTCGGTCGAGGCGTTTATGTCTCCTACTGTTTCTGCTGTTGGTGCGGTGTTCGGCCGCAGGCGCAGGTTCTCGAATAGCATTTGCTGCTGGCCGGTGGAGAAGCGCAGGTCGAGCCAGCGGAAGATGTAGTCCATGATTGACTTGGCGAAGCCGATGTCGGGATTGCCGCTCCAGCCGCTGGGTTCGAAGCGAGTGTGGGCGAATTTTTCGCATAGCAGTTTCAGCGGGACGCCGTGTTGCAGGGCGATGGAGACGGCGCAGGAGAAGCTGTCCATTAGGCCGCTGACGGTGGACCCTTCTTTGGCCATGGTGATGAAAATTTCGCCTACGCTGTCGTCGGGGTAGAGGCCTACCGTGATGTAGCCTTCGTGTCCGCCTACGTTGAATTTGTGAGTGATGGAGCGGCGCTCGGCTTGCAGTTTGTGGCGTACTGCGCGTGGCGGGCCATTTAGATTCTCTTCCTCCCGCACGGGCGCGGCTCCCACGGCTATACGAGCATCTTCTTTCTTCGAGAGCGCAGTAGAAGTTCCAGCCGCGCTTAGCGGTTGCGACTTCTTGCATCCATCACGATAGACGGCGACCGCTTTGAGTCCCAGCTTCCACGCCTGCAGATAGGCTTCCATAATGTCTTCGACGGAAGCATTCTCCGGCAAGTTCACAGTCTTAGAAATTGCCCCAGAAATAAACGGCTGCGTAGCCGCCATCATCCGCAGATGGCCCATGTAGGCGATCGACCGAGTCCCCTTCGCCGGCTTGAACGAACAATCAAAAACTGCGAGATGCTCATCCTTGATGTGCGGCGCGCCTTCGATCGTACCCGTCGCGTCGATGTAGCTGACGATTTTGTCGGCTTCATCGTGCGAGTATCCCAGCTTGAACAACGCTGTGGGGACGGTGTTGTTCACAATCTTGATCATGCCTCCGCCTACTAACTTCTTGTACTTCACCAACGCCAGATCAGGCTCTACTCCTGTTGTGTCGCAGTCCATCATGAAACCTATTGTGCCAGTTGGCGCTAATACTGTTACTTGGGAATTTCTATAGCCGTGTTTTTCGCCGTGGGATAGGGCTTCGTCCCAGGTTTGTTTGCTGGCTTCGTAGAGCGGAGTGGGGACGTTGTTTTTATTTATGTAGTTTACTGAGGCGCGGTGCATTCGGATTACGTCGAGGAATGGTTCGCGGTTTATGTACCAGCCGGGGCAGGCTCCTCCGGGCATCTGCACGGGCGAGACGCCCGTGCCTACATTGGAGCCGAGATTTGTTTCGGCTAGGCCTTTTTTTGTGGGTTCGGTGGCTGGAACTAACGGCGGGCATTGTTCTGCGATTCTTGAGGATTGCAGGTAGGCTTGGCCGCACATGATTGCGGTTACGCAGGCGGCGTAGTCGCGGCCGGCGTCGGAGTCGTAGGGGAGGCCGGCGGCCATCAGCAGCGCTCCTAGATTTGCATAGCCTAGGCCTAGCGGGCGATAGTCGTGGGAATTCTTGCCGATCATCTCTGTGGGGTAGCCGGCGTTGTCTACCAGAATTTCCTGGGCTGTAATTAGTATGTCTACTGCGTGGCGATAGGCCTCGACATCGAATGTGCCGTTTGGTGCGAACTTCAGTAGGTTCAGACTGGCTAGGTTGCAGGCTGAGTCGTCCAGGAACATGTACTCGCTGCATGGATTGCTGGCGTTTATTCTGGCTGTGTTCTTCGAGGTGTGCCAGCGGTTTACTGTGGTGTCGAATTGCATGCCTGGGTCGCCGCAGCGCCAGGTGGCGTCGGAGATTTTGAAGAGAAGATCTTTGGCTTTGAACTGCTTGATTGGCCGACCATCTTTTACGGCATGGGTGTAGAACTCGGTGTCGCGGAGGACGGCGTACATGAAGTCATCCGTAACGCGGACGGAGTTGTTGGCGTTTTGGAAAAAGATGGACGAGTACGCATCGGAATCGGGTGAGGAGCCGTCGTAGCCGGAGGCGATCAGGGCATGGGCTTTGGCTTCTTCTTTCGATTTGCACTCGATGAAGTCGATGATGTCAGGGTGGTCGATGTTCAGGATGACCATTTTCGCGGCGCGGCGAGTTTTGCCTCCGGACTTGATTACGCCGGCGAAGGCATCGAAGCCTTTCATGAAGCTGAGTGGGCCGCTGGCTGTGCCGCCTCCGCTTAAGCCTTCCGTCGACGAACGTAACGATGAAAGATTTGTGCCGGTGCCTGATCCCCACTTGAAGAGCATGCCTTCGGTTTTGGCCAGCGTGAGGATGGAATCGAGTGAGTCCTGTACTGAATTGATGAAGCAGGCGGAGCACTGCGGAGTGCTGTAACCGGTTACTCCAAATTCGACGCGGCCAGCGGCGGGATTCCAGTGCCAGTTGCGGGCGTCGGAGTTGGGCTCGATGCGATCGCAGCCTACGTTGAACCAGACCGGCGAATTGAAGGCGGCGTATTGGCGGATCAGGATATGCGCGAGTTCATCGTGGAAGGTGGCGCCATCTTCCGGTGTTTTGAAATAGCCTTGGGCCAGGCCCCAGTCGCGGATAGTTTCGGCGACACGAGTTACCAGGGCGCGGACTCCTGACTCGCGCTCGGGTGTGCCAATAGTGCCGTGCAGATATTTGCTGGCCACGATATTGGTCGCGGTCATCGACCAGTCTTTAGGAACTTCGACGTCTTTTTGCTCGAAGATCACGTTGCCTTGGGCGTCGGTGATCTGAGCGGTGCGGCGCTCCCATTCGACCTCGTCGTAGGGCGAGACGCCGGGTTTGGTAAAGAAGCGGCGGAAGGCCAGGCCCGGGGCTTTCTTGGTGCTGGGCACAATTTCGGTTGTGGTGTGGGCTCCTTTTGTGGTGACTTCCGACATTTCTTTTTTCTCCTGCGGAGTCTTTGCTCCGGTTTGATTTGTTGCGTTGCGCCCTTTGGGCGCCCGAATCGAGTTTCATTCCTATCCCGGACTTACGTCCGGGGCTAAACTATGCCGCCCCGTTGGGGCTTGTCCTCTTCTGACTTCTTCCACGGCTTGCGCCTTCGGCCGCATTCTTGCGCCTTTTCGCGAATGAACAAGCGAGACGCCCGTCCTCCATTAAGATTTCTTTTACCGCAGTCTTCGGACTGCGCGGGTCAAAAACCTGATGGAATCTGCAATAGTGGCCCAGTCTGGGCCTCTTCATTTGATGATTCTGGGTGTGCCTGCGCATCTGCCGACTTGGCCTCAGCAGCGGCTAAAGCCGCGGTACATATTGCGGGGATTGCGGCACGACTGAGGTCGTGCCCCGATACGAACCCTGTTTTTTGCGAGCCTTGTTCGGACCGGAACGCAGTTTCCTGCGAGTCGCTTCCGACGAACCCCGCCGAGTTTTGCTCGGCTCCCCGGACGAGGGCGTCCGGGGCTACGTGGGCTGTTCGGACTTCTTCGTCCGGGGCTACGTGGATTTTTCGGGCTTCATCGATCGCGAGTACGCGGGCTTCATCTGGGATCGCATTCGGAATCCCCGAGGTGGCTTGGGCTGATGAGGCCATCCAGCGTTGCAGGGCTGTCAGTGCTGCGCGACGTTGATTTTCATCTTCGACTACGACGTAGCGGGCGAAGCAGCGGCCGCTGGCTAGGCGTTCGCGCACGGGGTTTCCCGACAGGAATAGACGGCCTAAGGCCATCCCTAGATCGTTGGCTTCTGAGATCTGGAATAGGGCGAGCATTCGTTTTCCTTCGTGGGGAGATCCTTCGCTTCGCTCAGGATGGCGGCTGCGGGGCTCAGACGCCCCGCAAAACACCGCCACTTCTTCGCCGAGTGCGAACAGCCCGGGCTTGCACGGAGCCAGGAGTAGGCTGAAACTGTCGTGGCAAGGGAACCACTGCGACCACTGCAGGCGGCGGTGATCGAAGGTGGGTTCAAAGCCGTGGCGGATCAGGGATTCGTTGACGAGATGCGCTAGACCTTCCATCGGTGCTCCTTAATTGCCTCTGAGAGAGCCTTCACTCTTTTTTCAGAGCTGGACGGGCGAGACGCCCGTCTTCCATCGGCTGTTTAAAGCCCTATGGGATGGCAACAGTACTCCCGCCCGTTGTGGCTGTCAATAGTTAATCACTATATATTGTATCTCAAAGCAATGACTGAGCGGATGCGGGTTTGTGGACTGATTTTCCACAGTGCTACGAGTTCACGTGTTTTCATCGGTTTGTGTGACTAATCTGTCTATTTGCTTCCCCGTTCCCCCGGACGAGGCGTCCGGGGCTATTTGGTGGTTAGACGGGCCAGACGCCCGTCCTCCATTTGCTAGGCTGAGGCTGCTTGGGTGGAGTCGCGACGTTTTGCGGCTGGAATTGCTATGGTTGGTTGCCGTGGGGAGGGCCAGCTTTCATCGGCGGGGCCCATGGCCACGTAAACGTCTTCGAAGATCAATCGTGGTGCGATGCGGCGTGTGCCATCGGATGATTCCACCAGATAGTCGCCAGGCTGACCGCTATGTTCGCGACCGAGTGTGTCGATGAAGACGAGAGGTTGGGTAAGTTGACGGGCTTTGATCAGGAAGCGAGTGCGATAGATTTTCCATGGCGCGGAATTTTTTTTCACAATCATTTTCCCCTCGGGAAAGAGATGAAAAAAGACATTCGCTATGCGACTGCCGGTTCTCGATTGCCGCTCTCTCCAGCTCAGCCTCGTTGCGGAGGCGTGATTACTGTTGCTGAATTCGGTTGAAGTGAGGACGAATCTATTCGCGCAGGCGAGGGTGGTCAATTACCGAAGATTGGTGCAGTAGAGGAAAAGTTGGCAGAGATTTTCCCGTTTTGATTCTGATTACAAAGATTTACGAATCCGATTGATTCGGGCATGATGCGTGGTTTTTTAAATTGGAAGACAGATCGGTCTGCTTCGACGAAGATATTTTCCACATCAGATTCACAGGAATTGCAGAAAATCAGTTCTGGTTTCGTGATCAAAGTTCCAGGACGGGCTCAAGTCTGGCCACTTGCGAACGATCCCAGGTTGAATCCACTATTTCCATCATCTCCAAATCTATCTGTCTCGTGGATGCTTGAAACGCGGATCTCGCCTTTGCCAGATCTTCCACGTTCCAATAAACGATAACGAAGTCTCCCTCCGCAGAGCGTTCCAAGAAGATGTGTTCGGCAAGAACTCCTTGTTCGCTCATGTAGCGCTTAGCTTCGTCTGGTCGGGTCGAAACCTGTTTAGCCCATTCCAGAAACCTATCGGTCATTCCCGGCTTCAGACGAACTTTTATACACTCCGACTGCGGCATCCAACTCCTGGTAATTCTTTTTTTGGTGGGGCCGGGTGGAAACCCGGCCCTCACGCTTATTCTTCTATCGTCCTGCTAATGCTGGTTCGTGATGTGATTGGAAAGTCTTGAGGCGTTGATTGACTTCGTCCCAATTGACGACATTCCACCACGCCGCCAGATATTCGGGGCGGCGATTGTTATATTTCAAGTAGTAAGCGTGCTCCCAAACATCGTTTCCGAAGATGGGGAACAGGCCCTGGGAGAGCGGGTTGTCCTGATTGGGCGTGGTGACGATTTGCACTTCGCCGCTTGGTTTGCCGGCGAGCCAGACCCATCCGCTGCCAAACTGTTTCACGCCGGCATCGTTAAACTTGGTCTGAAAATCTTTGAAGTTGCCGAAAGTTTTCTTAATGACATCCGCGATCGGCCCGTTGGGGTCGCCGCCACCCTTGGGCTTCATGATCTTCCAGAACATCGAATGGTTCACGTGGCCGCCACCGTTGTTGCGGACGGTGGCGCGAATGTCTTCGGGAACGGCGTTGAGGTCGCGGATCAGATCCTCGGCACTCTTTGATTGCAGATTGGGATATTTTTCCAGAGCAGCATTCAGATTTTTTACGTATGCCCCGTGATGCATATCGTGATGCAGTTTCATGGTTTGGGCATCGATGGTCGGTTCGAGGGCAGAATAGTCATAAGGGAGAGCAGGTAACTCATGTGCCATTTGATTCCTCCTTCGTAATAAAGATGATACCGCAAAATAATGGATTCATCCGGCGGCTGCGGAGACTACAGGAAACGCCTTAGCCGCAGTCCATGGGAGACGTAGCTAGCTACGTCTCTACAGTGGCTTCACGTATTGCCTGTGCTGGTACATGCTGGTTCTTTCATTGAGCGGTTGCGGGAACTTCGACGAGAATCAATTGAGAATGGGAGGTCACGTGCAGGGACGACGCCTACTTGCATCCACATTGATCTTGCTGAGTTGGTGTGCGTTGGCGCGGGCGAAAGACCTGGCAGTAATTTCCAACAAGTCAAATTCCGTTCAATCGATGACCTTGCCGGAGCTGACTAAAATCTGCAAAGGACAAGTGGAGCACTGGCCGGATGGCAAGGCGGTGAGTTTTATCACCCGCGATCCCACGTTGCCCGACATGAAGCTGCTGCTGGAAAAAGTCTATGGCATGTCGAAGGAAGAAGTGAAAGAACTTATTGCGAACGCTAACCACGGCCGAACGAACCATCCGGCGATTGTGGTGGTGGATTCAGACGAAGACGCGGTGAAGAGAGTGGAATCGATTCCCGGAGCGGTTGGGGTGGTGGATGTGTATTCCATCAGCGGGGCGGTGACGGTGGTGAAAGTGGGAGGCAAATTGCCACTGGAGCCAGGATATCCGCTGCACGGGAATTAGTACTGGATACAGTTGTCATCCCGAGCGAAGCGAGGGATCTGGGTGTTTGCTGGCGACGGCGATATCAGTTGCGCAGACAAAAACCGAGATCCCTCGCTTCGCTCGGGATGACAAGAGCGGGTAGGGACAAGTGTGTGGGGCGATAGCCGACGTCGTACGAACATCGCATGATAGAACCAAGCGGAGGTTCTTATCTCCAATTCGAAACCGACTAAACCCGGCGCGCGGCGTTTTCCGCGGTATTCCGTCGACATGCGCCTGGCGGTGGAAATATTTCGCTCGGGAGAAACCATTTCCTTTTGGGGACGATCGAACGAGTTGGGTGAGGATGGAGTTGGTGGAACGCTGACGGGAGAGTTGGCGGTCGGCGAAGTGGTTTCCATGGAACTTTCGCTGCCCTTGGCGGCTTATCCGCTGAAGCTGCGCGCGCTGGTGCGTTACCGGGTCGGCTTGCGGCATGGTTTTGAATTTTTGGCCATTAGCGATGCGCAGCGTGATGTGCTGCGGCGAGTGTGTGAAATGCTTGCCACTGGCATGAAATAAGGGCTTTTGCTCTTCTTGGTTTTTCCTTCCCGCAATTACCTCGGTAACTTTCGAGTAACTGGTTGGCAATCTAACATCTTCAATTGGGTCTGGTTCAAATTTTAGGGGGACAAGAATGGGTGACCACATCACCCAGCCAGCGACGTCGGCTGAGCTTGCACGCGCGAAGTTTCTCCGCGAGGCGCTTCAGCGCCGCACGCAAGTAGTCACCGGGCCAGCGGATACCTTTGCGGCTCCCTCCGAATCAGTTACCGCTTCAAGCTTCGCGACTGAAAGTCCTGAGTTACAAAAAGCTTACCTCGAACAATTAGTAGAGTGCGCGCCGGAAGCCATCACAATTCTGGACCGGGAGTTCCACATCACGCGGCTCAACAGCGAGTTCACGCGCATTTTTGGCTTTGGCGCGGCGGAGGCGCTGGGACAGCGAGTCGATGCGCTGATTGTTCCACCGGACCGCGGCGCGGAGACACGCTGGATCGCGGACCTGCTGGTGAAAGGGCAAAAAGTTGTCCTCGAAACCAAGCGGCAGCGCAAGGATGGGACGCTGCTGGATGTTTTCATTTCGGCGGCGCCGATTGTGATCAATGGCAAGCAGGTCGCGATATGCGTGCTGTATCGCGACATTTCAGAACAGAAACGGGCAGAGGCGCTGCATTCGGCGCTGTATCGCATCACGCAAAGAACCAGTACGGATGATGATCTGCAACAGTTTTATACCGCGGTCCACAGTATTGTGGGCGAGCTTATGTATGCGCGCAATTTCTATATTGCGCTGTACGATCCGCTGACCCAGTTGCTGAGCTTTCCTTACTTCGAGGATGAAGGGGAAGGCAGGCCTGCGCCGAGAAAGCTGGGCAAGGGCCTTACGGAGTACGTGCTGCGAACCGGTGAGCCGTTAATGTGCGGTCCTGACGTTTTTGATGAGCTGGTGAAACGCGGAGAAGCGGAGTTGATTGGCGCGGCATCGCTGGATTGGCTGGGGGTTCCGCTGAAAGCTGGGAATACAACTTTCGGCGTTCTGGTGGTGCAGAGCTACAGCGGGGGTGCGCGTTTCGGTGAGAAGGACAAAGAGATTCTGCAGTTCGTTTCGCAGCAGTTGGCTAGCGCGATTGAAAACAAACGTAACGAAGAGGCGCTGCGGCGGTCGGAAGCGCGCTACCGGTCACTGGTGCAGAGCGCGGTTTATGGAATTTACCGGTCCAGCCTGGAGGGGAGATTTTTTGATGTGAATCCGGCGCTGATCGCGATGCTGGGATACGACTCGGCAGAAGAGGTGCTGGCACTGGATCCGAAGTCGGACGTGTTTTTGGATCCGAGCGAGCAGGCGCGAGTGATGGGGGAATTTCAGCGGGGCGCGCGATTGGACAATGTTGAAGTCCGATGGAAGCGCAAGGATGGAAGTGCGATTACAGTGCGGTTGAGCGGGCGCGTGGTAAACAGCCCGGAGGAAACTGCCGAGGTTGTGGAAATTATTGCGGAGGATATTACGGAGCGGCGAGTGCTGGAAAATCAGTTTCGCCAGGCTCAGAAAATGGAAGCCGTGGGGCGCCTGGCAGGCGGCGTGGCGCATGACTTCAATAATTTGCTGATGGTGATCAGCGGGTACACCGAAGTGTTGCTGGAGCACACGAGGAAGAGCAATCCGCTGTATCCGAAGATCGAGGCGATTCACCAGGCGACGGACCGGGCTACGACTCTTACGCGCCAACTATTGGCCTTTAGCCGGAAACAATTGCTGGAGCTGAAGGTGGTCGATCTGAATGTCATTGTGGAGGACATGGAGCGGCTGCTGCGTCCTTTGATTGGAGAGAATATCGAATTACAGACGCAGCTTACGCCGGATTTAGGACGCACACGGGCCGATGCGGGCCAAATTGAGCAAGTCATCATGAATCTGGTGGTGAATTCGAAAGATGCCATGCCAACCGGGGGCAAGATCACTATCCAGAGCGGCAATGCGCAGCTCAAGCACGATGATCTGCGGCGCGAATACAGCTACATTAAACCCGGTGAGTATGTGGTCCTCTCGGTCAGCGATACCGGGCATGGCATGGATAAAGAGACTCAGTTACGCATTTTTGAACCTTTTTTCACTACCAAGGAAAAAGGCAAAGGCACTGGCCTGGGATTGTCGACCGTTTACGGCATCATCAAGCAGAGCGGCGGATATGTCTTAGTCGAGAGCGAATTGCAGCGGGGCACGACTTTCCGCATCTATCTGCCGCGCGTCGAAGATGCCTTGGAACCAGTCAACGCCACGGGCGCTTCGTCTTCGCAGAATGGCGGCTCAGAAACCGTGCTGTTGGTGGAGGACGAAGAATCGGTGCGCCAGTTGGTCCGCGAGACCCTGGAATCGAAGGGGTACAAAGTTCTGGAAGCGGATCACGGAGAAGCCGCGCTGCACATGGTTTCCGGCCATTCGGGCAAGATCGACATGCTGATCACCGACGTAGTGATGCCGGGCATGAGCGGCCGACAATTATCCGCGCAACTCTGCTCCTCGTATCCGCACACCAAAGTACTTTACCTTTCCGGCTACACCGAAGACGCCATCGCACATGAAGGTGTGCTCGAGTCCGGGACCGCTTTCCTGCAAAAGCCGTTTACCCTGCAAATGCTGGCTCGCAAAGTCCGGGAAGTGCTGGACGAGCGCGGCTAAGCCGCATCCTTGATCGCCGGATTTCGGCAGCTTGAGACGTTGCTTGCAACGTGACAGTTGAAACTTTTACCGCCATCCTGCGTCCTATCTATGTGTGGGCGGCGAACGGCCAATCTCCGCGCCACCCGTTGCCGTACACTTAATTGAGGACGGTTTTTCATGTTAATCAAGAAATCGGCTGACATTCCTTCGTCTGAGATTACTCCGAAGGGTCTGTATTTAAACCGCCGCAAATTTCTTGCGGGCACCGCGCTTGCCGGGGCCGCAGCTGCGGTGGGCGTTGCCTTTCGCGAGCTTGGTTCTCCTTCAACAACAGCGCTGGCCGACTCAAAAATCGACGGTATCAAGAAAAGCTCGTTGTCTACAAACGAGACCATCACGCCATATAAAGACGTGACTAATTACAACAACTATTACGAGTTTTCGACCGACAAGTATGAGCCGGCTGGGCTGGCGAAGGATTTCAAAACTCGTCCGTGGACGGTAACCATCGACGGCGCCGTGGAGAAAAAACAAACTCTAGACGTAGACACGATCATCAAAATCGCATCGCCTGAAGAGCGCATTTACCGGCATCGATGTGTCGAGGGTTGGTCGATCGTCGTACCGTGGGTTGGTTTCTCTTTCAGTGAGCTGATCAATAAAGCCAAGCCAACCGGCAAAGCGAAATATGTGGAGTTCACCACGATTGAAGACCCTAAACAAATGCCAGGGCAACGCGGCCGGGTGCTCGACTGGCCCTACGTAGAAGGCCTGCGGATGGACGAAGCCATGCACCCGTTGGCGCTGCTCTGTTTCGGAATGTACGGCGAAACGCTGCCTAACCAGGACGGCGCTCCGCTGCGGATCGTCGTTCCATGGAAATACGGATTCAAAAGCGGCAAGGCGATTGTGCGCATTCGCTTTAGCGAAACGCAACCGCGGACCACATGGGCGGAGATGGCTCCAAACGAATACGGATTTTATGCCAACGTAAATCCGCATGTTGATCATCCCCGCTGGAGTCAGGCCAAGGAGCGGCGGCTCGGCGAATTTTTCAAGCGTCCCACGCTGATGTTTAACGGCTACGATCAGGTGGCGAGCCTGTACAGCGGGATGGATCTGAAGAAAAATTTCTAGCAGCGCCCGCGCTACAAGAGTCAAATGATTCGCTGGTTCAAACCCGTAGTCTTTCTAGCTTGCCTCATACCGTTGGGGCTGCTTGGTTGGAAAGCCTATAGCGGCGGGCTCGGCGCGAATCCTATTGAAGTCATCACTCACGCCACCGGCGATTGGACTCTGCGGTTTTTGCTCATCACGTTGGCGATCACGCCGATCCGCAAGCTGACCGGGCGGCTTTGGCTGATTCGCTACCGGCGCATGTTTGGACTGTTTGCATTTTTCTACGGGACACTGCATTTCCTCACCTACATCTGGCTGGATAAATTCTTCGACCTGCACGAAATGTTACACGACGTAGCGAAGCGTCGATTTATCACGGTCGGATTTGCCGGATTCGTTTTGTTAATCCCACTGGCGCTCACCTCGACAACAGGATGGATTCGGCGCCTGGGCGGCAAACGCTGGCAAGCGCTGCATCGCCTTGTCTATTTCAGCGCGATTGCAGGCGTAATTCATTACTGGTGGCTGGTGAAGGCCGATATCCGCGAGCCGCTAAAGTACGGCGTTATCCTGGCACTGCTGCTGGGCTACAGAATCGCAGTGTGGGCGGGACCAAAGCTGACCGCCTCCAAAGCGAAATCGGTTCGTGAACCCCGGGTAGAAGTTTCATAGAAAGTCCGCGCTTGGATTTATCGTGCAGGATCCCACTTTACATCCCCAAAATTTACCAACGGTGCAGCAATAATCGAACCGGAAAGCGCACCTTGGTCTACCTCCCTTCACCTACAATGATTCCCTATCCACTCTCGGGTTTTAACCGATTTGCAACGCCAAACTCCAATTGTAGATTTGTGAAGAACTTGGAGGATTCATGGCGACTGCATCGTTGATGGATTCGGATTTACAGAAATTTGAAGTCGCATTGGATCGGCTCGGAGCCAGCAATGCCCCGAAGAGACAGCGTCCTATTGTAGAGCGCGGCAGGCTTGCACTGAGCCAGGAGGAAGCGGTGGCAGCAGCGGCGACGGCACTGTCAGCGCTTTGGCAAAAGAGCCGCGCGAAGTCCGGCGGAGGAAATCGATGAGCGGATACTCGGACAGGATGTTGGATCTCCTCCAACAGCTTTCCGTGCTCAATCAATTAGAAGACCAGTCTGAAACGGATGCCAACGGCGGCGCAGCCGTGCTGGATACGAAAGGGCGACGATTAACACGCCAGAAAATCCGCGCTGAGATGAAGCAACTCGCCTCGGACGCCCGCCAAAAAACTCAAAAGTAATCTGTTATCGGCGAAGTTGTTGGTACTCTGCGGTTGACGTTGTTGGCGGCAGGAATGGGTTGGTTTTGAGGAACGCGGCTTTCGAGTGAATCAGGCCGCGAATGGTGTCGAGTAATTCATCCAAAGTCGCGCCTCGTCCGAGGTGGGCGTCCACGAAGTTCAATTCAAAGGGAGGCAGGGCGGAGAAGCCGGAGATCAGCACGATTGGCGTGTCAGGCTTCGCGCTCTTGATTTTCTGGGCTAACTCCGAACCGGTCAGATGTGGCATTTGGTAGTCGAGCAGAGCCAGGTCGAACGAGCTTTTCCTGATTCGCGATACTGCCTCGATGGGATCTCCAATACTTAGCACATCAAATCCGCAACTTCTTATAACGCTTGTCAGAAGCCGCCGCGACTTGGGATTGTCGTCGACGTAAAATATCGTTCCATAATTCACCATGACCATCCTCCCCGTTTGCAAGATGCTTGCTGCGTACATTGGGGGAACGAAAAAAATTGGAGGCACTTGCGTCGACTCTTGTAAAGAATCTGTCAGGTTGGCGTAAAGCTTCGTAAAGGAGGCGAAGGCCGCTGGTCTGAATCCTGAGCCGAGCTTATCGGCGTGAGGACGACGAGCTAGCTTCAACAATTTTAAACACGGCTCACTGACTTCGTCTTCGGCGTGCTTTAGTGGGCGGGCGATTCTTTCCGAAAACCCGGGCAAAGATTTTGTCGACGTTGCGCAGTTGGCGTTTCAAATCGAAGGCATGCTCAATGGTCCGCCGCGGAACAAGACGCGTGATTTGTGTGTCTTTGAGCACCAGATTGTGGAAGTTCAGGTCATCTGTCCAAGCGCGCATGGCGTGCCCTTGGACCATCCGGTAAGCGTCCTCGCGCGATACACCGTGCTCCACTAGATCGAGCAGAAGCTGCCCGCTGAAGACCAAACCTCCGGTACTTTCGAGGTTGCGCATCATGCGCTCGGGATATACGAACATTGTCTCGATAAGGTTGGCTGTCTTTTGCAGCATGTAATCCACCAGCGTCGTCGAGTCAGGAATAATGACGCGCTCGACGGAAGAGTGGGAAATGTCGCGCTCGTGCCAGAGTGCGACATTCTCAAATCCAGCTTGCGCATTGGAGCGCACGACGCGCGCCAATCCGCTGATTTGCTCGCAGGTTACCGGGTTGCGTTTGTGGGGCATGGCAGATGAGCCTTTTTGTTTCGCGCTGAAAAACTCCTCAGCTTCGCGAACCTCGGTGCGCTGCAGGTGGCGGATTTCCGTAGCGATCTTGTCCAGCGTAGACGCGATTACCGCCAAGGTGGCGAGGTAATAGGCGTGACGATCACGTTGGATCACTTGGGACGACACCGCGGCCGCCTTCAATCCCAGACGAGCACAAATCTTTTCCTCCAGCTCGGGGCTGAGATGAGCCAGGGTTCCAACCGCGCCGGAAAACTTGCCGACACGCATGTCCTCGGATGCTTGCCGGAAGCGTTCGATATTGCGCTGAGTTTCGGAAAACCAGTTGGCAAGCTTGAGCCCGAAGGTAATCGGCTCGGCGTGAATGCCGTGAGTACGGCCGATCATCGGCGTGTCCTTAAACTCCCAGGCGCGGCGTTTCAAGACTTCCGCAAGGCGGTCGAGATCGGCGGCGATGATCGAAGAGGCTTGGCCGATGAGCAGCGCTTGCGCGGTATCAACAACGTCGTTGGAAGTCAGTCCGTAGTGAAACCAGCGCGCTTCGGGGCCTACGATTTCTGCCACCGCGGTGGTGAAGGCGATCACGTCGTGACGCACTTCAGCCTCGATTTCGTGGATGCGCTGCAAATCGAAGTCGGCACGCTTGCGGATAGCTTTGGCCGCGTCTTTCGGCACCATGCCTGCCTCGGCAAGGGTTTCGGTGGCTGCTACTTCGACGGTCAGCCAGGTGCGGAACCGATTTTCATCGCTCCATATGCGGCCCATGTCAGGGCGTGTGTAGCGCGGAATCACGACTGCGTTACCTCCTTAGCTTCTACAGGGCGTTTTGCGTCTCCGATCTGCCGGGCCCGACTCCCCATCTTTATTCAGGTTAAATCGAAGGACTAAGGATTCTAAATGGTGGCGAATCCTTGTGTCATTTCTGCTCAGTGCAGGCCCTCTTGCAAAACACAGACTGGTCTGAATCTCTTCTATGTCCGGATCACATTATATCGTGATACGATATAAATTCTGCCATGGAACGGTCATTGCCATCGACAGATTACGAATCGATCGCTGAACTGCGCTACCAGATTCGCCGGTATCTTCGCTTTAGCGAGGAGGCGTCGCGGGCGGCTGGACTGGAACCCCGCCAATACCAGCTCATGCTGGCGCTGAAAGGGTTGCGCCGGGGGACGCGGCCAAGGATCGGCGAACTGGCGGAGCGTCTGCAGATTCAACATCACAGCACCGTCGAATTGGTAAACCGGCTAACCGCTGGCGGCTACGTCCGGCGATATCAAGAAGACTCGGACCGCCGGGAGGTGCTGGTCACCTTGACCTCCAAGGGAGAACAGGTGTTGCGGAAACTTTTCCTGCATCACCGCAGCGAGCTCCGTCTGCGCGGCCCTGCGCTGATGTCAGCTCTGAGGCGTGCGATAAATGCGAGCAAGAGCGCGATCGGAGCTAATAATCCTGCTTCACGAAAAAAGAAAATTGATTAAGGCCCTGGAATGAATACCAGCAACGAAACTCAACCCCCAGCCACGATTAGTGCCACCGGGGCACAGGTTGGCGACGTGAGGATGGCCGAGCCGGCACATTTCCGCATGGTGCTGGTTTCCTTTCTCGCGGCGGGGATCGGGCTTCTCGCCGGGCTCATCGCATTTGTCCTGTACAAGTTGATCGGCCTGTTCACCAACATTTTCTTTTACCACCGCTTCGTCGCCGAGTTCCTGAGTGCACGACACAACCACCTAGGGCTCTGGGTAATTCCGATCCCGGTGGTCGGCGGAATTATTGTGGGCTTCATGGCGAAATACGGGACGTCGAAGATTAAAGGTCACGGCATTCCCGAGGCTATGGAAGCGGTCATGGTGAATCGCAGCCGCATAGAGCCGCGAGTAGCGATTCTGAAACCGATCTCTGCCGCCATTGCTATTGGTACAGGCGGTCCATTCGGTGCCGAAGGGCCAATCATTCAAACCGGAGGCGCTGTCGGCTCGCTGGTCGGACAGGCATTTCACACGACCGCCTCAGAACGAAAAGTATTACTGGCGTGCGGCGCGGCGGCCGGCATGTCGGCGACGTTCAACACGCCCATCGCCGGCGTGATTCTGGCCATCGAACTGCTTTTGTTCGAGTTCAAGGCGCGGTCGTTTATTCCGCTGGTAGTCGCGAGCACGCTTGCCACTGCTGTTCACATGCAATTGCTGGGAGCAGGTCCGATGTTCAAGGTCACGCCGATGGACTTCGGAATTCCGCATGCCCTGCCGTTCTATCTGTTGTTGGGATTGCTTTGCGGATTCGCCGCCGTCGGCTTCAGCAAGTTGCTCTACTGGACGGAAGATCAATTCGAAAAACTGCCAATTGATGAACTGTGGTGGCCGGCGATTGGCGCTCTGGGTCTGGGAATCATTGGTTACTTCGTGCCGCGGGTGTTGGGCGTTGGCTATGACACTATTGGTGACATTCTGAATGCGAATCTGGCGTGGAAATTACTGCTGGTGGTGATGGTTGCCAAGGCGGCGGCGTTAGTCATATCGCTGGGATCGGGAACATCCGGCGGATTGCTTGCGCCAATGTTCATGTCGAGCGCGGCCATGGGCGGGGTGTTTGCCATGGGCGTGGATCGCATCATGCCAGCGGCGAATCTTTCCGCGGGCGCTTTTGCGCTGGTGGCGATGGGAGCGGTGTTCGGCGCGGCATCACGAGCTACGTTTTCATTCATTATTTTTGCGTTTGAAATCACGCGTGACTACAACTCGGTTTTGCCGCTGATGCTGGTTAGCGTGATCGCTGACGGCATTGCTATGTGGCTTATGCCGAGAGCTTCGATCATGACCGAGAAACTGGCGCGGCGCGGTCTGCGCATTCATCAGGAGTACGAAGCTGACATCCTGCAGCAAGTCCAGGTTTCCGAGACCATGGAACAGGACGTGCCCCAGCTTCCCGCTGCCATGACAGTTGGAGAGTTGGCTGACATGATTGCGCGGCGCGAACCTTCCGTAAGCCGGCATCAGGGCATGGTTATTCTCGATGCTGATGGCAAGCTGGCCGGCGTGATCACGCGAGGAGACGTGATGCGCTCTCTGGATACGGATCCGCGCGGAACGTCGACGGTGCTCGATGCCGGTACTCGGGGGGTTGTAGTCACTTATCCGGATGAGACGTTGCACGAGGCCTCCGCGAAGATGCTTCGCAACAACATTGGTCGCCTGCCGGTCGTCGATCGTAAGGACGCTCGGAAAGTGGTTGGTTATCTCGGCAGGCCTGGAATTATGGCAGCACGTTTGCGGCGTCTGGACGAGGAGCAAGTCAGAGAACCTGGCTGGATTAAAAGGCGTCGTCCAGTGAGTAAGTGATGAAGGTACCGCGGAACGCCGCGAGCTTCCCGCCCCTGTTTTCCTCTTATAAGGTCCCCCCATAGCTTCGAAACTCTTATGGCGCTTTGTCCGTAGACGGACTACCATTATCTGCCCACCCGGCGAGCTCCAACTGACGACGGCTTATGGGGGTTCGGATAAGAGACCAAAACCCCGCGTGGGTTTGTTGACTTGCATGACGCCCATTCCAAAATCGGAGCCGCTACGAACGAAAACTCCTGATTGCCGGTCGAAATGTTTTCGTTCCGCGCTTGTATTTCTTCTCTGTCTTATTGCCATTGCGGTCACCGCGCAGTCTCAGCCAGCGCATGCAACCCCTCCACAGACTGCGCCAGCCTCGAAGGATGACTCCGATCAGAATGCTGCAGAAATCGTTTCGCACGACGAGGCGACTACCTTCAAGGTGAACGTCAAGCTGGTTCTGGTGCGGGTGGTGGTACGTGACTCCCAGGGCCGCGCGATCGGAACTCTTCATAAAGAAGACTTTCAACTCTTCGATAATCGCAAGCCGCAGATCGTCACTCATTTTGTCCTGGAACGGCCCGGAAGCCAGGTGGCCAAGGAGCGGCAGACTTCAAATGAGAGCGGCGTCGACAAACTACCATCCGTTCCGGAGCGTTACATTGCTTTCGTTTTTGATGACATCCATTTAACGTTCGGCGATTTAGTGCAGGCACGAACCGCAGCCGAACATCATCTGGCAACGTTGCAGCCCACGGACCGGTCAGCAATTTTCTCGACTTCCGGCCAAACTATGCTTGACTTCACTGATGATCGGGCAAAATTGCGCGACGCGCTGCTTCGCCTGCAGCCGCGGCCCATCGCTCAAACGGGCACCAGCGATTGTCCAGACATCAGTTATTACATGGCGGACCTGATCCAGAACAAGAATGATACTCAAGCTCTACAAGTCGCTATTCAGGACGCTGTGACTTGTCTGAGTCTGTCGACGGCGACGCCGCAGCAACAGCAGGTTGCGCTGCAAATGGCGGAAGCGGCAGTGCATGCGGAGACGTTCCAGCAACTCGCGCGAGGCAGCCAGGAGAGCCGGGTTGCGCTGTCGGTTCTGAAGGACGTGGTACGCAGGATTGCTGTCATGCCGGGACAGCGAAGCATGGTAGTGGTCTCACCCGGATTTCTTACTCCGGAGACCAACATGTTTCAGGACTACATGGATGTCGTCGACCGGGCGCTGCGCTCTCAAGTGATCATCAGCACGCTGGATGCGCGTGGGCTTTATACGATCGTCCCCGGAGGCGACATCAGTAAGCCGGGGAGAACAAATCCACTCTCGGCAGCCGTTGAACATCAATACCTGACTGAGAGCGATCTGGCGCAGGTTGAGGTTTTGTCCGACCTCGCGTACGCAACCGGGGGGAACTTCTTTCACAACAGTAACGATCTCGACGCGGGATTCAAGAGCGTGGCCGCGACTCCTGAATACTTTTACACGTTAGGTTTCGCGCCGCAGAATCTGAAACCAGACGGCAGCTATCACTCTTTGAAAGTTTCGCTGAAGGAGCCGGCAAAGCTGACTCTAACAGCCCGCCGCGGCTACTACGCTCCCAAGCACGCTGCAGATCCCGCAGAACAAGCGAAGCAGGAGATCGAAGAAGCCGTCTTTTCCCAGGAAGAACTGCACGATCTTCCCGTGGAATTGCATACCCAGTTTTTTAAGCCGAGCGACGAGGAGGCCAAGCTCGCCGTGCTGGCGCACGTGGACGTCAGACGCATTCGCTACCGGAAGGTAGATGGCCGCAACACAAATGAACTGACGGTGGTTGCCGCTCTCTTCAATCGCAACGGGGTTTTTGTGCAAGGTATGCAAAAGAATCTCACCATGCGCTGGAGGGATACAACACTCGAGAGCAAGCTCGGTTCGGGAATCACATTGAAGACAAGTTTCGATGTGAAGCCGGGCAGTTATCTCGTCCGGCTGGTGGTGCGAGACCAGGAAGGGCAAATGATGTCTGCGGAAAATGGTGCCATCGAGATTCCGTGATTTTGAGGAGAAAGCTATGCGTTCTCATCGCCTGATTCGCTTCGTCGCAACGATCTGTAAAGTCATTTGCGGTCTGGCTCTGCTCGGACATTTGGCGCAGGCGCAACAGCCATCTGCCGAGGCGCAGGCGCAACAGCCATCTGCCGAGGCGCAGGCCAACGGCTCGCCCACCATTCACGCAGAGACCCGGCTGGTGGTTGTGGATACTGTGGTCACCGACAAGAAGGGCAACTCCGTCCGCGATCTTACCGCGAAGGACTTCAAGGTTTGGGAGGACAATAAGGAACAGCCCGTCAAGAATTTTTCTTTCGAGGAGGACAGTGCATCGCCGGACAAAGCGCAGAAGCGCTATCTGGTGCTGTTCTTTGACAACTCGACCATGGATTTTGGCGACCAGATGAGGGCCCGGCAGGCTGCGGCCAACTTTATCGACGCCAATGCCAGTCCCAACCGTCTAATCGCCATAGTGGATTTCGGCGGTACGGTGCGCATTGCTCAGAACTTTACCGCGGACGCTGCGCGGTTGAAGCAAGTTGTCGCCGGACTGAAGACCTCGGCAGTCTCGCCGAATGCGGCGCCGGTAGAAGTTGCTTCTCTCGGCCCGTCGCCAATTGGCGCGCCTACTTTCGGCATGCCCTTGCTAGGCAATGCGGAAGCTGATTTTGGGGCACGCAGTGTGATGCTGGCGCTTCGCAGTTTGGCGAAAGGTCTCGGCACAGTGCCGGGACGCAAGACGCTGGTGATGCTGACTTCCGGTTTTCCTATCACTCCGGAAATTCAATCAGAGCTCACTGCCGTGATCGCGGTTTGCAACCGC
>Ga0207022_10005_pt1 | contig 77057 bp, 63 predicted proteins | sample Alteio_BWMinCont_46_FD_153307 | JGI IMG/M metagenome (GOLD analysis project Ga0207022, IMG submission 153307) | Enriched cells from forest soil in Barre Woods Harvard Forest LTER site, Petersham, Massachusetts, United States -... | ecosystem: Environmental > Terrestrial > Soil > Temperate forest >... | reverse complement strand
ACTCTAAGTGCTGGCGTACTTTACATCGCAAGACATGTTTGCCACGCGTGGCCACGAACTTGGCAAACTGGCAAACTCGCCTGGAGCACGGCAAGTTCATCTGATCCCGTGACGCAGACTGAAGCGGCAGGGGATGCCAAGATGGCCGCGCGTTGGCCGACTTGGTGCGGTCGCTGCATAAAGCGCAGTAACCGTCAATAAGTATTCTGCGACTTCCGGCCGCAATTTGCCAAGTCTTTCAAAGAACGCCAAGAGTGGCGCGGCGTCAAGCGCCCGTGCCCTCACCATAGGTGGCCGGCTTGGCAGCTAGGCCCTTCTTGTAAGCAAAGAGCAAGACAAAGGCGAAGGCGAACAGAATCGCACCCCCGACCCATCCACCCATTACAATCTGCTCCGTAGAGGAACACAAACGGCAGATAGTGGGCGCCCACAATGACCAGGCACCCTGGATAAAACCAGCCCGGCCTGTAAAGCGCGGCGGCGCCGGCCAGGGGGACAACGAAAGGCACGGTGAACGCGATCTGCATTGCTAAACTTCGCAACGGGTTCTGCGCAGCAAGCACGCCTCGACCGCCGGCCATGTGGAGCAGTGCCCGGGTCAGCGGGAAGATCGCCACCCCACCAAGCGCCAACGCCCAGAAGCCGGTTTTGGCATCGACCAACGTAGCAAGCGCCGCGGATGCAAACCAGATCATGGCCGATACAAGTTGACCGACGAACCCGCCCAGATAAGCGGTTCGCACTTCGCACTGTGCCTCAGAAAGGAGCATTTCTCTCTGCTCGGCGCACTCATGGCTTGCGGACAGGGCGGTCATGGTAACTCCTCAAGGCAGGGTCGATCAGGGGGCAGTGGATAAGCGCGTGTCAGCTCCAGCAATGGGCTGCTGAATCTCTTTCGCCTGCGCGGGATACTGCCCTGGTAGTTTTTCCAGGGCCTGGCCGCTCCTGCACGTGGGCGGACGCCAAGACGGCCGCGCCTGGCCGCCTTGGTGCGGTCGCTGCATAAAGCGCGTAACCGTCAATAGTATTCGCCGGCTTCCGGCCGGAATTTGCCAAGTTTTTCCAAGAATGCCAAGACCGCCATGGTGTTTGGCGGGCGGCCTTTGGCCAAACGCGGCCAAATGCCACGTCTCATGTAAATTCTCAAGCTTTTCCCGTGGCGCAGAATTCTGCCGAACAGGGAACAATGTCGCCCCACTTCAAGCATTCGGTGCTGGCGGAGTGGCGGTGTGATTCGGCAGCGCGATGCATTCGAGACCAAGTGCCAAGATGGCCGTGGCCATCTTGGCGGTCTGCCAAGGGGACTGGATGAATTGTCGGGCGGACGGCCGCAGACCGCCCACCTCCAGAACGCCCGCGAGGATCAACCGGTGCGGCTTCGTTCAAGAGCAACCTGCCGGCTCAGCCGGATTTTTTCGGAAATTCTCCAAGACCGCCATAGACCGCCAAGTGATTTGGCGGACGGATTAATGAGAAATTCCTCATCCGGGCAAAATGCCTCATTGGACAAAATCTGTATTCCCGTTCCCTGGGCGAGGACTTCAAGGGGCGGCAGCCCCTTGCATGGCAAAACTCATTTTTTCGTGACGCAAAGTCTTGCGCCTGTAGATAGCTCGGTCCGGACTCGAGTTTGCCAACACTGGCAAACTCAGTGGCAAACTGGCAAAGTCATTTTGGCAGGCCACAATGTCGTTTTCAATGTTGGAGCGGCGGCCCGGCTGACTATAACGATCTAAGCGTTGCCACCCACGGGCGACCCATCTCGACGACGGCACATGGCCAAAACAACGGTCCAGCAAACGTTTTCTGATGCGCTCGATGGCCTGGTCGAGCAGGTGAAGGCAGACCGCTCCGTTCTCGCGGCCATCCTGTGCGGCAGCCTGTCGTACGACACGGTATGGGAAAAATCCGACATCGACCTGGCGTTCGTCACCATCGACGACAGGAAGGTCGAGTCCGCGCATGCGGCCATCTACGCGAACGGCGTCAACGTGCACGCGTTCCTCATGCCGCGGGCCGAGTTTCGCAAGACGGTGGAAGGCGCCATCCGCAACTCGTTCATGCACTCGCTCCTGGCGAAGGGGCGGCTGCTGTACACGCACGATGAATCGATCGCCGACCTGTTTGCCCGGCTGCAAGGCATCGGCGCGCGCGATACGCAGCTCCAGCTCCTGAGCGCGGCCACGAGCGCACTACCGGCCATCTACAAGGCGCACAAATGGCTCGTCACACGCGGCGACCTCGATTACACTGCGCTCTGGATCCTTCATGCCGCGAGCCCGCTGGCGAAGGTTGAAGTCATTAGCCGCGGGCTGCTGGCCGACCGGGAGGTGATCCCGCAGGCGCTCAAGCTGAACCCGGCTTTCTTCAAAACCGTGTACGCCGACTTGCTCAATGCGAAAAAGACGCCGAAGAACGTCAAGGCTGCCCTGGCTGCCATCGACGGCTACATCGCGCAGCGGGCCACGAAGCTGTTTGCGCCGGTGATCGACTATCTGTGCGAGGCGCGGGAAACGCGATCCTGCACCGAGATCGAAAGCCACTTCGAGCGGAACTTCGGTGTCAGCGGGGTGACCACGGCGTGCGAATACCTGGCCGACCAGGGGCTCATCGGCAAAGCCTCGACCGCGGTCCGGCTCACGAAGAAGAGCAATGTCTCTGTGCAGGAGCTGGCGTTTTTCTATCTGGGGGATCCATGATCCAGCCCGAGGCACTCAAGAAAAATGAGCTGCTCCTGTGGAGCACCGGCACGGGCACGGATGTCTGGGGGCTTTTCTGCTCCTGCGTTGCCGGCGACCTCGCCGCCGTGAAGCGGCTTTTGACGAAAGATCCGGCGCTCGTGCACGCTCAGTACGCCTATCGCACGCCGCTCTATTTCGCCGTGCGCGAAAATCGCCTGGAAATCGCGGCCTTGCTGCTCGACTGCGGCGTCGATCCGTTTGGTCTCGCTGTGAATGACAGCCTGCTGCAAATCGCCCGCGATCGCGGCTACGCCGAGATGGAGAAGCTGCTCCAGGCCAAATACGCCAGCCTGCATAACGCTTCGCCCAAAGGCGAAGCCCTTGCCGATGCAATTCGAGTGCGCGACCTGGCCAGCGTGAAGAGCTTGCTCGAGGCGACGCCGGAGTTGATTCACGCCGGCGATGAGCGCGGCAATCAGCCGATCCACTGGGCGGCCATGACGCGCCAGCTTGACATGATCGACGTCCTGCTGGCGCGCGGCGCGGACATCAACGCGCGGCGGCCGGATGGCGCGCGGCCGATTCAGCTCAGCAACGGCGATTACCATTTTCGCGGCTGGCGCGATGTGCCGCAGGACTGGCATACCACTCCCGCACAGGTGCTCGCGCACCTGCGCGAGCACGGCGCGTATGTCGATATATGCACGGCGGCCAGCATCGGCGATCTGCAGCGCGTGCAAGCGCTGCTCGATCAAGACCCTGCCCTGGCCAACCGTCTTTCAGCATACGTCGCTTATTACATCGGTTCCGGGGCGCCGCTGAAGAATGCGGCCGCTCGGGGGCACATCGAGATCGTGAAGCTGTTGCTGGAGCGCGGCGCCGACCCGAACCTGCGCGAAGAGGGCCTCGCGCCCCACGGCCAGGCGCTCTACGCAGCGGTCGCCAACGGACATTACGAGATTGCCAAGCTGCTGCTTGAGAGAGGTGCTTATCCGAATCCCGAGGTCGAAAGCTCGGCGGATGCTTTGAGCAGGGCCATCTCGAACTCCAACAAGGAGATGATCGATTTGCTCTGCTCGTACGGCGCTTCTCGTGGCGTGCACCTCCTTGCCTATGATGGCGATGTAATGACGGCGGCGGCCGTCTTCGCGGCCAACCCGGCGCTGGCCGACGAACCGGAGGCGCTCGCGAATGCCGCCGGGAATGGACAGGAGGCATTCGTGCGCCTGATGCTCCGCTACCAACCCAGCCTGCCCAAACGCCTGACGTTTCCGTCATGGCTGCTCGCTGCCAAGACGCGCGAATTGAACGAACTGCTGTTCGAGCAGGGCATGAATCCGAGCCAGCCTGACTGGCTCGGCATCACGCCGCTGCACCAGTTCGCCAGAAAGGGCGACGTGGACAGGGCCACACTCTTTATCGGCCACGGCGCCGATCTGCATGCGCGCGATGACGACATCTGCTCGACACCGCTGGGATGGGCAGCCAAATTCGGCCAGGCCGCAATGGTTGAACTGCTGCTGCAGAAGCATGCCAAACCGAATCTGCCCGATGATCCGCCGTGGGCCACGCCGCTCGCCTGGGCGTCCCGCCGCGGCCACAAAGAGATTGCGGAGCTCCTGAGACAACACGGCGCCAGGTGATTTGCGAATGACCAAGAAGCGTTCCTCAACCGGGACCACTGCGCCCCGGACCCACGCGCGCACGACAATCGCTGTGCAGGGCGCGCGCGTGCACAACCTCAAGAATGTGTCGCTGGAAATCCCGCGCGACAAGCTTATCGTCGTCACAGGGTTGTCGGGCTCGGGGAAGTCGAGCCTGGCGTTCGACACCATCTACGCCGAGGGGCAGCGGCGCTACATGGAATCGCTGTCGACGTACGCGAAGCGCTTCGTCGCTCACGTGGCCAAGCCCGACGTGGACTTCGTGTTCGGGCTGTCGCCGGTGATCTCGATCGAGCAGAAGACGATCGCCAACAACCCGCGCTCGACCGTCGGCACCATGACGGACATCGCCAGTTATTTGAACCTGCTGTTCGCGACCATCGGCCAGCCGCACTGCCCGCGCACCGGCGAGCCGACGCCCAGCCGGACGGCGAGCCAGATCCTCGAGGCGATCCTGGCGCTGCCCGAGGGCACGGAGATCGAGCTGCTGGCGCCGGTGTTCAAGGTATATGGAGAGGAGCTGGACTTCGTCTTCACCGAGCTACGCAAGAAGGGTTGCCGGCGGCTGATCGTGGACGGTAAAGCGCTGGACATCTCCGAGCAGGTCGAGCTCGATGAGTCGAACGTGCGCGACATGGACGCCGTGGTGGATCGGCTCGTGGTCGGCCCGAAGCACGAGAAGGGCATCAAGGCGGCCATTGCCAGCACGCTGCTGGTGGGCGACGGACTGATGCAAATTCACGTGGTCAAAGGCGCGGGCAAGGCGGAGGCCGAGCGCTTCTACCGGGGGCTGTGCAGTAGGGCGCACCACTTCGTTTACGGCGGGATCGAGCCCGAGTTCTTCATGTTTAACGACCCCGAGAGTGCCTGCCGGACATGCGGCGGCCTGGGGGTGCACAAGCTCACGCATCCGGAGCTGCTGATCCCGGACCCGCGGCGCAGCATCCGCGGCGGCTGCTTCGTGCGCGAGGCGTTCAAGTATAACCCGGACACGTGGGACGGCATCATCATGTACAGCCTGGCCCAGGCGCTGAAGTTCTCGCTGGACATGGCGTGGAAAGAGTTGCCGGAGTCCGCGCGCAGTAAGATTCTTTACGGCATCGACCCAAAGCGAATCGTGGTAACGTCGCCGCCAGAGGCGAAGGTCAAGCGCGACGACCGGGAAGGCAAGGAGGTCGGTTTCCACGGGATCGCGCGGAGGATCGAGCGGCACTACCGCCGCTACCGGCAACGCGGCGAAGCGAGCTCCGGAATGGAGGCGTGGCTCGACAAGGTGATGGTCGAGCACACCTGCCCCGATTGCAACGGCGCGCGGGTCCGGGCCACGCGCCTGCTGTTCACCGTTGCGGACAAGACCCTTCACGACATTGGCCAACTCCACTTCGACGAGCTGCACGCATTCCTGGGCGCGCTCAAGCTGACCGGCCGCGGCGCCGATGCGGGCCGGCAGATTGTGTCGGAGATTCGGCGGCGGCTGGAGTTGCTCCTGGGCATCGGCCTCGACTATCTGAACTTCAACCGCCGCTCGGGCACGCTCTCAGGCGGCGAGTCGCAGCGCATCCGCCTGTCCACGCAGATCGGCTCAGGCCTGATGGGGATGCTCTACGTGCTCGACGAGCCGAGCATCGGCTTGCACCCGAAGGACAATGTGAAGATGATCGCAACCCTGGAGAGTCTGCGCGACATCGGCAATACCGTGATTGTCGTGGAGCATGACGAGGACACGATTCGCGCCGCTGACCACCTGGTGGAAATGGGGCCCGGTCCCGGCGTCCACGGCGGCTACGTCGTGGTGCAAGGGACGCTCGACGACGTGCTCCGGTGCAAGGCATCCCCCACGGGACAGTTCCTTTCGGGCAAGCGCTCGATCGCCACACCGGCGCAGCGACGAACAGGCAACGGCAAGGCGCTGACGGTGCGCGGGGCGCGGGAGAACAACCTCAAAGGCGTGGATGTGGTGCTCCCGCTCGGCAAGCTGGTGGCAGTCACCGGCGCTTCCGGCTCGGGCAAGAGTACGCTCGTCAACGAAATCCTTTACAAGGCGCTCTGGAAGCGGCTCGTGGATACGCGCACGCTGCCGGGAGCGCACGACGGGCTGGACGGCGCCGAACACATCCACAAAGTGGTCAACATCGACCAGTCGCCGATTGGGCGGAACAGCCGGTCGAACCCCGCGACGTACGTCGGCTTTTACGACACGATCCGCGACATGTTCACGCAGTCTCCTCTCGCTGTGGAGCGCGGCTACAAGGCAGGGCGCTTCAGCTTCAACGTCAAGGGCGGTCGCTGCGAGGAGTGCCAGGGGGAGGGCACGATCACCACGCAGCTCTACTTCATGCCTGACGTCGAGGTGACCTGCGGCGCGTGCAAGGGCGCACGCTTCAATAGCGACACGCTCGAGGTGACGGTTCGAGGCAAGACCATCGACGACATCCTGAACATGCCGGTCGAGGAAGGCGTCGCCTTCTTCGCCGCCGAACCCGTCGTGGGCAAGAAGATTGAGGTGCTGAACGACCTGGGCCTGGGCTATCTGACCCTCGGCCAATCGGCGACCACGCTCTCCGGGGGCGAGGCGCAGCGGCTCAAGCTGGGCGCGGAACTGAGCAAGCTGCAGCGCTCGAAGCACACCCTCTATATTCTTGACGAGCCGACAACGGGGCTGCACCTGGCGGACGTGCAGCGGCTCCTGGAATGTTTGAACCGGCTTGTGGATGCGGGGCATACGGTGCTGGTGATCGAACACCACCTGGACGTGATCAAGACCGCCGACCACGTGATCGATCTCGGGCCGGAGGGCGGCCACGCGGGCGGCGAGGTGGTGGCGACGGGGACGCCCGAAGACATCGCCGCCTGCAAGGCGTCGCATACGGGGCGGTTCCTGAAGGCGCGCTTGCGGGCATAGTCAAGGGCGTTTTCATAGTTATCTCGAACGACACAAGGGACGACCGGCACAATCTGCTTACGAATCGGAGGTGTTCCATGTTGAGTCTGCTGACACGATTCATGCATTTCGCCCGCGGTAGGAACCGAACCCGGCCGTCCCGCCGCCACAAGACCTCCTGCCACTTGCTGGCCGAGCGTCTGGAGGATCGCTGCGTCCCGGCCACCGGCGTCACCGAATTCGGCGGCCTCACGGCGAACAGCTTCCCGTTCCAAATCACCCTGGGTCCGGACGGCAACGCCTGGTTCGCGGAGGCAAGCGCCAGCAAGATCGGCCGGCTCAACCTGGCCAGCGGCCACGTAGACGAGTTCCCACTCCTACGGCCAACAGCAGACCGGCCGGCATCACCGCCGGCCCGGACGGCAAACTCTGGTTCACGGAGGGAGCCAGCAACAAGATCGGGCGCATCACCACGGCCGGGGTCATTACCGCCGCCGATGAGTTTTCCATCCACACGGCCGCCAGCACCTCGAACGGCATCACGGCCGGCCCGGACGGCAAACTCTGGTTCACAGAGGACGCCGGCAACAAGATCGGGCGGATCACCACGGCCGGGGTCATCACCGCCGCCGACGAGTTTTCCATCCCCACGGCGAAAGCACGCTGGAGTTCTTCCTGAATCGTTGAGGCGCCGGAGAGAGATGGGAAGATTTTCCCTCTCCGCTGCCTCGAGCGCCTGTCGAAAAAGAAAGGGAACGCCGTCCGATAGGACGGGCGAGATGATAGTGAGTTTCGGCAACGCGCAGGCGACCGCCGAGAAGGTCCGGCCTTTGCTGGAGGCAGGGAACTAGGCCTGCTCAACCAGCTATTAAGCCCTGCTCGCGTTCATACACCAGGATGTAGGTGATAATGGACGTGCTTGGCGGCTTCAACCTGCCGCTCGCGGAATGATAGCGGGACTCCAGGTCCTGAAGTTCCTTGCGGCCGGCCGGTGTGGCGAGCAGGGATTGGAGTTCCTTCTCTCGGTCGTGAAGGGCTTTCTTGGGGGACATAGATCATCCTCGCACATGACTTGGGCGGGAAGGGGAACACCCTTCCCAGCACGTGGCTGGGAAGGGCGTCTGAGCTTTCCGAATAGGTTCGTCGCGTTGGCCGCGACGGCTTCCGCCTTAACGACGGCTGCCCGCAACTCGGTCGCCGCGCTCCTGGCGCGGGCGTGCTTCATTGACCGTCAGGGTTCGACCGTTGACCTCGTGCCCGTTGAGAGCGGTGATCGCGGCTTGCGCCTGATCGTTATTGTCCATCTCGACAAAGCCAAAACCTTTCGAGCGGCCGGTATCCCTATCCATGATGACCTGGGCCGACTGCACCGCACCGTGCGGCACAAACAGATTCTGCAGATCGCTGTCGGTCACCTCATAGGACAGGTTGCCGACATACAACTTATTGGCCACGCTGGGCCTCCTTCAAAAAAATCACGCGAGACAAGCCAGACCCACAGCGGGCCGGTACTGTCGCATGAAAAAGCTTTCATGAACTGACTGTGAACTCGGACAAAAGAAAGGCAAGTGGGAGGGACAACCGCAAGGTCATCACGGCCAGAGATGCGCTTCAAGGCCCAAGGACGAATGTACCATAACATAACCGGCTCTAATTAACAACCTTTTTCTTGTGAAGTTACAATGGACACGAACATTAGACCCGATGAGGGAAAAGATGGGCGTGGTCGCGAATGCGGAACTGGTCGAGCGCGAGCTGGGGCGCTGGGACTGCGCGGATGTTGCCTTCCTCCGCCGTTTCGCCTTTGAAAACTGCGACGGGGCGTCGTTTGACCTGTCCCTGGTGGTGTTGATGCAACCCCGCCCGCCGCTCACGTCCCGCTGGCCGGACCCCAGGGGAGCCTTCTGGGAAGTGGAGATGGCGTTCCAGGGCGTCCGCGACCTGCGGATCACGGTGACGGGACCGTGGGACATGCAGACACCGGGTTTCGTCATCGAGGACATCCGCGCGTGGCAATGGGAGGGTGTCCGGCTCCGCGTCTACGACGAGGAAGGCGCCCCGGTCGGCTTCAACGCCCGGTCGGCAAGCGTGCGCTGGTGCCGGCCGGACGCGGCCGGGCCAGCCTGCCGGACGTTCGCGCGCCAGGCGCCGAGCCGCGGCGACTGAGGTGGATGCCCTCACTCTAGCCTTCGTGAGCCACATCTGGGTAGAATTTGCGCCCCTGCAGCGCGGCTTTCTCGACGATCTCACGATGCGTCTTGCATCGTTTGGCCAGGGCCAGATTGGGTGTGCGGCTCTTTTGCACGAGATCGTACGTTTGCGCGTCAACGAACATCCGCAGGCTCGAGCTAGTGGCCGGGCCCAGATTACGAAGCACGGGCTTCGGACCAAGGAAGAGAATCTGCTCCACCTCGTCCGACTGTGGGTCCGTAAAGGAGATATATCCGCCCGGGAGGATTTGCCGCGGCCTCGTAATATGGCCGCCGAAGCTATAGCGCGTGCCGGACACCACGACGGGATCGTAATAGTGTGGCGTAATGAAATCAGACACCGCAATCCCATTAATTGCGTAGGCGTACTGGTCCGCCTCGCAGGGGTCGCAGGCCTCCACGAGGTACTCAAATTCACCGGGCGTATCTTCGGTATCCTTGCCGACGATTTTGATGGCGCGCGACGCTTGCAGTCGATTTCCGGAAGGATCGACAAGCATTTCGAGGGTTTCATGGCTGGCGTCGATCGTCCAGTCATTGCTGCCTGGCGTGGCGATAACCAGCGAATAAGGCTGATTTTTCTTGGTTAGATGAACGCCGCCTTCCCCTGGCGGAAGTTTGGCTACTAGGAAGACCGGCCATACTCCAACAGGGATCGATTGGGGGTTCGGCAAATACCGAACCGTGGCCTGCACGTTCCAGAATTGCGAGAGATCGCGCATCACCTGGATGTTGAGCGAAGCCGCCGCAGCTTCCACAGATGCAGGATCAAGGGCGCCGGTGGTGTCCACGAGCCCGACTTGAATTACTGACATCATGGTGCTCCTTTCATTGGTGAAGCTGGCTCGCCGGAAAATCGAATAAAAGGCGCCTGGAACTCCAAGCGCGCAGTTCCAGGCACCTTTCGGATTACCATCTCATAGCAAGGGCCATTAGTCAGGCTGGTCAAAGGTCTTCGCGTCGTGCTTGTCCACGGCCTTGAAATCAGTAATTTCCTGTTCCATGAACTTCTCGCCGTCGTGTTTGATCACGAGCTTGGTGGCCTTCTTGATGCCGCCCATGTCCTTGTAATCGGCGTAGGTGCTCTCCTGAATGAACTCCTCGCCCGTGAAGCCGATCACCTTGGCCACGAGTTTGATCGGCAGGCCGGACTCCTTGTCAAAGTAGATTTTGCAATCCTTGCCGTCCGGCCCGGTGACCTTGAGGACCGCCGCGGCCCTGTCCCCGACCTTCTCCTCGCCGGCCACTTCGACCTTGAAGTTCTGGTCGCGCAAGGGAGCCAGCGTGATCGGCGCCGTCAGGAGATAATGGTTCCTTTTTTCATTGGCGACGCCGTCCTTCTCCAGTTCCATGTTATTCTCGGCGAATTTTCGCCAGCCCTTATCGCCGTTCAGGACCGTGACGCCCTTGACCTTGTTGCCGCCAAAATCGCCCTCGAACTGTCCGCGATAATGATCGAGCCCCTGCGTGGCGACTTCCAGGGTGAAATCGCTTTCGTTGCCCATGATGTTGATCTTGCCCTTGGCCTTCAAGGTGAAATTCTTGGCCGCGTTCAGTTTTTCGTCGCCGCCAAGGGCCTGTGCCGCCTTGTCGATGATGGTCTTGGCCTTGTCGTCCGCGGCCCTGGCCGGGCTGCCGACGCCGTAGATCAAAACTGCCAGACACAATACGCCGCTGAATCGATTCATGGGATTGCCCCGCCTTGTGAGAAGAGAAATGAAGAACGCGGACTGTCCGCGTTCCCATCATCAGAGTACTTGCCGCAAGGTACTGAGGCTAGTGGCCACAAGGTCGTTTTCGACGGTTGGAGCCGCGGCCCGGCTGACTATAACGATCTAAATGGATCCAAGCGTTGCCATGGCGAGCGTTCCCGCAAAAGACCCGCATCTGCCGCCCATGCACCGGGTAGGCGACGTGCCCGCGCCCAAGGAGCCTCAGAATAAGGCTTCGGCCGGGCTCGAAGAAGGAACCCTGGCCGATCTGGCCGTGAAGCTGGCGTACACCGTCGCCAATTTCACTCCCGAGTGGATGGCTCAGCAGCTTCACCTGTCCGTGCCGCTCGTGAGCGAACTGCTGGAGCAGTTGGGCATGGATCAGCTTGTCGAGGAGCTGTGGAATACCGGTCGGTCCAGTCATCGCTACCGGATCACGCCACGCGGCCGCGAACAGGCGACGCGCTTGCTGGAAGTGTGCGGCTACATCGGCCCGGCGCCGGTGCGCCTGGAGGCTTACGCGGCAATGCTGCGCTGGCAATTTGCGAATACTCCGAAAGTACAGCCGGAGCACGTCGCCGCCGCCCTCTCGGGCCTGGTGCTGACGCCCGAAGCGGAGCAACTGGCCGGCCTGGCGGCCTCGTCGGGACGCAGCCTGTTCGTCTTCGGGCCGCCGGGCAACGGCAAAAGCAGCCTTGGCCGGCAGATTTGCTCGGCCCTGCGCGGCGATTACTGGATTCCTCACGCCATCAGCGTGGGCAACAACGTGGTCCGGCTCTTCGATGAGCAAAGCCACCAGCGCGCCGACTTTGCCGGCGAGCCGGGAAGCGTCGATCAACGCTGGGTGCGCATCCGCCGTCCACTCATCGTGGTCGGCGGCGAATTGACGCTGCAATTGCTCGACTTGATCTATAGTCCCACGCTACGCTATTATGAGGCGCCGCCGCACCTCAAGGCCAACGGCGGCGTGTTCCTCGTGGATGATTTTGGCCGCGAGCGCGTTTCCCCCGAACAACTGCTCAACCGTTTCATTACGCCCATGGAGCACCGGGTTGACTATTTCACGCTGTACACCGGTCAAAAGATTCAGGTGCCGCTGCGTCACGTGCTGATCATCGCCACCAACCTGAGCCCGGATCTCGTCACCGACCCCGCCTTTCTGCGCCGCATGGGTTATCGGCTTTATCTCGGAGCGCCCACGGCGGAGCAATATGCGCGGATTTTCCAGGGCTATGCCCAGCGCCGCGGAGCCAGCGTCGCTCCCGAGGTAATAAACCGGCTGCTGGAGCGCTACCGCGCACAGAACCGGGAGATGCGCTGCTGTGAGCCTCGCGACCTGATCGAGCGCGCCCGCGATATTTGCCGCTTTCAAGGCCGGCCCCTGGAACTGACCCCCGAGGTGCTCGACCTGGCCTGGATCGGCTATTTCGGCAATCAGTAATGCACAAACATTAACCAGGCGATTCCAAGGGCAAGGGTGAGCAGGGTGAGCGGGATGCCAACCTTGCAATACTCCCAGAAGGAAACAATCACTCCCTCACGCTTGGCGTTCTCCACGACAATCAGGTTCGCCACCGAGCCCAGCACCGTAAGGTTGCCGGCGAAGGTGCTCGACATGGCCAGCGCCAGCCAGGCGGTCTCCCGGCTTGCCTGCGGTACGCCTTGCACGACCGGCTCCAGGAGAAGTACAGCAGGCACATTGCTGACCAGGTTGGACAGACCGGCCGACACCAGACTCAGAAGATCCACGGGATGACGCAACAACCAGCCGTAGCCATCGATGCCCCACGGCGCGATGACGTGGAGCTGAAACGCGTGCACGACAATGAAGAGCCCGGCAAACATTACCAGCAGACTCCAATCGACCTGATTGTAGATTTTCTTCGGCTTGATCTTGCCAAGCAGCAGCACGGCGGCGGCCCCCAGGGCGATCAGCTCCAGCGGCAAGCCGGTGAAGAACAGCACCACCGCGGCGAGCGTGACCGCGACGCTCTTGTACTCGAGCCAGCGCTGAGTCTGGCTGTGGGCCGCTTCCTGGCCCGTGGAGCGATCTTCCCCTATCGTATACGCGACGCCTGTGGCATCTTCTTGCCCGCGCGATTCTTGCGGGGCTACCAGGCTGCGTCGATAGACAACCGCGACCACGATGAAGTTGAGGACCAGGCCCAATGCTGCGACCGGGAGCAGGCGAACGGCGAAGCGCAGGTACGGGATGCCGGAGTGCGAGCCGATGTAGATATTCTGTGGGTTGCCGGTGATCGTCCCGGTCGACCCGATGTTCGCGGCCGTGGCCAGGGCAATTAGGTGCGGGACCGGGTCGAAGCGAAGACGGCGGGCCAGGTACAAAACCAGAGGCGTCAGGGTCAGGCAGACGATATCGTTGATCAGGAACGCGGAGAGTACTCCAGACAGGACAATCGTCGCCGCCAGCAGGCCGAGGGGCGTACGAATGCGTTTGAGTGCCCCAGTAGTGATGCGCTGAAAGAAACCGGACAGCCGCAGGAAGCCGATCACGATCATCATGCCGAACAGTAGCGCCAGCGTCTTGTAGTCAATGGATTCCGGGCTGATGGCTTGCTCGAAGCTCACCATGCCGGTGCACAACATCAAGACCGCGCCGATCAGGGCGATGCCGGCCCGGTCCATGTGCAGCCCCGGCACCTTGCCCAGGGCCAGACCGAGGTAAGTCAACGCGAACAAGAAGGATGTCAACCACAGGGCTGTCGTGCCGTCCAAGACTTGACCCTCTTTGATGAACGATAGTTCTCCCTGGACGGATGGAGCTTCCGCTGTCGGCAAGGCGAACGGCACGGCAGCTAGTGTGGCAGCCGGGCGTGGCACGGCGGCATGTCTCAAACCGGTAGAGAAGATAAGCGGATAGGCTGCGCGCGGCAAGGGCTGCTCAGCCCTCGCTATGGATGACTCGAAAGGGAAAATGCCGAAGAGAGGACTCGAACCTCCACTCCCTAAACGGGAACCAGGTCCTGAACCTGGCGCGTCTGCCAATTCCGCCACTTCGGCGCCTGTCTGATGGCTATTATTCCCGACTGCGTGACTTCGTCAAGCCTCAACGCGATTGGCCCGCGCGCCGAGCGCGCTAGCCTACAGGTTGGCTGCCAAGGCCTCCGCCTCGCTCACCATATCGCCGAGCAGGCGCAGGCCCAGCTCCCAGAAGCCTGGGTCCGTGACGTCCACGCCCAGTTTGGCAAGCAACCGGTGCGGGGCGTCGGCGCCGCCCGAGGAAAGCAGACCCAGATAGCGTGGCACAAAGGCTGACCCTTCCTGCTTGTACTTCTGCACGAGCGCCAGCACCAGCAATTCGCCGAAGGCGTAGGCGTAGCAGTAAAAGGGGACGTGGATGAAATGGCCGATGTAGAGCCACCACCACGCATAGCCTTCGCTGAGGTGAACCACATCGCCGTGCATCGGCCGGTTGGCGGACAGCCACAGCTCGTTGATCTGCTCGGTGGTTAGTTCGCCCCGCTCGCGGCGCGCCTGATGCAGCGTTTGCTCGAAGCGCGTCAGCACCACCTGGCGAAAGACGGTGGCAAAGCCGTCCTCGATCTTGCTGCACAGCATGGCCAGCCGGGTGCGCGGCTCGGGATAGATCTCCAGCAGGCGATGGAAGGTCAGCATTTCGCCGAATACGCTGGCCGTCTCGGCCGTGGTGAGCGGCGTATCGCATTGCAGATAGCCGACCGGCCGGCTCAGGTACTGATGCAGGCCATGTCCCAGTTCATGGGCGAGAGTCATAACGTCGCGGAGCTTGTCGGTGAAGTTCAGCAAGATGTACGGGTGCACGCTGGGCACGGCGCTGCTGCTGAAGGCGCCGCCGCGCTTGCCCGGGCGTAACTCGGCGTCGAGCCAGCGTTTGTCGAAGAATTCGCGGATGATGCCGCCGGCACGCGGGCTGAATTGCTCATAGCTTTCCTGGACGATCTTGCGGGCCGTCGGCCAGTCGCAGGCCGGCGAATCGGGGAAGAGGGGAGCATAGCGGTCGTAATCGTAGAGCGTTTCGAGGCCGAGCAGCTTGCCCTTGAGCCGGTAATAACGTTGCACCATGGCGTGATGCCGTTCCGTCGCCGTCATGAGCGCCTCGACGACCTCTGCGTTGATCTCGTTGGCGAGATGGCGCGACGCCATCGGCGTCGGGAAGTGACGCAGCGCGGAATCGGATTTGTGGTCGAGGACCAGGTTGTTGAAGATGTAAGTCAGCAAGCGCGCGTTGTCTTGCAGTCCCCTGGTAAGTCCCGTGGCGGCGGCCTTGCGGACGGCGCGGTCGGCGTCGTAAAGCCTGGCGTTCAGCTGTTGCAGGCTGAGCAGGTCGCTCCGGCCAGCGTGCTCGAAAGGGTACTGGAGCGTGGCCATCGTCTCATCGAACAAACGCACAAACGCCGCCCGGCCGGTAACGGATTTTTCATCGAGGATCTTTTCCTCCGGCTCGCTGAGATAGTGCGGCCGCCAGGCGCGTTTCTGCTCGAGATAGTGGCGGTACTTTGCCAGCAGCGGCGAAGCCATCACCGTTTTCGCCGGCTCGTCGTCCAGCTTGACCCATTCCAGGTCGAAGAAAATCAGATGCTTGTTGATAAGCGTGCGCTGCTCGCGCGTGCGGCTGAGCAAGGCGCCGTGCTTTGGCTCATCGGTCTTGGCCGCGTGCACGAGACTGGCGTATACGGCGGGTTTGTCCATTTGCTCGAACAGGCTTTCCAGCTCCGTGACCGCCGCGTGCAGCAATTCCGGGCTTGGCCCGCCTTCGACAGCAATTTTGCCGCGATAAGTCTGTTCAAACGCCTGTGCCCGGTGCAAAGCCGTCTCGAGGTCGTGCGTAATGCGTGGGTCGTCCACGCTGCCATACAGGTCCGCCAGGTTCCAGGCGACGCCCTTTGCAGTGCTGGTTTGCTCTAGAGTTTGTGCCATTCGAGTGCCCATCGGTAATTTGAACAAAACCATATGGTAGCAAAATGCGAGGTCCTCGTAGGGCAGGTTTGCAACCTGCCATGTGGAGGGGAAAGGCAGGTTGAAAACCTGCCCTACGGTCGCTGGAAAATGTCCGCGAAGGCGGCGTCGATTGTAGGGAATCGGAACTGGTAGCCGAGCGCCAGGGCTTGCTTAGGCAGGACGCGCTGTCCTGTCGTGACCACCTCCGCCACACCGCCCAGTGCCACACGCAGTGCAAACTTCGGCGTCGGCAGAAAGCTGGGGCGGTGCAGGACGCGGCCGAGCGCCTTGGCGAATTGCTTGTTGGTGAGCGGATTGGGGGCCGTGCCGTTCATGGCGCCGGCGGCTTGAGAATGGTCGAGGGCCAGCAATATCAGCCCGACCAGATCCGCCTGATGAATCCAGCTCAGCCACTGCTTGCCGGAGCCGACGGGCCCGCCGGCGAACAGCTTGAAAGGCTTGGCCATTTGCTGAAGCGCGCCGCCGTCCCTGTCCAGGACGACGCCGATCCGCACTCTCACCACCCGTATGCCGAGCGGCTCGGCGGCCTGTGCGGCCTTCTCCCAGGCTACGCACACGCGCGCCAGCGTATCGTCGCCGGCCGGATGGTCTTCGGTGACCTCTTCATCTGCAAGCGGGCCGTAATACCCGATGGCTGAGGCGTTGATCAGCGCCTTACGGCCGCCTGACGGGCTTTGCGGCCGCCGTTGCATCGCTTCCACGACATGCTCGGTCGTTTTCACGCGGCTGTCGTGCAGCAACTGCTTGAAGCCATTGTTCCAGCGGCGGCCGAAAATCGATTCTCCCGCGAGGTTGACGACGGCATCGCAATCGGCCGCCGCGTCCATCCAATCCCCGCGCTGCATGGGGTCGCCTTCCACAATCTGGCAACCGGGGCCGAAACGGGCGCGGGCTGTCTCGGCACGACGCGTCAAAAGCACCACGTCATCATTCCGTTCGCACAGGTGCTTGACCAGGTGGCTGCCGATCAAGCCGGTCCCTCCGGTAACGAAGACTTTCATGCTGTTTTTCCTGTGGGACAGGAATTATCCGGGCACTTTGTATGCAAAGTTCCCTGCGCCTTCAAGTTGGGTCTTGACTTCTTAAGATGTCACGGAGAATCTGAGAGAAGAGGCGAAACTGGGTGCCCAATCCCCCTTGGTTGGAAATGACATGCGAAAGACAACTTGCCTTGTTACTCTTCTGGCGATTGCCTGGCTGACGACCGAGACAAACCGGGCGCGCGCCGACCGCGTCCCCACTGTTCGGGCGTCCGGATTTTATACGACCTGGCCAAAAAGCGATATTACTGTTCCCTATCTGACCACGGGAAGGTCTACCTTCATGTCGCGAACCGTCGAGCCGCAGATTCTGATCATGCCGAACGTGGACAATGTCCGATATCCGCAAATCGTCCCCGTCTTCAACCTGCCTTTCTACGGCGCGAGGCAGGGCTTTGGCGATAAACTCAATGGAGCAGAACCCAGGTCCTTGCGCTGAACGGTACGAAGGAGTGCAATGGCTTCCGTCTTGCTCTGTCTGACGATTGCCTGGCCGCTCGCCGGCTCCGCGGAAGAACAAGCCGCTCTTCCTGTCGTTGCTGATGTGTCCTTTCAGGACCTGAGCACACAGTGTCGGCGCCTGCTGGAAGACATGGATGCCTTGAAGGCGCCACTAGCGGCGGACAAGGCCAGGGGCTTGCGGGCTTTGCTAGAAGGCGGCAAGGATCCCGAGATAGCCGCGCGCGAGATACAGAAACTACTCGACCCGCTCTGCCTGGTGGCCGTTTCGATCAATCCCGAGAGTCGCGTCAAGGCGGCGCGTGGACCGGGCAGGGCAGAGCTGGTTTGCAACCGGGAGAATGTGGTTCTCGTCAAGATTCACAACGAAGCCGGCGTGACGCACGCGTTGAAGGTCAGCAGCCCGGGTGCGAGTGCCCCAGGCGAGGGCTGGTTGAAGGCGAAGGTTTATGCCGGACCGCGCGAGGCCGACGGACTGAGCGGACAGAAAGTCGAGTATGTTCTGCTGCGTCTCAGCGCGCGCGAGGCCGGCAAACGCGAAGCTACCTTGAAGTTCGACGTGGGCCAGGGGACGCAGGATCTCGGCTTCCGCGCGGAGGTGCCCATTCTGTTCCGGGTGCGGCCGAGATAAGGCCTGTCAATGCTCAAACGTGGCCGCGGGCACGTTGACATTCAAACGCAGACCGGCGTAACTATAACTCTCGACAAGGATGCCGTTCGGATCACTGCCGGCTCTTGGCCAATCATAATTCTCCGCACGAATCGGCAGCCGGCTGGCGTTATCAAAGTAGAGCACGCTGCGATAGAACTTGAATTGCCTGCCGCTGTTGTCGGGATGGATGAGCTCGACCCGCGTGCAGCGTTTCTTGTCATAGTCATACTCGGCGCTGCGCACCACCGTTTTGTTGATCAGCCGTTCCTCCTGCCAGCGCTCCGCGAAGCGATCGATCAGGTTGCCAATGCCTGCTTCGGTGATGGGGTGCAGACTGTTCTCCAGGCAGCGTGGGTCGCGTGGATCAATCGAGATGAAGCCGACCGCGCCGCGCAAGCCGGTCGAATGGGCGCGCATGCTGCCGTTGTTCCGTCCCTCGACGTAGCATGCCTCCTGCCCGAGCAATTCAGCCGGCTTGTGCCAGTAGAGATAGACGCTGAAAGGACGCGTGCGCACCTTCATGGTGATGAGGTTCTCGGCCTGGAGCCGGCCGTTGATTTGCTCACGTTTCACGAACAGGCAAGTGTAATCGGCCAGGCCCTGGTAGCTTTGCCGCGCCTCGGCAATGAGCCGCAGCGGCACGTCCATCGACGAGTTGCCGCCGGCCGGCACGGATTGCGGCACATAGGACGAGTTCTGGCCCGCTCCCATAATGAGCAAAAGCAGGCTTAGGATCCCGCAGTAACGCAAACGACCAAAGCGAGTCATGAGGTTCCCTTCCTCAAAAGAGCGCCGAGCACGCCAGACATATTTTCCTTTGCTGGCCAGGACCTTCCCTGAATGCAAACTCCGTACCAGGGAGCCGCGCAACCAGGGCAAAACGCAGGTCGGTCCCTAAACAAGCCAAGGAAATGAAGTTAGGCGTTGGCTGGCCCGAGGGGTCGCGCCACCAGCTTTGTATAATTTACATGGAGCCGGAAAAGCGGCTTTCTTTCGAGAAGGGACGCCAATGCCGCAGCCGTTGCACATTCACACGATTGTCTCCATGCCGTTTGAGGAGAACACCTACGTGATCAAGCGGCTGGAGGGAAACCAGGCCATCGTCATCGATCCTGGGCTCGAGCCGGATTCAATCCTCGATTATCTGCGCGGCGAGGGACTGGAGGTGGTGGCGATTCTCAATACGCATGGACACGCCGACCATATCGGCGGCAACGAGGCGCTCAAAGACGCCTTTCCGGAGGCGCCGCTGATCATCGGCGTGAATGACGCCAACATGCTTGCCGATGCCAATGCCAATCTCAGTGCGCCGTTTGGAGCGCCGATCACCAGTCCCCCTGCAGACCGCGTGGTGAACGAAGGCGATGTGGTGGAGGCGGCGGGCATCCGCCTGGAGGTACTCGATGTGCCCGGTCATTCACCGGGGCATGTGGTCTTTGTGGTGCGCGATACGCCGTGCCAGGTCTTCGGGGGCGACGTGCTCTTTCGCGGCAGCATCGGCCGTTATGACTTCCCCGGCAGCGACGGCAACTTGCTCTTCCAGGGCATTCGCGCGAAGATGTACGCCCTTCCCGCCGATGCCGTCGTCTATCCCGGACACGGGCCGGTAACCACGATCGGCCACGAACGGCGCAGCAATCCGTTTATCAACGACAACTTCAAGACCCGGCCGCTGGGTTAACATGCGGCGTGTCCTGTAGAACGGAATTCATTCCGTTCAGCAGCGAACTGCACGCCGGCCGCCGCTTCAGGTGCTGAACGGAATGAATTCCGTTCTACAAGACGCGTGGTTGCAGATGCTGCTCCAGGGGCAGCCCTTGCGCTTGCTGCCACACTTCCACAGTGCCGATCGGCAGCCAGAAGCCGGCTTCCACGACATGAACCGCTTGGCGGGCGGCCAGCGCGGTTACGTAATCGGTGATCTCGTATTCCCCGCGCTCGGAAACGGCCAGGCTGACAGCGAAGACGGATCGCGGAAAGACGTAAGCGCCGGTATTAGCAAGGCGCGGACCTTCGAGATCGGGTTTTTCTAGAAGCCGGTCCAGAGTGCCGTCCGACTTCAAGAAGACAATGCCGAACTTCTTCGGCTCGGAGACCGTGTGCGCGAGGACTCCGGCGGGACATTGCGCCAGGCGGGCAAGATCCCTCGCGCCGAAGAGGTCATCGCCGTTCAACACCAGAAATCGATCCGAGCGAAGCTTGTCCCGGCAGGCGCGCAGCGCGTCGCCCGTGCCGCGCGGCTCCTCCTGGCGCACGCTGCACCATTCCTTGAAGTGCGTTTGCGTCTGTAGATAGCCGTCAATTTGCTCCGCCAGGTGATGCGTGACCACGAGCACGCGGTCAACGACCAGCGGCAGCGCGCCCAGGGTCCAATCCAAAATCGGCCGGCCCTTGACCGGCAGCAACGGTTTGGGGGTTTGTAACGTGTGCGGCCGCAGGCGCTTGCCGAGGCCGGCTGCCAGGATCACCGCGTCCATGAGATTTGTTGGTTCCTCCGGATTCTTAGATTGTGCGGACCTTGCTGTCTACGCCTTTATCTCAGCTTGCGCCAGCCCTGTGATTGATATCAAGCTGCCCTGTTCTCCCGGTCGAAGAATCCACCGTGAGCATGGCCTAAGGCGAGTGTAGGAAACGCCAGCCTTTTTGGCCGTCCACTTTGATGTTCTTCCAGGAAAGGAAAGGAAGCCTATGCGCCGTCTTCTTGCGATTTTGATGATCGTCGGCCTGACGGGAATCGGAGCAGGCTGCAATCATACCGCTGGTGCCTGCGATTGCGCGATCGGGCCTGTCGCCGATTGGGTCCCGCCGGTGCCGAAGGGAGCTGCGGGACCGGTTACGCCCGAGCCGATCAAGTCGATGCCCAGGGGGAATCCGTGAGACGAGTGACGAGTGACAAGTGACGAGTGATGAGGGCCGGATGGTCACTTGTCACTCGTCACTTTGCAGTTAACCCGTCTGTCGTTTGGCGTGGCGGCGTTCGCGCGGCGGCCGCGGCTTGACGTAGGGAATGGGCGGGGTTTGCTCCTCGGCCATGCGGCGAATCACGTTCTGAGCCGCCATTTCCAGGAAGCGCTCCTGACTGCGTAGCCGAATCTGGCCTGGCTCGAGCGTCCTGCGGCGATAGCTGCCGTCCGGCAGCAATTCCCGGGACTTGACATTGTCGGCCAGGGAAGTGGCCAGGATCTCCTGAATCAGCCGCTGTTTCAAGGTCGGCTGTTCGATGGGGAAAACCACCTCGACGCGGCGGCTCAGATTGCGATCCATCCAGTCGGCCGACCCTGTATAGACCAGGGGATCGCCGCCATTGCCGAAGTAGAAAATCCGGCTGTGTTCGAGGAAGCGATCGACAATCGAGCTGACCTTGATGTGGTCGCTGATGTCGGGCAGTCCCGGCCGGAGCGCGCAGATGCCACGGCAAATAATATCGATTTTCACGCCGGCCTGGCTGGCCCGGTAAAGCGCTTGCACGATCACGGGCTCGAGGAGCCCGTTGATCTTGGCGATGATGCGGCCGCCCTTGCCGGCCTTCTGGAACGCCGCCTCCTTCTCGATTTTTTCCACCATGAAGGACTGCAGGCGGCTCGGCGCCACGATGAGCTTGCGCCATTGCGGCAGTTCACAGTAGCCCGTCAAGTAGTTGAACAGCGCCGAGACGTCCTCGCAGAAATCCGGGTTGCAGGTGAAGAAGCCCAGATCGGTATACATGCGTGCCGTCTGCGGATTGTAATTGCCGCTCGCCAGATGAACATAACGGCGAATGCCGTCTTCCTCGCGGCGCACCACCAGGGCCACCTTGCAGTGGGTCTTGAGGCCGACAAAGCCGAACACAACATGCACGCCGGCCTTCTCCAGCTCGCGGGCCCAGACGATATTGCGCTCTTCATCCAGCCGCGCCTTGAGTTCAATGAGCGCGGTAACCTGCTTGCCGTTGTCGGCGGCGCGCTGCAGGGCGCGGACGATCGCCGAATCACTGCTGGTGCGATAGAGCGTCTGCTTGATAGCCAGCACCCGTTCATCATCCGCCGCCGCTTCGATGAAATCGACGATGTGGCCGAACGATTCATAGGGATGATGCAGGAGGATGTCCTGGGCGCGGATGGCGTTCCAGCAGTTGCTGGCATTGACGAATTCCGGGACCTGCTGCGGCACGAACAACGGATCGCGCATCTGCGGATATCCCGGCACGTAGTAAATCTGGAAGAGACCGGTGCCGTCGATAAAGCCGGGGATGCGGTAGACGTCGCTCGGATCCAGGTCGAGCCGCTCTACCAGAAGCTGCTCGATGCCCACGGGCGCATCGGCCTCGATCTCAAGCCGGACCGCCGCCCCCTGACGGCGTTTGCGCACCTCTTCCTCGATGGTCTTGAGCAGGTCCTCCACTTCATCGTCGTCGATCTCGAAGTCGCTGTTGCGCGTGACCCGGAATATCATCGCCGTGTCCAGCGTCATGCCCGGGAACAGGTCGGGCAGATGCATGCGGATCACCGTCTCCAGCGGCACAAAGGCATGTCCCTTTTCCGCTGGCAGGGGCAAAAACCGGGGCAGCACGGCGGGAACTTGCACGACGGCGATGAGTTTCTCCGGATGGTTCGGCCGCTGTAGCAGTACCGCCAGGTTCAGCGACTTGTTCAGCAGCCGGGGGAAGCGGTGGCCGGCGTCAATGGCTAGCGGCGTCAGCACCGGAAAGATCTCCCGGCTGAAGACGTCGCGCAAATGTTGTTTGTCGGCATCGCACAGGTCTTTCTGGCCGCGTACGACGATGCCTTCCTTCTCCAGCGCCGGCATGATCTCTTCCATGAGCGTGCGGTATTGCTGCTCCACCATCTGGCGCACGGCCTGGCTGATGCGCTCCAGTTGCTCGCCGGGCGGCATGCGGTCGGCGCCCGAGCCCTGGGCGATGTTGGCCTGCACCTTCTGCTGGAGTCCGCCGACGCGCACCATGAAGAATTCGTCAAGATTGGAGCTGACGATCGCGATGAACTTCAGCCGCTCCAGCATGGGCACCGTTGCGTCCTGGGCCTCTTCCAGGACGCGGCGATTGAATTCCAGCCAGCTTAGCTCACGATTGAGATACAACGAGGGATCGTCGAGTGATTGAGTCGGTGTTGCCGTGGCGGTTTGCATGCGGATCCTCCGGCGCGGGGGCACCAGGCTACTATTGTAGCACATGGCAGGAGGGTCTCGCCACCAGCATGAATAAGGAAGAAGGATCGACCTGGAACGGAAGCTATTTAGATTTCACAAGACGAGATTCTTCTCGGCGCGGCGACACGGCCGAGATTGGCCGTGCGCGTTCAAGGAAGCCTGATTACTGGGAAAGCGCGGGGGTCGTGGCCGGCTGGGCAGCAGCCTGGCCCTTGAGGGGAAGCAGTTCCTGGCGGAAGACGGGCACATCGCGCGGCGCTTCGATTCCCAGGCGGATCTTGCCCCGGTCGATGTCCACGACGGTAATGCAAATGTTATTTCCGATGCAGATCTTCTCACCCAGTTTACGGCTCAACACAAGCATGACGCTGCCTCCTTCAAGCGCACAAACCATTCGCTTCCTAGCCTATCTTACGCCATGAATGCTGTTGAAGGTGTCGGGTCCGGCACACTTTCCCTGCCTTCAAGGCTACCCCTGGTAACGCAAGTCCAGTACCAAACTCGTCCGCGGCATCATGGGCACATCGGGTGTAATTGTAACTCCCCTCATTACCGGCGTTTGCGGCCAGGTTCATCAAATCGCCGACCGAGTAACCCCCATCCCGGAGTGCTTTATTTTCAGTCATCCGTCCTGGAGCACGTTTGATTTTTGGACAGACCGGACACTTGGCTGGCGTTCCGTGTGGCGAACAAGATGCTGTTACTGTCAGGGTAGTGTCATGAGATCTGCCCCAGCAGCAAGCCGTTATAATCAATGTTGGCGAGAAACTGATTACAGGCCGATCTCAAATGATGTCCACTCCGCCGATTATTCCGATTGAAAAACATGTCGTGCTGATCGGCGCCGGCAACGCCCACCTGGTGTTTGCCCGGCGCTGGGGCATGCGGCCGCTGCGGGGCGTCGCCGTTACCCTGGTGAACGAAGCCCCGGTCGTGCCTTATTCGGCCATGGTGTCCGGCCATATTGCCGGGGACTACGCGCTCGACGCGATTACCATCGATCTGGTGCGCTTATGCCAGGCCGTGAAGATTCGTTTTGTGACCGAATCCGTCGCAGGCATCGAGCCGGCAGCGCGGCAAGTACTCTTTGCGAATCGCCCGCCTCTCTCCTACGACGCTCTCTCCATTGGCCTCGGATCGTTGCCCGCCCGTCCCGGCAAGCCGAGCGATGGCGATTGGTCGTTCGTCATGCGGCCGCTGGCAGGCCTGCTGCGAAAACTCGACCGGCTGGAAAAGCAGCTGAAGCTTTCGCCCAGGCCGTTTCATCTGGCCATTGTCGGCGGCGGCGCCAGCGGGTGTGAACTGGCGCTGGCCATCCACCGGCGGCTGGCCCGCAACTCCGGGTTTCGCATTACCGTGCTGCAGGCAAACGACACACTGCTGCCGCAGTTCCCGGCGGGTGTGGCACAAGCTTTTGAAACAGCGTTCCGCCAACGCGGCATCGACTTCCGCGTCCATACGCCCGTGACCGGTTCTCAGGATGAGGCCCTGCTGCTGGCGGATGGCGAAGAAATTGCGTGCGACGCGGTGCTTTGGGCGACGCAGGCGGCGCCGCCGGGCGTTCTCGGCGCAAGCGGACTGACCGTAGATTCGGGTGGCTTCTTGCAGGTCAAGGAGACATTGCAGTCCATCCATGATCCCGCGGTCTTTGGGACCGGCGATTGCGTGTCCTTTCAGGCCTTTCCTGAGTTGCCGCGCAACGGTGTTCATGCCGTGCGCCAGGGAGCGGTACTCTTCGATAACGTCGGCCGTTTTCTCAAGGAACAGGCGCTGCGCCCGTTTCGCCCACAGCGGTTCACGCTTAACCTGCTCAACACGGCCGACGGCGAGGCCATGTTGAGCTATGGGCCGATTCACTGGAAAAGCAAACGGGCCCGACGAATCAAGGATCGCATCGATCGTGCCTGGATCGATAAGTTCACGCAGTTCGCGCCCATGCAAAACTCCGCCGCGACGCAGGAAGAAAACTATGAGATGCGCTGCGGCGGCTGCGGCTCGAAAATCTCGAGCGATATCCTGTCGGCAGCGTTGAAGCGGCTGGACTTGCCGGATGATCCACGGGTGTTGCTGGGCTGCCGGGCCGGCGAAGATGCGGCCGTGCACCAATTTCGGCCGCAATTGTATGGCACGGAGCCGGACAAGCTGGTCGAGGTCCAGACCGTCGATTACTTCAAGGCGTTCGTGGACGATCCTTATCTGTTTGGCCGCATTGCCGCCTTGAATGCGGTAAGCGACCTGTATGCCATGAACGCCCGCCCGTTCTCCGCTCTGGCGATTGCGACCCTTCCCTATGCCCGCGGGCCATTCCAGGAAGCGCAGTTGTATGAGTTGCTCTCAGGCGCGGTGCATAGTTTCCGGCAGCTCCACGTGGTGCTGACCGGCGGCCACACCACCGAGGGGCAGGAGCTGGCCCTGGGCTTTTCCGTGACTGGCTTCGGCGAGGTCGATCGCTTGTTTCAAAAGAGCAACTTGCAAGCCGGCGACCGGCTGATTCTGACGAAACCGCTGGGAAGCGGCGCACTGCTGGCGGCTTGGATGCGCGGTGAATGCCGGGCGGCCTGGTTCGAGCGCCTCAAACAATCGATGTTGCTAGCGAACGCGGACGCCGCCGCGATCTTTGCAGCGGCCGGCGTACGCGCCTGCACCGACGTCACCGGCTTCGGTCTGGCCGGACATCTCCTGGAGATGCTCGACGCCAGCAAGATGTCGGCACGACTGACGGCCAAGGAGGTTCCAGTCTACGACGGTTTTGCAGATGTTGTCGCAGCAGGGATCGTCAGTTCCCTGCACCGCGACAACCTCAAGACGGCTTGCCGGGTTGACGGTCCAACATCTTTGCCGGGCTGGCTGTTTGATCCGCAAACCTCCGGCGGTCTGCTGGCTGCTGTCAAACCCGAGGCAGTCGGAGCCACGCTGGATAAACTGCAGCAAGCCGGCCTACCGGACGCTCGGATAATCGGCGAAGTTGTGCCCGCAACATCGGCGGCGGGCTCGGTGATCCACATCGAATGAATTAACGCAGCAGCCAATCGACCGCCCTGTCCGCGGCGACTCTGGCGGATGCTTTTTTCAGGTGGTCATCTGTGCCCGCGGATTTGTAAGCTGCTTCAAGCCAGTGCCCCGCAGCGGTGTCAGGGTAGTTATGGACAAATAAGTCGCCAGGTGCTGCCACCGCGGCCAAGGCCGGCAAGCCGCCATATTTCACCGCGCCCGGCAGCATCATGTCATCATGGACATCTTGCACGTTCTCGAATCGGAACTGATCGAAATCGGCGGCTGTCCGAGCGACAGCATTGGCGCACAGGGCACGGGCCAGCAGCACCCAGGGGCCCGCTTTCTCCAGGCCGAGCAAATGCACGCTCTTCGTCTTCTCGTGCCCGCTGGCGAAGGCGACCGCGGTCAAAATATCGTGGATGCGGTTGGCCAGCAGCGGACGATTGTAGCCAAAGGTATGGCCGGCGTATTTCTTGTCGATCGGCATGGGCATGGCAGGCTGGAATTCGCCCGTCAAAAACGTATCCACGGCGAGAATCGCGCCTTTTTTGTCCACGATGCGCTGCGCCGCTGCGGTCAGCTTGCCGTTCTCAAAGATGCTGGCTTTGCCGGCCGGATGAATCCACACGACGACCTTGCCGTCAAACTCTTTCCCCATCAAACCGATGGCGGGCACCTGTTCGCTCTTGCCCTTGCGACCCAGAAGGTACTTGCGCCATTGCAAGCCATCGCGTTCTTCTTTGTCGCCGATCTCCCTGGCTTCAACCTCGTCCGCCGCCGGCAAGCGATCGTTAACCATCATCTGCAAGGCTTTGCCGACGACATGCTGAAACTGCTTCAGGCTGGCCTCGTTCCTGGGCAGAAGCGCCTCGATCTGCGCATCAGAAATCTCTGTCATCTTCTTGCGCAAGCCTTCGGCATTGCTGGCATCGCCGGGCCGGGGGTGCTGCTCGTCGTAGACGGAAAGCTCTCTCGGAGGCACCGGCACGAAAGGCTTTTCGACGACGGGCTCGGGCTGGCCTAGCCCGAGATGCTTGTTGAACCAGCCGTACATCACTTCCCGGCTGACCTGGTTGTAATTGTGGCCGAACTGGAGAAATGCTCGGGCCATGACATGGTCTTCGACTCCGTACAGGCGGTAGAGTGCCTTCAACTCCGGCAAGCCCTTGGCTTCAATCTCCTTTGTCCAGTCATCGGCGGCACTCATGCCCAGCGGCTTCGGGGCGAACAGGGCGGCGAATTCGACATTGCCGCTGTCGCGCCTCAGGCCGGAACAGTTCTCACAAATGCACCCCCCCTGCATGGCGGTGGACACCATGACGGCGGGGAAGGCCACGCTGGGACGGTCATCGATGCCGCAGAGCATGAATGTCTGCGTGCCGCCGCCGCTGGCGCCGGTCACGCCGATGCGACCGGCATCCACGTCAGGCAGGCTGACGAGGAAATCGAGGGCGCGAACGCTATTGTAAGTTTGCAGCCCCATGAAACTCTGCAGGCGCAGCTCCGCGCCGACGTCGGTGAAGCCTTCGGTATGGTTGATCTGCCGGCTGTCGGCGTTGCCGACCATGTCATAGTGAAAAACCACGCAGCCCATGCGCGCCAGTTGTGCGCAGCGGGCCTGCAGGGGAAAGCGCGCCCCCGCGCGAGTTTTTTCGGCGCCGCTTTTCAACTCCGTCTCGATGCGCTTTTCCCCATAGGTTGCCAGAGCGTCGTAGAAGCGTCCGTCGTGCCAGTGACCATGCGGGCAAAGGACGCCTGGTAGTTTGCCGATCCTGCCCTTGGGTCGATAGAGATTGCCGCTCACGTAGTGACCGGGGTAGCTGGCGAAAAAGACTTTCTCAATCGTGTATTCGTCGCGATCGATCTTGCCATGAATGACCGGGTTGAGCGGCGTCTTTTCCGGCATGGGCCAGAGTCCGGTCGATACCAGCATTTGCTCGCGAACTTGCTTGCGCCGGGCTTCCCAGGCTTCCCGGCTGGCCGGCGGCGTGAAGGGGAAATAATCGTTGAGCGTCTTCGGCTTGCCTAACCGGCTGTCCGTCAATTGCTCACCCGTTTGAAGAACGCGGGAAAGATCGCTGTCGGCTCCAGCCAGCACCGAGACGGCGCACATCAAACTCGTCAGACAGGTGGCATAACTCATGATCGGATCCCCTAAGGAAACTGCTGTCTCGCACTCCTAGCATATTCCAGTCGCAGAACCTGAAAACCCATTGGATTCAAAGGGGAAGGACTCCGTGCAATGCAAACCAACTTTGCAAAGCAAAACTCGACGTGGTTCAAGAATGACAGTAACGGAAGTAACACCGCCAAGTAACACCGCCACATTTGCGGCAGTGGCGGTGTTGCTTCTGCTCACAACTATATAGCTGGAAATAGGTTATGATGATGCGCGAGTAAGACAGCCACCCCGCCACGTCAGAATAGGAACGTAATCAAGCAATGACGCGTAGATTGTATTGACGATCTATAACACCAGTTATATAGTGTTATAGAACAATGATTAGATTCCAGCTTAACCCCAAGAGTGGTGTGCCGATATACCGGCAGATTCAGGACCAGATCCGCTATGGCATCGCCTCGGGTCTGCTGACGCCGGGGGAACAATTGCCGACGGTGCGTTCGCTCGCCGTGGAGCTATCCGTGAACCCGAATACAGTCATCAAGGCTTACACGGAGTTGGAACGCGAAGGGATTCTCGCCACGGAACAGGGGAGCGGCACGTTCGTCGGCTCGCAGCCTGCCGCTCCGGTCGCCGACGAAAACCGGCAGGCGAAGCTGGACAGTCTTTGTTCCGAATTCCTTGGCAACGCGGCTCGCTTTGGCTTCTCATCGCAAGATGTCATCCAGGGCATTGAGAGCCTCGTCAGAAGGAGGACCCCCGAATGACCGCAATGCTCGATCCCGAGGTGACGCTCCAAGGAGGCATGGCGATCGCGCGGCAAATCCGCACCCAGGTGCGCGACCTGATCGCGGCCGGGGCGCTGGCAACTGGTGAGCAGCTACCGACCGTGCGCTCGCTGGCTGTCGAGTTAGCCGTGAATCCCGCGGCCGTGCGTGAGGCCTACACGGAGCTGGAGCAGGAAGGCTTCCTGACATCCGGAGAGGGCAGTGGCACGTTCGTCGCGGCGCTGCCGCCGGAAAGTGGAGGCAAGGCAAGCTTTCGAGATGAAGTCGAGCGCCTTTGCATAACTTGCTTAACCGAGGCCGCTCGTTACGGCTATACGTCCGCGGATGTAGTGAACCTGATGCAGAATCTCGCCCAAGGGGGGACTCCAACATGACCAAGCGCATCGATCCCGAAACTGTCCTTCGCCGTGAGCATGCCGCCCGCCAGGTGCAGCGCGCCGGGCCGTTCCTGCTCAACCTGGTGCTGGCCGGCCTGGTGCTGGCCGGGACCATCATACCGCAAGTCGTCCAGGAAAAATTTATCCTCTGGCTCACGGTACCCGGGGCCATCCTGATCCTCGTCATCTTGTTATCGCTACGGATCGCTCTGCAATGGGACCGGGCCGTGGTGTTGCGCCTGGGGCGTTTCCAGGCCCTTAAAGGGCCCGGCGTGTTCTGGCTGGTGCCGATCATCGACCGCATCGCGCGCTATGTCGATATGCGCATCCGGGCCACGGAATTCTTCTCCGAGCGCACGCTGACGCAGGACACGGTGCCGGTGAATGTCGATGCCATTTGCTTCTGGCTGGTCTGGGACGCGCAGAAGGCCGTGCTGGAAGTCGAGAATTACTACCGGGCCATCGTGCTGTCCGCGCAGACGGCCCTGCGCGACGCTATTGGCCGGCACACGCTGGCCGAGCTGTTGACCCATCGCGACGCCGTGGGCAAGGCCCTGCAGGAAACCCTCGACCACAAGACCAACCCGTGGGGCATCACAGTGCAATCCGTGGAAGTGCGCGACATCATCATCCCGCGCGGTCTGGAAGACGCCATGAGCATGCAGGCCCAGGCCGAGCGCGAACGGCAGGCGCGCATCATCCTCGGCACGGCGGAAACGGAGATCGCCGCCAAGTTCGTGGAAGCCGCCAAGCCTTACCAGGACAATCCCGTCGCGGTGCACCTGCGGGCCATGAACATGCTCTATGAAGGCTTGCGCGCGAACGGCACCACGATCATCGTGCCCTCTTCGGCGGTGGAGAGTATGAATCTGGGCGCCATTGGAGGCATTGCCTCCCTCGCCAGGACCGCCCGCCCCAGCAGCAATGCCACCCTCGCTGCAGGAGGAACCGAAAAACCCTAAGCGAACCGAATTGGAGATACCGTGTCTAGCAAGCAAGTGTGTTCGCGGTCAATGAAAAGTCGCTCGGTCATTAGTCACTAGTCATTCGTCATTCGCGAACGACGAATGACGAATGACGAATGACTAGTGACTAATGACCGATACCGGATGATTTGCGTGCCCTGCGAGAGTTTTTCTGGTGGTTCCGTTTTTCGGATCTGCCGCTAGAATACGTTTTCCCCGGTCGCCTCATTCTCTAGACACGGAACTGCCCGGAGATGAACCAAGCTTCCCCGTTCGCCCGCCCACCGGCTCGCTGGAGCGTTGTTCTTGCCTTTGCCCTGGTCTATCTCTCCTGGGGCACGACCTATCTGGCCATCAAGAAGGGCGTCGAGTCATTCCCGCCGGCGCTCTTCGGCGGCAGCCGGGTGGCGCTAGCTGGATTAATCCTGCTGCTGTTCATGCGCTTGCGCGGCCGGTCGCTGCGGCTTCCCTGGCGTGATTTTCTCTGCGTTGCCGTGATGGGCGTGCTGTTTTTCGTCGGCGGTAACGGCCTGATCACGTATGCGGAAAAGTCCGTCACTTCCGGAATGGCCTCGGTGCTGGCCGCCACCTCGCCACTGTGGATGGCCGTGCTTGAGATCCTCTGGCCGTGGGGCGAGAAGCTGAGGCTGCGCGGCTGGGCCGGGCTTGTGGTCGGTCTCGGCGGCGTCCTCATTTTGCTGGCGGAGCGCCTGCACGCTCCTTCTGATTTCTGGCGTGACACGGGTGCACTGCTCGTCATCGGCTCGGCGCTGTCCTGGGCCGTCGGTTCGTTTCTGGTGCGCCACCGCCGCCTACGAGCCGATCACCTCACCGTGGCCGCGTACCAGATGTTTATCGGCGGCGGCTGCCTGTTCCTGATCGGCCTGCTGATCGGTGAAGCCGGCCAACTGCAGCGCGAGCAATTCACGCCGACTGCCGTTTACTCTTTTTTCCATCTCCTCGTATTCGGCTCCCTCATCGGCTTTGTGGCTTACAATTGGCTGCTGGGCCATGTCTCCGTTGCCCTGGTGGGAACCTACGCCTATGTCAATCCGGTCGTGGCGATTCTGGCTGGGTGGCTGATTAACAACGAAGCGATCACACTGTGGATTGTCAGCGGCATGGCCGTCATCCTGGCGGGCGTCGCGCTGGTTCGCGGTGGAACTGTTGAGGAGTCGGCAAGCACTGACGTCCTGGAAGATCGACAGGAGTCGCTGGACAAGGATGAAGGGATAAAGATTCAGGCGGAAGGTGAGGCTGCCTTGCAAATTGCCCCGGCCTGTGAATGTGCTGGAGAATGAGCTCGGCTTGCTACTCCCCGTAGCGGGCGACGATGCGGGTCAGGGCATCGACCACTTTCCTCTCACTGACCTCATAGCAACGCGCCAGGTCGGCCGCGATTTCGCGGATGGCCCGGAATTCGATCACTTCCATGGGCACACCGCTCTCACTGGCCTCGGCGCGAAGCCCGGGCGTGCTCAGCACTAGCGTGGCGCCCTGAATGGCCAAGGCCGCGCGGGCGTCGGAGACGCCGCGATTCATCAGCCACTGGTGTTGGTTTTGCAGCAGCTTTTCAAAGCAGGAGGCGAACTGGCTTTCGTTGAGCTTGCCGGCGCGAAAGCGTTGCAATTCGCGATAGAGGGTCTTGGCGAGACGAGGGAGGACCAGTTCGACCAGTGGCTTATTCATCACGCCGTCCCAAGCGCCCGAAAAAGAGCAGCGTCCCTTTTTCTAGCAAAGCGCCGCCTTGAACTGGGGGAGGACAAGCCGGCTGTTCCGGTGTTCGTCTGCTGGAATTGTACGCTGTCCCGGCAAATTCAGCAAATAAGAGAAGCATACGTCGCGCAAATCGCCCATTTCTTGCGGTTTCCAGCTCCCGGACACTTTGAAGTGCCGCTCCTGATCTGCCCGGTACGAACATTAGCCGTCGTTTAGCCACGACCTGTTGACGATTTGCGGGGGTTTGCATGTCTCGTAGAACGGAATTCATTCCGTTCAGCACAGGCAAGCCCAGGCCGCTCCCAGTGCTGAACGGAATGAATTCCGTTCTACGGGACACGCCGCTCAGCTGCTGTCCCGGCTTTGCAGCAGGCGATAGAATACACGGAAGCGTATCCAGGAAGGGGGTGACCCATGGTCGCGGAATTCGACGAGGCCGGCATTCGCTTCAAGTACCCGGAGAACTGGCGGCTCGAACGCGAGGACAACGACGCCGGCTGGACCGTGACGGTACAGAGTCCCGAGACCGCATTTCTGATGCTCTGTCTGCGCGAAGACATGCCGCGCAATGACGAGCTGGCCGACACGGCGCTGCAAGCGCTGCGCGAGGAGTATCCCGACCTGGAGGCGGACGACTGCGTCGATTCCCTCGCCGGACAGCCGGCCATCGGTCACGACATTCGCTTTTTCAGTTTCGACTTGACGAACACGTGCTGGACGCGCAGTTTCTATAGTTCCCAGGGGACCGTGCTGCTCATGTGCCAGCTCAACGACCTGGAAACGGAGAAAAATGAGCCGGTGTTGCGGGCCATGTGCGCTTCGCTGCAACTCGAAGAGGAATAAGGCCATCGTTCTTGACAGGAGTCTTTGATGCTGAGTCTGCGTATCGTCTTCTCACTGGCCATCGTTCTCGCGGCGGCATTCGTCCTGTGGCGTCCCATCCTGGCTCCCGGGGCGGAGAAAGCCAAGGGCAACGACCGGGCCAAGGCCTTCATCGACGACCATGTCGCCCGGCTGCGGCCGTTGGAGCTGGCGGGCAACCTCGCCTGGTGGAAGGCGAACACGACCGGGAAAGATGAAGATTTTCAAGAGAAGGAACGCGCCCAGAACCGGATTGACGAGGCGCTGGCCGACACGGCCCGCTTTCAAGAATTGAAAGAGATCAAGAAGGAAGGCGGCATCGGCGATCCGATCCTAGCCCGTGAGATCGAGCTGCTCTACCTGACCTATCTGGAGAAGCAGGTCGATCCGGCTCTCCTCAAGAAGATGACCGCGCTCTCCAACAAGGTGGAAAAGGCCTTCAACGTCTACCGGGCCAAGGTGGACGGTAAGGAAATGACGGACAGCGAAGTCCGCAAGGTGCTGAAGACGTCGAAAAGCCCGGAGCGCCGCCAGGCAGTCTGGGAAGCCAGCAAGGCGGTCGGCGCCATGATTGCCGCGGACCTGAAGGAGCTGGTCAAGGTCCGCAACGAGGCCGCCACCAAGCTCGGGTTCAAGAACTATCACGCCCTGCAGCTTTTCTTAAACGAGCAGAACGGTGACGATCTGATCAAGCTCTTCGACGAGCTCGACGATCTGACGCGCGCCCCCTTCCATGCCGCGAAAGCGGAGATCGACGCGAGGCTGGCCGCGGATTGCGGCATCGCGGTTGCGGAATTGCGGCCGTGGCATTATCACGATCCGTTCTTTCAGGAGTCTCCCGCCGTCTTCGCCACCAGCATCGACGCGCCGTATGCCAAGGCGGACATCCCGCAGCTTTGCCGCGCCTTCTACGCCGGCATCGGCTTGCCGATCGACCGCGTGCTCGAACGCAGCGATCTTTACGAGAAGCCAGGCAAGAGCCCGCATGCCTTCTGCACCGATATCGACCGCGAAGGCGACGTGCGCGTGCTGGGGAATATCGTCAACAACGAAATGTGGGCCGGCACCATGCTCCACGAGCTGGGCCACTCGGTTTACAGCAGTAATTACATTCCCCAGTCCTTGCCGTACCTGCTGCGCATGGAAGCCCACATTCTCACCACCGAAGGCGTGGCCATGATGTTCGAGCGGCTGTCCAAGCAGCGCACCTGGATCGAGAAGATGGGGCTGAAAGTGGACGACGCAAAGAGCTTCGACGAGACCGCGGCCAAGATGCTCCGCAACCAGCTCCTGATCTTCTCGCGCTGGTGCCAGGTCATGCTGCGCTTTGAAAAAAGCATGTATGAAAACCCCGACCAGGACCTCAACAAGCTCTGGTGGGACCTGGTCGAAAAATATCAGGAGCTGAAGCGCCCGGACGGCCGCGACGCCCCCGATTACGCGAGCAAGATCCACATCGTGAGCGCGCCGGTTTACTATCACAACTATCAAATGGGTCAGCTCTTCGCTTCGCAGGTGCACCACACCATTGCCCGCGAAGTCTACCAGGGCGCGGATCCGGACAGCGTCATTTACCTGGGCAACAAGGAAGTCGGCGCGTATATGAAGAAGCGCGTTTTCGGCCCGGGCAGGACGCTGAACTGGAATGAGCTAACCAGGTTCGCGACCGGGGAGAACTTGAACGCCAAGGCCTTTGCCGCAGATTTCCGCGGCAAGTGAGCAATCCGCCGCACACCGCGTTCGTAGTTCCGCCTTCAGGCGGCATGCCCGCTTAAAGCCGGAACTACGAACGCGAGAATTCACGCCCATCTTGCCAGCGTTAAGCCTGGGCTCCGACCTTGACACTTTTACAGCTGCTCCCTACCATTCCAACTTCCTTTTTCCGCCCAAGGACGGTTGCTAAGGAAGTTGCGCATGGGAGTATGACACTCGAAAGACGCGGCATCAGTTTCAGGATGTTTCTTGAGGAACAGGTCATGGAAGAGCCTGCCGGACGCTCCGACCATTCAGCCGACAAACTCTACCAGGAAGCCCGCAAAGTCAAGGAGACGCTGTCGCGCCTTCTCCAAGAAATCGATCAGCTTCTTGAGAAGACCAGGCCTTCTCGAAAGACAGCAGACCGATCCGATACGACACCCCTTTCAGATCGTAACGGCTAATCACCGATAAACATCCCGGCATACCTTCACGTACTGGCGCGCCGTTTGCAGCATTCGGCGTACAGGAAGGCTTCTAGCGCCCGATGAGGATAATCAACATGCAACAGACCGCCCAAAGCTCCGCACCCCCAGCCGATATTGCACGTGAATTGCTGGCCCAGGCGATAAAAGTTGAAGAGAAGTTACGGGTGCTTCTAGACCAGGTGCAAGCCACGCTCGCCAGGGCTCAGCAACTGAGCCGGGAACTCGATCAAAGGCGAAAATCCACAGCATCCGCGCACAGCTCGCTATTCGCCGACCGCTGCAGGGGCTACAGCGTTTTGTAAGTGCGGGTGCTGCTTGACTTTACGAATCAAGCCCTGCCAAACTTATCTCGCGGAAACCGATTCGGCAATTAGATGCGCATTTGCCAATGTTGATTTGCGCAATCGCGGTCGCTATGACCCTGAAACCCAAGGAAGGTTAAAACTTGGCTCCCTGATGGGATCACTCAGCTGCTGGTCGCTGGCCGCACAGGAGGAATCCATAAGAGCGCATGCCTTTCAAGAACCACTGCTTCCTTAGCGGGCCGGTGAGCCCTAGAGACATTGTTTCCACGACATCGAAACCCGCCTTGCCGAGCATCCGCCGAGCCTCACGGCATGTAAAGAGATGCAATTTCAGTCCCGCGACGCCCTGGTGGACCGGCATGGTCATGTCGCCCCGTTCCCTGCCTGGGAAACCCAGCCTTATCAAATCTCTTGCCAACCAGCGGCGTCCGGCGGCATTCCACATGTTGAACCAACGATTGTGCACGTGCAGCACAAACTTACCGCCGGGACGCAGGACGCGATAGACGTGGTTCAACAGGCGCTGCCGGTTGTCCGTGCCGTCAATCATCCCCAGGGTGCTGAACAGGCACGCGGCATAGTCGAACGACCCGCTTTGCAAGGCGTCAAGCGTCACCAGGTTGGCCTTTAGCAGGTGGACGCTGACGCCGGCCCGATGCGCGTTGGCGGCTGCCTGCCGAAGCATTTCCTCATGGAGATCGATGCCAAGCACCCAGTAGCCGCGCTTCGCGAACGGCACCAGCAGCCGGCCTGTGCCGCAGCCGAGATCGAGCAAGCGGCCTAGCCCCGCGAAGTGGCGCTCCGCAAACGCCAGGTCGGCGCGCATAAGCGCAGAGCCGGCCAGGGATGCGTCATAGTTGCGTGCCAGCTCGGCGTCATGAAGGTAGTCCCACAAGCCGCGCGTCACGCCGGGCGGAAGTTGCCAGTCAGGAAGAGCGTTGGACATTGCCTTGCCGGTGGGGGAGGATTTTTCTTGCTTTCTGAGGGTCTTGCACCATACTCGCCCTGATCTCAACTATCTGCTTGCCCTTTTGCCCGGGTAAGCGGAGGGCTCTCTTGCGAACCCCGGCAAGTCGGTCGAGGAACACCATGACAAGCGATGACCGGTGGGAGAACGCCCGACGGATCGAAGCCTGGGCCGGCGAGGTGCGCGTCAATCTCATCCGGCTGGCGGGTATTATAGCTTTCTACGGCAATCACCTGGTGCAGACCTACTTCGTGTCCGAGGGTCGGAGCGACAGCGGTTTTCACGTGGCGGTCACCGCCATATCCCTTGCCTGGGCAGCCAGCGTTTTGGCGCTTTATGTCTGCCTGTCGCGGCGCTACGTTCCGCCCGCGCTCAAATATGTCGCGGTCGCCTGGGACATTGTCATGGTGACGGCCGTGCTCGTCGTGGCCGGAGTGCCCACGAGCACCCTGGCCGTCCTTTATTTTCTTGTCATCGCCTCGGCCCCGTTGCGGCTGTCGCTGCCGCTGGCTTACTTCGCCAGCCTGGGCAGCATGGCGGCCTACGTTCTCTTTCTCGGCTACTACAAGTATTTTCTGGTCGGCGTGGAGCGCTATCCGACCGATCCCCGCCGCTTGAGCCGTGCCGATCAGGTGATCTTCGTCCTGGCCCTTGGCGCTGCCGGCCTGTTCGCGGGGCAAATGGTTCGCCAGGCACGCCGCCTGGCCCAGGGCTATGTCGTGGATATAGAAGAACCCAGGGAGGGCTAGCCGTGCCGCAACAGGTGAAGTGCGCCGCCTGCGGGCGCTGGTTGCGCATTCCGGACGATCTTCAGGAGCCGTGGCTCACCTGCCCGCGCTGCCTGGCGCATGTCGCCAACCCCAACAGGCCGGCCGCGGCCCCAACAGCCGCCGGCGGCACAAGTACGGCGGTCACCGCCTATCCGGTCAGTCCGCCGATTCCAACTCCCCGGACCTGTCCAGGCTGCGGCAAGACACTGGCTCCGGAGTGGCGCTTCTGCCCCTATTGCCAGTACGGCGCCGCGCGCCGCTCCCTGGAGAGAGGTTCCCTGTCCGTCGATCGCGATGTACGTCATGACACCCGAGGCACGGGCTGCGGCTTGATCGGGCTGGCCGTTCTCGGCGCCATCGGCCTGGCCATGGCCCTCATCCCAAGCTTTGGCATCGCCGCCGAGATGCGCAGCATCGGCCCGCTGATGCCGGTGACGCTGGTGGTTCTTGTCCTGGCCGGCATTGCCACAGGCATCATGTTCGCCCGAACCACGGGGAATCCCGCGGCCCGCGGGGTAGGGCGCGTGATTCTCGGGACGTTGGTCGGCGCCGGCATCATCGCTCTGGTGATCCTGGCCGGGCTTGTCTTTCTCTTTATCGCTTGCATGGCGAGTTCACCTCGCTTCCGCTAACCGCAAGGAGTGACTTTCGTGCCGAGCCTGCGTGACTACACCTTTCTCGGAACAACCAGAAGTCTCTGTCCAAGCTGTCGCCGGCTCGTGGACGCCAAGATCATCGTCCGCAACAACCGGGTTTACCTGCGCAAGCATTGCCCGGAGCATGGCTACCTGGAGGACTTCGTTTGCTCTGACGTGGCCTACTACGACCGCCATGAATTTGACCAACCTGCCCGCCTGCCACGCGCCTTCGGCACCCGGCCGGACCGCGGTTGCCCCTATGATTGCGGCCTGTGCACCGAGCACGAGCAGCATACCTGCATCGCGCTCGTGGAGATCACGTCGAACTGCAATCTCCGCTGCCCGATGTGCTTCGCCGAATCAGGGCCCGGCGGGCAAGCCATTGATTTTGCCACCTACGCGCGGATGGTGGATCGTTACGTCTACCTGGAGGGCGCCGCCGACGTGCTGCAGATTTCGGGCGGCGAGCCGACGCTTCATCCCGACCTGCTGCGCATGGTGCGCTATGCCTACGAGAAGCCGATCGCCGCCGTGATGATCAATACCAACGGCATCCGCATGGCCAGGGACCCTGCTCTTGTCGAGGCTCTCGCCGCCATGCGCGACCGGCTGGAGATTTATCTGCAGTTCGACAGTCTGGAGGATGGGGCCTATCAGCGGTTGCGCGGCGAGGACCTGCTGCACACGAAACTGGCCGCCCTGGAAGTGCTCAGGCAGCATGAAATACGCTCCACGCTGGTGTGCACGGTCGAGCATCACTCCAACATGCGCGAACTGGGGCGCCTGGTTCAGTTCGGTCTGGAGCGGCCCATGGTGCGCGGCATCAGCTTTCAGTTCGCGACGTACTGCGGCCGGCATCTGGATGCCGCCGACCTGGAAAACCGGGCCACCATGCCGGACGTCGTCAAGGGCATCGTCGCACAGACAGCCGGCCTTGTCGCCGAAAGCGATTTCTATCCCCTGCCGTGCGCGCATCCCAATTGCCACATGATGTGCTATCTATATCGCGGCGGCGGCAAGCCGGTATCGGTGTCGCGGCTGATCGACGTCAAAAAGCACATGCCCCTCATCGCCAACAGCGTGATCTTCACGCCGGCGCGGGCGCGACAGCTGGTTGCCCGCTACCTGGAGGGCGCCGGCGGTTGCGGTTGCGGCCCCAACGGCTGCGCTCCGGCCGACCCCGCGCTCGATGAATTCATGGTCAAGGCCCTGGCGGAGAAACTGACGGGCGACCAGGTGTTTCGCATTACCTTGACCGCTTTTCTCGATGCCTACACCTTTGATACGCGCCGGGTCATGAAGTGTTGCCTGGCGCATCTGCTGCCTAGCGGCCACGTCGTGCCGTTCTGCGCTTACAACACGCTCTATCGCGACGGCCATGTGTCGCTGCCGCCGCTGCAGCCCGTTGAAAATGTATCGCTGCCGCCGCTCGCCGAATCCCGGCAAGCCTTGGACCTGGTAAACCGTTAAATGCATCATCTGCTCTACACCTGGTTCATGCTCCTGGCGCTCGTGGTCTTTGTGGTAGTGCGTCATTTTCAACCCACGTCCGCGGCGCTTGCGCTCTTGCCCTGGTGGCAACGGCTGGCGCTGGGCGTGGCGGCTTTTGTCGGCGGCGCGCTCGGCGCCAAGGCGCCGTTCGCATTCAGCAACGGCGAAGGCTGGCTCAGTTGGTCCGCCTGGTTGACCGACGGCAAGACCATCACGACAGGACTGGCCGGCGCCTACCTGCTCGTCGAACTGACCAAGCTGGCCCTGGGCGTGCGCACCAAGACCGGCGACACCTTCGCCTTGCCGCTGGCCCTGGCGCTGGCGGTCGGCCGCTGGGGCTGCTTCTTCAACGGCTGCTGTTACGGGACACCAACCAGCTTGCCCTGGGGCGTCGATTTCGGCGACGGCATCCGCCGGCACCCGACGCAAATCTACGAGAGTCTCTTCCACTTCGCCATGGCTGTCGTGCTTATCGAGATAATCCGGCACGATGGGTTCCGCTACCAGCGACTGAAGCTGTACCTGATCGCCTACGGTGTCTACCGCTTTCTCAGCGAGTATATTCGGCCCGAGCCTGTGGCCGGTCTGGGCCTGACCTTTTACCAATGGCTGGCCATGCTTCTCGTTGCCGGCATGTCGCTGCACTGGCTGCTCGACGCGCGTCGCAAACGGGCCGAAGCCGTGCTGGCGGCGGCATAGCAAAACCGTCTCGCTCCGATTTGCTGAACGGGGTACAATCACCAGCAAGTACGGACGTGCCGTTTGCCGGTCTTTTCGAGGGATCGTAACATGCCGCGCTGGACTATCGGAGTTTTGCTCGTCATCGCTGCCGTTCTGGCGCTAGGGGGCTACCGAGTGTTCACAGGCTCTTCGACCAGTTCTGGAGCAACCGATGAGTTCGCGCAGGACCGGGCCCCAGCCGAGGCGACGGCCTTCGACGGCAAACGCGCCATGGGCTACCTGGAAGACATTTGCAAACTTGGGCCGCGCATGAGCGGCACCGAATCGATGAAGAAGCAGCAGGACCTGATCAAGAAACATTTCGAGGCCCAGGGAGCCACGGTCGCGTTCCAGGAGTTCAGCGCACGCCAGGTCAGCCAGCGCAAGCCCGTGGACATGGCCAACCTGATCGCTTCCTGGCATCCCGAGCGGACCCGGCGGGTCATTCTCTGTTCCCACTACGATACGCGTCCCATTGCCGACCAGGAAGAGAATATCCGCAAGTGGCATGAGCCATTCGTCAGCGCCAATGACGGCGGCTCCGGCGTGGCCCTGCTCATGGAGCTGGCCAACCACATGAAAGAGCTCAAGACCAACGTGGGCGTGGATTTTGTGCTATTCGATGGCGAGGAATACATCTTTGATCCCGAGCCGGGTCACGATAAATACTTCTTTGGCTCGGAGCACTTCGCCCAGCGCTACCAGCGCGAGCGGCCGAAGCATCGCTATCTCGGCGCCGTGCTGCTCGACATGATCGCCGGCAAGAACGTGGAGATTCCCGTCGAGCAGCGTTCGCTCACCCAGGCGCGCGCGCTCGTGGATGAACTGTGGACCATTGCCGCGGAACAGAAATGCACTGTTTTCCAGAACAAGGTCGGCGATGATGTGCTGGACGACCATGTCGCGCTGAATCGGGCGGGTATCCCGGCGGTCGACCTGATCGACTTCCATTACCAGCACTGGCATCGCCTCAGCGACATTCCGGCCAACTGTGCGCCGGAGGGAATGAGCCAGGTGGCGCGCGTGCTGTCGGTTTGGCTGCAGCGCGTCAAATGAGCCGCCTGCAAACCAACGAGATTTACACCGTGGAAACCTCGCAGATTGTATTCGGCATCATCCTGGTGGTCGTGCTCCTGGCCATGGCGGGCTATTTCGGCTGGCGGCAAGTGCTGACCTTGCGAACGCTGCCCTCCTCCGACACCCTCTCGGACGAGGATCGGCGCTACCTGCGCCGGCAAGCCTGGCGGCGTTTAACCTGCTCGGCCATCATGGTCATTCTGGCTGCCATGCTGGCGGCCCATTTCAAGCTGGAACCGGGCGCCATCGACCTGGCGAACAAGCGCGCCGAGAATCCGGCCTACCAGTTCACTGCCGAGGAGCAACAGACCCGGTTCTATTACGCCGTTTACTGGGGCATTGTGCTGATTTTGCTCATGTCGATCATCTTCCTGGCCGCCATCGACTTCTTCGCCATCCGCCGCTTCGGCCTGCGTCATTACCGCCAGATCCAGGCCGACCGCCGGGCGATGATCGAAGGGGAGCTGACGCGCATTCGCAGCCAAAGAAACGGACATGGCGGGTAGAATAAGGCCATGCGTTGGCTGCTTAGACGCTGGTGGTTCTGGGCCGGGACAGGCTTTATCCTTGTCGCCATCTTGGCTGGCTACCTTGTGATTCCTGTTAGCGAAGGTCGGATCAGCCAGGCGAACTGCGACAGGATTCAATTAGGAATGACGTTTGAGGAAGTGAAATCTCTATTGGGCGAACATTGCTTGGCGTGGCCAGGAACGCTGTGGGTGCCGAATGTCGTGACTTGGTACGATGACCTCGACGACTATTTCTACGGCAATCATATCGATGTGACCTTCAAAGCTGGTTGGCACGATGACGTCTTAAGGAAGGAATTTCATCGCACGGAGCTTCCATTCCATGTGCGCCTGAAACACCGCATCGAGCGCCGAATCCGGGCTCTCTGGCCGTGAGCTTCAGAGGCCCTATTTCGTTGCGGCCAAATCAATATCGTGAAAGACGGCTGGTTCGTCTGTAGCATTTGCGGTTGTAACCTCCCGAGCCAGTGGAACTTTGCCTGACTCATCCTCCTGCGCTGGAGAATGACCATGCCCGGCAGCCAAGTCGGTCTGCGAGAGCGTGTGCTTGGCTGCATTCTGGGTTGTGCCGTGGGCGATGCTTTGGGCGCTCCTTACGAAGGTCTCTGGCCCCACCAGATACCGGACCAACGGTGGTTGCTTGCCGACTTTGCCGAAATCGACGGTTATCCGAAAGGTCAATACACGGACGACACGCAGCTTTCTGTCGCCACCGTCGAATCCCTCGTCGCAAGCGGCGATCTCTCCTTGCCGCATCTGGCTCGCTCGATAGCCCGGTTATGGAAGCGTCAAGCCGTGGTCGGTCCAGGCGGTGCCTGCACCCACGCTGCGCAAACTTTCTTGAGGACCGGCGATTGGACAACCTGCGGTGCGGCGGTGGGGCAGGCGGGAAATGGCACGGCCATGCGCACCGCCGTCCTGGGCCTTTTTTTCCTTGAGGAACCGCAACGGTTGCCAGCCGCTGTTGCCGACGTATCGAGGATTACCCATCACGACCCCCGCAGCATCGCTGGAGGAATCGCTATCGCAAAGGCAGCTCAACTGCTGGCCAGCGATCAGGCAGACTTGCCTCTGACCTTTTGCGCTGCCATCGCCGAAACGATGGCGCCTTTTGAACCGAGCTTTGCCATCAGCGTCCAAGCGCTTCCCACGCTTCTCGGCAAACGTCAGGATGAAGCATTGCCGCGCATTGCCTGGGCAGGTATGGCCCGTCCCGAGTTCCAGCAGCCCATTATCACGCCGTTTGTAATCCCCACCGTTCTTGCTTCCTTGTGGTGTCTACTTCGGCACCCTGATTCTTGGTCCAGGGCCGTCACCAACGCCCTCCAGTTGGGCGGTGACGTGGATACTCTGGGTGCCATCGTCGGGGCACTGGCTGGAATCAGGCTGGGTGCCTCGGACATTCCCCGACACCTTGCTGACAACGTGCTCGATTCGGAGAAGCTGCAAGCGCTGGCGGCTCGTTACCATGCCCTGGTTGCTTCCCGAAAAAATTGAGAGCGCTCGATGCCTCCTGACCAGTTGCTGAGATGTTGGCTGAGCAACACGAGTTGACGGCAACAAATGACGAATTTGATCATCCTGGGTGGGGCAGTGCGAGAAATTGGTTTGACGTTTATCGGCCGGCCTACCACAATAGCTCTCATGTTTTGCGCCCGGGCGAGAACAGGGATGTGGCTTCGCAGAGCGTGCCACGGGCCCGTCGTTATTCCATCCATTCCATGGGGCAGGTGGTTTCCCCGACGCACACGACTTGATTTCAGGATGACGCCGCCGCGGTGGTGCAAGACAAGGAACTTTTCGCTTTCCGGCAACGTCGGTTCATCGGCAGAGAATCAATCGTCCTATTAGCGCTCGCGAGAAGGCGGGCAACCTTCCTCGACCGGCTGCTGCTCTCATTTTCCCAAATCAGGAGGTCGCGGGGATGCTGGTGTTCAATCGTTTGGCGAGGCGGATCGTCGCGCATCTATGGCTTCTGACTCTGACAGTATGCTGGACCTGCGCGACTAGCGCGCCGGCGCAGCCCAAGCCTGAACAGGCTGCCGACATGCTTCTCGCCAGCGCGCGCCGCGCTTACAACGAGAAGAACTATCCTTTTGCCGCCGGTAGATTCAAGGAATTCCTGGGACGCCACGGCAACCACAGGGAGGCTGACGCCGCGCGCTACGGCATGGCGCTGTGCTTGCTTGAAGGGCCGGATCGGGATTACGCCGGCGCCATTGAACAACTGCAGGTCCTGGTCAACAAGAAAGAGTTTCCCGAACACGCCCGGGCGGTCTACTACCTTGGCCTGGCGCAGCGCGGTTTGGGCATGAGAGAGTTGGCCCAGGCCGACGCCCGGCCCCAGGAAGCGGCCCAGCGGCAAAATGCCGCGCGGCAACGCTTTGAACAGGCCGCCGGCCAATTTGCAGCGGCATTCGCCGAGTTCGCCGCGCGTGCAAAAGAGCCGCCTGCCGATGCCAAGGACCTGCCGGTCGAACAAGAGTGGGGCGCCCGCGCCCGCTGCGAGCTGGCGGAGATGCACCTTCGTTCGGGCAAGGTCAAAGAAGCCCAGGCAGCGGCTGAACCGTTTGCCACGCAGGCCGTTTGGGGCAAGAGCCGGTACGCCAAACTGGGGCTTTACTTCCACGGCTTTGCCAGTTTTCTCAGTAAAGACTATCTGACCGCCGGTCGTTCCCTCAATCGGCTGGCTCCCTTTGACGACCCGGTGTTCGGCACGCATGCGCGCTATCTGGTGGCGCGGGTCCATCATCTGAGTGACGAGCGCAAGGAGGCCGCCGATGATTATGAAGGTGTGATTGCCGATCACGCCCGGCATAAGCAGGCGGCGGTCGAAGCACTGCGCCAGCCGGCGAACTTCAAAAATGATCCCGAAGAGAAAGTGCGTCTGGAGAATTTGAGCCGTGATCCGCCACCCGATCATGTGGCCCGCGCGACGCTGTACCTGGGACTGCTGCAGTATGAAGACGGCAAGTTCGCCGACGCACTGGCGCGGCTGGAGGCATTCTCGAAGCAATGGCCGAAATCGTCCCTTGCACAAGAGGCTCAACTTCGCGAGGGATTCTGCCGGGTACAGCTCAAACAATTTCCAGAGGCTGTTCGCGTTCTCCAGCCGCTCGCGGACAAGGAGCCGCGCCTGGCCGATCAGGCCTTGCTCTGGATCGCCAGGGCTCAGGTTGGCGCTGCCGATCCCAACAACGCGCAAGGCTACGGACAGGCGTTACGGACTGCCATGGACACGTTGCGTCGCGCGGCGGACCGGGCGCAACAGTCGAGCAGCCAGGATCCTGAGGCCAGGGAGCGGCGCGGCGAAATCCTTCTTGAATTGGCCGACACCCAGCAACTCGCCAAACAACACCGCGAGGCCGCAGCCACGTATGGCCAGATTCTGAATGAGAAGTCGCTGCCCAATCGCGATGAGGAAGTGCTCCAGCGACAGGCCGCGGCACTGCATCTTGCCGGCGACTACACGGAGTCCGACAAGCTATGCCTGCGCTTCCAGCAACTTTTCCCCAAAAGCATCTTGCTGCCGGCCGTGCTGTTCCGGCACGCCGAGAACGCGCACTTCATGGCCCAGGTAGTCGAAAAGACCAAGGCGCAGAACGCAGCGCCAGAAGCGGCGCGTTTACATGACGAGGCCGCCAGGCGCTATCAAGTCGTCCTGGACAGGTTCCCTGACTTCACCTACGCCAATCTGGCGCGCTATGGGGTTGCCTTGGCCGCCTATCACAAGGCGGACTTCGAGAAATGCCTGAAGACTCTGGAGGCGATTCCCCAGGCGGAGCGCGTCGACCAACTGGCGCAGGTGCCTTATCTGCTGGCAGATTGCCTGCTACGCACGGCTCCTACTCGAGCGGACGATGCGCTGGCTGCCGGCAAGATGGAGGAGCAACTAAAGTCCGCGGCCGAGTTGCTGGCCGGTTACATCGGTTCCCAGCCGAACGATCCCCAGGCCGCCGATGCACTCCTGAAACTGGGCCTGTGCCATCAGCGCCTGGCCGGGCTATTCACCCAACCGCCCGATCGAGCCAAGGCGTTGGGGGATGCACGGGCGGCTTACGAAGCCCTGGCGCAACGCTTTCCCAAACATGCCTTGCAGCCGCAAGCCGTCTTTGAACGCGCCAAATGCATCGCCCTGGGCGGCGACAAGGGCAATGCCATGAATGAACTGCAGCGTTTCGCTGGCGACCCGCTCAGGAACAGCGCCGTGGCACCGCTGGCTTTGCTGCAGCTTTCGTCCCTGCTTCGCGAGCAGCATCGGGCGGCGGACGCGGCCAAGGTGCTGGGACAATGCCGGCAACAACACGAAGCCGCCCTGGCGCGCGACCCCGAACGGGCCGCCTGGGTCGCGGTGCTTCAATATCAGCACGGCATGGCACTCAAGGAAGCGGCCAGGTTAGACGAAGCGCGCGCCCTGTTCGAGCAGATCGCCAAGCAGTTTGCCGGCCGGCCCGAGGGGATTGAAGCACTATTGCGTTCCAGCCAATGTCTGCGCGAGCAAGGCCAGGTGAAGCTGGAGGCTGCTCAGAAGGCGCGCGCCGCGGCCGGGAAGCCCGAACAAATCGTGGCGGCCGACCGCGCCATCGACGATGGTCTGCGCCTTGTGGCCGAAGCCGTCCAATATCTGGAAGGCCAGGCCGACCAGCTCAAGCAAAAACAAGCGAGCCCCGACATTCGCGCGCGCATGCTCTATGAAGCAGCCTGGGGTTGCAAGACGTTGGCCGATGCTCAGATCGCTGCAGCGCGTTCGCGCCTGCAGGAGGAGTTGCTCAAGAGAAAGCAGGCGGAGGCGGCAAAGAGAGATCCTCGGTCGCCCCCGCCAACATCCGTGCCGGAGATCTCGTTATCGGCCATTCCTGTTCAGCCGGCCGAACTGAAAGTACGTGCGCTCTACAAGGACTTGATTACTTCCTTCCCGGAGCTACCGCTGGCGATTCACGCGCGTTTTGAGCTGGCCGAGCTGCTCGTGGAACGATCGGAATATGATGCGGCGCTGAAGCTGCTGGGCGAGGCACTGGATAAGGAACCGTCTCCCGAGTTGACGGACAAAATTCGCATTCGCCTCGGCTTTTGCCATGCCGCCCGGAAAGACGCGCAAGCCGCCCTGGCTCAATTTGACGCCGTCATCCAAAATCCGAAGAGCCCGCTTGCCGCCGAGGCACGCTATCGCGCGGGCGAAGCCATGTTGGAACTGGGAAATGCGGCAGGAGCCGTCAAGCACTTGACTCCCTTCCGCGATCAGCAGCCTTTCCAGAACTTGCCTGGGCTCAGCGATCGTGCCTTGCTCCGCCTGGGTCAGGCCTATGCGAACTTGAAACAATGGGACCAGAGCCGCCAGGCGCTGGAGACCCTGGTAAACCGTTTCGGCAACAGCCCCTGGATCTACGAGGCCCGGTATAGCATTGGCTGGGCCTGGCAAAATCAGAAGCAGTACGACAACGCGGTGACGGCCTACACGCAGGTCACCACCGGCACGGCCACCGAGACAGCCGCCAAGGCCCAATTGCAGATCGGCCTGTGCCGCCTTGAGCAGAAACGTCATCCGGAGGCGGCAACCGCCCTGTTGGTGGTGCCGTTCACCTACGACTATCCCGAATGGAACGCCGTCGCCCTCTGCGAAGCCGCGCGCGCTTTCACGGAGCTGAAGCAACGAGACCAGGCCGAGAAACTCCTGCGCCGTGTGATTCGCGATCACCCCGAGAGCAAATGGGCCGGCGTCGCCAAAGAAAGGCTAGAGTTACTGAAGGATGGTGACATGCCGTAGGTCAGGATTCTGATCCTGACTTGCCTTGGTCATTAGTCATTGGTCATTCGTCATTCGCGAATGACCAATGACTAATGACCCACAGCCAGGACCGCCCAACTAAATGCGAAGAGGATGCCATGAAATCTTATCATCGCCTGCTCTGCTGTCTCGCCGTCATTCTGGGCGGTCTCGTGACGACCTGGATCGCGCAGCCGGCCTATGCCTACGTCGAAGCGCCGCACAGCCTCGGCCTGGTGGTCCAGCTCTCGACCAACATCATGGTGCTGCGCATCGAGAAAGTGGACAAGCAGAACAACCTCATCATCTACCGCAAGGTGAAAGACCTCAAAGGCACCCATCCGACCGATGTGATCAAGCACAATATCGGCAAGAACGGCTTTCATCCGCGCGAGTGGCAGTATCCGATGGAATGGGCCGAGGTCGGCAAGACTGCCATCTTCTTCCACAACGGCGGCGCCAGCGAAACCTGCATCGGCACCTACTGGTATCAGGCGTATGCCGGCGGGGAATGGTGGGGCATGAGCCACGGTGAGCCGTTCTTGCTGCGCAGCTATTGCGGCCAGGTGGATAAGCTGGCCACGGCGGTCACCGACATCCTGGGCGGCAAGGAAGTGATCGTGCCTTGCATGATGGACGGCAACAAAGACGATCTCCATCTGCGTCGCGCCCGCATCCAGCGCTTGCGGGCCAGCCTGAAACTCCAGGATTGGAATCCCAAGCGTGATTTCGTTGGCTGGGGGGCGGAGGACTTCCGCCGCATTACCAGCATGCCTGGCTTTACCCATATTTCAACGCTCGGTCGCGTGGACCCCGACGCTCAGGCGATCTCCAGTCTCGATTTCAACGGCGACGGCAAGACGGATCTCTGCCTGGTCGGTGCCGGCAAAATGGCGCTGCTGCAAAATAGCGGCGAATCGCTAGGCGAGATTGCGCTGCCCGGCGTGAGCGGTTGCCGGGCCGCCGTCTGGGCGGACTATAACGGCGACGGCAAGCCGGACCTGTTGCTGGCCACGCCGGCGGGACCGAAACTCTTCACGAACCTGGGCACCGGCTTTCGCGATGATAGCCACCTGCTGCCGCGCGAAGCCTGTTACAACCTGACCGCGGCCGCCTGGATCGACTACGACGGCGACGGCAAACCCGACATCCTACTCGGCAATGGCTTTCATGGGCTGCGGCTCTATCGCAACAAGGGTCCGGCACCCCCGGAGGCCGTGCCTCTGGCTTTCGGCGCGTGGAAGTACATTGGGCCATTCGCGAACAACGGCGGCAAAGGTTTTGATGCGGTCTATCCGCCGGAGAAGGAGATCGCTCTGGCCAAGAAATACCCCGGCAAGAACGGCGAAGAGGCAATCTGGCGTGACGCTCAGTTCCGGGACGGCGAAATCAACAACCTGGCTCTCTTCAAACCGGAAAACAATGTCCAGGCCACTGCTTACGTGTACCGGGAAATCGACTCCAAGACGGCACGCGAGATTCCCGTATCGTTAGGCAGCGACGACACCCTAACAGTCTGGTTAAACGGCCAAAAAATCCTGGCTCAAAATGTGGCCCGCGCTTGCGCCCCTGATCAGGATCAGGTGGTGTTGAAGCTGAAGCCCGGCAAGAATCGGCTCCTCATGAAGATTTGCCAGGCGGAAGGCGAATGGGCGTTTTACTTCATGCCCCGGGCGACCCTGCCGCCCGCGGTTACCTGGCAGTTCGAGGATATCTCGGCAAAGGTCGGGCTCGGGCCGAACGGCATCGGCGGCAATGTTAAAGGCGATACGCTGACGGTTTGCGATGTTAACGGCGACGGCCGTCCCGATTTCCTCTACGGCGCCGGTACCGGAATGCTGGTGCTCAATACGCCAAACGGCTTTGTGGTAGCCAGCGACTCTGGTATTTCTTTTCAACCGGGAAAAATCAGCCCGGTCTTCGGCGATTTCGACAATGACGGACATCCCGACCTGTTTGTACCGCAAAACGGCACCTGCAAGCTTTTCCGCAATGATGGCAAGGGACATTTTACTGATGTCACGGCCCAGGCGGGCGATCTGGCCCGGCCGGTCGGCATGGCGACCTGCGCCGCCTGGGGCGACTTTGATAATGACGGTCATCTCGATCTTGTCGTCGGCTGCTTGCGCGGACCGAACCGGTTCTTTCGCAACAAAGGCGACGGCACTTTCCAGGATGCCACCGAAGAAATCGGTTTGGGACAGCGCGTCTTCAACACGCAGGCAGTCTGCCTGGTGGATATCAACGGCGACGGCATGCTCGACATGGTTTTCAATAACGAGGGGCAAGAGTCCGTGGTGCTGCTGGGAAACGCAGCGTTAGCAGCGAAACGCACGCCTGTGACGCTTCTCATCGCCGGCAGCGGCGGCGTGGTTGGCAGCCGCGTGCGTGTGCTCGACAAGGAAGGCAAACAGCAAGGCGTGCGCGACATTTCGGGCGGCGATGGCCGTGGCGGCCAGCAACCCCAGAGTGCCCGCTTTGCCTTGACTCCTGGCACTTATCGCTTGGAAGTGCGCTATAGTTCCGGGCTCGTGCGGGCCAAGGACATCACGGTGACGGGGAGTCAATTGCGTTCCGTGCTCGATGATCAAACTCCCAGGATGGAGTAGAATTCTTGCCCGCAAGCCCTGCTTGAGACCGGTTCTAACGGAAAAATGGTTCTGGAAGTGCCTGCTTTTGTCGCCCTTTGGCGCTGTTGTGGTCGTGGTCAGTGCTTTCGTCATGACGGCTAGGCTGAGTGATCATTGACATGAATTGCATGGTCAAACTGCTTGCTGCATTGTCGCTCCTCCACGTCTTTACGACTTGGCGAGCGGGCACGCTCCATGCTGAAGGGCCGTGGTCCACGTATCGCGGGAATCTCCAGCGGACGGCCAATACGGACAGCGTGCCCGGGCCGTCGTCGCCCAAGATTTTATGGGTTTTCAAAAGCCAGGAGCACTTCATCGCGGCTCCGGTGCCACATGGCGATCAGATCCTGATCTCCGGCCTCGGCGCTTTCAATGTGTCGACGTTCTACTGCCTCGCTGCCGATCCAAAGGCAGCCCAACGTACGGCCTGGACCAAGAGCACGCCGTACCTGAAGCTGCCCGTGGTGAGCTCTGCCGCGCTGGCCGGCGACAAGATCGTGTTCGGCGACGGCATGCACCAGACGGACGGGGCGCGCTTGCACTGCTTGCAAAAACAAGGCTTGCCGCTGTGGCAATTCGAGGTTCCCGGCACGCTCGTGCATCTCGAGGGCTCGCCGACCATTGCCAACGAGAAGGTCTACATCGGCGGGGGGGCGGCAGGTGTGCTCTGCGTCGATATGAAGCGCGTCACACTCGACGGCAAGGAGATGGCTCTGCCCGAGATTCAGAAGATCCTCGATCAAAAGTGGCACGAGCTTCAGGCCAAGTACGAGGCCGACAAGAAGAAGGATCCCGACTTCGCCGTTCCGCCCAATGACGACCAGCTTCCCAAGCCTTCGCCCCGCCGCGTGTGGCAGAAAGGCGACGGCAAATGGCATGTCGATGCGCCCGTGGCCGTGGCCGGCGATCGCGTGTTGGTCGCATCCGCGTTTCTGGACAAGGAAAAGCTGGGGGAGCGAGCGCTTTATTGCCTCGATAGCGAAACCGGCGCCATCCGCTGGCAAGTGCCGTTGCTTGTGAATCCCTGGGGTGGGCCGTCTGTTTCCGGCGAGACGGTTGTGGTCACCGGCAGCACGGTCGGCTATGACCCGAAGGCGCTGAAAGGCGCGCGCGGCGAAGTGGCCGCCTTCAACCTGGCTGATGGGAAGGAGAAATGGCGCAAGCCGGTCCCCGGCGGTGTGCTCTCCTGTGCCGCCCTGGCGGACGGAGTTGCCATCGCCACGGCAACGGATGGCAAGGTGCGTGCGTTTGATCTGGCCAACGGCGAGCGCCGCTGGATCTACGACGGCAAGGCGCCGTTCTTTGCCGCCCCCGCCGTGGCCGGCGGCGTTGTCTACGCCGGCGACCTTCGCGGCGTTGTGCACGCCCTGAGCCTGGCAACTGGCAAGCTGCTCTGGACCATCGATCTCGCCAACCATGCCGACGTGAAAGCACCCGGCATGATCTACGGCGGGCCCGCGGTGCACGGCGGCAGAGTATTTGTCGCCACCTGTAACCTGGAGGGCGCGCACGCCGGCCAACCCACGGTTGTGGTCTGCCTAGGGGATAAATGACCTATGATTTTTGGAGGAGGCCGCATGTACGGACACTGGGGAATGCCTCGGACCGCATTGTTGCTGCTCGGTATCGCTCTGGTCGCGCGGGCAGCCGACAAGGAGGCCCCGGGCGGCGTCAAAGTCGACAAGGAAAAGCGCACGGTCACCATTGATTGCAAAGTTGCGCCGCGCAAGATGGATGATCCTAAATTCCAGGGCATCATTTATCCGATTGAGATCGTCGCCTGCTATCCCTACCCAAAGGGACACAAGGCCCACGAGACAGTCGTGACCATTGACGTGAAGCCGAGCGACGTGCACAAGGCGCTCGAAGAGCTGGGCCTCAAGCCGGGCAAGCCGGTTTCCGGCCAGACCAAGGAGACGCCGCAGGGTCCCGAAGTGAACGTATATCTGGAAATTCCCCGCGACCATGACAGGCCGCGGCGCGTGCCCATTGAGAAAACCCTGGTCGGCAAGAAGTCCGGCAAGCCCATGCCCAGGGTAAAGTGGTACTTTACCGGTTCGGTGATGACCAAGCCGGCTGCGGACAAGACGGACGAGGTTTACGGAGCGGATCTCACCGGGACGCTGATCGCCGTCTTCCCGGTGACCAACGAAACCGTCTTGCAGACCAGTCTCAAGTTTGACGATCAGCATTTTCTCGAGCTGGAGACCGACAAGAACCTGCTCCCCAAGGAAGGAACCCCCGTGAAGCTGGTGATCGAAGTGCCCGCGGGGAAATGAATTGATACGGAACGAGGAAGAATCTATGCGCTATCCAAAACTTAGCCGGCCTTTTCTGATAATCATGGGAATATTCGCCGTCGGGCTCAGCGGTTGCGGCCGGCATCGGCCGATAGCCCAATCGCCTGCACAGCAGGCAGCCGTCGCCGCGCTCGCAGAGAAGAAACAAGCCGAATCGCTCGGCAATGCGGGGGACGCCGAAGAGGAAGCCGTCTTCGCCAACGATCGTGGCGAAAAGCTGTTAGCGGAGGACTTGCCGCCCGCGCGCACTCTGCCTGGACTGAATACGGAAAAGCATTCCCCGCGCGTAACTTTCCCCGTGCCGTCTACCTTGACATCTTTGAAGAAACCTATTCCACCTGCTCATGCGGAGATACCGCCGCCGAACAGGACTACTCCAACGACGAAAAAGCCGGCGGGTCCATTGCCGGAAGGCCTACCGCTGGCGTTTTATCGCGCCGAGCCGGTGGTGCCGGAGCGCCGCGATCTTCCGGCTGGCGAGCGCGTCCGGGTGTCGTCTTCACGGCTTGATGGTCCGCTGCCCTTGCCGCCCCTGGCGACGCCGTACCAGGAACCTCTTCCAACGGATGACGCCACCGCGGAATATTCCCTGGCCGCCGCGCTGGCCGCGCCGGCTCCCAGGCGCACAAGCCCCGCTCCTTTTTTGCGTCTCACCATTCCCGATCCCTTTGAAAACCGCCCGGCCGCGCGGCTGCGCGGCGAGTGGGCGGAGACGCCTGTGCCGGTGACTTCAGCGCCTCGGCCGCCGCAGCCGTAAGCTTGAAACGAAGAACGCCCGCGGATGCATTGCGGAATGCATCCGCAGGCCTACGCTGCGCGGCGCGTGCGGTCAAGAAACTCTTCTGGGCCTTCAGGAGTCGCTAAAAACTAATCATCCCGGAAGGAGCCGTGGCAATTGTTGCAAGAGGAGTAAATCTTGCTGGCCGCGGCCTTGATGGCGGGACCCTTCTTTTCCTTGGCGGCTTCAGCCAATTCGTCGGCGCCCGAGCGCATGCTCTGGGCGAACTCCGCCCAATCTTTCTTCTTGGCGGCGTTATTCGCCTTCTCGCTGGGTTTGGCCTTGGCAATTTCGGCGATCGCGCCGATGCGATAGGCCATTTCCACAAGGGCTTCGGACTCCTTGTCCAGTTGCGCTTGTGAGAGAGGCTTTTTGCCGAGGCCTTGAATCTTCGCTTCAATGCCGTCCGGCTGGATCGAGCCGGGCTCCTTGCCCACGCCAAAGTAGCCTTTTGCCTTACCCTTGTTTTCTCGCTTTTTCATCAGGTACATGACGGCTTCCAGATCGCCGTCCTTGGCATATTCGGCTGCCATGGTTTTGGCCTGCTCCGCGTCCCCCTTGGCAACGGTGTCGGCCAGGTTTTGCACGACCGTCCGCGCATCCCCCTTGTCGTTCGCCGCCCCGCTATTGCCTGCAGTCAGGAACCAGAACCCCATTGCTAAAGCCATTGCCCCGACTGCCAATGTGCCCAGGTGTGCTCTCATGAATACCTCCTTCCACGGTGTCCAACGAAGACAGTTTCCGCCTGCCATTACCATATACAAACAGGGGCCAGCGGTCAGTGGTCTCTGAACAGTGGTCAGTGGTGAGTGGTCAGTGATCAATGCAGTGACCACTGACCACTGATCACTGACCACTGCTCTTTGCCCGGCATGCCATCCCGACCTATAGTTGCGTGAAGTATCTTATGGCCACTTATGGCGGCCCATGAAAATCACGCCTCAGCATAACTAGGACGGCCGTCCCGGGGCAGAGCCCGCCAGCCACACGGAGAGAGGCAGTAGTGAATTACTCAGCCATTTGCGAAGCCCCTGCGCAAGCGACGCTGGAGAGGATTGCCGATCATGGCAGAAAGCTGCCTCCCGAGGCCCGAGCCTTCCTGGAGAGGCTGATAAGGCTGCAACTCATCTCTTCGACGGCGGCGGAGCGGTTCCTGCAACAGACCTCGGACCAGCTTGCCGAGTACACCACCGGGGAGATGCTGGGCGGAGCGCTGGTCCAGGGCGGCCTGCTCACCGAATATCAGCTCGATCGGGCCCTGGCCGGCACCACGCATGGCTTGATCCTGGGTAACCACCGCGTACTGAGCCGCCTCGGCAGCGGCGCCATGGGCGTCGTGTTCCTGGCCGAGCACATGCTGCTCAAGCGCCGCGCCGCCGTCAAGGTCCTGCCGGTGGATGAGGACTGCCCCCGCGCCCTGCTGGAACGGTTCTACTCGGAAATGCGCGTCCTGGCCGACCTGCACCACCCGAATATTGTGCTGGCCTACGACGCCGGCCACCTCGCTGCCGCCGGTCCAAACATGCCGACCATGCTCTATTTTGTCATGGAGCTGGTCAGCGGCGGCGACCTCGAGCGCTACGTTTTGCAGAATGGCCCCGTCAGTGTGCCGCAGGCCTGCGAGTGGATCCGCCAGGCCGCCTGCGGTTTGCAGGAGGCGCACGACCGCCACCTGATTCATCGCGACATCAAGCCGTCCAATTTGCTGCTCACCGAGCAGGGGCAAGTCAAGCTGGTGGATTTTGGCCTGGCGCGGCAGTTTTGCAGCCGCCTGACCGACCCGCGCGCCTTGCTGGGGACCCTGGAGTACATGGCGCCGGAGCAAAGCTTCGATCCGTCGGCAGTCGATGCCCCCGCGGATATTTATGGCCTTGGCGCTACGCTGTTCGGGTTGCTGACGGGTGAGACGCCCTACCCGAGTGTGCGCAGCATCGCCGAGTCCCTGCGTCTCCTGCAGAAAGGACAGCCACGCCGGCTGCGCGAACTGCGGCCTGAGATTCCCGAAGAGCTGGAAGCGATTGTCGATCAGATGCTGCAACGCGATCCGGCCCGGCGGCCGACCTTGCCTATCACCGTCATGAATGCGTTGCTGCCGTTCACGATGGAACCCTCTGCCGCCCTGGACGTGGTCCGACAGCAGGAAAGCGCGTTGCCAGGCCAGGCCAAGGGTTTAGCGCCCACAGCCCCTTCTTCCTTCGCGCGCTTGGAGTCCGTCAAAAGGATTCTCCTGGTTGACGACGAGAGCGCCATTCGCAGCCTGGCGCGGGCGATCCTGCAGCCGCTCGGCTTTGTCTGCGACGAGGTCGCTGATGCGGCCGGCGCCTTCCACGCCCTGCAAGAGAACAATTACGACCTGGTCCTACTCGATTTGAATTTACCCGACATGGACGGTTATGAGGTCTGTCGTCGCTTGCGCGAGCGGCCCGTGCAGGCACACTTGAAGATAATTGTGGTCTCCGGCCGCGGCGACCAGAACCAGCTCGCCGACGCCATGCCGCTGGGCGCGGACGACTTTATCGCCAAGCCGTTCGGCGCCAAGCAATTGCTGGCGCGCGTGCAGCACGCCGTGCGCCTGAAAGTCGCGCAGGACCAGGCCGACGCCATTGCCGAGCAGTTGGCACGTACCAATCGTCAGCTCGAGAAAAGCCTGTGCGCGCGTTCAAGCGACGTCCGCCAGGCCCAGGACGCGCTGCTCTTCGCCATGGCCAAGATGGCCGAGTCGCGCGACGGCGAAACCCCGGAGCACCTGCGCCGGCTGCAGCGCTACACGCGTTGCCTGGCCAAGCAGGTGACCGACGCGCCAAGCTGGGTAGGCGTGGTGAACAATACCTTTCTGGAGCAACTGGAGCGCTGCGTGCCTCTGCACGATATCGGCAAAATGGCTCTGCCCGAGTCCATTCTGCTCAAGCCCGGCAAATTGACGATGGAAGAGCGGCTCCTGATGGAAACCCACACCCTCATCGGCGACCGCATCCTGGAGGCGCTTGGCAAGGAGCATGGCCAATCGCTGGCCTTTCTGGGCGTAGCCTCGGACATTGTCCGCCATCATCATGAGCGCTACGACGGCACCGGCTACCCGGACAAACTGTGCGGCGAGGCCATCCCGGCCGCGGCCCGCCTGGTGGCCCTGGCGGACGTCTACGATGCCCTGCGTCGCCGCCGCATGCACAAGCCTGCGCTGGGGCATGCCGACGCCGCCAGGATCCTTCTGGAAAACTCCCCGGGCCAGTTTGATCCGTATGTGCTCCAGGCCTTTGCCCTCCGCCAGCACGATTTCGAGCGCATCTACCGCGAAATCAATACGTGATCTTGACCGATTCGCCTCTTTTCCGTATGAGCCCACCCCAACAACCTTTGCATTTTCGATTCGAAGTCGGCGGTGTTTGACCGCGGCGGGAAGAGTCCGGCTATGCCCGGACTTGCCCATTGTGCCGCACCGCGCACGGAGTGGCGTAGGACGGATTTCAATCCGTCCCCATCCCGGGGCCTAGGACGGATTGAAATCCGTCCTACATCCTGCGGGCTTTACGGCTTGTTTTCTGGTTGCCGGTTGTCGCTGCGCCCGCAACCAAGTACTTGGAAAAAGGAACAGTTTTATTGCAGGGCCTGAACCGTGGCGGTCGATAACAACGAAGCGAGCGGCCTGTCTTCAGGTCGCAACGGACGGGGTTCGGCAAGCGGGGAGTCGGATGGACCCCGGCGCATGAGGGAACTCATGCGCCCAGGCAGGCAGAAGGAGCCGGGCGTCCAGCGCAGCGCGCTGGGGCGCCCTTGCTGAAGACATGGGGAGTCTTCAGCAGCAACACAGTTCCCTCTGCCCGCCGTGGACGCAGCGTCAGCCAAGCGCGCTGGCGCGTCTGGGCCGCTGGTGCCTGGGCGCTCTGGGAAGCGGGGCCGGCGCTTGAAACGCCTTTCCATCTCTCTTCTCGTCATGGTGTCCGGGGGGACACGCGCTCAGCCAGTCACTGCTTTTTCCCTTCCAGCGGCGGGCGCCGCCAGGATGGGGAAAGGGATCGCAAGACTGGCGGAGCAGCTATCCGATAGCGCTTGCCAAACATCAGGGAGGAGTCCATGGTGATGCGTGTGGACTTGGATGTCCAGCAGCTCTGGCAAGACTACCGTGCGCACCCAACCGTTGAGCTCCGCAACCAACTGGTGGAAAACTATCTGCCGCTGGTGAAGTACAATGCGGAGCGCATCTGGGCGCGCTTACCCGAAGGAGTGGAACTCGATGATCTGGTGAGTGCCGGTGTTTTCGGTTTGATGGACGCGATTGAAGCCTTCGACCTCGACCGCGGCGTCAAGTTCGAGACCTATTGCGTGCCGCGCATCCGCGGCGCCATGCTCGACGAGCTGCGCACCATGGACTGGGTGCCGCGCCTCGTGCGCAGCAAGGCCAGCAAGCTCGAGGAAGCGCGCAAGACGCTCGAAGCCGAGCACGGCCGGCCGCCGCGCCCGGAAGAAATGGCCGTCAAGATGGGCGTCACCCTCGAAGAACTGGAGAAGATGGTCGGCGATGCCACGGCCGTCAGCCTGGTCAGTCTCAACAAGAAATGGTACGAGACCGACAGCTACAAGGACGTGCGCGAAATAGACATCCTCGAAGACAAGAAGGCCGAGGATCCCACGCATCGTCTGCAGAACCGGGACCTGATGCGCCTGGTCACGCGCGGGCTTAACCGCAACGAGCGGCTCATCATCATCCTGTACTACTACGAGGACATGACGATGAAAGAGATTGGTGCCACGCTTGACCTGAGCGAATCGCGCGTCAGCCAGATGCACTCCAGCATCGTGGCCCGGCTGCAAGGCCAGTTGGCCAAGCGGCAACCGGAGTTCTGCAATTGACGAAGGCGCCGGCGGATCGTTCTCAAGTAGCCAAGATTTCATTAAGGTGCTGGATTTCCCAGCACCTTTTTTCGTTTGTTGAGCCAATATGACCTCCGATTTGGGGGGTCAATATAATAGCGGCTGGGTCTCCGGATTGCTCAGAGCGGGTGCGCCATGAAGTCCTCTACAAAATCGGCCGCTGCGCCGGCGACGTCGTTGCCGTCCCTGGATGCGCCGGTTCGGCCGCGCATTCTCATTGCCGACGATAATCCCCAGGGCGTCGAGCTTCTGGAAGCGTATCTCAGCGGCATCGAATGCGATCTGGATACCGCCGCCGACGGCGAGGAAACCTTGCATAAGATCAAGCAATGGCATCCCGACCTCGTCTTGCTCGATATCATGATGCCGAAGATCAGCGGTTTCGAGGTTTGCAAACGCCTGCGCGCCGAGCCGGCGACCCAGGAGATTGCCGTCCTGATGATTACCGCTCTGGATCAGCAGAGCGACATCGACCGCGCCGTCGAAGCCGGCACGGATGATTTCCTGACCAAGCCCATCAACAAGACCGAGTTGCTGCTGCGCGTTCGCTGTGTCCTCAAGAGCATGATCAACAAGCGCAAGCTCGACCGCGCCCTGGCCTATATTCAGGCCGTCGAACGTGGTGAGAAATGAATGATGCCGAAGAGCGGATAGCCGGGGGCGTCGGTACAGCCCCGCCCACGTCGCCCGCGCGCGTATTCCTGTCTCCACGCCGAGCCAAGCCTTTCTATGCCCGTCATCCCTGGGTTTACGCCGGCGCTATTGAGCGCGTCGAAGGCGATCCCGCTGACGGAGATGTGGTCGATCTCTATTCCCACGGCGATCATTTCATCGCGCGCGGCCTTTACAATTCGCAGAGCAAGATTCGCGTACGCCTTTACATCTGGCAGGCGGACGTTGCCCTCGACGCTCATTTCTTTCGTGAGCGGATCGCGGCCGCGCTTCGCCTGCGTGAAATGCTGCCCGACTGGAACAAACCAGGCGGCGCCTGCCGGCTGATCTTCAGCGAAGGCGACGGTCTCTCCGGCCTGACGGTCGATCGCTACGACCGCTGGCTGGTCGTGCAGTTCACCGCGCTGGGCCTGGCTCAGCGCCGCGAGACGCTGGCCGAGCTGTTAGCGGAGCAGCTCCAGCCCGATGGAATCTACCTGCGCACAGAGCGCGGCATCGGGGAGCTCGAGGGCATCGAGCTTCAGGACGGCCCGCTGCACGGCGCACCACCGCAGGGCCCGATAGTCATTGACGAGGAAGGTGTTCAGTTTCTCGTCAATATTGCCGAAGGCCAGAAAACCGGCTTCTACCTGGACCAGCGGGAAAACCGCGGCGCGGTAGCGCGTCTGGCGCGCGGTCGGCATATGCTGGATGCCTTTTGCTACACCGGCGGCTTTGGCCTGCGTGCCGCTCGGGCCGGCGCGGCATCGGTGCTGGGCGTGGACCTGTCCGAACCGGCCCTGGCTCTGGCCCGTGAAAACGCCCGGCTCAATCAGGTTACGAATGTATCTTTTGAGCGTGCGGACGTATTCATGCGTCTGCAAACCCTGCACGCCGAAGGCAAGCGTTTTGGCCTGATCGTCCTCGATCCGCCCAAGTTTGCCCGGGCCCGCAATGCCGTGGAGGAAGCCCTGCGTGGCTACCGGCGCTTGCAAACGCTGGCCCTGCGGCTCCTGGAAAGCGACGGTATCCTGGTAACTTGCTGTTGCTCCGGACTTATTACTCTCAGTATGCTAGAGGACTTGCTGGCGCAACTGGCGGCAGAGGAAAAATGCGCTATTCAGATCCTCGAACGCCTGGGCCAGGGGCCCGATCATCCGGTCATGGCGACGTGCCCGGAATCAAACTATCTCAAGTGCCTGGTTTGCCGCGTTGCCAGCCCGTCCGGATAAGGAGCTGAAACCGATCTTCGCCCGCTGGGGTAATGTTTACAGAGCAAGGGCCGCCGCGGCCGGAGTCCTGTCTCCTGAGCGGGACAGGCCGTTAACTTTTCTTTGGAGGTTTGCATGACGATGCGCATTTCTTACCGAGCTTCGATAGGGCTGCTGGCGGGCGCGCTCCTGGCCCTCGCTCCGTCGGCCCGCGCCGCGGAAGCTGACAAGTACTTGCCGGAGCAGGCGGCGTTCGCCTCTTTCACCAATGTCCGCCAGATCGTCGATTCGCCGCTTGTCAAAAAGCACGCCCTGGAAAAGCTGCGCGACAAGCTCAAGGAAAACGACGAAATTACCAAGGTCCTCGAGTCCCTGGGCTTCGATCCATTCAAGGACCTGAATACTTTTGTCGGCGCCGGCTCCAGCTTCGATCCTGACGGCAAGGCTTTCCTGATCGCGCACGGAAACTTCGACGCCAAGAAGTTTGAGGACAAGGCTGAGGAGGAAGCCAAGAACCACGGCGACATCTTGAAAGTCCACAAACAGGGCGATCACAAGGTCTATGAAGTAAAACCCCCCGACAGCGGGGACGATAAGCCCATCTTCGTGGCCGTCGTCGACAAGGGCACCATCGTGGCCTCGAACGACAAGGATTACGTGGTCGACTGTTTCGCCGTGGCTGCCGGCAGCAAGACGTTCACCGTCAAGAAGGAACTGAAGGAACTCCTCGACAAGGTCGACGCCAAGCAAAGCTGGTGGTTCGTCATGCCGGGGACCGTATTGAACAAGGGTCCCGTGGCGCAGCTCGCGCAACAGGACGATAAGGCCAAGAAGATCCTGGAGAAGATCGAGAGCGTCGCGCTCGGCATCACTATTGAGAAGGATTTCAAACTAACCCTCGGCGTTGGTTCCAAAAACGCTGAAAACGCCAAGGAGCTGGCCGAGGATCTCAAGGACAAGTTCAACGACGGCAAGCAGTTCCTCATCTTTTTCGCCTCTCAGAACAAGCAACTGGAGCCGTTGGTAGACGCCGTCAACGCCACCAAGATCGGCGCGGAAGGCAATTCCGTGGCGCTGAAGTTCGAGCTGAGCGAGGAAGTCATCGAAAAGGCTTTGAAGCACGACAAGTGAGCCCTGGTTTGATGTAGCCGAATTCGCCAGAATTCGGGCCATGCGGAACTCTGGCGAGTTCCGCTACAGATAATCCAAGTTGGCCCGAAGTGCTGCGCAGAGGCGCGGGCGCTTCGGGCCAACTTGCTTTGAAGTGGCGACGAACGCTCGAATTGACAGGTTGAAGCAGCTCAGGAAGTCTTGCCGAGCTTCCGGTTCTGTCCGCCGCGTCGTAGACCGCCCTCGGGAGCTGTCCACCACTCCGCGGGCTTCCGCAACGCTTCGAGGACGGGCGGCAACGACTGCCCGGCGGGAAGGTTGATCCTGTTGTAATCGAGAGCGCGGGCAATTTCGTAACGCAGCGGCGCCTGGTTGAGCAGAAACGGCAGCCTGTCCGGCGGTTTGCCGGCGCGAGCTTTGTCTCCGACCAGATCCAGGAACGCCCGATTCGATTCAACCGGCTGGTTCTCCAGACCGAGCACGATGGCATGGCCCAGTAGACCCAGCGTTCGATATGCTTCTACTTTGTTGCGCTTGTCGCGCAGGTCGAGAAAGAACCGGTCCGCATCGTCCAGGCGCTGTTGCTTCAAGTAGAAAAGTCCCAACTCCAGAGCATGCTTGAGCCCCAGGTCCACGCGCATCGGATCCTTTCCCGGATCGCTATACTGCTCCACGGCTTCGCGCATGAAGTTTTCTTGCCGCTGCGTTTCTGTCAGCACAGGCGGTAAAGAGATCGCCTTCTGGGCGAGCGCTTCGGCACTCGAGACGCGTTGCTGGTTGCGCATCCAGGCCAACGCTCCACCGGCCAGCAGCGCCAGCGCGATTGCGGCAACCGAGACGCCCGACAGCCAGCGTGACCGGAACGCCGGCGCCTGCAGCGTCGGGGCGGCCGGCGGGGTCACCGTCAGAGTCGGCGCAGTTGTTGCGGCCGCGGTCTCGGTCTTCTGGCCGGCGTAGCTCTCGCGCACGCGGGCAATGTCCTTGAGCAACAGGGCGCATGATTGATAGCGCTGGTCCTGCTGCTTGGCCATCATCTTGTGAATCAGGCTGCAGAAATCGGCCGGCAAATCGGGACGAATTTCTTGCAACGGCCGCGGCTCCGTCTGCACATGTTGAATCGCCAGCTCCAGCGCGCTCTGGCCGCGAAAGGGCGGCTGGCCGGTCAGCATGTGATAGCAGGTCACGCCGAGCGAGTAGATGTCGGTGCGCGGATCGAGCGGCTGTCCCTGAATCTGCTCGGGGCTCATGTACAGGGGGGTACCCATGGCCAGCCCCGGTTGTGTCAAGTGCACCGCCCGTTGTTCCTCGGCATAGCAGCGCGACAAGCCAAAATCGGCGACTTTCACTTCGCCGCGGCGCGTGAGCAGAATATTCTCCGGCTTGATATCGCGATGCACGATGCCGAGTTCGCCGGCGCGCTGCAAGGCCGCCGCCACCTGGCGCATGATGCTCAGCGCCAATGGCAGCTCGGGCGGCCCCTTCTTGCTGATGTAGTCCCGGAGATTGCGCCCCTCGACGTACTCGAGAGCCATGTAGTGCAGCCCGGCCTCTTCGCCAAAGTCGTAGACCTGAACAATGTTGGCGTGCGTCAGCCGCGCCACGGCCTCAGCCTCGGCGCGGAAGCGCTCGTAGGCCACGGCGCTGACGGCCAGGTCGGGGCGCATGATCTTGACGGCGACGTTGCGCTTGAGGGAGATTTGCCGGGCCAGGTAGACCTGTCCCATCCCGCCCTGGCCCACGCGCCGCAACAACTGGAAATCGCGCAGGGTTCTGCCGCTCAGATCGACGTCGGCCTGGACCGAACCCGATGGTCTAGTCGACAAGGAGGTCGTTTGAGCGGCAGGATCCATGCAACCGGCTCCACCAGGCGGTTTTTGGGGGACTTCTCCATCTTAAGGCGGAGCGAAGCCGATAACAACTCGTTCCCAGGCTCTGCCTGGGAACGCACTGCCGCGAGGCTCTGCCTCGCGAAGCACAGCCTGGGAACCAGAAATTCATTTGCCGAGGATCTTCCGCATGTCGAGCTGATAACAGGTCAAGTTGGCGTTGCCGGTGTACAGGAAGCGGCCGTCGGGAGAAAAGAGCAAAGCCTTGATCTGCGTATTCAGCCCCGCCGTCGCCACCAGTTTACCCGTGGCCGCATCCCACAGGCAGATATTGCGATCGTCGCTCCCCGAGGCGATCAGCTTGCCGTCCGGAGCATAAGCCAAGCAGTTCACCGTATCGTCATGACCGATCAACTCCAGGGCGAGCGTCCGCGACTCCACATCCCAGACACAGATCGACCGGGACAAGGTCGCTGAGGCCAGGCGCTTGCCGGATGGGTCGAAGGCGACCGCCTTGCTGCCGCCGTCCAGCGTGGCGATCTCACAGCGCTCGTCCACATCCCAGAGACAGACGGCGCCGTCGGATCCCCCCGTTGCCAGCCAGTCGATGCCGCCGACGGCGAGCAAGCGGTCCTGCGGATGAAAAGCCAGGCATTCAACGGCACAGCCGCCGAGCGCATCCGGAATGAGCAACCGCGGCTCGGTCCGGGCCAGGTCCCAGAGCCAGACCTCCAGTCCGGTGGCGCTCGCCGACGCCAGGGTCCGCGCGTCATGGCTGAAGGCCAGCGCCGTGACTGGAGCGATCTGATCCTCGTCCTTCAAGATCGAGACGATCTGCCCGGTGCCGGCATCCCAGACCAGGATCGCCGTTTCACCGGTGCCGCCGGCCAGCGCTTTGCCGTTCGGGCTGAAAGCGAGGCTATGCACCAGCGCATCCTGCTTCGCCTTGAGGAGCTCCTTGCCTGTCTCGGTGTTCCAGGTCTGCAGCAGCGTGCCCGCGGCACAGGCGACCTGCTTGCCGTCCGCGCTAAGCGCGATGCCGCCGTCGGAGAATCCGGCTTGCTCCGGCAACGAGCCGTACAGCGCCGCGCCTTCCTCGGTCCGCTCCGGGTCCCAGATATGAATCATGCGATCGTCACCGCCGGACGCCAGGCTGCGATTATCATGGCTGAAGGCCAGGCATGAGATCGGACCACGATGCCCCTGGAGGCTGCCGCGCAGCTTGTCCGTCTGGAAATCGTAAATGTAAATCGCTTGCTCGGAGTCGGCCGTGGCGAGCAGGCGTCCGTCTGCCGTGATGGCCAGCGCGGTGAGCTGGGCAGCATGATAATTGAGAAGAAAGGCCAGGTCTACCGTGCTCGTATCCCAGATACGCGCGGTCGCGTCCCAGCCGGCGGAGATAAGACGCCGGCCGTCCGGATGCCACAGCAGCGCCTGGATGCGGTCCTGGTGTCCCACAAGCCGTCCAAGCGGGTCGTCGGCGTCAAGAGCCCAGAGAGCGACCACCTTATCCTCGCCTGCCGAGGCGAGCCGCTGGCCGCTGGTATCGAAGGCGACCGCGCTCACGGGCAACTGGTGGCCGGCGAACTCGCGCGCCAGCCGTCCCTTGCCAAGCTCCCAGAGCCGCACGATGCCATCGTCATGACCGGTAGCCAGGTAGCGCGCGTCCTCGGAGAATGCCGAGGCCGTCACCCACGACGGCTGCGGCACGGAGGCCAGCAATTCTCCCGTGGCCACATTCCACAACGATACGTCATCGCTGGCGGAAGCCAGAAAACGGCCGTCCCGGCTAAAACTCCAGTGCGTTTCCAGATCGCTCAGCGAATGACACTCGACTTGCTGTCCGTTGCTTTGCCAGCGCCGCAGGATGCCCGGTTCCTCGATGGAGACGAGCGTGCCGTCTCTGGCGAAAGCCAGCGCCAGCAGATCGCCGTCCGTATGGAAACGCAGATCGCCGAAGACGCGCACGATGCAGGAAGCAGGGTTCTGCGCTTCCCGACTTTTCGTCCCTATCATGGTCAAATCTCGCCTCTGTCAAGAAGGGGATTGGCTCCGCGGGTTCGAGCCGCCGGTCCCTGTTGGACGCGCACTCTCCGAATTGAGACAATGCGCAAATTCTACAACAATTTCCGCAATGGCGACGAGGAACGCCTGCGGGACTTGAGGAAAATATGCGGCCCCGCCATAATCGCGGGGGAATCGCTTGGCAAAATGAGAAGTGCCGGCAAAGCCGGCAAGAAGAGGATTTCGAGACTTACCGTATGCCTGCCGGAGAGTTCGCCTTCATCGATTGGCTGCGGCAACGGACGCCCGCGGACCCGCGCGTGCTCATCGGCCCGGGCGACGATACGGCTGCGCTCCAGCTTACTCCGGGCGCCGCTTGCTTGCTCACCACCGACATGCTCCTGGAGGGAAGCTGTTTTCGCCTGGCCGAGGCCGGCCCGCGCCGCGTCGGCCGCAAGGCCATGGCCGTCAACCTCAGCGATATTGCCGCCATGGCCGGGCGTCCGGTGGCGGCGCTCGCCAGCGTCGGGTTGCCTCGCCAGGGCGGACGAGCCCTGGCCGAGGAACTCTACCTGGGCCTGCGCGAGGCGGCGGATCCTTTTGGCACTGCCCTGGTGGGCGGGGACACGAATAGCTGGGATGGTCCGCTCGTCGTCTCGATCACCATTCTCGGCGAGGCGACGGAACGCGGTCCCGTGCGTCGCTCCGGAGCGCGGCCGGGCGATTGGCTGTTTGTCACCGGCCCTCTGGGCGGCAGCATCCTGGGCCGCCACCTGAGCTTCACGCCGCGCGTATGCGAAGCCCTCGAACTCCATCGTCTCGTCGATCTGCATGCCATGATCGATGTCAGCGATGGCCTGGCCGCCGACCTGAACCATCTCTGCGAAGAAAGTCATTGCGGCGCCGTTGTCCGCGCCGAAGCCGTCCCGATCCATGACGATGTTCGGCGTGCCAGCGACAATAGGTCGCCGCTCGAACACGCCCTGGGCGACGGCGAGGACTTTGAATTGATCTTTGCCGTATCCCCCGACGACGGGCAACGGCTCCTCGCAACCCAGCCCATCGCTGGGATTTCGCTGGCTCACTTCGGCGACTGTGTCGAGAGCGGCTTATGGCTCGAAGAAAAGCTTCAGCGACGCGAATTGCGGCCCGCAGGCTATGTTCATTATTTGCAATAGTTATCAGACATTAGCCATTCAGGCGTCATAATCCGTAACTAATCGCAGTCTGGCGTGCAACGTCATCTCAAGGTATGGCACCGGCTTTGCACCTATTTCGTTCTTTGAGGCCACAGGCAGGGTTTGACCTACCTGTGCTGCCGGCAGGTTAAAAACCTGCCCTACAAACCGCGCCCAGAGAAGGAGTGCCTTCCATGAGCACGAGCACGCAGCCAGTTGGCGATACGCCCCTCGCAGTGGTGGAGCAAATTCGAGAAGTCTGTGAACAAGCAGACCAGCCCGCCGAGATTTGGGATGCGCTGGACGCGAAGGGTATCGATGCAACGCCAGGCCTGGTCCACCAGGCGATTCACGATGCCGCCGACGCTGAAATAACTGCGCGTAAGGTCCATCCGGATGCAAAGCTTGTGCTCGATTCCGGCACAGGATTGACTGCCGAAGACATCGAGCAACTCGTGGCGCTGGCCGAAAAACTTGGCGGTGTGGAAGCACTGATCACGGCCTTGCGAGCTATGCAGCATGCCGCCTAACCGTCAAAAGTCCGCCCAAAGTTCAGGCCTGAGACGCCCGTCATGAAGCGCTGAAGCGACAAGAACGCCCTCGCAGCCGGCGTCGCTTAGCCTGCGCAAGTCGTGCGCACCGCGAACTCCGCCCCCCGTAACCACTTCGATTCCGGGATGCGCGTAAAGCAATTCTTGGCAAAGTTGTTCGGTTCCTGTCCCGCCGCCCATGCCGACGCGAGCCAAGTCCAACAACAGGAGACGCCTTACGCCCAGTTGAATCGCTTGAAGGGCTATCAGGCGTGGCTCGCTTGCCTGCCACCTTGCCGCGCGGCCGAGGATTTGGCCGTCCTTCATGTCGAGCGAAAAGACGACTCGTTTGCTGCCCAATTGCGTGCAAATGGCTCCTAGGACTTCCGGGCCGGAAATTGTCTCCAGGCCGGCGATGACCGTCTCCACGCCGGCCTCCGCAAGCCTGGCGGCATCGCCGGGTTCGCGGATACCGGCATCGACCCACAGGCGCATGCCCAGCGCCTGGATATCCGCAAACACAGAGAAAGCCCGCATAGCTCCCGTGATGGCATCGAGATCGGCGATGTAGCATTCAACGAGGCCAAGCTTATCCCGAAAGGCGCGCGCCACGTCCAACGGCCTGGTGGATGAAGTCAATACGCTGGTGATCGGTCGATACTCCTGACGGCGGCCGGCGATTCCGTGGACGACATGCCCGCCTTTCAGGTCCAGAACCGGAATGATGCGCATGTGCCGCTGCCCTCGTTGTCTGAAAACCCTTGACACTGCCCGCCAAGCCCACGACATTAAGAAGTGGGGCCGGCTTCCTATCGTCCTGCCGGCCGCACGCTCGGCATGCGGTTGTGCCGAGCCGAATGCATTCAGAGCCTATCCGGATGGGCTATAACTTTCGTTCGCCGCCCCTGTCTAAGGATTATCGCGATGCTTTTTTTGGCAAGACGCAAGCGTCTGCGCTGGGCGGGAATCGCCGTCCTGTGCGTGCTGATCTTTCTGATGTCCGGCTTCCTCGCTCCGACCGCAGGCCACGCACAACCTCCGGACGATGCAGCGGACAAGTCCGGCGAACCGTCCGCTGCGGCGAAAGCGCCTGAGCCCCAGCCGGCCGCGAAGGCCAACCTCTTCAAGCACATTGTCGTGTCCGCAGGGCCGTTCTTCGGTCCGGTGCTGCTGCTGGTCTCCATCGGGCTGGTTGCCTTGATTGTGCTTCTCTCCATGGATCTACGGCTACAGGTAGCGATTCCGCCTGCCTTCGTCGATGAATTCACGGAAACCGTGAACAAACGTAAATTCCGGGAAGCGTTCGACCTTGCCCGCGCGGACAATTCCTACCTGGCCCGCGTGCTGACCGCCGGCATGGGTCGCTTGCAGTACGGCATCGAAGACGCGCGCGAAACCGCGTACCATACCGTGGAGAGCGTCAAGACCAGCAAGGAACAATTAATCACTTACCTCGCCACCATCGGTTCGTTGGGACCCATGATCGGCCTGGTCGGCACGGTGTACGGCATGATCCTGAGCTTCATGGTGCTGTCCCAGCCCGGCAAGACGCCGAATCCGCAGGACCTGGCCAGCGGTATTTCGCACGCGCTGGTGATCACGTTGCTGGGCGTATCGCTGGCCGTGCCTGCCATCTTTTGCCATGCCCTCTTCAAGAATCGCCTCAACCGCATCACCATGGATACGGCCAACGTCGCCGACGACTTGCTTACGCAGATGTATCACAATTCCAAGCGGCCCGCGACAGCGGGCCCCGAGATACGCGCCGTCGCCGCCACTTCTGCCAAGCCGGCGGAGGCCTAACCATGAGCCATGCCCTCGGCGAGGAAACCAAGGCGGAACCGAACCTGGTGCCGCTGCTCGACCTGGTTTTTCAGCTGATCATGTTCTTCATGATCACCATGAACTTTGTCAGCGCCCAGTTGAGCGAGGACATCAAGCTGCCCATCGCGCAATCGGCTCGCGCCATGGACAGGGCCGAGGCCGAGGTCCTGGTCCTGAACATGGAAGCGAGCGGCAAGCTGCAAGTCGTCGGCCAGCCCAGGCCGCTCGCCACCCTCGGCGAAAAGCGATTCTATTTGAGGGAATACTACAACGACGCGAAGCGGACTGCCGTGGAGCAAGGAGATCGCAACGGCCGCGTGAAGACGACCGTCATCATTCGCGCGGACCGTAATGCCAATTACGAGGACGTCTTTGAATTGATGGCCATGTGCAAGGAAGTAGGCTTCAAGAAACTGCAGCTCCGCGCCTATACCCAGATGGGAGGTTAGACCCGTCATGCCAGTTACCCGCAACAAGCCCGGCGGTGTCGAGCCTGAGATTAACCAGGTCATCACGCCGATGCTCGACCTGGCGTTTCAGATGCTCATCTTCTTCATCATCAACTTTCATCCCTCGCAACTCGAAGAGGGACAAATGAACCTGACCTTGCCGGACTCCGCGCAGGCGCAGGCGGCCAAGCCCGAGCAGGCCGACCCGATCAACTCCTTGCCGGGAGACCTCGAACTGCCCGCCGAGATCACGGTCCTGGTGCACACCCGGCACAGCGGCAACGCCCAGGGGGATATCGGCGATATCATGGTCCAGGAAAGCCAGGGGCAACATTCGGTTGGCGACAACGCTCAGAATCTGCGCAAGTACCTGGAAAAGGCACGCGTCGGGCTGGGCAATCAAAACGACATCAAGGTCCAGGCGGACAGCAAGCTCAAGTACGCCTATGTGATGGAAGTCATGGACATGTGCACGCGGGCCGGGTTCCGCAACGTCAGCTTCGGCCCGCCGCCGGATTTAGCGAAAGAATGAGGCTCTGCTCATGCCAATGCTTCGGCTATGGTTTGGGAGCCTAGCGCTTCTGGCAATAGTGGGCGTACTAGTGCCGGTTTGCGCGCTGCGGCAAATGGGGCTGGCCGAAGGACAGGTTAAGGAGCAGGTCGCATCCAACCGTGCTCCCATTATTGGAGAGGATGTCGCCCGGGCGGCCGCGACCGCCGCCGGCGCCGTCGGCGTGCGCGATCCGGCGGGCGTCGTGGGTGTTCTTCTGACGGCCAAGGCAATGGAGATCTGGGACACTTTGCCTGCCGTCCCCATCGCGCCGGCCCTGGACAGAGCCGAGCCCGTTGACCCGGCCATTCTGGCGGAGGTGCAAGATCGCTCCAAGGTCCACGGGCCGAAGGAGAACTACAGCGAATTCCTCGCCTACAACTATTTGCTCGTCCTGGCACACAAGACTCCGGAACAGGCGTTGGCACGCGGAGCGCGCCGGGATCTCACGTTTGCGCATCTCTTCGAGGAGCCCAAGAAATACCGCGGCCAGATCGTGCACATTGAAGGCCGGCTCAAGCGCCTGCGCAAGTTCGACGCCGAGCCGATTGCGGCCAAGGAAGGCGTGCCCGTTCTTTACGAAGGCTGGATATTCGATGAATCCCTTTATTACAACCCGTTCTGCGTAATTGTTTCGGAAGTGCCGAAATCGATCGAGGTTGGCGAAAAGATCGATTATGAGGTTGCTTTTGACGGCTACTTCTTCAAGCGCTACCGCTACCCAGCCGGCGACGGCGTCCGTGATGCGCCCCTGTTAATCGGCCGCACGCTCACCCGGCAAACGGAGCCGCGGCCTGCCCTCGAATCGCCGGGGCACTTGCTGCTGTACGCGTTTCTTGCGGTGCTGGGCGTGACGGCGGCGCTGGGCATCGTGCTCGGCCTGTGGTTCCGCCGCGGCGACAAACGGGTTCAGGCGCATCTGGATGCCGCCCGCAATGCCGGCTTTGTCGATCCGGGCGAGCTAGAGGATTCCAGCCACGAGTAGGCTTCGCTCCACCGGGCTTATCCCGGCCGATCGGTGACTGGTGGCCAGCAGTCTCCACCGGGCTTGTCCCGGTGGATCGGTGACTGGTGGCCAGTAGTCGATGCATACATAACCATGGCCGCCACGGGGCTTGTCCCCGTGGAGCCACGATTGATGGCCCGGCTGACAATCGTCGCTCCACGGGGACAAGCCCCGTGCCGGCGATAACTTCTCGATGTCATGGATTCTGGCTGCCAGTCACCAGTCCACTGGGACAAGCCCAGTGGTGCCGGTTATGCTGCGAAATCGCGCAGGTCATATGAGTAGGCTCCGCTTGCCGAGCGGAGGCCTGGGAAGCTCCGCTCGGCAAGCGGGGCCTACTTATGAACCATGCCGAAAATTGTGCTTTTAACCGTTGTAACTTCCCCCCGTTCTGTCCGATAATAGCGTATCGCCCTTGCACCACCGAAGTCAGGCGGCCTCCGCGAAGGGATGCAGTCACCATGCCGAATGAAAAACCGGAACTCCCGCATCATAACTCCCAGCCCGAGCACGACACGCCTCCGGCGGTCATTCGTTCGCTGTCGGCTCCAACTAACGCGACGCCGGCGCGCTTCACGGCTGGTTTTCTGCTGGCTTGCATAATCAGCGCCGTCGTACACGGGGTGCTGCTGACGCTCTTCCTGTTTGTCACCGTCAATACCACCAACGCCAATCTCACCACGGAAACCAAGCTTATCGAAACGCTTATTGAGGATGAGAAGCCGAAGGACGCCAACCTGACCAATGATGATGACGGGGGCCTGGATCCGGATCGGCTGCTCAACTATGACAATGTCCGCATTGACAAGATTTCGGTGCCGGGGCCGGCCAAAATGGATGAGAAGATCGGCAACAGCGAAATCGCCGACTCCGCGCCGATGAACGTGCCGCCGCCGCCCGGCCTGCTGGGCAGTGAAGGCCAGGGGGGAGGCGTCAAGTCGCCGAACAATCCCGGCCTGATGAATCCGAACGCCTTCGGCGGCGGCTTCAGCAAGGCGCTCATGGCGCCCGGCAGCATCGGCGGCCGTAGCGGCGCCACGCGCGAGCAACTGATGCGCGAGGGCGGCGGCAATACGGAAACCGAAGCCGCCGTCGCCAAGGGACTGGCCTGGCTCGTCAAGCACCAGGCGCCGGACGGCCACTGGTCGCTCGACGGTTTCTATCAGCACGGCCATTGCAACTGTAACGGCATCGGTCAGAACAACGACATTGCCGCCACTGCCTTCGGCCTGCTGCCGCTGCTCGGCGCGGGGGAGACGCACAAGAAAAAAGAAGTCAAGGACCAGATCAGCTACCGCTTAAACGTCCAACGTGCGCTTGACTTCCTGATCCGCAAGCAGGCCCGCGACGGCAATTTCGGCGGCGGCATGTACGCGCATGGCCTGGCCACCATCGCCATGTGTGAAGCGTATGGCCTGACGTCCGACCCCCGCCTCAAGCTCTCGGCCCAGGCCGCGATCAACTATATCCGCGCCGCCCAGAGCGAAGGCGGCGGCTGGCGCTATGAGCCGCGCATGGGCGGCGACACCTCGGTCGTCGGCTGGCAGGTCATGGCCCTCAAGAGCGGTCAAATGGCAGGCCTGGAAGTGGACGACAACAAGAACCCGACCCTGTCCCGGGCCACGAAGTTCCTTAACTCTGTCATGACCGCGGACGGAGGCGGCTACGGCTACACCACCAACGACCCCACCGAAACCATGAGCGCGGTCGGTCTGCTGTGCCGGCTCTACCTGGGAACCGGCACCAGGAACACCGGCATTATCAACGGCGTCAACCGCCTCAAGAAATCGCCGCCCGGCTCCATTACCAGCATGTACTACTACTACTATGCCGCGCAGGTCCTGCATCACGTCGGCGGCAAGGATTGGGAAGAGTGGAACAACAAGATGCGGCCTTACTTGCTGGCCCGGCAGGACCAGGGCAAGACCCCCGGCCGGCCGCATCAGCGCGGCAGCTGGGGCCCCGCTGGCGACCCGCATGCCGGAGCGGGTGGACGCCTCATGATCACTTCCCTGTCTGTGTTGACGCTGGAAGTGTACTATCGGCATCTGCCGCTCTATCGCCGTGACATGGGCGGCAAGGCAATGGTCGCCAATTGAGCGCATGGGCCGCACCAGCATTCTCGACCAGGTTCGCTCGCTGGACCCGGTGAGAGACCATCAACAGATCGTCTTCCTGAGCACGCGCTACGATTTTCCCTTCGACACCACGCGTGCTCTGGAACTGGCCTTGTTCCGGACTTTCTGTTCTCCCTGCATCTCCGCCTTGCTCGACCGCACCGGAGAATTTCATCGCCGTGCCCAGAAGCGCTACGACGATACAGATATCATCATCAGCGAGCTGATGGAGTGGGGCTACGACAGCGAGCGCGGCAAGCGGGCGCTGCGGCGCATGAACCAGATGCACGGCCGCTTCGCCATCGCCAACGAAGACTTTCTTTACGTCCTGTCCACATTCGTCTTTGAGCCGATCCGCTGGAACGCCCGCTTCGGCTGGAGAACGTTTTGCGAACAGGAACGGCTGGCGATGTTCTGCTTCTGGCGCGAGGTCGGCCGCCGCATGAACATTCAGGACCTCCCGGCCGACTACGTTTCATTTGAAGAATTCAACCGGGAATACGAACGCACACACTTCTGCTTCACCGAGTCTAACCAGCGTGTCGGCACGGCGACGCGGGAAATGTTCGCGAGCTGGTTCCCGCGCCTGCTGCGGCCGGTCATTCGGCCCGGCATTCATGCGCTGCTGGACGACGAGGTGATCCGCAGTTTCGGCTTCCCGCGGCCCTGGCACGTCACGCGCTGGCTGCTCGGCGGTGTCCTGAGAATGCGCGCCATGCTGTTGCGCTGGCTGCCGCGCCGGCGCCAGCCCTTCCTGCGAACCGCCATGAAACATCGGACCTATCCCGATGGTTATCAAATCGAGAAGCTGGGACCGCCTTACATGCGGGTCTGACCCAGCGATCAAGCTTCTGGCACTTCTATATTCAGTATGCAGCATTCAGCATTTTCCGTAATGTAGAATACTGAATACTGATTATTGAATGTGGAAGTTACCTGGAGGTCCTCTCATGCGTACTCTGTTGAAGGTCTTCGTCCTGGTGTCGAGTCTTGGTATTCTGCCGGCGGCCCTGGCGGATGACACGCAGATCCCGGAAGGTTTTCAGTCCCTGTTCAACGGTATGGATTTGACCGGCTGGCAGGTGAATGACAAGGGCGACATGAAGGTTTGGGGCGCTGAGAACGGCATCCTCTATGTCAACGGTTCAGGCGGCGGCTGGCTGATGACCGACAAGGAGTTCGGCGACTTTGAACTTCGGCTGGAGTTCAAAATACCGCCCAAGGGGAATAGTGGCGTTGCTCTGCGCAGCCCCCTCAAAGGGGATCCGGCTTATGTCGGCATGGAAATCCAGATCCTGGACAACGATTGGTATCAGAAGAACTACAAGGGCCTTAAACTCGTCCAGCACACGGGCGCGATTTATGGGGTTGTGCCGCCGTCCAAGGATGTCACCAAAGCTGTCGGCGAATGGAACAAGTACCGCATCATTGCCAAGGGCCGGCAAGTCACGATCGAGCTGAACGGTTCCACCATCGTGGACGCCAATCTAGATGACTATAAAGAGCATTACAAGCAACACCCAGGCCTCCAGCGCGAAACCGGCCATCTCGGTCTGCAGAGCCACGATGGTCGTGTGGAATTTCGTAATATTTATGTGAAGCCGTTGTAGCTCCGCTCGTTCGACCCACTCGTTCCCAAATTGGCATGAATCCGATGACTCTCCGAACTGCTTTGATCGTCGCTTTGCTTGCCTGCCTCGGCGGCCGGGCGTCCGCGGAGCCGCCGAGCTATGCCAGGCAAGTGAAGCCATTCCTGGCTCGCTATTGCCTGGAATGCCACAACGCCGGCACGACCAAGGGCGATCTGGATCTGGAAACCTTCAAGGGCATGATGCAGGGCGGCAAAAGCGGTGTAGTACTGGTGCCTGGCAAGCCGGATGAGAGCCGGCTCGTGTTGTTACCAGAACACAAAGACAAGCCGCCCATGCCGCCGAAGAAGGCGCGCCAGCCTCGTCCCGAGGAGGTTGCGGTGCTGCGGAGCTGGGTTGCAGCCGGCGCAAAGGATGACTCGGCCAACTTCCGAATCACACTCCCCGACATCGAGCCGCGGAGACGACTGCCGCCGCCGATCACCGCTTTGGCCTTCAGTCCGGATGGCAAATGGCTGCTAGCCGGCGAACAGCATCGCGTCGCCGTCATCGATTCAGCAAAAGGCGAGGTCACTGGCCGGCTTCCGCCTTTCGAGAACGGCAAAGTAACTGCTTTGAGATTCAGCCCGGATGAGCGTAGTCTCGCGGTGGCGGCCAGTGTTCCGAGCGTGACCGGTGAACTACATTTTCTTTCCGCGCCGTCACATGGCTTGCTGCAGATGCGCCCCGAGAGGACAGTCGCGGGACACAAGGATGCCATTCTCGATCTAGCCTTTAGCCCGGACAACAAGATCCTCGCCAGCACCGGCTACGATCGCTTGATCAAGCTTTGGGATGTCGCCGGCGGCAAGGAACTGCGGACGCTCAAGGACCACAGCGATGCGGTCTACGGCCTTGCCTTCAGCCCCGATGGTCGCTTGCTCACCTCGTGCGCGGCGGATCGCGCAGTGAAAGTGTGGGAGATGACTAGCGGCAAGCGCCTGTACACGCTTGGCGAATCGACCGATTGGGTCTACGCGGTGGCGTGGAGCCCCGACGGCCGGCGCCTGGCAGCGGGAGGCGTGGACAAGAGCATTCGTGTTTGGGAGGTTACGCCGACTGGCGGCCGGATTGTGCAGTCGGTCTTCGCCCATGAGGGCGCTATCACGCGGCTCACGTACTCGACCGACGGCAACACGCTCTATTCCCTCGGCGAGGACCGCGTCGTCAAAGCCTGGGATACCGCCCGAATGGTCGAGCGCAGGGTCTATCCGAAGCAACCGGAATTGATTTTGACCATGGCCGTGCGGCCCGATCAGAAGCAAATCGCCCTGGGGCGCTATGATGGCGCGGTGATCATACTCGATGCCGCGACCGGCAAAGTGTTAGCCGAGCCGCTCCCAGTGAAGCCGAAGCCGCCGATGCTCACCAAGCTGGCGCCGGCTTGGGGGGAGCGCGGCAAGGCCATTCGCCTCATTTTCGAAGGCGCTCATTTAGATAACGCCGCAGTGGTAGTGGCAACTTTCCCAGGCATAAAGGCAAAGCTCCTGAATAGCGGCGCGTCGTCCGTCCATGTTGAGGCCGAGGTAACTTTTCCAGCCAATACCCCGGCCGGCGCCTACAAGTTAAGCCTGAAGACTCCCGGCGGGCAGACCGCGCCACTACCCTTCATCCTCGATCTCTTTCCCACCGTGAGCGAAGCAGGATCTCACGACGCTCCGCGCCTGGGCCAGCGCATTGCCCTGCCGGCCACCGTGGTCGGCAACATTCGTCGCGCTGGCGACATTGATTTCTACCGCTTCGAGGCCAAGGACGGGCAGGAAATTGGCGTTCAGGCAACGACGGCCACGATCGGGTCGAAGCTTGATCCCGTGCTGCAATTGCTCGACGGCGCCGACCATGTTCTCGAAGAGAGCACGAACGGCGTCCTGGGTCATATTTGTCAGAAAGCAGGAGTCTACGTCCTGAGCATCCGCGACCGGGAATATCGCGGTGGCGGCCAAATGAATTATCGGCTGCACGTCGGCGATATCCCGGTTGTGACGGCGCTCTACCCGCTCGGCATCCAGCGCGGGACAGAACAATGGGTGCGCCTGCAAGGCGTAAACCTCGGCAACCATGACGCAGTGCGTGTCAAAGTGCCCCCGGACGCCGCGCTCGGTTCGCGCGTGCTCGTGCCGGTCACGACCGCCAAGGGTGCGCCGCTCGGCGAGGCCAGCATCATCGTCGGGGAGTTCCCGGAAGCCGTCTCGGCAGGCAATATGGCCGCCTGGGCCATGACGGAGAACCGCGTCTGTGTTCGCCTCGAGCCGCCCGGGACGACGTGCACTCTTTGTCTCTCTGTCCCGGGCACGGCCAACGGCCGGATCTATTCTCCAGGAGTCACCGAAAGCTGGCGTTTCACCGCCAAGAAAGGACAGCCGCTCATTCTGGAGGTAAACGCCCGCCGCCTCGGTTCGCCTCTCGATTCCACCATCGAGATCCTTGATGCGAAAGATCAGCCGGTCCCGCGCGCCATGTTGCGATGCGCTGCCAAGACGTATGTCACGTTCCGCGATCACGACTCCGCCGGCCCCAATATCCGGTTGGAGACGTGGAGCGAATTCGCCATGAACGACTATGTCTGGGTCGGCAACGAGTTGTTGCGCATCTGGGAGCTGCCGAAGAATCCGGACGATGATTGCCTCTTCTATAGCATCGGGGGACGGCGCCAGGGATTTCTCGATACGACGCCAGGCCATGTCCCGATGGGGGCAGCCATGTACAAGGTCGCCATCCACCC
>Ga0207022_10004_pt1 | contig 78360 bp, 77 predicted proteins | sample Alteio_BWMinCont_46_FD_153307 | JGI IMG/M metagenome (GOLD analysis project Ga0207022, IMG submission 153307) | Enriched cells from forest soil in Barre Woods Harvard Forest LTER site, Petersham, Massachusetts, United States -... | ecosystem: Environmental > Terrestrial > Soil > Temperate forest >... | reverse complement strand
TCGACCCGCCAGCAACGATTGGTGGATGTTACTGTATGAAATATCAATATCAGACCGAAATCAGAGGACAATAATCAACCAGAAAACAATATTTTTAGGGAAACTACGGCCAACAAAGGATAGTCTAATAGCCTGTAATTCGGAATGATCGGTTTCGCCGACCTAATCACCGTCTATGCCTTTTGCCAAATATATAGATAATTCTCATCGGCGGCTGTGGCCACATCCATCTTTTTCGCACGGGTGACTCGGTTGAGTGCTGACCGCACATTCTGCATCTTTTGGCCGGCCAAGCCTTTCAGTGGGACACGCACGGCAGTGTCTGATGAAGTATGTTGCAGGTCTTCCAATATCTTGGCTACCAACATGTTGTGCTTGCCTTTACGCACCTGAGGAACATCCACCTGCATGATGGTTGAAAAGTTGAAGGAACTCCCGTTGTGGTTGCCGTTCTTCTTGGTTGGCATTGTCCACCTCCTCCGTAATAACGTAACGTTAAGCTATCCTTAACGTATTATTATTCAATCGAGCCAATCTAGTTACATCGTATCACTCTTACATTCCCGAAGCCAGCGTTATCGTTTTCTTCACTCACGGCGTTCGCTACCAGCAATAATCGATTCGAACATACTGCACAACCTGGTCCACCAAACAAAACACGACGCAATTAGACAATTTAAAGAGTTTCCCCGTATCAAAACAGTGGTGTTAGTTTGGTTCAATGAGAAAGCAGCCTGTACCACGCACAGATTCAAAGAAGTTCGACCCACAGAATTTCCTGTCCACCATCGGCGAAGGCCGGAAGCTGTTCGTTGTTCCAAAGAAAAAGATCGTGTTCGCACAAGGGGAAAAGGCGGATTCGATCTATTTTGTTCAAAAAGGCAAAGTGAGGCTTACGGTTGTATCCAAGTCCGGCAAAGAAGCGACCATCGGTATAGTGATCGAGCGGAACTTCTTCGGAGAGGGAGCATTGGCAGGTCAGCTTCTACGCATGGGTTCGGCATCGACCATGACCGATTGCGAATTGATGCGGGTGGAGAAAAAAGCCATGATGGATGCGCTTCACCGCCAACATGCGCTCTCTGACATGTTTGTAGCATACTTACTGGCGCGGAACATCAGGTATCAAGAAGACCTGGTGGACCAATTGTTCAATTCCAGTGAAAAAAGATTGGCCCGTGTTCTACTGCTGCTCGCCCATTTCGGCAAGGACGGTATGCCTCATACAGTGGTGCCCAAAGTCAATCAGGAGATATTGGCTGAAATGATCGGCACGACCCGGTCGCGGGTCAGTTTTTTCATGAACCGATTCAGAAAACTGGGGTTCATCCATTACAACGGGGGCCTGACGGTTCACAGCTCACTGCTCAATATCGTTCTCCACGATTGATGATTCAAGAAGCATGATTTCAATGATTTTCGTAAGTGAGCAATACAGACCATTTTTAGTTTCTTCATTATGCGAAGATTGACGAGAGAAAACTCTTAAGGGCCCGCATATTGTGACAAGCATTATGCGCTCAATTCTGAAGCGCTTTCTTGTTTGATATATGGAACGGACATTTCGTCCACCTGCTGTCCACTCGACCAAATTGGCCCACTATGCCTGCAAAGCAGAAGATCGATTTCGACCCCGGCTCCTTCCTCTCCATGATCGGGAGTGGACGCAAGAACCTGACTTTCAAAAACACTCAGACCATATTTTCACAGGGCGACAAGGCGGACTCTGTCTTCTATATACAGAATGGTACGGTGAAGCTCACGGTGGTATCGAAGATGGGCAAGGAAGCAACGCTCGGTGTGTTGCAAGCTAAGAGTTTTTTCGGAGAAGGTGCATTAGCCGGCCAATTACTTCGTATGGGATCGGCGTTCGCCATGTCCGACTGCAAGATCATGCGCGTGGAAAAGAAGGCGATGATGGAGGCCCTGCAAAGCGAACACTCATTCTCAGACCTGTTCGTGGCCTATCTGCTGGCGCGGAATATCCGATATCAAGAGGACCTGGTGGATCAGCTGTTCAACTCCAGTGAAAAAAGGTTAGCACGCGTGCTGTTGCTGCTCGCGCACTTCGGCAAAGACGGCGTGCCCAATCCTGTGGTTCCAAAGATGAGCCAAGACACTCTGGCCCAGATGGTGGGCACCACGCGGTCGCGTGTGAGTTTCTTTATGAACCGGTTCCGCAAATTGGGCTTCATCAATTACGACGGCGGGATCGAAGGCGGGCTTGAAGTCCACAGTTCGCTCCTCAATATTGTGTTACACGATTGACCGTTGAAAATATTGCAATCGAAATTATTCTTTGATGTGAGCAATACAGACCAGCAATGATCCTTTCATTCGTCCATGATGGATGCAGAGTCAAAAACCACCCTTCTCTCTTTCAGGTCCTCTGAGCTAAGTCAGCCTATCTGAAGTTTTCCTCTCTTAGTTTCGCAAAACCTAAAGGACGAATTATGAATAAACGCATTTCAATACTGTTACTCACCTGCATGGGTGTATTCGGCAGCTATGCCTTCGCCGGTTCACATTCTGACACCATCGAACGCCTGCAGAACTCAGTCGACGTGCTGCAATCGATCATGTCCACACCGGACAAGGGCATACCGGAAGAAGTGCTGGCAGGCGCAAAATGCATTCTCATCGTACCGGACCTGGTCAAAGGCGGCTTCGTATTCGGCGGCAAGCACGGCCGCGGGATTGCAACGTGCCGCACAGCCAATGGCTGGAGCGCACCGGCGTTCGTTTCAGTCGGCGGCGGCAGCTGGGGATTGCAGATCGGCATCGAAAAGGTCGACCTGGTGATGTTGATCATGAATGATCGTGGCATGGAACACCTGCTCTCGAGTAAGTTCGAGTTGTCCGGTGAAGGATCAGTGGCAGCGGGTCCAGTAGGACGTCATGCATCCGCAGGCACGGATTGGAAGATGAACACGGAAGTGCTCACTTACTCGCGCTCGAAAGGCCTGTTCGCAGGTCTAACGCTGGAAGGCGCCGTTGTGCAAGAAGATGACGACTCCACCAAAGCGATCTATGGCAAGCAAAAGGGTTTCCGCGGCATCTTGTCTGGAAAAGCATCGACACCCGCGAGCTGTGTAGCCTTCGTGGACGCCGTAGCCCATGCTGGTCGCAAAGCCGACCGCGCTGATGCCAGAGAAGACCGCAAATAACCTGTTCCAAATGATAGGAGCAACATCATGTTAGGAACGATCCTGATCGTAATACTGATACTGATGCTGCTCGGCGCGATCCCCCGATGGTCCCATAGCCGTGAATGGGGATACGCACCGAGTGGCGGCTTAGGGACCATCTTGTTGATCGTGATCATACTTGTGATCCTGGGCAGGATCTGAACATCCGGGCAATGCGAAATTGCATTGTGAAAAATAGTTTGTATCCAGTGTGAAAGGAGGAAACACAAATGAGCCAACCCATTGAACAGAAGAAAGAAGCCATCGCCACACCGGCGAAGGAAGCAGTCAAGACTCCCCCAGTTGTTACACCGCCACCAGTAAATGCTCCAACAGCAGCTGCAACACCGGCGAAGGTGTAATCGATCAAAAAACAACTCATATGGACTAGGCGTTTCACTCAAAAGCGCCTATTTCCATGTCCAGCTTTTTGATAGATCGTTAGCAAATGGGCAGCAGAACACCGGCTATCTAACTAAACTCGACCGATGAATCCTGGATAGCCCCTATTATTGGCCCAAAATTGGAGCCGCTTCGAGAACGCCTTAGTCAGCTCGCCACATGCAGCATATGTTCGCATACATATGGATCAAATGTCGCTACCAAAAACAATGTACCCGGTGGAGGTCCTTGAAGTTGAAGGTCTGCCCCCCTTACTGCAAGACGAAGTTTTAATAGGCAGCGTGGCACCACAATCAAAGCCATCACAGCCCACCAGAATCGCTGTGATCGGGAATTACCTGCCGCGACACTGCGGAATCGCAACTTTCACTACAGACCTGTGCGGAGCCATTTCGAATGAGTATGGGGCGATCCGACTGATGGCATTGCCGGTGAATGATACTGAGCTTGGCTACAACTATCCTGAAAGAGTGAGATGGACACTCGACCAGGACAATTTGAAATCCTATGAACAAGCCGCCGAATTTTTGAACTTCAACAATATAGACATGGTATGCCTGCAACATGAATTCGGGATTTTCGGAGGCCCGGCCGGAAGCCATATATTGCATTTGTTACGGACCTTGAAGATGCCTGTGGTGACAACACTGCATACCGTGCTGCGGGAACCGAACCCTGATCAAATGAGAGTAATGTCAGAGATCGCAGAACTTTCCGACCGCCTCATAGTCATGAGTCAGCTGTCATCCCAATTCCTGCAAGAGATCTTCCATGTGCCCGCCAACAAGATCGATATGGTCCCCCATGGTGTTCCAGACCTGCCATTCCTGGATCCCAATTTCTTCAAAGACCGGTTTGCCGTGGAAGGAAAGGCAGTTCTGCTCACGTTCGGGCTTCTTTCCCCGAACAAGGGAATAGAGAATGTGATCCAAGCATTGCCGCAGATCCTGACCAAACATAAGAACGTCACTTATATAGTGGCAGGTGCCACGCATCCGCATATCCTGCGCCGCGAAGGTGATATCTACCGCGAATCTCTGCAAACTCTGGCCCAAGAAATGGGTGTGGAGTCAAACGTCATATTCCACAATCGTTTTGTGTGCCCCAAGGAGATGGTGGAGTTCATCGGCGCCGCAGACATTTACATCACCCCCTACCGCCATGAAGCACAAGTAGTTTCTGGAACGCTTGCCTATGCTTTAGGCGCGGGGAAAGCCATCATCTCTACTCCTTATTGGCACGCAATCGAATTACTGGATGATAACCGTGGCGCACTGGTCCCGTTTCAGGACCCTGGCGCCATTGCCCGGAAAACAATCGAACTATTGGATACGCCAGCCATCCGTCATGCCATGCGAAAACGAGCCTACAAGTTCTCTCGAGGAATGGTCTGGCAAAAGGTAGCTCAAGGCTACATGGAAAGTTTTTCAAGATGCAATAGCGACCGCAAGGCGAAACCTAAAGTGCAATACTCATCGCGGACCTCAGAGAAATCACTGAATCAATTGCCACCCATGAAATTGAACCATTTGATTCAGCTCACTGATGACACCGGTATGATGCAACATGCGATCTTCACCATACCCAATCGAACAGAAGGATATACCACTTGCGACAATGCCCGCGCACTGGTTTTCACTGTATTACTCGAACAACAGCATCAGGACCAGACTGAATACGCAAACTTGTCATATTCAGACCTATCATCCCGATACTTATCGTTCTTGGAACATGCATACAATCCTGACAAAGGTAGATTCCGAAATTTTCTCAATTACGACCGCACGTGGAATGAATCTGAAGGCTCCGAAGACAGTCATGGCCGCGCGATATGGGGATTGGGAACGGTCCTAGGACGTTCCAAAGACCATGGATTGCGAGGAGCTGCCGGGCGGTTGTTCGAACTTTCACTACCTGCAGTTATGGAGTTCAACAGTCCCCGGGCGTGGGCCTATACCCTGCTCGGCGTGCTTGAATATCTGGATTCCTATTCTGGAGACCGTGATGCACAGAGAATAATGACTACTCTCAGCCGACGATTGTTGGAAATGTATGAATCTAACCGAAGAAATGATTGGAAGTGGTTCGAGAACGTCCTTGCATACGGGAATGCAAGGTTGGTCGAAGCCATTCTAAGGACCGGCTCAGCGAGTTCAGATGACCGCATGATTTCCGCAGGTCTGGAAGCATTGGAATGGCTACTCAAGAAACAGCGTTGTGAACTGCAGCACCATTTTGTACCGATCGGATCGCAGGGGTTTTACCAGCAAGGTGGTGAAAAAGCCCGTTTTGATCAACAACCGATTGAAGCAGCGGGCACGGTTTCTGTATGTCTGCAAGCCTATCGAGTAACAGGTGAAGCTCGATGGCTCAAGGAAGCATGGTCTGCATTCAATTGGTTCCTCGGCGACAATGACCTGCAACTTCAACTATATGACCCTGTCACTGGCGGTTGTAGAGACGGCTTACACCCCGACCGCGCCAATGAGAACCAGGGAGCAGAATCAACACTTTCGTTCCTTACAGCACTTCTGGAAATGCGTACTTTGCCACAACATGAATCATCGGAGAACCCATCTTGAATCTACTCGAACAAAAATCCACGGCCCTTCTGAACACACGTGACGAACCGCTACTCATCCGTTATCCGGCGAACCCGATCTTGACCAACAAGGACTGGCCATACTCCATCAATACAGTTTTCAATGCAGGCGCTACACTGCTTGCCGATGGCACCACTTTGTTACTTTGCCGGGTGGAGGACCGAAGTGGATTGTCACACCTATGTGCTGCGCGCTCATTGAATGGTGAAAACGGTTGGCAGATCGACAGCGAACCTACCTTGATGCCCCATCCAGATTATATGGAAGAGATTTGGGGCATTGAGGACCCACGCATCACGTTCGTGCCCGAATTGCAGCAATATGTTGTCACCTATACGTCCTATTCGCGTGGCGGTCCCGGAGTGTCATTAGCCCTGACCAAAGACTTTAAAAGCTTCGAACGCTACGGCGTCATCATGGTGCCGGATGACAAAGACTCAGCCCTCCTGCCACGAAGAATCAATGGATACTGGGCACTCATTCATCGGCCCATGACCCCGGTGGGTGCACATATTTGGATCTCATACTCACCTGATTTGCATCACTGGGGCCGGCACAGGTTGATGCTCGAAGCACGCCGTGGCGCATGGTGGGACGCAAACAAGATCGGGTTGTCACCGCCGCCGATTGAGACGTCGCGAGGATGGCTGGTGCTCTATCACGGTGTACGACAAACACCCTCAGGTTGTCTATATCGATTGGGACTGGCGCTTTTCGATCTTGAGAATCCGGAACACTGCCTACTCCGTGGAGATTCTTGGATTTTTGGCCCCGAAGCAGAATACGAACGCAATGGTGACGTCAAAGATGTCGTGTTCCCCTGTGGATACACGATGAATCCTGATGGCGACACCATCAACCTTTATTACGGCGCGGCAGATTGTTCCATTGCTCTGGCCCACGCCAGCGTGCGATCCCTGCTTGATTGGTTGGACATCCATGGGACCAATGGCAACGGGCGCAAGCATTGACCTATGAAATTACACCCATTGGAACAAGTCCAGTTCAACTGCTCCAATGCATAGTCCCCATGAGTGAGCCATATTGACCAGACGTCTTGGTCACAAACTGTTATGTTTGGAATAGATAAACAGTATTTCATTCGATTGCTGTCATGCACTGACGCAGAAGGTAACACCCATGCTTTTTACCATTATCGCGATCTTGTTGATCTTGTGGCTGCTCGGATTCAGCCTGCATATCGCAGGCAGCTTGATCCATGTGTTGTTGGTCATTGCTTTGATCGTGTTCATCGCCAACATGCTCAGTAGTCGGCGGGATTAGCAGTTCCCAGCACTGGCCATTGTGGTCACCACACAGAAAGGGCCCCATGTCATTCTCGATCTACATCGTCGGTTTTTTGATCTTGTTCTGCGGACTGGTCTATGGCGCCACACTGATGCATATACCGACACACTGGATCGTGGTAGGTGCATTCATCACTGCAGGGCTCGGAGTCATCGGCGGTGTCAAAGCCACCCGGCAAAAGGACCCCCAGTAATCTGCAACTAAAAGTTGGCCATGGCGACATTTCAAACGTCGCCAAAAGGAAAACCATGAAAGCAATGTTCACGATCGGAGTGGTAGTTCTGGTGCTGGGATTCCTATCACTGTTCGTACCCATTCCGCACAATGACAAGAATAGTTTCAACGTCGGCGATGTCAACATGAGCATCAGCACCAAGCATGATGAAAAAGTGCCGCCCATAGTCAGCGCAGTATTGATACTGAGTGGCGCGGGTCTGATGATCGGCGGAAGTCGGAAGAGTAGTTGAGCGGATGAAGAAGTTCCAATGCCCACATAGTGTTACTCGAATGTCCATTCGCAGGATCTGTATTTTTTTATTGTTTGTCAGTGTATGGATGGCCGCCCAATCTGCCGATTGTCCTCTGAACAAAAACCGTGCGTTGGTGTTGAGCGGTGGTGGCGCCCGTGGAGCGTTTGAAGCAGGCGCTATCTACCATCTGGTCGTTCAGAGACATTGTGATTTCAAAGAAATTTCCGGGGTCTCTGTGGGCGCATTAAATGGTGCATTCCTGGCACAGGCCGAACGTTCGGATGACCCGGTGCAATCCCTTCGTAACCTCGCCGCGCAAACAGAGGAGCTGGTGGGCGTATGGGATTCGTTCAAAGGGCCGAATGATGTTTTCAGACAGCGCCATCTGGGTATGCTTCGATTCGGCTTGTTCAAACTTGAGAACCTGAATGATTTCACTCCGCTGCATGATCTGATCAAGAAGCGAATAAGCGCCACAAAACTCTTGACCGGACGCACCGCACGTATCGGTGTGGTCTCGTTTTGGGATGGCCGCTATCGTGAAGTTGTAGCTTCGCGTACTTCCGAAACAGAGAACAAGAAGTTCATTGATTTCGTCTTCGCCAGCTCGTTGATACCTATCTATGGTGAAATGCCACAGATCCAAGATGACCCTGCGGACACAGATCCGGCACTATGGCCACAGTTTGCAGATGCCGGTCTGCGCCGCGTTACCCCGGTCAGCAGTTATTTCATGGGATGTGAGGAAGCAACCACTCCTTTCAATGCTGAGACGGGAATTTCCGAGTTGCCCAAAGCACCGTGCGTACGGCGCTCAACAAGGTTGATGCCGGCGCATGACGGCCCCATTAATCATTTGGTCGTGATCATGGCCAGTCCCTACTCTCGCGCTACCGATGAATTCCCAATTGCGAATGGTCCACACTGTTGTGTTGCTGGCACACATCAATACACTGATGGCCACAAGATCATGGAACGGACAGTGAATCTGGCGATCGGCCTTCCCTATCGATGGGACCTGGATTTCGCCCAAGTTGACAACGAGTTCCTGCGTTGGCGGCTGATTCAGAACAATGTTCTTCTCAGTGTGATGGATTCTGCAAAAGTCACGGAATATAAAACGAAGTCTGAATCATTGAACAGTGATTTCCCGATGGAGTCTTACAACAAGGGCAACATCCCCGGCCTGCCCAGTCTTCCTTATGAGATCAACATCATCGTCCCGGAAAAAGTCTTTGTTGATGTCTACGGCTTCGACCCCGCGAACATCCGCGAGCAACTGTATTGCGGATGCATAGCTGCAGACCGGACCATGTCAAAAGAAAACACAATGACATTCTTCTCTGAACGATGTGCAGAGCGATTCCCCAGATTGCCAAATGCAAAAACGGGTCCACAGGTCTGGACAAATGACATTTGTAGTGCAGAACCTGAACACAAAAAAAAGTGAAAGCAAATTAGTTCGCTATTCCTGGAAATGAATGGGAACCATGGAACAACAAGGAAAAAGGATTTTCAAATGGAGACGCAAATTCCAACCTCTCGTCTCAATCGCATTGATCATAGTTTTGATCCTCGGGACCAATCAGTCTGCATCGGCATATTCCGTGCTCACGCATGAAGAGATCGTAGATTTGTTATGGGTGGACCAGATCAAACCATTGTTGCTTGAGAAATATCCCAGCTCAACTCCGGATCAACTGCTTGAAGCCCATGCGTATGCCTACGGCGGCAGCTTGATCCAGGACATGGGCTACTATCCGTTCGGCAACCGGCAATTCAGCGACCTTGTGCATTACGTCAGGAGCGGAGATTTCGTGACCGCATTGCTCGATGAAGCTTCAGACGTCAATGAATATGCTTTTGCCCTCGGCGCGCTTTCGCATTATGCGGCTGACCTCACAGGACATCCGGCGGTGAACAAATCGGTCGCACTACAGTTCCCCGAGTTGCGAGCAAAATACGGCCTGCAGGTGAACTTCGAAGAGAATCCGAAAGCCCACATCCGCACGGAATTCGGTTTCGATGTGGTGCAGGTCGCACGACAACGCTATACATCTGACTCCTATCACGACTTCATCGGCTTTCAAGTCTCAAAGCCGGTGTTGGAACGCGCTTTTCTCAAAACCTATGGAGTGGAGCTGAAGAAGATCTTCTTCGACCTCGACCTGAGCATAGGCAGCTTCCGCCGATCGGTGAGCCATATCATTCCAGAAATGACACGTGTAGCCCTGGCCACCAAAGAACCGCAACTGATCAAAGAAAATCCAACGTTCAACAAGAAGAAATTCCTCTACAACCTGAAACGCGCGCAATACGAACACGATTTCGGCAAGTCCTATGAAAAACCGGGATTCGGAACACAATTGCTCGCGTTTTTCTTCCGACTCATCCCTAAAGTCGGGCCATTCAAAGCGCTTGCATTCAAATCACCGACGGCAGAGACTGAAGCGTTGTATATGAAGAGTGTCAACGATACGGTGGACCAATACCGCGTCTATCTCAAACAGCTGCAAGCTCGAGAGATCGCGTTGCCCAACCGGGACTTCGATACTGGCAAGCAGACTGTTGCCGGAGAATATCAATTAACGGACCATGCCTACGCAAAACTTCTGGATAAACTCGTGGCGAATAAATTCGCAGGGGTCACACCGGAGTTGCAGCAAGACATCCTTCATTTCTATGCCGATGACCACCGTGTGATCACGAACAAGAAAGACCAAGCCGAGTGGGACAAAGCGTTGTTGAATGCCGCACAGTTGCGATTGGTCGACACAAAAGTCATAGCCGTCACCAGCGGATCACAACCATAAGAGTAGCGAGCAAGCAAAAGGCCTGACGGATTCACTTCCCGTCAGGTCATTGGTGTTCAGTTGCCGAGATACATCACGTGGACATATGTCCCGAGACGCACATTGTAAGCAAGATACCAGCCGATATGGTCCGGATCGTCATAGATAACGATGTCATCGCTGTCCCACAGCCAGCCGTTGGAGTACTCGTAGTCATAGGGTGCGAATGAGAAAAAGAACCCGCCGACATTGAAGCGCTCACGGCTTCCGCCACCGAGCCTCCAAACATGGGATGCACCGATTCCACCACCAAAGTGTCCATGTTCCCAGGGGTGATCGAGATGGTAGTTGGCGTCGTTCTTTCCTGTGCTATGGCCAACCCACTGGTCATTCTCTGCGTGGACGTGCGGGGCATCGGGATGTCCAGTTTTATCGCTGTAGCTAGCTCTTTGGTTACCCTGAGTCTGAGCTGGTCTGTTATCAACTTGCTTAACGTTATTATTTGCTCTGCTCTGAGCTGGTGGCGCATTGCGGACAGGAGCGGGACCACGCGCAGGTATATGTCCGTTGCCTACGCCGGATTCGCGTGCCGGCTGGCTTCTTTGCTGTGGTTGGCTTCGTTGTTGCGGCTGGCTGGATCTTGATTCATTTTTCTGTTGTTCGTTGTTGCTGTGAATTCCAAAAGCGAAAGCAGTAAGCGTAAATGATATGGCAAAGACTTTGATGAGTTTATTCACGGATGTTCCTTCATGGATCAGATTTTTTCGAGTGCGTCCAAGGATGCTGATGATGGATCGGTCCCCCGTGCCAGTCTCTGGCGCAGGAATTCACCCTTGTGTGGATTAAACGCCTGAAAGTTAGTGGATACTGTGCAAAAGCGAACACTCACGGTAATAGTTGAATCTATAGACCTTTGTAATGGGACCGCTGTTAGGGAAAGCACTTCATTGGAAGATTTTGGATCGGTCATTTTATGCAACGTGGGGGTTCAATTGAGTCCACAATTTGGGTTCTGCAGAATAATAATCAATATAGACAGGAAGTTGCTCCTATGCAGGTGCTTTCATTCCAATCTGTTCCTGCACATGTTGGCGAAGTTCTAGCGGGTGGCTGATCTTCACAAATGTTTCAGGTGTACCGCCTGTGCCGCGGATGGTGATGGTGCCATAACCGAATATCCTTCCCAGTAGATTCTGGTCCACCGTAACGCTTTCGATCTTAGAGAGTACAAGCTCCACTGATCTCCGGCTTACAAACCCTGTCTTCATAATCACGCGCTTGTTCGTCACTGCCATCTCAGTGGACGAGCGGTACATGATTCCCGTTGTCATGATGATTATTGCAATTGCTGTACTTATCAAAACTCCCAACTGCATGAAGTCCAACGGTCCGGCTTTAGTACCAGTAATGTGGATCACACCTTTGAGGAACAATATCGCCGGGGCCAAAAACAATAAACTCAAGGTTGCCGGCACTATAAGAACAAACCAATGAAGGCGCGTACGGTAAAGGATGATTTCGCCCGATATCAGGTTATGGTCTACAAAGCTCATTTGCGGCCGATCGTCAGGGGCAGAGTAATTCGTGACGCATCATGGACGTTCACAATCGGCTCTAGAGAGCTACCTTCATCATCCATACGCGATTTGGCATCTTCATCCATGCGGTGCTCTGTAGGCTGCATGACTGGAATGGGGAGGTTGCCTGGTGCGGAAGCCTGGCTCATCGAATAGCCCTTGAGCTTTTGTATGGTTTTCATTTTTTTACCTCGTTGCGTATCGTCATCTATCAGAAACATTAACAAACAGACTTCGAGTTGACTGTTCAATATGGCTCACTTGCAATTCACCCTACAGACAACCAATGACATTTTTCATATTTTGAGATCCGTCAACACGCAAATCGAATACCGGCATTGGAGGCTAGCTCGGGTCACGATTAAAACGCCATATATCATTTCATCATTGCCATGATCAGTTTGGGCTTTGTAACCGGCAGTTTCCGTGCAGCATTCCTCGACAATGCTTTATAAACGTCTAATACCTGAGGTAAGGTACGAAGTACCAGCAGATGTTTTCGTAGCGTCAGGAGATCGCCACGCTTCAACGGGCCGCTGAAAGCGTTAGCTGTTCCCTGCTGAATGATGTTCTCAGTCGTTTGTCGCAGGATGTGGGCCAACACTTTCCGTGGATGTTTGAATCCAGCTTTGTGCCCAACCTCTTCCGCGGCAGCGATCAACGAAACAAATAATGGTGAGGCGAATGCTCCCATGGCGTGATAGAGCGACTTGGTGCGTGTGGCGATGGTGAATGGTTCTCCACCCAGATCTTTCACGACACGTTTTACCAGAGCAATAGCATTCTTGTCGCCTTCGAGCGCGAATGGAACACCGGTGAATTCGGGCGCGGATTTCCTGACAAATGAGTTCATCGGGTGTGCCGAAGCCACTCTCGCGCCTTTTCTCTTCAACACCTGCAAAATGGATGCCGGCAAAGCGCCGCTAGAATGCACTATGGTCTTTCCTCGCCAATAGCTATGTTTGCGGTCCGCCAATTGACTGGCAACCATAGCAATAGCGTCATCGGGGACGCAGATCCAAATAATTTGTGCATCCAACTTTGCTGTTGTGATCGTGGCCGCTCTTGCGTCACATGATTTCACCAACTGCAGAGCATGTCGTTTTGAGTCTTTTGCATCGCGTGCGACGATCTCTTCGATCTTGTATCCTGCATGGCAAAACGAGGGCGCCAGCACGTGCGCCAAAGCTCCGGCTCCGATGATGGCGATGGTTGGTTTTTTCGTCACGCGAATTTTTTCCCGTAGCTGAAAGACGGGCAGCAGTAATAGCAAATCACTTCTTTAGTGTATCCATAAATTCATAAGACCGGTTCCTTGTTGGCTTATCATTCTAGGCATGGCAAATCCTCATAAAAAGATATCTCCCCATACCAAGGTAGTTGATTGGTCGAAACTAGCCTACGGCAAAGCGGTTGCCAAGAAGAACGTGAAGCTGCTCTCTTCCGAGCAGGTCTATTCGGGACCGGCGTTCACAGTTCATACCGATTATGTTCACGAAGGCCGCAAACGAGGACGCCGCGACATCATCCGCCACACCGGCTCGGTCGTGATCCTGGGAGTCGACGAAGGGACCAAGAAGTCAACTAAGCAGAACTCTCACCCATTTCACTCCACTCATGTCTTGCTCATCCAGCAGTACCGCCACGCCCCAGGAGAAGTGTTATGGGAACTTCCCGCTGGTCGTGTAGACCCCGGCGAGGACAAACTCACCGCTGCCAAGCGTGAACTCATGGAAGAGACCGGTGTACATGCCAAACACTGGCAGAAAGCATTTCTCTTTTGGGCTTCGCCGGGGTTCCTTGCCGAATCCATGACCGTATTCCTTGCGCGCGGACTATCGCTTGGCAAAGCACATCCTGAAGAAGACGAACAGATCCACGTGAAATTTGTTTCGCTCGGCCAGGCAGTTGAAATGGTGATGAGCAACCGCATCCGTGATGCCAAGACCATGTGCGGCATTTTGTGGCTGGCGCGAAAACTTGATGCGGGAAAACGTAAGCGAGTTGTCCGTAACTGAAAATAGATATTTTGCTTGAAACGTTGACTTTGCCCTCGGCTTGGTGAAAGAATCCGCCCAAGGAGTGTTCTGGATGCTTGATGTTGCGCCCGAACCTCCGTTCGGAGGCAAGGTACGATGGCAAAGATCAAAGGAAAAGTTAAGTGGTTCAACAATGCAAAGGGGTTTGGATTCATAGGACGGGACGATGGGCCGGATGTTTTCGTCCACTACAGTGCAATTGCAGTGGAAGGCTATAAAACATTGAACGAGGGCGATGAAGTGGAATTTGAGATCGTCCAAGGGCAAAAAGGTCCGCAAGCCGAACAAGTCACACGTACGCAGGCAAGCTGATTCATAACTGGCAATTCATACACGGAGTCCGGCCGCAGAGGCCGGATTTTGTTTTCAAGGCAACACTGTGAATTCCACCGAAAGAAATTGGCTGAACGTTCAGAAGGTCTACGGATTACAATTCCAGACGACGCTTCAAATATGGATAACGCTACCATCGCCCGCATCTTGAATGAGACCGCTGACCTGCTTGAAATCAGCGGTGAAAACCCATTCCGCACACGCAGTTATCGTCGTGCTGCGGAAACTCTGGCATCTCTCTCACAGCCTATTGAATCTCTTGTAACTACTGGAGACGACAAAGCATTGCTTGAGATCCCCGGCATCGGTCAGGGGATGGTTGCGAACTTCAAGGAACTGCACCAGAGCGGCAAACTCGCGCTACATCAGGTGTTGCTCAAGAAATATGGCAGCGGGATCCTTGAATTGTTGAAAGTGCAGGGCCTCGGTCCCAAGACCATCGCTCTCATTTGGGACACATATCAAGTCAGCGACGCCAACGGTGTTGAGAAACTGGCACGCGAAGGTAAGATCCGCAAGCTGCCGCGCATGGGCGAGAAACAAGAAGCTAAAATCCTGAAAGGCATTGAGGACATGCGACGCGTCAGCGGACGCTTCGCTCTCGACCTAGCCGACCATACTGCCGCGCAGATCATTGCGCACTTGCAAGATACTCCCGGAGTGGATCTCGTCACTCCCGCAGGCTCACTCCGTCGAGGACGCGAAACCGTCGGTGACCTCGACATACTCGTTACCGGCAAAGGTTGCACCAATGGACAGCGCGAAAAAGTGATCGCCCGCATCCTTGCCTTCCCCGGCATCGAACAAGTGCTCGCAAAAGGTGAGAACAAGGTCAGCTTCCAGCTTGAGACCGGCATGCAAGTGGATGTGCGCATTCTTCCGCCAGAGAACTTCGGCGCCGCGTTGATGTACTTCACCGGATCGAAGTCCCATAACGTTCTACTACGCCAGCGCGCTCTTAAGCTTGGATACACGCTCAATGAATACGCGCTCACAACTGTGAAAAGTGGCAAGAACATCGCAGCCAAAACGGAAGAAGAGATTTACAAGAAACTCGGTCTCGATTACATCCCACCTGAGATCCGCGAAGCGTTAGGCGAGATCGAGGCAGCCGAAGAACATCATCTGCCGGATCTGCTTCAGTTGAAAGAAATACAGGGCGATGTACACATGCACACGGTCGCCACAGACGGGCGTAACACGATCGAAGAAATGGCTGCCGCCGCCCGTGCTCGCGGACTGAAATATATCGCCATCACCGACCACTCGAAGAACCTCGCCATGGCCAACGGGCTTGATGATAAACGCGCGCTTGCGCACATCAAGAAGATCCGCGCTGCGGATGCCAAGTCGAAAGACTTGCGCATCTTCGCCGGCATCGAGTGTGACATTCTCGCGGATGGTTCAATGGATCTAAGTGACAATGTACTTGCTGATATGGACATCGTGATCGCCAGCGTCCACTCGCATTTCAATCAGGAGCCTGAGAAGATGACCGCCCGCCTCGTTCGCGCAGTGGAGCACAAACATGTATCCCTTCTCGGCCATCCCACCGGACGTCTGCTCCTGCGCCGGGAACCCTACAAATTCGATCTGGATGCTGTGCTCAAAGCTGCGAAATCGGCTGGCACACACATGGAACTGAACGCCGCTCCTGAACGGCTCGACCTTTGCGATCTCCATCTTCGACGTGCCAAAGAACTTGGATTGAAATTCGTCATCAATACCGATTCCCATCACACCAGCCACATGGAAAAAATTAAATATGGTGTTTTGCAAGCGCGCCGCGCCTGGCTCACAAAGAAAGATGTTCTGAACACGTTGAGCGCAGATAAATTTATCAAGTCCCTGACTAGAAAGTAATTTTTATCTTTGATTTTAGGGACTAAGTACCAGGTACTATGCACCAATTACCATTACTGATGCTTCTGCAAGAACCTTAACCTGTGAGGATGTTGGTGCGCATGCACTACATCATCAAATCGTAAACAACTGATAGCGCCATCTACCTCAAGCACTGCCAGCGCAACTTCATTCACGTGTTCGATCCCGTGCTCGCGCAATGCTCGTTGCACTTCATCCAACGAAATATTCTCGCGCTTCATAGATGTTTCCATCAACTTGCCGTTATGGACCAACACGGAAGGCGAGCCTTCCAGAGTGTGCCGTACTTTCTTGTTCTTTCCGGCAATGAACGCCACAATTGAATTCATGATGAGCAATACGCTGGCAGCAACAATTCCGCCTACGAGAGACGTGTCCGGCCCAGTCATAGCATTCTGCACAGAGTTCGATAGCAACAAAAGCAGTGTGAGGTCAAAAGGCGTCATTTGCCCCACTTCACGCTTGCCTGTAAGCCTGATTCCCACAAGTACCACCAAATAGATGGTCAGCGTGCGCAGTGCGATCTCGATCGCGGTCTGATAGGTGGTCAACATGATGGATGCTGTGATTATATGTGCCCATCCAGTATTCCCCATGCAGAAATAGAGCCCCGGAGATTCTCCGGGGCTCTCGGTGAACGATTTCCTGAGAACTACTTCGTGATCGGCGTTGGAGCATTTTTCGGCGTGGAGATGTATCCACTGACCTTGTCCTTGTCCACGTTGAAGACAACCAGCTCATAGAGCAGATGGTCGCGTCCCGTGTAGAACTGCAGAGGTTCGCCTGCGCCCTTGTCTTTCTTCTCGATAGGCTTGTCGTCTGAAGTGACTATGAGTGTGAACTTGTTCTTCTTCTGGTCAGTCTTCTTGAGTTGCAATGTCACCGTGGAGACCGCCTGTGGTGTCTTGTTCTTGGTCAGCGTGAACTCGTAGTAATTGCGGTCACCTCGGTGCTTGAGTACTTCAAGCTCATCACGCGTGTTGGCGATGAGTCCGCTCTGAACGCCGAGGTCACCCATGGCGCTTGCCAGTTTTGCCTTGGTGGCTTCTAGGTCCGTCTTCACACCGCTGACATCTGTTTTCACGCCACCCACATCGGATTTCACTCCGCCAACATCCGTTTTCACGCCTTCGATCGCGGCCTGTTGCTGCTGCTGTTGTGCGGTTAATGTACTGACTGCGGCTTCCTGGTCTTTCTTGAGTTGTGCGGCGCGCGCGGCTATGTCTTTTTGAGTTTGCACACTCTGTTTGCTCAACTGTACAGCCAATTTCTCGTTCTTCTCTTTTGCGCTGGCGGCTTCGTCTTCCGTAGCCAAGATCTTCTTCTCAAGCTTTGTCTCGCCCGAGCTGACTTTGGCTTCGAGTGTATTCAGCCGGCTGTTCACTTGACTGATCAGGAAAAGTCCCACCAGCGTCAATACGCCTAGAATTCCGATCATGATGTTCTGCATCATGCCGCCGCCCTGGTTCTGGTTCTCTGTCATTTAACTCCCTCTTTCAATTGTGTTTGTGTTTTGGTCAACTTCAATTCTATCAGCCATTCCAGCGTGAATCTCAGCGGTCGATGGCGTTCTCGTCTAGTTATGATGCGGCTTTCCCTCGCTATGATGTCCGCTTGAAATAATTCCGATATGACCTTGGTTCACGTTGTTCTCTACAATGGATGTAGCGATTTATTTCCCGGAGATTGGATTGAGCGACACAGAGAAACCATACGACGTCATCATCGCCGGTGCCGGCATCATCGGGCTCTCGCTCGCGCTTGAGCTGCGCCGCGCAGGTGCAAACATCGGAGTATTCGATTCTGTTGAGCCCGGCCTCGGATCCACGTATGCCGCTGCAGGCATGTTGGCCGCACACGACCCCGAGACGCCGGAAGCGCTCTTACCTTTGACAACGGTTAGCGCAGAAATGTTTCCGGAGTTCGTGCACAGCCTTGAGCCCGCAGATGTAAATATCGATTTTCAGCGGCATGGGGCACTTTACTTTCATGAAGGTGATGGAGGTGCGCCTGGCATCCGCCTCACTCCGCCCGAGGTCACGCACATCGAACCATCGCTCTATGCCAATGGACGTTCAGTCTGTCTTATGGTGGAAGATGCAGTCGAACCTCGATCACTAACAGTTGTGTTGCTGGCCGACTGTTTGCGCTCTGGCGTAGAAATCCATCCATTCGAAGCTGTTCGCGAGATCGAAAGCAAGAATTGCCGGTGTATCGCTGTGAAAACTGACCTCAAGCGATACCCAACAGAAAAATTCGTGAACTGCGCGGGAGCCTGGTCGATACAGATCAAAGGCGTGAGTATTCCCACACATCCGATCAAAGGACACATGCTCTCACTCGAACCAATCCACCGATTCGGTTTGCGTCATGTGGTCCGTGCTCCTGAGGTTTACATTGTTCCCCGCGTCGATGGATCTGTCGCCATTGGGTCCACCGTAGAAGATATCGGCTTCGACGCGACCATTGAGCCAACAACCATCAAGCGTTTGTGGAAAGACGCGAGCAACCTCGTCCCTGTGCTTCGTGAAGCAAAACTGCGCGAACAGTGGATCGGCTTTCGCCCATGTACGCCTGATAAGCTCCCGATTTTGGGAGCATTCGGTCCCGAAGGGTGCTTCGTCGCCGCCGGACACTATCGCAACGGCATTCTTCTTGCTCCTATCACCGCAAGAATCATGTCAGCGGTCGTACAAGGCAAACCTTCGCCAATGGACATTTCAAGCTTTTCTGCTACACGCTTCAAGTAGAATGTTCTGCTGTGACAGCTTATGCAGTATGTTGAATCCAATTCCCCTGGGAGCTAGACCCTCATCTTATGCCGACCAACGATTGCAACAACGCCGTCACTTACGCTCAGCAGAACCATCCACGTTTTCTTTCCGAGTTGAAAGACCTGCTGCGCATACCCAGCGTAAGTACGCTGCCCCAGCATAAAGATGACGTCCGCCGCGCCGCTGAGTTCGTGGCGGCACAGTTGAAATCCGCTGGCATGGAGAACGTCGAAGTCATTGCCACCGCCGGCCATCCTCTCGTTTATGCCGATTGGCTACACGCACCCGGTAAACCCACTGTTCTCAGTTACGGGCATTACGACGTTCAGCCGCCCGACCCGCTCGAACTCTGGAAATCTCCGCCCTTTGAACCCGAGGAACGCAACGGTAATATCTATGCTCGCGGCGCTGTCGACGACAAAGGCCAGATGTACATGCACCTCAAAGCTCTCGAATCGCTGTTGAAGAGCAACGGAGGTAAGCTGCCTTGCAACGTGAGGGTCCTGATCGAAGGCGAAGAAGAGGTTGGTGGTGAAGCGATTACCAAATATGTAAAAGAGAATCCTGCTAAATTGAAATCTGATTTCGCGCTCATCTCTGATACGGAGATGTTTGCCCCGGATCTGCCTACTCTATGCGTCGGATTGCGCGGCCTGATTTATACCGAACTCGAAGCTGTCGGCCCGAAAGGCGACCTCCACTCTGGAATGTTCGGCGGAGTTGCTCCCAATCCGTTCTTCGCACTCGCCCAGATCATTTCAAAACTGAAAGATGACAATGGCAAGATACTTGTCCCGCATTTCTATGACAACGTTGACAAGCCGGGTGAAGACGAATTGAAGGCTTGGAAGTCTCTGCCATTCAACGAAGCAAACTATCTGAAGAACGATGTCGGATCGACAGAGTTGACTGGTGAGCCAGGGTTAAGCGTGCAAGAGCGGATTTGGGCACGCCCTACGCTCGAAATCCACGGCATGCCTGGAGGGTTCATCGGCACAGGAGCAAAAACCGTTATCCCTTCACGCGCATCCGCAAAGATCAGTATGCGCCTCGTTCCCATCATGAAACCGGCTGCAGTGTTGAAAAATTACAAAGACTATGTGATGTCGCTTGTCCCGCGCGGCATCCAGCTCAACATCAAGGTCTATAGCACAGGCGACCCCATCATTATCCCCACGGACAATCCTTATGTGAAGAAGGCCACGGCAGCAATGGAAGAGGTCTTCAACAAAAAGACTGTTTTCATACGCTCTGGCGGCTCAATCCCCATCGTCGCCGATTTCGAACAGAACCTGCACATACCCAGTGTAATGATGGGTTTTGGTCTGCCAGATGACAACCTGCACGCTCCCAACGAAAAATTCCACATCGCAAACTTCTACCGCGGCATCGAAAGTATCATCCGTTTCTTAAGCAAGCTGGGAGAGTAAGGGCGAGGCATGCCTCGCCCTTATAAAATAGATTCATCATGCCTGTCACCTCCGAATCCGTTTTCACTGCATTACGCGGTGTTCATGACCCTGAGATCCCATTGAACATCGTTGACTTGGGCCTGGTCTACAACGTGAACCTCAAACCAGCCACACAACTGGCGAGTGAACTGGCGCCTGTCTCCACCGATGGATTGCATGATGTCGAAGTAGAGATGACGCTCACCAGCGAGCAATGCCCTTCCCACGTTTCCATCGAGCGCGACGTGAAACGTGTGGTAGAAGGCATGGAAGGCGTGCAACTCGCGCATGTGAAATTCGTCTTCGAACCCAAGTGGGGCCCGGAACGCATCAGTGAGGAAGGCAAAAAGCAGTTAGGCATCGAGATATAGATTTTTCATTACCAACTTGATTCGATAATGTGCAACACTATGGATAAGAGTTCTTTTCTTGCATTGCCTATGATTGCCTGATTTCCCAATCCGCCTAAGCAAATATCCCAGTTGAAGCTCTGGCAGTTCTTCGCCTTCAGCCACAACTCTCTCTTATCTGTTCAGACCGGATGTCATGCATCGGCATGCGCCCATGCGCGCAAGAAGGATACTCCCGTGAACAATTCACACATGCAGAAAACTCAGAATTTGCAGAAGATCGATGGTTACACGCTCGAAGACCTCGGGTGGAACTCCCATTGGGAAGCATCATTTGCCGTCTATCAAGAAAAAGGATTCACGCCTGCCCGCGTAGCCATCCGCTACAACGAACTGTACCGCTTGTACTCCGCCGAAAGTGAATGGCTCGCCGAGCCCACAGGACGCCTTCGCCATGACGCCATCAGCGAATCCGAATTGCCAGCAGTTGGCGATTGGGTGGCTGCTGTCAAACTTGATAGCTCACGCGCAGCCATTGAAGCCGTTCTACCGCGCCAAAGTTGTTTCACCCGCCGCGCCGCCGGACGCGCCGTCCGCGAGCAAGTTGTCGCCACCAACCTCGATCTGGTGTTCCTCGTCATGGGGCTCGACGGCGATTTCAACCTCCGCCGCCTCGAACGTTATCTCACGCTCGCCGCGCAGAGCCACGCGAAACCTGTGATCGTGCTGAACAAAGCCGATGCATGCGATGATCCACAATCAAAGGCGGCCGAAGTCACGGCCATCGCACCCGGCGTGCCTTTGCTCGTGACCAGCGCCCTGAACGAAGATATGGATTCCGTTCTTGCGCCCTACCTGCATCGTGGACAGACCATCGCACTGCTTGGCTCGTCCGGAGTCGGTAAATCCACCATCATCAACCGTCTCGCTGGGTCCGACCTCATGACCACCGCCGAAGTCCGCGAATCGGATTCCACCGGACGACATACCACCACGCACCGCGAGATGATCGTGCTCGGCGAGCGTGGACTGATCATCGATACTCCCGGCATGCGAGAGATCCAATTGTGGGCCGCAGAAGAAAAAGTCGAAGCCACCTTCGATGACATCTCCGAGCTGGCTAAAGCCTGTCGCTTTCGCGATTGCACCCATACGCGCGAGCCGGGATGTGCGGTTATGGCTGCTCAGGAAAAAGGATCTTTGCCCGAAGGACGAGTAGAGAGTTACCACAAGTTACAAAAAGAAGCCGAACATTTGTATCGCCAAACCGACGTTCTCGCCGCAATCGAGAACAAACGTAAGTGGAAGAAGTTATGCAAAGAAGTGAGCCGGCACAAGAAGCCGAGTGCATGAAAAAAGGCGTCCCCAACGGGACGCCGTTTTATTTGCAAATCCATAGCTCTACGCAATTACGTACTTGCCCGCCTCGATCGTCCTGTCAGCGATCACGCGCTTGTCTGCGACCACGTTGAACGGCTCGTACTTGAACATACGCCGCAGAATGACCATCTGCATGCGCAAGTCATCGCCTTCAGAACACGCAGCGAGCGACTTGCGTGCACAACCTTCCACTTTCTCCATCGCCCTCATGATGTAAGCACGAGTCATCAGAATGGGCAGCTTTGCCGCGGCCTCGCCCTGGTTGCGCAAGATCTTCTGCGCACGTAGGCATGCGGACTCCATCGCGAACACCTCGATGATGATGTCCGCCAACGCACCCAGTACTTCCTGCTGCTCTTCCAGCGCCATCATGTATTTCTGTGTGGCCACGCCAGCGGCGAGCAATCCGGCTTTCTTGGCGTTGGCGATCATCGTTCGTTCGGCCGCGAGGTCGCCTTCGATCGGGTCTCCCATGGAAGGCCCGGCTAATACCTCATCCATCAACTTCTTGATAGCGGGCATGAGCGCCAGTTGGCCTTTCATGGCACGTTTCATCAGCCATCCGGTGATGATCATGCGGTTGATCTCGTTGGTGCCCTCGAAGATGCGGTTGACGCGCGCGTCTCTGAACGCCCGCTCCGCCGGATATTCTTCCACGAACCCGTATCCGCCGAAGATCTGCACCGTCTCATCCACCACGCGGTCGATCATCTCCGACCCCCAAACCTTTGCGATCGAGCACTCCACCGCGTACTCCTCGATCCCTTTGCGGATGAGGTCGCTCGCGTTCGTAGCTTTCTTGTCGATACCACTGAGCGCTGTCTCGATCATGCCAACGGTACGGTACGAGAGGGATTCGCCTACGTACGTTCCGATGGCCATGTCTGCGATCTTCTCTTTGATCATGCCGAAGTCGGTAAGGCTCTTGTTCCACGCTTTGCGGTCTTTCGCATAAGCGATGGCCTTGGCCATGGTGTTGCGGCATCCACCGACCACGCCCGCGCCCAGCTTGAAGCGTCCGATGTTCAATGTATTGAACGCGATGATGTGCCCTTTGCCGATTTCGCCGAGCAAGTTTTCGACCGGCACCTTGCAATCATTCATGATGAGCGGAGCTGTCGATGAGCCGCGGATGCCTAGCTTCTTCTCTTCCGCTCCCACACTGAATCCGGGGAATGTTCGCTCCACAATGAATGCAGTGAACTTCTCGCCGTCGATTTTCGCGAATACGATATACATGTCGGCGAAGTTCGCATTTGTGATCCACATTTTTTCACCATTCAAAATGTAATGCTTCCCGTCCGGAGAGAGCACAGCTTTGGTGCGCGCATTCATCGCATCCGAAGCCGATGTGCTCTCCGAAAGCGCATAAGCGCCCACCCACTCGCCCTTCGCGAGCTTGGGCAGATATTTAGCCTTCTGTTCCTGCGTACCGAAGTAAACGATCGGCAGTGTGCCGATGCCAACATGCGAACCCCACGTCACGCTGAAGCTGCCATTGACGGCCATACGGTCAGCGATGATGCATGAGGTGATCTTGTCCATCTCCATGCCGCCGAACTCTTCAGGGATATCGACCGAAGAGAGACCGAGTTCACTGGCCTTCTTGAGCAGGTCTCGCGAGACCTGCCACTCTTTATGCTCAATGCGTTCGGCCATGGGCACAATCTCATTGACCGCGAACTCTTCCGTGGTCTTGGCGATCTGCTTGTGCTCATCGGTGAAATCTTCGACGGTGAAGACGCTGTCCAGCGGTTGGTCTTCGATCAGAAACCCGCCACCTGGGATGTGCTTGCTCACTTCCACTGCTGTTGCCATGATGTTCTCCTTCGATAACTACTGAAGATTTTCGATGATCCCCGCCGCGCCCATGCCCCCACCAACGCACATGGACACAAGTCCGTACTTTGCCTTGCGGCGCTGTAATTCTCTTATGATCGTCGCCACCAGTTTCGCACCTGTGCATCCTAACGGATGCCCAAGTGCCACCGCCCCACCGTTCACATTGATCTTCGCCGGATCAAGACCCGCTTGCTGGATGACCGACAGCGCTTGCGTAGCGAATGCTTCGTTCAACTCGATGACGTCAATTTCTTTCAACGACAAACCCGTAAGCTTCAGCACTTTGGGAATAGCGAACACTGGACCTATGCCCATCTCTTCCGGCTTCACTCCGGCTGTTGCGAATCCAACAAATCGCGCCAATGGTTTGATGTTCAGTTGTTTTGCCCGTTCACCGGACATCACCACCGCCGCCGCTGCTCCATCGCTCATCTGCGATGAATTACCCGCTGTTACTGTTCCCTTTGCATGGAACGCTGGTCTGAGTGCGGCAAGTGCTTCAAGCGTTGTATCCGCGCGCGGGCCTTCATCCACTTTGAAACCAATGGACGTCTTCTTCGGTTTTGCTCCATTCGGGGTAATGAAACTTACTTCCACTGGCACAATCTCGTCAGTGAATTTGCCAGCCGCAATCGCAGCCAATGCTTTTTGGTGTGATTGATAAGAGAACTCATCGGCCTGCTCGCGAGTGATGTTGTATTTCGTTGCTAGGTTCTCTGCGGTCAACCCCATGTTGAGGTATGCATCTGGATAATTTTCCACCAGCCATGGATTCACGCTGATCTTGTATCCGCCCATCGGAACCATCGTCATGCTTTCTGTACCGCCAGCAACTCCGACCTCATACGCTCCTGCCGCAATTCGGTCAGCGACCATGGCAATGGCTTGCAATCCAGAGGAACAGAAACGATTCACAGTGATGGCGCTGGTTTCCACGGGCAACCCTGCGCGCAAGGATGCGATTCTTGCTACATTCATGCCCTGCTCACCTTCCGGCATCGCGCATCCGAGTACAACATCTTCGATCTCTTTGGTATCGAGTTGCGGCACCCGCGCCAACGCGCCTTTGATGGCAGTGGACGCAAGGTCATCTGGACGTGTCGCCCGCAACGTGCCCTTGTTTGCCCGACCAACCGCCGTTCGGACCGAACTTACGATGACGACTTCACGCATATTTGGCCTTCAGCTTTCAGCCTTCAGCCATCAGCTAAAGGCATTGAATCGTTGGCTTTAGAAGTTCAAACACTACTATTGATGCAATTCAACCACCAGATTAATTACTTGCCAGTCTTGCAAGGCATGAACGAACGCTTATCTTCCAGTATCACTTTGCCATTCTCGGCGATCGGCATTATGCCAATGATCACGTTCTTAGTCTTCTTTTCTCCACCTTCTTTGTAATTGACCTCGGTGTAATAGACGATAATCTCAGTTCCCAAAGGTACATCGGAGAGAATGAATGGGACACTTTTCCCTTTTACAGGCATGCTGCAAGGACCTTCCCAAGCCGCTGTGAACTTCTCTGGCTTCTTCTTGTTGCTCGATTCAAGGGTCAGTGTGCCAGCGTCTTTGTCCGATGAAAGAATCGTACCTTTGAAAGTATCGCCGTTATATCCCATGGGATAGTACCCACTCGGTGCGCTGCCATGTTGAGCGAATGCGAACATCGAGAGAGCGATGAACGTTAGAAAGACAATGAGTGTTGCATTTATATATTTCATCTGATTTATCCTCATTAACTCCAAACTCCACTCAATTCCTTAGGGGTTTCCCCGTCTTCAGTGTGAACGCAATCCGCTCCTGCGTCTTCTTCTCACCACATAGCGACTTGAACCCTTCGCGCTCGAGGTCGAGCAGATACTGTTCGCTCACCAGACTTCCCGGTGTTACATTTCCGCCGCACAATACAGTTGCCACCCAGTTTCCAACTTTTACATCGTGGTCTGAGATGAATTCTCCACGACGCATCATGTGCACGCCGAGTTTGAGTGTGGCCAGAACGTTCTCGCCCGGAACTGGCACATCCGTCCTCGGCAGCGGAGCCTTGTACCCGCCACTGGTCAACGCTAACGCACGTGCCTTCGCATCGGACAGTACTCGCTCGCGGTTCATCGTTACGCGGTCAGATCTCGAGAGGAAGCCGAGTCCGCGCGCTTCTTCCGCCGATGTCGAAACCTTTGCCATCGCTACTATCTCGAAAGCCCGCTTCATCGCTTCCATCAGTTCCACCGTCTCGCCACGCCCATCGGGGCGGATCGTAGCCGCCGCATCCACCGCACGTAGAGTCATCTCTTTGCATCCACCACCGCCGGGCAGAACTCCCACTCCAACTTCCACCAATCCCATATAAAGTTCAGCGTGCGCTTGTCGCGCAGCCGAGTGCAGCGATATTTCGCAGCCTCCGCCGAGCGCCATGCCGAACGGAGCAGCCACTACTGGCTTCGGGCAGAACTTCACCATCTGCGTCATGCCCTGGAATTGCTTGATGGCGAGATCGACCTCGTCCCACTCACCTTCCTGCACGGCCATGAGCAACATCATGATGTTCGCACCTACAGAAAAATTCGCGGCATCATTGTGTATGACAAAAGCATCAAAGTTGTCGCCCAGCCCGGGTGAAGAAGGCTTGAGCGTCTGTGTGACCAGCGAGACGATGTCTCCACCGAGCGAATTCATCTTGCTGTGGAACTCAAGGCAGCCCACTCCATCACCAAGATCGACTAGTGAACACCCGGTGTTCTTTTTCACCACCCCGCTGGCCTTCTTGATGATCTCTACCTTGGTCACGCCAACAGGAACTTCCACTGGCTTGTATGTGCTGCTCGCCAGATCGAAATATGATCGTCCGCTCGCGGTCTTTGCATTGTCTGTGTACCAGGACTTCTGCCCAGAAGCCAACATCTTCTCAACATTTGCCGCAACCGGCTTACCTTCTTTCTTCATGCGGGCAACTGTTTCGGGAACGCCAGCTGCGTCCCACAGCTGGAACGGACCAAGTTCCCAGTTGAAGCCGAGCTGCATCGCGCGGTCGATCTCCACAATGTTGTCGCTGATCTCCGGAATGCGGTTCGCGGCATACGTCCACAAGTCACTGAGCGTAGCCCAGTAGAACGCGGCAGCTTTGTCCTTTATCGAATCACCGCTCAGAAGCATCTTGATGCGCTCGCCGGTGTTCTCAACATTCTTCGCCATCTCCAGTGCGGCGAACTTCGTGCGCTTTGATTCGCGGTACTCCAGCGTCTTCCAATCGAGGCCCAACCGCACTTCCCCATCAGCCGATTTCTGCTTCTTATAGAAGCCGCCTTTGGTCTTGTCGCCGAGCATCTTCTTCTCGAGCATCTTCGGAAAGAAGTCAGGCAACTTGAGGTCGCTGCGCTCATCTTTTACGTTCTTGAGCATGTTGCCCACAACGTGTCCAAGGATGTCGAGCCCCACGAGATCGATCGTCCGGAATGTTGCGCTCTTCGGCCAACCGACGGAGCTACCCGTGAGTGCATCGATGTCTTCGATTGTGAAATCCATCTCCTGCATCACACGCATTACATTAAGAACGGAAAAAGTACCGATGCGGTTGCCGATGAAGTTCGGCGTGTCCTTGGCATGCACAATGCCCTTGCCCATCCAGATATCGCCGAAGTGGCAGACGGCATCAATTGCAGCCTGATCAGCGTCAGGTGTAGGTATGATCTCAAGCAACCGCATGTATCGCGGCGGATTGAAGAAGTGCGTACCGAACCACCTTTTGCGGAACTCAGCGGAGAATCCTTCTGCGATGCTCGCGACAGGCAATCCACTCGTGTTCGTTGTCACAATCGCATCAGGGCGGACCAACTTCGCAATTTTCTCCAGCAACAAACGCTTGATATCCAACTGCTCAGCCACAGCTTCAATGACCCAGTCACAATCCGCCAGTAGCTTCATGTCATCATCGAAGTTCCCGATGGTGATACGCGAAGCAAAAGCGGCGTCTGTAAACGCTGCGGGCTTTGATTTGATAGCAGCTTGGTATCCGGCGGCAACGATCTTGTTGCGCTCGGCTTTGGAAGCATCCGCCGCCGTTCCCGGAGGAACGATATCGAGCAACACACACGGAAAGCCGGCATTGGCAACGTGGGCGGCTATGCGCGCTCCCATGGTCCCCGCACCCAGCACTGCGATTTTGCGGATGTTGTAAGCCATTCAGCCTCGCACGAATAGATTCAGCTCCGCCATTCAGGATACGCCGGGGCCGATTAGAGCATAATTATTGAAGCTAGTGTACTGAATGAATAATCATTCAGTCAAATATCAGAATCCTCATTCTAGTTGTGTAAATGACCCAATTCCTTGCATTCCATGATGCCCTAAGTAACTTTGCCACTATGTCTGCTTGCTTATTCCACAGTTACAATCGAATTAGCCTTCATGTCCCAATATCTCATCACTGGCGTCGCCGGATTCATAGGTTCTTCCCTAGCCCATTCTCTGATTGCAAATGGCGAGCAGGTCCGCGGTATCGATAACTTCATCACCGGACGCCGCGAGAACATCACCGCACTCAATGGCAAGCTCGAATTCCGCGAAGCCAGCATCTTGGATGAAGCAGCCCTTGCCAAAGCCTGTCATGGTGTCGATTACATCCTGCATCAGGCCGCACTTCCCAGCGTGCCCCGCTCCATCGCTGACCCTGCTGAGACCAACCTCCACAATGTCACCGGAACGATCAACGTACTCAACGCCGGACTCAAAGCCGGCGTGAAACGCATCGTTTATGCCGCTAGCAGCTCTGCATATGGAGATACACCCACTCTTCCCAAGCAAGAAGACATGGCACCGAAACCGATCTCGCCTTATGGCGTGAGCAAACTTGCTGCTGAACAATACATGCAGGCCTTCTACCGTACTTATGGCCTCGAGACAGTGTGCCTTCGCTACTTCAACATCTTCGGCCCGCGCCAGGAGCCGAACTCTGAGTACTCCGCCGTGCTGGCCAAGTTCATAACACTGATGCTCCAAGGCCAATCCCCCACCATCTTCGGTGATGGATTGCAATCCCGCGACTTCAACTTCATCGATAACTGCGTGAACGCGAATTTGCTCGCGTGCAAAGCGCCTGTGGCAAAGGTAGCCGGGCAAGTCTTTAATGTCGCAGCCGGCAAACAGACCAGCATGAATGGGACCTTCTGTCTGTTGCAGGAACTGACGGGATTCACTGGCCCTGTGATCTACGGACCAGAACGAAAAGGGGACATCAAGCATTCACTCGCTGACATCACCCGCATCCGCGAAGCCATGGGATACGAACCCAGCGTTGATTTCCGTGAAGGACTCAAACGTACAATCGAGTGGTACAAAAAGCAATCACAATAGAATTGCACATTACTGTTGGGGCAAGGCTTGCTTCGTGCAATGAGAAGTATTTGTTTTTAGAGATCGAAAACTGACTTCAGATACCATCCCACTCCTCGAGCTCGATCTACAATCCGTTCCCACAACGAAAAACTTATCTCTGGAAATTGCTCTGAAGAAGAACTCGAACTGAACAATTTGCCCCACAAGTGTCTTGTCAACTTCCCCCAACAGCTTGGATACTCCCACTTGAGCAATAAAAAGAACGCCGCACTCGCCGAGCGGTTCATCCGCATTTCATTCTTCAACTCGTCCACTGAATTCGGCCCCGGATGCCGGACCACGATATCCGGTGAATAAACAATTTTGTTCCCCTCATGCACCAGCGAGAACAGAGCAAGGTTCTCATCGTATCCATGGATCACGCTGCCCCGCCCCAACCTTTCATCGAACCCGCTCCAACCTTCACTCGACTTGCGCAGAAAAAATGAACGTCGCACAGCCATGTTCGCCAGCATCCCCAATCCATGGAAAGCAACCAGTGGAAACCAGCCAGGCGTTTCCTTAGTGATCACTGATCTCTCAGAGCCGCCATTCACAAATCCACCAGCTCGCTCAAAGTCCTTTGACGCTTGCGAATCAGAAGCGATTGCAGCAGTCTTGCCAACAACTGCGGCTACGCTTTCATCCTTCATCTCTTCATGGATCCGCACGAGCCACTCCGGTTCCGGCTGAGCATCATCATCTGTGAGCGCGATGATCTTCCCACTTGCTTCCTTTGCTCCCTGGTTCCGCGCCCGGCTCGAGCCAATACGAGTCACACAAACGTATTTCGCATTGAATTTCTTGGCGATCTCGCGGTTGGTTTCATCGCCATCCGCTGGTGCACTATCCACCACAACAATTTCGAAGTCATAAAAGGATTGTTTCTCTAGCGCCTCTAAACACTCTTGCAATTCCCGAGAGCGCCCCCTCGTCGCGATCACCACACTGATCTCCGGCGCATACTCATCCGCCGCGTCATCTCGATGCATGACGCGCGCTTGTACTGTGCCTGATTGCACACTTGCCATGCGATTCATGGTACACACCTTCGATGCCACCGCCTATAATTCCCTGATTGCCCCGGATGCACTTCCCCCGCCGGGCCCCGATTCACTTTGTCCACAGACCCAACCACTCCGTCGTCTGCAACAACTGACGCCGCACTCGCTGACCGCGTGCGCTGGATGCGCGACGGTCTCATCCACTACTCCGGATATCTTGCACAATCCATTGCTGGCTTCTTCCTCATCCCATTCCTCAATCGCAACCTTGCCACTGAAGATTACGGACTGTGGGTATTCGCCACGGGGGCTGCTGTCTTCCCAGCACTCTTTGATTTCGGCTTGTTCTGGGCCGTCACCCGCAGTGTCTCGCAAGGACGAAGCTTGCCCACTGAAGTAGAACGTGCACAATCCATCGCATTCGTGCACAACGCTGGACGCGCTTACGGCGTTATCGGCATGCTCGGCGGATTAGGATTGTTACTTGCCAGCGGCCCACTCAGTGAAACATTGAAGCTCACCCGTATTCCACCTCGCATAATTTTTGGTGTCTTTCTCTTCACCGCACTTAACTTTATAACCGAAGAACTCATGGCTTATGGATCTGCTGTGCTGCAAGGCCTTCGCCGCTTTGATCTCACCAACATCGTGCGTGCATTCACAGTCATAGTTCGCTCAGTCGGCATTGCCGTTGTGGTCATTCACCTGCGCAATATGAATAACAATAATGGAATGCACGCAGCCGTCATCTGGAACTTGATCGGTGGCATTATCGGAACGATTTTCGTCGCTGTGCTGATCCACCGCGTAGCACCCGAGTATCAAATTTCATTCGGCATTCCTGACTGGTCGTCACTGAAGACACAGCTCTCATTCGGAGCAACCAGCCTTTGCATTACGCTTTTACTCGGAATCGTCTGGAATGCGCCGCCCATGTTGCTCGGCTTCCTGCTCGGTCCGGCTGCGATCATTCCCTACCATCTCGGTAAAAGTTTTCCCAACTCCCTTTCATGGATCAACTACCGTACCGCCGAAGTCCTCTTCCCCAGCGCCAGCGAAAGCGTGCTGACCAATGACTCGGCCATGGTTCAACGCGCCGTGGAGAGCGGTACGCGTTGGGCAATAGTGCTTATGCTGGGACCGGCGATCGTGCTCATGGCGCTCGCGCCTCAGATCATCACGTTATGGCTCGGGCGCGACATCATCGCCTCTGCACAGGTTCTGCGCTGGATGTCCGCCGCCGTCCTCGCTGAATCGCTCGGCGCCGCCAGCCTGCACGTGATGTGGGGGCTGAATCGAACTCGCCCCATACTGTTAGTTCTTTCTGGAATGGTGGTGGTTCAATTGGCGTTCGCTTGGAAACTAGTTCCACTCTGGGGAGCAGTTGGAGCGGCGATCGCGTTCTTCGTCTCAATGACGGCAGGCTGGATCATCTTTGCGATATTGGGTGCAGGACTGGTTGGAGGCAGATTTTTCTCATTCCTGGAATATGTCTTCACTGGCTTGCTGATCCCCGCTATCTCCTGTGCGGGCGTGGCAGTGGCGCTGGTCCAAGTTCTTCCCAAAGATTATGGCGCCAATGTTGTTCTCGCCGCCATCGCAGCTGGATTGGTCTATTTATTGATCTTCTTCGCGCTGGGCACGCGTCCGGAAGAAAAAACCTTGATCGACCAGCTCCTCGCCGGCAAATTCAGGAATTAATTTTTGTTATTCCGAACCCGTATTAAAGGGTGGGGTATCTTCATATTATTTTGGCTTCACTCATAACTTACAACTCAATACTCACTATCTCTTCCTCCACACCCCCAACTGGTGCACTGGATACCCCGGCAGTCCAACCCCGTCTTTCGGATGCAGTTCAGCATAAATTCGAGTTAGGTCTTTTCGCTCAGAGAATAATTTCATATGCGCTTCGCCACCTTCCGGAAGCCACGACTGCCACCACGCTTCACAGATCTCAGGTATGGCGATGCAGGCAGTCAAGATGAACAACCCTCCAGGCCTTAACGTTGACAGCAATTTATCCATTGCACTCGTCAAGCGGTCACGGCCCCTGACGAACTCCAGCACATCCATAGCTAACACAATGTCGAACTTGTTCCCGTCGCCCTTGGGCATTGGGTCTTTCTGTACATCGAATTTCACGAACTCAATGTTCGCCATACCGGCGCAGCGTTTTCGCGCGCGTGCCAAACCGACAGAGGAAATGTCCACGGCAATGATTTGCGCGAACCGCTGGGCCAATTGTTTGGTGAATACACCGTCCGCACATCCTAATTCGAACACACGGAGTTTCGCGGCCTCGCCGAACTCTCTCGCGATCTGTTCGAGCAAGATCCTGTTCCGGTCGCTCGACCCGGGAGTTTCAAAGTCCCACTCCTCGATGGTGTGCGAGTGGTCCACGGAACTCTCCGTATCATTCCGTAACCGCGAATCCAACACCTCCAGCAGCCATCGCGTCCGCACCACGAACACGCGGAACCACTCGATCTTCTTGAGCCGATTACGCAGCCACCTCATGCTTTGACCTTTTCCAAATCGGGTTGCCAAGCGTAAAGATATCCGCCCTCTTCATCACTAGGAGGCAGCATTCTCACTGTAAACCCGAGTGGCTCGAGCCGTGTAACGATCTGTTCAGGCTTTCCATCATTCATTCCTAGATGGTATTCCATCGCGATGCGCGAACATTTCTTCAGTGTTGCATCGGATGTCGCACTCACTATCGAGTATTCTGCCCCTTCACAATCCATCTTGAGGAAAGCGCATCGTGCCACGCTTTGGTCCGTGAATAATTTTTCCAACGTGGTCATTTCAACTTCATCCATCGCGGTGAATTCGCTTCCATAGTTGTCATACTTAAACAGCGAATTCATTGCTCCATTCCCGCGTGCGAACATTTGCACTTTGCCGATCTTGTCACCACACACACAATTTACGGCAGTGACATTCCTTAAATAGCTATTCTGTACATTCTTCCTTAAATATAGAAAGTTCGTTTGGCTTGGTTCGACTGCAACCACAGTCCGGTCTTGCCATCGATTTGCCGCCCACAACGAGAACGTCCCCACGTGCGCGCCGATGTCCACGATTGCCCCATCCGGCATTTCGCCGGAAAAATCATCGCACCAGTAACACATCTTCTCCCACACTTCGTCCATGATCTCGAAATATGGTTCACCCTCGGGCATGGCCAGCGAGATGCCGTTCTCGAACCGCAACAATTGCACGCCGCTCAACCTCCTTTGTACAGGGAATACGAGCAAGCTCTCGAGTGTGGCCCCCAGACTGCGCATCGCGCGATAATGTTCAACCCAGGAATGAAATAAGCTCATCGCAAAAATAGTGTGGACGTGCACTAGACTATCATCTTGCATGTTTTGCACAGACGAAGACCTACGCTGAATATTCTGCCGTGAAGATATCTGTCATCATCCCGACCTTCAACCGTGTGCGCATGCTCCAGCGCACACTCCCCACTGTTCTTTCACAAGAACTACCCAGAACTGACTTTGAAGTCGTTGCCGTCAACGATGGTTCGACTGACTCCACTCTCGATTACTTGCGCTCCATCAAGACCGACGCTAACTTCCGATTTATCGACCAGCCACATGGCAGCCAGGTCAAGGCCAAATCTTGTGGAGCACGCGAAGCCATTGGTGAAATACTCCTCTTCCTCGATGATGACCTCACATGCTCTCCAACTTTGCTTTCCTCGCACATCGCCGCACACGCTCAAACCCATCACGCCATCGTCCAAGGGCTCGTGCTCGTCAGTGACGAAAGCCCTGCAACACTTCTCACCGACCTCGTTCGTCGAGGACACAACGCTTTCCAGAATCGCGTTCTTCATCAATTACAACCGAATTTCCCCGAAGACGCCATTGTCTATGCGAATTGTTCTGTCCGCCGTTCAGATTACGTTTCCGTCGGCGGATTCAACGAATCCTGGCAATACGCATGGGAGGATCGCGACCTCGGCATGCGTCTTTGGCGCAAAAGCTTGCGCACTGTCTTTGCGCCTCAAGCTCTCACACATGAGATTTACATTCGTAGTGAGGATAGTTTCTGCAAGCTCGAAGGTTCGCGTTACGGAAAGTGCGAAGTGAGGATGTCGCGCGAGTATCCCGAGTACCGCCCGTACGCCGAAATTACTCGATTCCTCTCTGGCCCAAGATGGAAAGTTGCTTTACGCCGCTTCGCAGCCGAGCACACGGAACTCTTTGATTCAATCCTTTCCCTTACAACTCAGATCTGCGGTGTCACTCGTTGGATCTCTGTCCTCCCCGAACTGGGCATCCACGCATTGGCTTATCGTCACGCCCTTTGGTGGCTCCACTCAGCAACTGAAGAAGCCGGTGGATGGAGCGCCCTCGTCGCCGAGTTCGGCATACGTCTTCCCGTTCTGATGTACCACTACGTCGGGCCACCAGTCGGGGGACTCGATTCATCCCTGCATGTTTCTGCTGAAGATTTCCGATCCCAAATGGAGTGGCTCGCTCGCCACGACTTCCAGCCCGTCCACGCAGAAGATTGGCTCACCTGGCGTAACGGAACTGGCAAGCTCCCCGCCCGACCCATCCTAATAACATTTGACGACGCATATTCATCACTAAGTGATCACGCTCTTCCCGAACTCGAAAAACGCAACTGGCCCGCCACCATCTTCGTGGCCACCGAACACGTCGGCGGCGAGAACACTTGGGATGCAACGCACAACTTCCCTGCCCTCAAACTCATGACTCGTGAACAGATCCTCGAATGGTCATCACGTAACATTGATTTCGGCGGGCATTCCCGCACCCACGCCGACCTCACTCAACTCACCTCATCCCAAATAGAAGATGAGATCAGCGGATGCTCTGAAGACCTTACCAATATCACCGGCAAGCACCCCACGGCCTTCGCTTATCCTTATGGGATGGCCAATGCAGCAGTGATCCATGCCGCTCAAGAACATTTCGATATCGCGTTCCTCGCTTCCGGAGGAGTGAATGGTCTCAGAAGCGATATCCATCATCTCCACCGCGCCATGGTTCACCCTGCGGACGGCTCCAAAGCCATGTTCTGCCTCACGCGTTACGGATGGAACGTTCCCTTCACCCACATCTTTGCCCGCCTAAAGCGCCTGATCCGCACGGAGTCCACTGAATGAAACGCGTTCTTCACATTCTGGGCAACGCCACGCCGGACAACACCGCCATCTGCAAAATGGTTGAGACCATGGTGCGCGGTATCGATCACTCCCAATACGAACATCATGTATGGTTCCTCGGCGATACCGGTCCGTTCTTCCATCACTTCGCAACTTTTGCTGCCAATGTTTTGCATGTACCCTGGCGCGCTGACCGCCGTTGGGACATCTCCGGCGCTCTCCGTTTCCAACGCGCTATCGCTGCCGAGCAATTTGATATCGTCCATCAGCACTTCGGTTCTCGCGGCTTTCGCTGGGTGGTGCATAAGAGTTCACGTGCAAAGATCGTCTTCCACATGCACTTACGTATCGCAGAACAAGATGGAACTCGAGCGGGGATCATCGATACCAGTTACGCCGATGCCGTCATAGCCATCTCCAAAGCCGTTGCCAGTTCTGCACATGGAGTTGAACCACAGATTGTTTATCCGGGAATCGAGATACCAGCCTCACTGCCAAGAAAATTGCGGAAGACGACCTTCGTCATCGGCTTCGCCGGTCGCCTTGAACCCGTCAAAAACGTTTCCACATTGATCAAAGCAGTGTATGAGTTGCGTCCGAAATTCGCCAAACTGCTTCTTGTGATAGCTGGCAACGGCAGCGAACGCTTGAAACTATTCGGTCTTGCAACACGCCTTGATATTGCGGATTCCGTCCGCATCCTCGGCCATCAAGATGATATGTCCGAACTGATGCGTGAGTTCGATGTGCTCTGTGTGCCCTCGCTCGAAGAAGGTTTCGGCATGTCCGCACTGGAGGCGATGTCCGTCGGCGTGCCGGTGATCGCCAGCCGCGTCGGCGGATTGCCCGAACTCATCGAACACGGCTTCACTGGCTGGCTCTTCGACCCCACCGACACTCATGAGCTGGCAAAACTTCTATTCAAGGTATTGCATGGCAGCCCGGAAGTGGAATCCGCAGTCCGTTCAGCAGAAAAAAGTGTACGAGAGAATTTCACAGTTCAACGCATGTGCAAACAGATACAAGCTATTTATGATTCATTGAATTCATACGATGTGAATATTTGATTTTTCTCTGCGTTCATCTGAGAGATCTGCGACTGTATTTGGTTTTGCTGTTGATTTTGGCTTTCAACTAGAAACCGGAAACTGATAACTCAAAACTAGTTTTCCGGCGGCTTACTGAATATCTTGAACGCCGTTTTCACCATCACATCGATATCGGTCGCCATCGTCGCATTGCGCAGATACGCCAGGTCCATTTCGAATTTGCTCGGTTGGATCTCTGACATATAGAACTCTTCGATGTCATCGCTGGCCAACGGCTCCAATAATTCTTCTTCATGCCTAAAGGCGATCGCGCTCGGCCCCGTCACTCCCGGACGTCCGTTCAGCACCTGCACCGTGGCTTCATCATGCAACCGCATCAACTGCGCAAGGTGAGGTCGCGGTCCCACCCAACTCATCTCTCCTCGAAGTACGTTCCAAATCTGCGGCAACTCATCCATCTTCCATTTGCGCAACCAAGCGCCAGTGCGCGTGAGACGTGGATCATTGAGTTGTGTCAATGCTGGTCCCGGCTCCAGCCGTCCATGTTTCATCGTTCTGAATTTTAAGATTAAGAATAGCCGACCTTCTTCACCAAGCCGTTCTTGCAGATGGAAGACTGGCCCCTCGGATGTCATTTTTACCAGAAGCGCCAACACCGTCATCAACGGCAATGCCACTGGCAACATCAGCAAGGTGATGGCCAGATCAAATATTCTTTTTCCTGAGGATCGTACCCACTCACTGGTTGTGAAGATATTTGAGGCGGGGAGGGCTACTTCATGCACGAGCCCGTCGATTGGATGCATGGTCGCCAAGTCTTTGTTCTACCCTCAGATTGGTGTAAAGCGTCGCTCCCCTAGTATCCCTTATTTTTGTTCATTCTACGAAGAATATTCTGCACCGGAATCCCCTCCGCACACTTCGCGATAGACTTCTAATGTTCTTGCAGCAACAGCAGAAGGGGAAGCAGCCCTGTTCGCATATTGTTGCCCCTTTTCTTCGTATTGTCGGCGAAGATCGGATGATGAAATGATTTTTTCAATCCCATCGGCCAACGCCATCGGATCTTCAACTGGAACCAGTTCACCACAACCTGCTTCTTCGATCAATTCTTCTAGTCCACCGACCCGCGAAGCCACTATCGCTCGTCCCAGTGCGCACGCCGCCAATGCGACTCCGCTTTGATCGATTCTCCGGTACGGCAGCGCAACCAAAGCTGCATTCAGGAACATACCAGCTGTTTCCCGCTCGCTCACAATTCCCCAGCGGAACTCGACCATTTCACCCAAATCCAATTTTCGAGCCTGCTCTTCATAAACATCTATGTTCACTCGAGTCGCTCCCGCCACCAACAACCGTACTTTTACTTCACGTCGTTTCAGTTCCGCTATGGCGTCCAACAGTACATCGAGCCCTTTGTCTGCGCGCAATTGGCCGAAGAAAAGCACTCGTGGCACTGTCGAAGCTTCTGGCTGCATCGTCGCCAGCCCTTGCAGATGCTCCATCGCCGGATGCGGTATCTGCACGATCTTCTCCAGTTCCACTCCGAATTCTTCTTGCAACCATTTCGCAGTACACTTTGCGTGCACGATCAATTTGTCGGCAGTTCGATAGATTTCGCGCCAAACCCCACGTACCATCCAACCATCTGCCGCCTCCGGAGGCAGCAGATCATGCACCGTCAGCACCACCGGCCGTTCCCACCTGGCTAATTTCATCCACAGAAGATCGATCACAGGCACCGGCAAGAATTGCATATGGATCACATAGGCATCATTGCATCGCAATAACAGCTGCGTCATTCCATACAGATGGGAGAACAGCCTGATCCCGTTCCAGACCCCTGAAAATGAAGTCCCCCGCGCGGCATACGCCCGCAACTGTGAATTCTTGTAGAAGAAGACGTGTGCGGAGTAGATATGTTGTTTGAGTTTTCCAATGGTGTGCATCCAATACGGGCCAGTGTAGAGGTCCACTTGGCATCCTGCATCGGTCAATGCGTTCGCTAGGTTGTGGATGTACGGTGCCACAGAACCTGACGGGTCGGTCATCATCACGCGTGGCCCTGCATTCATGGTTTCACCAATGTGATCACAACCTTCGCGCTAACTCTCATTGGATTTTTTTGCCAGCACTGCAGCGATTCTTTCACCCGCTTTTCCGTCCCACAATTCCGGTATGCGATGTGCGCGTTTACCGCCTGCCAGCCTTTTCTCCACCCACTCAGGCAATCGCTCCGGCTCATCACCGGCCAACTCATTGGTCCCCTGCTCCACGGTCACCGGACGCTCCGTATTCTTACGCAGCGTCAGGCACGGCACTCCAAGAAATGTTGTTTCTTCCTGAACTCCACCCGAATCCGTGACCACCAGCGCCGCTCGCTCCTGTAACGCGAGAAAATCCAGGTACCCCACCGGCGGTGTGAGTAGAAGTGCTTCTTTTGAATTATTGATTCCGGCATCCTCTATCTGCGCTCGCGTCCGCGGATGTACCGGAAACACTACCTGTATCTTCTTTGCTATGGTTTGCAATGCTCGCATCAACCCTGTAAGCCGTGAAGCATCATCCACATTCGTCGGCCGATGCAGGGTCACCAGCACAAATTTCCTCGCCGAATTGAATTCTGGCCCAAGGGTTTTTCCCATTTCCTCCCAATGCATTTGCGCTGCACCGCGCAAGCGCACCAGCGTATCGATCATCACATTGCCCACGCGATGTATCTTCTCTTTGCTAATGCCTTCCCGCAACAGGTTCTCGTCGCCATCGGCTGACGGAGTGAAGTGCAGATCCGCAAGTTGGTCGGTCACTACGCGGTTGATCTCTTCCGGCATCGTTCGGTCGAACGAACGCAATCCTGCTTCTACATGGCCGAAAGGTATTCCCATCTTCGCGCATACCAGCGCCGCAGCCACGGTGGAGTTCACATCTCCATATACGAGCGCAAGCTCTGGTTTTTCCTTCATCAGGCTTTCTTCCAACCGCGTCATGATCTGCGCCGTTTGTGCGCCATGCGTGCCAGCGCCTACACCCAGATTGATGTCCGGATGCGGCAGCCCCAGTTGCTCAAAGAACACATCTGACATCGCCGCATCATAATGTTGCCCGGTATGGATGAGCTTTTGTTCCACATCCGGACAAATACGCGTGATCGCAGCGATCACCGGTGCGGCCTTCATGAAGTTGGGTCTTGCCCCTACGATGTGTGTGATTTGGAACATCTATGAAAGAGTAACCCAACCTGCAGGGATATGCTGTTGTCGTGGAATATGCGCTTTGAATGACGTACTCGACTGTTTCAATACGTTATGATTCTTTGCAGAGATGAAGTCACTCGTCAGCAGAGCGCGCAACCAGCTCAAACGCACACCTTACTATGCCCAATGGAAGGAACTGGGCTGGTGGCCTGATTATTTTTATTGGATCTTGCGCGGTCGCCCCGTGCGCTCTCCGCACATCATTAAACAGAAGACTGTGCGCGAATATGCTGAAGGTTTTGGACTGGGCTCAATGGTCGAGACCGGCACCTATTACGGCGAGATGGTCAGCGCCCAGCGTAAGAATTTCGAGGAGATTTTTTCCGTTGAGTTTGTGCCAGAGCTGGCTGAAAAAGCACGAAAACGTTTTGCACAATGGCCACACATCCACATTCTTCAGGGCGATAGCAAGGTTGTCATTCCTGAACTACTGAAAACGATGACAACTCCAACACTCTTCTGGCTCGATGCCGGATATTACGGATGGCCGGAACTCGCCACAGATAAATCGCGCCTCACCGTGGAACTCGATTCCATCCTGCGCCATCCTGTTCCCGGGCACGTCATCCTTATGGACGACGCCCGCGGCCTCAACGGCCGGAACGGCGCACTCACTGTAGAAGAACTCTCCACTTATATCGGCAGCGAATTCCCCCGGCGCTCAGTCACAGTCAAACATGACATCCTGCGCATTACGCCCAAAATAAAAAAGAAAACTCAGTGAATCTCAGTTGCCTGTGTCCCGTAGCCTGTCCCGAGCGCAATCGCAGGATGGTAGATGTTGCTCTTCGAAAGGCAAGAACTCTTCCGCCATCAGCTCACACTCACACGGCTGGTACTTCAACCCTTTATGCATCTCCAGCGGATCCTGCGACGCCAAACACAACCCGCGCCACTCACCACACTCCGTGCAGCGCCGTAGCCCTTTCGGCTGTCCATTGGCCTGCAAGCCAACGTAGCGCAGTATGTGGTGCATCGAACGCGGCAGCGGTGTGGCCAGCGCGTCAAACATTTCGTAATTGTTGTCCGCTGAAGGCAATTCCCGTGGATGGCACTCACACTGACACTCCCACGTGACCAATGGCAGGTGCTCACGGTGCGAACACGCACCATGGTTCCCCTCAAGACAATACAGGAACTGGGTCTTGAATATATTCTGCTGTGAATTCGGCAATTTCATGGCACTTCCTATGTGCTTTGAAATCACCAGGAGTAATTTTACTTGGCCAAAAAAAACACGAACGCCGCCTGCAATGGAAAAACCGGCATCAGGCGGCTTGCTTCTTGGCAGAGACTTTTGTTTCGGATGACTTGCTTCCGCTCATCGGGGATTTCTCCCCTGGCACCGTAGCGTCTCTAGCTCGGTTGCCTCTGGCCCGCTATTGCAGGACCATCTCCTGATGTCTTGTTTATATTAGCACTTGAATTACAGCCACGGCAACTTCACCGCTTCTTCTTTTTCTTCCCTGCCAGTTTGCTCTTTTTCCTTGCCGGTTTTTTCTTCCTGCCTCCGCTCACCCTTTCCACCGGAGGCTCCCACAGCTCGATCCGGTTGCCCTCAGGGTCCGTGATCCAACCGAAGCTGCCGTATTCGTGTTCCTCCATCTTGGCGTCCACATTCACACCTTCCGTGCGCAAAACTTTAAGCACAGCTTTCAGATCGTCCACAATGTAATTGAGCATGAATGCCTGTGGACCTTCCCCGAAATATTTCGTATGCGCGGGAAAGAGCGCCCACACCGTCTTGCCTTTCCTCTTGGGGTTCTGTGCATCACGCCAGTGGAACTCGGCAGGAACCGGGTCCTCGCGCTTGATCCCTAAGTGTTTCTCGTACCACTCATACAACCATTGTGGGTTCTGGGACTTGAAGAAGATGCCGCCAATGCCAGTCACACGTTTCATGGTGCCTCCTCCCTGCGTTGGAAAGTCGGCGAAAAGTGTACTCCAAAAAGAAACAGCCGGATACACCGGCTGTAAAAATATTTTTGGGTACTCAACCCGTTAATAAATGGTTTTATGCCAAATTCAATACTCGGCGGGTTGATCCATGGTCATTTTTGATCTTTTCCTGCAATAGCATGATGGCATAGATCAACTGCTCAGGACGCGGCGGGCATCCCGGCACATAGATATCCACCGGAATGACCTGGTTCACGCCTTGCACCAGGGCATAGTTGTTGAACACGCCGCCCGAAGTCGCGCAAGCACCCATGCTGATGACCCACTTCGGCTCCGGCATCTGCTCCCATAATTTCCGGATGACCGGCGCCATTTTGTTCGAAACGCGACCGGCAATGATCATCAAGTCCGCCTGCCTCGGCGAAGGACGGAACACCTCCGCCCCGAACCGTGCGATATCGAACCGCGATGCGCCCATTGCCATCATCTCAATCGCGCAGCACGCCAAGCCGAACGTCATGGGCCAAATGGAGTTCTTGCGGCACCAATTGATCGCCGCATCCGCCGTCGTGAGCAGGATGCCCTCCGGCTGCTGGCTGCCGAACTGCACCGGCTGGAGCGGTATCCGCTGCTCTTCTTCGTACATGAATATTGGCTTTACCGTCTCTGGGGCCATGATGGGTCAATTTTAAGCCTGTTTGGGGATACCGTGCAAATGAACAATTGCAACGAACTCATTGAAACCTGTCATCCCCAGCGAATGTGGGACAGCCGCCATCGGCTGTGCAAATGAGTCGAGGGACAGCGCCTTTGGTTTTGAAATTGGATTTGGTTTTGTTTTTGATTACCGAGAACCGAAGACTGATAACAGACAACCAAAAAGATCCCTCTGTGCACCTCTGTCTCTTCTGTTCCTCTGTGGTGGATGTTGGTCTTTATGGATTCAGCACAATCTTCCCAAACTGCTCCCCTCTTTCCAGCCTCTCATGCGCCGCTTTCGCTTCATGCAACGGAAAAGTCTTGTCCACAACAGGTTTCAGCTTTCCGCTAAAGATATGTTTCAGTACTTCATGCAATTCACCCAGCGTTCCCATGTATGAGCCAAGGAACGATAGCTGTTTCGCAAAGAGCACACGCAGGTCGAACTGTGCTTCTGGGCCAGTCGTCGCTCCGCAGGTCACCAACCTTCCTCCCGGCTTCAGCGACGCCACACTCTCATTCCAGGTCGCCTTGCCTACGTGTTCCAGCACAACATCCACACCAGCTTTTGCTGTGATCTTCTTCACTTCTTCGGTGATCTTCTGCTTGTAATGGTCGATGAGGTAATCCGCGCCAAGCTCTTTCGATTGGTCGAGCTTACGTTCGTCGCCAGCGGTCGCAATCACACGCGCACCTAGCAGCTTCCCTATCTGTATCGCCGCCGACCCCACGCCCGACCCTCCACCCAACACCAGCACGATTTCTCCGGCGCGCAGGTTTGCACGTCCCACCAGCATGTGCCACGCGGTCAGGAACACCAGCGGCACACTTGCCGCTTCGTCATACGTCAGACTGTCAGGTATCGAAATGACATTCGCTCTCGGCACCGCGATCAATTCGCAGTTCCCGCCATCTACACCATTGCCAAGCACAGTGAATTGCCGACACATGTTCTGCTTTCCATCGGCGCACGCGGCGCAGTTACCGCACCACACCATCGGAGCCAACAGCACGCGCTGCCCGGCCTTGAGGTCGGTAATGTACTCACCTACGGCCTCGGTCATGCCGGAGATGTCGCTGCCATTGATGTGCGGCAGCTTCACGCCCGGCAATCCTTTGCGCACCCACAGGTCTAGGTGGTTGAGCGCACAGGCCTTCACCCGGATGAGCACCTGATCTTTGCGCAGCTGCGGCTCAGGCACGTCCTCATATTTCAGGACCTCCGGCCCACCGAACTCATGGAACCGTATGGCTTTCATAATCCATAAAACCTATCACAACACTTGCTGTCGCCACAGGAAGTTATGAAAAGATAAATCCTTCTTGATCTTTGTTTAATCCTTGGTTGATTTTCTCTTTGTATCTCCGTGACAGATTTTGAGTAGAATTACCCTAATGGACCTCTACTCCTCGATCGTCCAGCTTCGCGCCGAAGGACGCCGTGGCGCACTCGCCACCATCATCAACGTCCGCGGCTCGATCCCGGCCTATGAGACCGCGAAGATGCTCATCCGCGACGACGGCACCATCGTCGGCACCATCGGTGGAGGCTGCGTTGAAGCTGAGGTCTGGCAGGTCGCCAAGCAGGTCATGCAGGACGAAAAACCGCAGACCCTCACCTTCCATCTCAACCAGGACCCGCGCTATGACAACGGCCTCGTCTGCGGCGGTACGCTCGAAGTTTTCATCGAGCCGGTCGTGCCCACGCCGCTCCTCTACATCTTCGGCGCCGGACACGTCTCGCAATGCCTTTACCAAGCCGCGCGTCTCGCCGGATTCGACGTCACCGTCATCGACGACCGCGAGCAATACGCCAACCGCGAGCGCTTCCCAGATGCCCGCGACATTTTCGCCGACGACTATCCGCGCATCTGCGCCCAGCTCGCGCCCACTGAGAACGCATTCCTGGTTATCGTCACACGCGGCCATAAAGACGATATGAAGATCTTGCGCTGGGCCATCGATACGCCCGCTCGGTTCATCGGCATGATCGGCTCCGAGCGAAAGTTCCTTGCAATCAGAAAAGCATTTGAGGAAGAAGACATCCCACCGCAGAAACTTGACCGCGTCTATTCACCTGTGGGAATTGATATTGGTGCCATCACTCCGGCAGAGATTGCCATCGCCGTCGTCGCTGAGATGATCGCCGCTCGTCGAAAATCCAAAGCCATTCTCCCCCATCTCGCTTGGACCAAGAAGAAAGTCAGCGAGCGTGAACCCGAAACAAACGAAACCGCAACTCCCGCAAAAGAAGAAAACAAATGATCGCCCCTGCATTCGCCGGTGTGATCCTCGCCGCCGGTTACTCCACCCGCATGGGCCGCGACAAGGCGTTGCTTCCCTGGCACAAAACGAATTTCCTCGGTGCAGCTATCGAAATGCTCTTCGCTTCTACGGATCTCGTCATCGTCGTCGGTGGTGCAAACACCGAATCATTGAAATCTGAGATCTACCGACGCGGCGCGTTTCTCACCATCAACCCCGACCCCACCCGCGGACAATTCTCTTCCCTCCAGACCGGCCTGCAAGAAGTCCTCAACCGAGGACGCGACGCTGCCGTCGTAACCCTTGTTGACCGACCTCCTACCGCTCCTGCAACCGTAGCCGCGCTCACCGAATCCTTCCGCACCGAAAGCCGTGCTGGAAAATGGGCCGTTGTTCCCGAGGTCATCGATTCCGCAACCGGCGTCGCCAAGCACGGACACCCCATAATTCTCGGCCGTGAGATGATCGAAGCAATCCTGAAATCTCCTGTGACCACCAACGCCCGCGACGTCATGCATGCACACCAAGACCGCGTCCGCTACGTCACCGTCGAAGACGACAACACCATCCGCAACGTCAACACACCCGAAGAATACGCTGCACTGCTGGGTTAATTAAGTCCTGTCATCCCGAGCGACAAGCGGCGGGTTCATGCCGCGACGAGTCGAGGGGCAGCGCATTTGGTTTTGAATTTGTTCGCAGCAAAGATTTTCTCTGCGTTCATCTGAGGAATCTGCGGTTGCATTTGATTTTATTATTCAAGGTATTTCCTCTGCGCCTCTGCGTCTCTGTGGCAGGTTCTTTCTCCACTTTGCTACGATAAATACATGAATGATTTCATCTCATCGATCATCTCTCAAAAACCCAAGCTTGCTGTATTTGATTGTGACGGCACTCTCTGGGCCAACAACAGTGGAGAAGATTTTTTCTATTGGAGCCTCGACCGCAACATGGTCAGCCCTGAGACCGATGCCTGGGCGCGCCAACGCTACGATGATTACCGCCAGGGCCTGGTCGGCGAAGAGCAGATGTGCGGCGAGATGACCACCATGTATGCCGAACTTAGCGTCAGCAAATTAGAAACTGCAGCCAAAGAGTTCTTCACCACCATGGTCAAGCCGAATTATTTTCTCGAAATGCTCGAACTTACTCGCGCGCTCTTCGCGGACGGATGCGAACTGTGGGCCGTTTCATCCACCAATGAGTGGGTCATCCATGAAGGCATCAAGGATTTTCAGATTCCCTCGCTCAACGTCATCGCTGCTAGTGCCAAGATCGAGAACGGTATCGTCACCAAGAAACTCCTGCGCATGCCCAGCGGACTCGGCAAAGCCATCGGCATCAACGAACTCATCTTGCGCAAGCCGGATATGGTCTTCGGCAACTCCATCCATGACGCCGCCATGATGCGTCTCGGCAATCAGGCTTTCGCCATCAACCCCAACCGCGACCTCGAAGACCTCGCCAGCGAACTCAACTGGCCCATCTACTGGCCCGAAGCCATCAAAGTCAGCAAATAAACACCACCTCACAAATCAGATATCGCAAATCACAAATGTACTTTGTCCACGGCCATCATCAGCGTCTCCGCCGCCAAATGGCTCGCGTGCATTGATTCTCTGGACAATCCGCCTAACGCTTCCACCAGTATCTCCGGCTTGATCTCCCTTGCTTCTTCAGCATTTTTCCCGATGATCATCTCCGTCATGACCGACGCGCAAGCATACGTCGGAGTGCACCCAATGACCTTGAACTTCGCCGCCACGATCTTCCCGCCAGCGAATTTCAGTTGCAGCCGCAACCGGTCATCACACGCGGGATTTGAGTGTTCCACGGTGACATCCGCATCAGCGAGCTCACCTGCATTCCGCGGATTCTGAAAATGGTCAAGAACCTGTTCTGTGTACATGTATAGATTGAATCACATTGGACATCCAAAAAGAAAACTGAGTGAAACTCTGTGTCTTCTGTGGTTAGATGGTTCTGTGCCCAACTCCCCCAAGCGCATCGTCTCGCTTCAACCCAGCGTCACCACTACGCTTGACCACCTGGGCCTGCTCGACCGCGTCGTTGCCTGCACGAAATATTGTGTGGACGTCTGCCCATCGCTCCGTGACCATCCCAAAATCATCGTTTCTGATTCTTGGACGGCCAACAGCGCACAGATCCTCGCCGCCTCACCTGATCTCGTCATTGCCAGTGTGCCCTACCAACTTGATGCCGTTGCCGAGATTCTGAAAGCCGGCGTGCCATTCCTCGGCCTCGCTCCTCATTCACTCAATGATGTGTACGGAGACATCGCCCGCATCTCGCTCATCACCTTCGCTGTTGACCAGGGCGATACACTCATTTCTGCGATGAAGGACCAGGTCTCCGAAGTCCGCGCCCTCGCACAGATCCACCTCGACAAATCCACCGGAGACCGTCCGCTCGTCTATTGTGAAGAGTGGGGCAAGCCGCTCATCCACTCACAGCACTGGGTCGCCGAACTTGTGGACATCGCCGGCGGTCGCTTCCTCGGAACTCCCGGCGCGCATACCGATGCCGATACCATCCGTGCCTCCGACCCTGAGATCATCGTCGCGGCCTGGTGCGGCGCCGGAGACCGCGTTCCACTCGAAAAGATCATTGCTCAACGAAATTGGCAGGATACTCGCGCTGCCAAGAACAATCGCGTTCACTGCGTCCGCGACGAATTCCTGAATACTCCCGGACCCACTTTGATGTCCGGCCTCCGCGAACTCTTCCGCATCATCCACCCTATGTAACTTTCAATCCCTGTCATCCCGAGCGAGGAGCGGCTGGTTTATGCCGCGACGAGTCGAGGGACAACGCTTTTGGTTTTGGTTTTTAATTGGAAACTGGGAACGGGAAACTAGAAACTGCCTCTTCAAGTAAAATCATATTCACATCATATTCCGATCGGGCCATCATCTCCGTGAGCAATCAGCAAACTAAAACTGTCCGTAGGGTCGCAGCTGGAATTCTCGTCCGCCCGTCTGATTCCCACATCCTCATCTGCCAGCGCGGTCCTGACCAACCACTCGCGCTGAAGTGGGAGTTCCCCGGCGGCAAGATCGAGCCCGGCGAGGATCCCATCCAGGCGCTTCGCCGCGAGCTGGAAGAAGAGCTCGGCATTCAGGCCGTCATCGGCGACCAAGTCGCCCAGGTCCTGCACACGTATCGCAACGGCAACGCCGTGGAGATCACTTTTTTTCGTGTGACAGAATTCGCGGGCGCATTGCTCAACATAATCTTCGCGGACATCCAATGGGTCCCGCGCACCGATCTTCCTAACTATGATTTCCTTGAAGCGGACGTGAATCTGGTGAAAGAGATCGCCGCCGGCAAGATCCTCTAAAGATCCACTTGCTTTATGAAATCACTTCTTCGGCCGCAGATACGAATAGAGAAGCACCAACGTGAGCACATTCATCACAACCACTGTGATCCACGCGATCCAATTGAACATTTTTGTGTTCACGTGTTCGCCCATCAGGTCATGCTTGTTGATGAGCATGAGCATGAAGATGAGGATGAACGGAAGCAGAATACCGTTCAACACCTGGCTGAACAGGATGACTTTGATGAGCGGGAAGTTCGGGATCAGCACCACCAGCGCACCAGCTACGATCAGTCCTGTATAGAGCCAGTAGAACAATGGGGCCTCTGAGAATTTTTTGTCCACTCCGCTCTCGAATCCTAGACCTTCGCAAACGGTGTAGGCCGTGGAGAGCGGCAGAATCGACGCCGCAAATATAGACGCATTCAACAATCCGAACGAGAACAAGAGGAACGCCCACTGCCCGGCCAGCGGTTTCAGCGCCAAGGCAGCGTCCGCAGCTGATTGGATGTCCCGTATCCCGTTCACATACAGCGTCGCCGCGCAAGCTACGATGATGAAGACTGCCACCACGTCTGTGAAGATGCATCCCACGATCACATCAAGACGCGAGGCTTTGTATTGTTTCGGTCCAACGCCCTTTTCCACGATGCTCGATTGCAGGTAGAACTGCATCCATGGGGCAATGGTCGTGCCCACCACTCCGATCACGTCATAGACATAATTCTGGATGTATTCGTTCCCGATGAAATCGCTCTTCGGCGGTGTGGTCACCAGCCGCACCATCGTCAATCTCCAATCCGGATGCGCCATCACCCCCGCAATGATGTACGTGATGTAGAAGAAAGAAGCCATTAGGAACAGTTTCTCCACAGTCTTGTAATTCCCTTTCACCACCATCGCCCAGACAAAGATCGCGACCACTGGCACGCTCAGGTACTTTGAGACATCGAACAGTTGCAGGCTCTCTGCTACGCCAGCAAACTCACACACCACGTTGCCGAAGTTGCACAGCACCAGCAGGAACATCATTACGAACGTGATGCGCAATCCATATTCTTCCCGGATGAGGTCGCTCAAGCCTTTGCCCGTGATGGCGCCCATGCGTGCGCACATCTCCTGCACCACGATCAACGCGATCGTCGTCGGGATCATCGTCCACAGCAGCGCGTAGCCGTACTGCGCGCCTGCCTGTGAATACGTTAGGATCCCCCCCGCGTCATTGTCCACGTTCGCGGTGATGATGCCCGGGCCCGCCACGGCCAGGAACAACAAGAATCCCGTTCTGAATTTCTTCCAGCTCATTCTTTGTTTGCTTCCGTTCAGGCTTGTTTTGCTTTTGCGAAATAATGCTCAGGTTAGGCTTTGTCGCGCAGCATGCCGATCACGTCGTCCGCTGTGATGATGCCGGCGAGTTTGCCTTTGTCATCCACCACAGGCAATGAGGTGAGATTGTACTTGTCGAACAGTTCCGCAAATTCCTTTTCCTTGGAATTCATTTTGCAAGTGATGAGCACATCCATCGCCAGCGGTTTCAGTGGTTGATCCGGTACGGACATCGCGATTTTCGAAAGCGGCACCGCGCCGAACAGCACTTCGTCCTTCTCCACCAGATAGACCGTGCCGATCGTCTCCACTCCACCTTCGTATTTCTGCAGTGCATCGATCGCCATGCGGCACGTTGCACTCGGAGCCACTGCGATGAAATCCGTGGTCATATGCCCGGCAGCGGTGTTCTTGTCGAACTCGAGCAGCTCTTGCACCTCTTCACGCTCGGCTGGCTCCATCTCTTCCAGGATCTGCACCGAATGCTCCGAATCGAGTCCCGCGAGCAGGTCAGCCGCCGCGTCCGGATCCATCTCTTCCACAATGTCAGCTGCATGCTCGTGCTCAAGTGACTCCATCAGAGACTGCTGCATCTTCGGATCTTCGATCTCCTCGATCGTCTCCGCGGCGGTCTCTTCATCGAGTGCTTCGAATACCGCCTCACGCTGCGCCGGACCAAGGTCCTCAAGAATGTCCGCCAGCTCGGCCGGGTGGATGTCATTCAATCTGTCATGCTCGATCTTGAGCCGGACCCTCCGCGCCGGATCCACTTCGATCATGTTCACAAAATCGAATGGGATCGTCTTGGCAGAAAGTTTTTCCACCAGTGAGCGGATTGTTCCTCGCGGCATCAGCCCTTTCAGCAGCCTGCGTACAGCACCGCGCGTTCCTACATCCACTTCATTGATCCGGATGTTCGAAACATTCCCTACTGCCTCTAATTTCAGGTCCACATCATTCACCCGCACGACCTTGCGCCCATTCACGTCTATGATCTGCTGGTCGAGCAGGTCGCGGTCAAGGTAGAGGTCGTCGGCCGAATTCCTCGGCTCTGACCACTCCTCCGGCGGACGGTCATTCCTGATCATCACCCCGCCGCCCGGCACAACATGCACGCGCTCCGGAGGCAGCATCCGCAACCCTTTCCGGCTCTTCACCAGGAACCCGCTGATGCGCCGCGGGTCTTCCTGACGGTTCACCACCGCCTCGCGCACGTGTCCCTGGATGCGTCCGCTGGCGTCTACCACCGGCGACCCGAGCAACTCCGAAAGTGCGATGACTGCTTCCATTTTCGTTCCCGAATTTCGGTTGTCTTGTTTTATTGTTCCGCAATTGGAATTGCAAATACTCTGTTTACAAGATAGCCCATTTCATCGCGCTTGCGGAATAGATTCGACCAAAATAATCGCATCTCAGAGGAGGTTATTCACGCAAAGAGAAAACGGCCTGCTCCTTCTACAGGAACAGGCCGTTTCCGGTGTACTGTTGGGATTGGCATGAGGCGCACGATGTGTGGCCCAACCGCTTCTCAACAATCGAGTGCGCGGGACTTAAGAGCGATGCGCCCTAAGCCTCAGCCACCTCACATAAGTTGCTACAGTTTGCATCTGAACTTGAAGCTGAACTCGCCATTGGACCCCCTCCTTTCCTGTGTACGCACAATATGACGCATGTTTACTTTTATGTCAACAGGAACTTTTCCACAACCCGCAAATGAATCAACTCTGTAAATGGATTCGTCAAATTTTTCTTTTGTGAACCTTGGTGTTCTTCTCTCCTTTGTAGTGGGTTTTGATTTTGGTTTTTTCTAGGTACTAGGTACCAAGTACTAAGTACTGCACTCAAGCGATCCACCCGCCCCCCACTACCTCATCTCCCTGATAGAAGACAGCGGCCTGTCCGGGTGTGATAGCACGTTGCGGAACATCGAACGTGACCAGCACTCCATCTTCGCTGATAGAAGTCAGCGTCGCCGCCGCTGGCTCATGCCTGTGCCGTATCTTCGCTTCCACTCGCAACTCGCCTTCGACTCCCGCGACCGAGATCCAATTCAATTTCCGCACGGTCATCGTCTTCGATAGCAACTCATCGTTTGTGCCGACCACAACTTGCTTCTTGTCGCCGCGCAGCTCCAGCACATACAAAGGGGAAGTCGATACATTCTGTCCCGGCAACTTTCCATCGCGTACGCGGGTGGCGTCGCCCAATCCCTTGCGCTGTCCTACGGTGAAATTGTGTATGCCGGCATGCTGTCCAACAACTTCCCCGCTCGTCGTCACCAACTCGCCAGCGGTATCCGGCAGACTCTCGCCTTGTTCGGCTAGATAAGCATCGAGGAACTGCTTGTAATCCCCGCCCGGGACGAAGCATATCTCCTGTGAATCCGGCTTCTCGGCGAGAACATTCAGCCCATGCGCACGGGCGTCCTCACGCACCTGCGGCTTCAACTTCTCGCCTAGCGGGAAGCGTGTGCGCGCAAGCTGCTCCTGCGTGAGCCCAAAGAGGAAGTATGTCTGGTCCTTGCTCTTGTCCGCCGGGCGCTTCAATATCCATCGCCCACGCTTCTCGCAATAATGGTTGCGCGCATAGTGTCCGGTGGCGAGCAACTCCGCACCGATCTGCCGCGCAACAATTAGCAATTGATCGAACTTCAGGTGGTTGTTGCAGAGCGAACATGGAATGGGTGTGCGCCCGCTGAGGTACTCGCTCACGAACGGCTTTACTACTTCCTTCTCAAACCGCTCCTCGTGATTGACCACGTAATACGGAATGCCCAGGGTCTCGGCCACATATCGCGCGTCATATACATCATCGATCGAGCAACAGCGTCCTTCGGTCTGCTTTGGTTTGCCGTCCGCGCCGGGCAGCCGTCGCTGGTTCCACAGCTGCATCGTCAGCCCGACCACGGCATGCCCTTCATCGCGCAGTAATGCCGCAACGGTTGAGGAATCCACCCCACCCGACATCGCCACCGCTATGGTCTGTGCTGTGCTCATTGATCCAAATCTTTAAAGAGAGTCTTTATAAGGATATGCCATTTCATCACTACATTTACAAATGAATAAAAATGATTCGGTTTTATCTTTATTGATCTTTGTTTTATCCGTGGTTGGTTCTTAGGTTTTGACTTTCTCCGCAACACGAGAATACGCTGGACTCAACTTCCTCAGCCGCTCCACCACTTCCGGCACAACTTGCACCGCGAAATCCACTTCTTCCTCGGTACTCAACCGGCAGAGGCTGAACCGCAAGCTCGCTCGAGCTTGTGCAGGAGTCAGTCCCATCGCCGTCAGAACATGTGACGGCTCCGCCGCGCCGGACGAGCACGCCGACCCCGCCGACACCGCCAGACCCTTCAGGTCGAGTGCAATGAGCATGGCTTCACTATCCACGCCATCGAAGCGTAGGTTCGCCGTATTCGGCACGCGCTGTTGTCCTTTGCCGTTGACAGTCGAGTCATCCACGGCCGCAAGCAGAGCAGCTTCGAGTCGGTCACGCAGTGCCGCGATCTTTGCAATGTACTCGTCATTCAGCGACTTCCTGGCGATCTCCGCCGCCTTGCCGAGGCCGACTAATCCAGGAACATTTTCCGTTCCTGCACGCCGTTGGCGTTCATGGCTGCCACCGTGCATCTGCGCTTTCAGTTCTGTTCCCTTTTTCACATACAGAGCGCCTGTCCCCTGCGGCCCGTGGATCTTATGCCCCGAAATCGTCAGCAGGTCGCATCCGATCTGCCCCACATTCAAAGGATGCTTGCTCGCGCACTGCACCGCATCCGAATGGAACAGCGCGCCGCCTTCGTGCGCGATCTTCGCGATCTCCGCGATCGGCTGGATGACGCCGGTCTCATTGTTCGCCGCCATGATGCTCACCAGCCGTGTGTTCTTGCGCATCACCGCAGCAACTTGTGCCGGATCGACCCAGCACCGTTCATCCACTTTGATACGCGTGACTTCTACGCCCTGTTTCTCCAGCGCGTCTGCCGCGTGGATCACCGCATGATGCTCAATTGTTGAAGTGATGAGGTGGTCGCCGGCTTTGAGCACGCCAAAGAGCGCAAGGTTGTCCGCTTCCGTTCCGCCGCTGGTGAATACGATCTCATTCGGCATTGCGCCTAGCAGCAACGCAACCTGCGCGCGCGCCAATTCCACCGCGCCACGCGCGTGCTGGCCCACTTGGTGAGCGGATGAAGCGTTCCCGAACTTCTCAATGAAATATGGACGCATCGCCTCGAACACCTCTGGCAGTAGAGGCGTCGTCGCATTTGCGTCCATGTAGATGCGTTGCAAGGAAATGATCTATTTACGCTCGCTGATCGGCACATAAGGCGCCGGTACCGGTGGTCCCTGGTAATCCGCCCGCGGACGTATCAACCGGTTGTCATCATGCTGCTCGATGATGTGCGCCGCCCATCCCGAAATGCGGCTGACGCCGAAGATGGGAGTGAACAGGTCGATGTCCATTCCGAGCGTGGTATAGACCGAGGCCGAGTAGAAATCAACGTTGGCGTTGAGTTTCTTCTGGTTCACTTCGTTCATGTAATGCTCGATCTTGTCGCTCATCACATACCACTTGGTCTTGCCGTCCTTCTCGCCCAGTTCCTTTGACATCCTGCGCAAGTGCGTCGCGCGCGGGTCTTCCGTGTGATAGACGCGGTGGCCGAAGCCGGGCATCTTCCACTTCTTGCTCGTCTCCGTGATGGATTTGTTCGCCTCGATCTTCTGCTTCACGTATTCCACGGGGTCGAGTCCGCTCTTATCCACTTCATTCAAGATCTTCATCACTTGTTCGTTCGCGCCGCCGTGCAGCGGGCCTTTCAGAGCGCCAATAGCGCCGGCCATGCAGCTGTGCATGTCAGTCTCGGTCGCAGCGATCACGCGCGCCGCGAATGTGCTGGCGTTGAACTCATGGTCGGCATGCAGGATGAGTGCAATGTCAAACGCCTTCGTCGCAGTCGCTGACGGCTTTTCGCCGTTGAGCATCCACAGGAAATTGCCGGCATGGGTGAGCGATACATCAGGCTCCGGCAGGTCTTTGCCTTTCCGGATGCGGTCGAAATATGCCACGATCATCGCGATCTGGGATGTAAGCCGTATCGCCTTGCGCAGGTTGCCGTCATGCGACTTCAAGTCGCGCGAATCCGGATCATACGTACTGAGCGCGCTCACTGTGGTGCGCTGCACTTCCATCGGCAATGCCGTTTTGGGGAAGCTGCGCAGCAACGCAATGATGGCGGGGTCGAGCTTGCGTTCGGCGGCAAGCGCTTTGCGCAGGCCGTCGAGTTCGCTCTGTGTCGGCAGTTTGCCATACCACAGCAGGTAGCAGACTTCTTCGAAGTTCGATTTCTCGGCCAGCGTGTGGATGTCGATCCCGCGATACGCGAGAATTCCTTTGTCTCCGTCAATGAAGCAGATTTTGCTCGTCGCGGCTACGATACCTTCGAGGCCTTTGGTGGCCGGGGCCGTCGTAGCCACACTGGGGGTGGCAGATGCGGTTGCGGACATATCGTTCTTCCTTTTACTAGAAGTTTCCGTCGCAGGATTTAGGCGGAATGGGTGAGCTAAACGCGCGCTGATCCAGCGCTCAGGATAGTTCGATTCATTCTATCTAGGATGCGCTCCCTTCCGCAAACGCGCTGTGACCGCCATCACGCAGGCCACATTTCGAGCGCATTCTTGTTCAATATCTGGTCTTTCACCTCATCCGTCAGTGATAGACCGCGGAACTGCATCAAGTTCTGCTCGATGGTCGGGATCCCCGGCGAGGGAAAGTCCGTTCCGAAGAGTGTCTTGTGCGCGATCTCTTCTAAGCGCGGGAAATATTTCAACAGCTGCTTCGGCGGAATGCCGCTGATGTCCAGATACATGTTCTTGTGCCGACGCAGCAGGAAGAACGCTGTATCCATCCACAAAGGACGCCCGCCATGCGCCATCAATATCTTCAGCTTCGGGAAGTCCACGGCAACATCGTCGAGATAGATCGGGTCGCCGAACTTGTTGCGCGCTCCCGGGAAGATCGACGTTCCCGTGTGGAACATGACCGGCGTACCGTTCTGTTCGGCCATGCTGTAGATCGTCGCCAACTCCTTCGCGCCGTTCAGATAATCATTCGGATACAGCAACTGGTGCGGCGGATGGATCTTGATCAGCCGTATCCCCAGTCGCGCCAACTCTTCCATGTCTTTCTTCACATCCTGGCTATGCCGAGGATGCACGCTGCCACACGGTATCAGCCGCTTCGGGTCGGCCTTGCAGTAATCGGCCACCCAGGCGTTGACTTCGCGGGTGAATCCCATCGTCTCCGGCGCAACGTAGTTGATGAGCACGGCGCGGTCGAGGCCGATCGAATCCATGTACGCCAGCAGTGCCTTGGGCGAGCGGCAATATTCAAGGACATCGTCATACCGTCCGCGGGCGCGCTTCATCACCTCGAGCGCCGCCGACTTGAACATCTCCATCGGCTGAATGTGGATGTGGCAGTCGGTGATCACTTCGGCGCATCCACAATGGTGATCCCTGTCAACATGCGCACTGACCGCGCCGGACGTTTATCCGTCGTCACTAGCAGTTTCAGCGGAGCATCCGCCTCCACCAGCGGTTTGCCGGACTCGGCATCACACACGAATGCCACCGTGCTGCCGGTGCCTTCATCGAGTTCAGCGAGCGCGAACACAGCACGATAGTTGTCCTTCGCGTTTGCAACCAGAATCAATGACATCAGCGGACCACGTAGCGCTTCCTTCTGCGGCACACCTGCCGCAGCCAATACAGGAGCCAGCGGCACACAGGAGTACGTGCGCTCTTTGTTCGTGTGGTGGTCCATCACTTTCTGCTCGCTGTGCGGCATCTTGGCGATGTCCACAGAGATGGTCTTCTGGTTGTATGTGACGTTCAGCGTCTGCGCAATCAACGTCGCACTCAAGAACAAGCTCAACGAAATCAGAAATCGTGTTCTCATAATCCGGACATTATATCGGTGAAGCAGTTTCGAGTATTTCACGTCACTGGCAAGTGACAAATTTTTCCCTTCAATGACAATATTTTGACACCCTTATGGCAACTCTCTGCACTTTTACTATCTCGCCACTTCCATTTCATCTCAGGACTCATTCTATGTAAGTCACTGAAAATTCAAGAGTTATGGGGATTCCATACGCTCGTGGAATCATCCCACGACTTTGGACGCTCAGTTGCACCTTCCCATCAGGTTGAACTGAATGTTGCTCTACTGAATCTCACCTCCCTGCTAGCTGTACGAAACCCCTCCCTGTTGCCAATGTTCCATCTCCACCGGTCCCCAGCACCGGCAGGCCGTTCTGCGTCTGTGCATACAAGCAACCCAAAGGAGCAACATGAAAAACCAAAAAGGCTTTTCTTTGATCGAGCTGTTGATCGTGGTCGCCATCATCCTCATCATTGCGGCCATCGCCATACCGAATCTGTTGCGCTCGCGCATCGCCGCGAATGAGACCTCGGCGGTCGGCTCACTTCGCACCGTGAATACGGCGGAGATCACATATCAATCCACATATCCGAACGTGGGTTACACATGTGTGTTCGCCTTTCTGGGGCCGGGAGCCGGCGTCGTCAGCTCCACGTCTGCGGGATTGATCGACGCCAATCTTTCGAGCCAGAACAAAAGCGGCTACCACTTCCAGACCGTTGGCGTAGGCAGTTGCCCAGTCTCCAACGGCCTTCAGGTCGGTTATCAATTCGGCGCACAACCGCAGTCGCCCGGCCAGACCGGACAACGCTACTTCTGCACCGACCAATCTGCCGTGATCTCGTTCGACGCCTCCACCGGCCTCGCCAATTGCGCGGCGAGCGGAACTCCGATGTAATACGACGTCATCGCTGCACCGTCAGTCCGCGGCCGAGCACGAAGATGAACAGCAGACTCGCGACCACGGCAGTTGCGATCCATACAACGCTGCGTTCGATCTTTCCGACTTGTTCCTCTTCACTGCGGTTCCATCCGCGCATCATGCTGGGCAAGCTCAGCAGGCCGGCATTCGCTCCCAATGTGGACGGCAGCGCCGACGCGATGACATAGAACAATCCCAAGGGATTGAATGATCCTCCAAGCCCGGCCAGGATGCCGTCTGTGAAGTAAGGGGTCCAACATAATGCCCTGGTCCTTCGCGAACTCTCTTGGCGCGTCTGCACGATCTCTTCTTTTGCTTGCGAAGTATCTTCCCTGGCTTGGAACGGTTTCAATTTCTCCGCCACCAACAGCATGGATGCAAAATACGTGACCATACCCAACACAACCAGACCGAGTTGCCACATCCAGTGCGGTTGCAGGCCTTTGATCACCGCCGCCCAGTCACCGAAATTGAACACTCCAGAAAAGAAAAAGTATCCAGTGCTGGTGAACAGGTTCCCCATCATCGCCAGCACCAGGAAATATCGAGTCGCAGGCGTATAGCGTTGCGGCCTGAGCAGCAGGGCCCAGAAGACTCCGGCAAAAACAAGGTTCACGAGCGTGCCGTTCGCCGATATCCATCGCGTGTCAATGTCACACTGCAGCGCGACCGTGCTGATGGTCATGCTCTGCGCTCCGCTCAGCCACGCGGTCACTCCGTGTCCCAGGCCTTCATGCAATACATCTTGCAGGATGCACGCCAGCGCTGATATGGCGATCATCGTGGGCCGGTCGTCTTTCGCCGTGCGCGCTATATCGGTCATAAGGACTCTTATAGCACGAGCCATTGGGACCATGACCATTGACTTCAATGAACCATCACCCATCTGTTTAAAATGAACCATGGCTGCGGCAGGTAAGAATAACGTCCGCATGGATAAGTGGCTTTGGGCCGCGCGTTTCTTCAAGACGCGGACAATGGCTGCGCGTGCCTGCGAACTCGGCCGCATCGGCTCAAATGGAAATCCGGCAAAGCCGTCGCGTGAAGTGAAGATCAAAGACGTGCTCCAGATCACCAACGAAGGCGGATTCTTCGAGGTGGAAGTCCTTGTTCTCAGCGAAGTGCGCGGCCCGGCTGCTGTCGCCCAGACCCTCTACCGCGAGACTGACGCCAGCCGCGAAACGCGCGCCAAGATCGCCGCCGAGCATAAAGCGATGCGGGAGTTCGAGGTGCTGCCGGCGGGGCGTCCTTCGAAACGCGACCGCAGAAAGATCAATCAGTTCAGGGGAAGATATTGATGCTAGTAGTTAGTGGTTAGTGGTTAGTAGTTAGTGGTTAGTGGTTAGTGGTTAGTGGTTAGTGGTTAGTGGTTAGAAAGAGCAAAACCTTAGAGATTGGATCATTGATTCCAGCAAATATAATCGCTCCCACCCCTGCGCAAAGAACGCGCAGGAATGGGGGCACCCTTTGTCCGGTTTTGGATAGAGTGAAAATCAGAGATGGGCCACCCGTCAAAGAACGCGCAAGAGTGATTGGATAAGAGAGAAGGCTCGCAACGAGTCCGTTAAGCTTGTTTTTGACGAAAGAAGCTGGGGGACAGGAAGGAGCCTTCAAATGAAGATTATAGGATGTGATTTTCATCCCAGCTGGCAAAATATTTCGTGTCTAGATACAGAGACGGGTGAGGTGGTGGAGAAGAAGTTGGTGCATGCCACCGAAGATGCGCACCGTTTCTACCGGGAGTTGCCCGCTCCGGCGCTAGTGGGTATCGAGGCGACAGGCAACAGCCAGTGGTTCGTGGAGATGGTGCGCGAGTGCGGGCATGAGGTCTGGGTCGGGGATGCGGCCGCGATCCGCGCCAGTTACGTGCGCAAGCAGAAGACGGACAAGCGCGATGCGGCGCACATCCTGAAGCTGCTGGTGGAGGAGCGGTTCCCCAAGATCTGGATGCCGTCGAGTGCCGAGCGTGACCAGCGCCAGTTGCTCATCCACCGGCACAAACTGGTGGAAGTGCGCAGCCGGGTGAAGAACGGGTTGCAGCATCTGGCGCTGAACCAGGGGTTGCAGAAGAAACGCAAGCTGTGGTCGAAAGCGGGACAACAACATCTGCACGAGCTCGAGCTGAAACCCTGGGCGGACCGCAGACGACGCGACCTGTTCGAGTTGCTCAAGAAGCTGGACGGGCAGATCGGCGAGCTGGATCGCGCAGTGAAAGAAGCCGCGGAGCAGAACACGCATGCCCAGTTGCTGATGACGCAGCCGGGCGTGGGTCCGATCACGGCGCTGGCTTTCGTGTTGACGCTGGGCGATGTAACGCGATTCCAGCGGAGCAAGCAGGTGGCCAGCTATCTGGGGTTGATCCCGAGCGAACACAGCTCGGGCGGCAAACAAAAACTGGGATCGATCACCAAGCAAGGCAACCGTTTCCTGCGCAGCTTGTTGGTCGAAGCGGCGCAGAGTGCGGTGCGCTTCGATCCGCACTTCCGCAAAGAGTATCAGCACCGTTGCCACTCCATGCCGCGCGGTGTGGCGAAAGTGGCAGCGGCGCGCAAGCTGGTGGTAAGGATGTACTGGATGTGGAAGACCCAAACGCCGTATCCAGCGATCGTGCATGTCGAGAGCAGCCCGCGGGTGCCCCTGGCCGACGCAACTGTCAGGCCGTTAGGTTGATTGGGCGCTCTCGCATCCCGCGCATGAGGGTGGGATGTCCGCATAGAAGAATCATGGTCGAAGTCTCAGGCCGCATCGATGGTTGGTGGAACGATCACCAAAACCAAGAGCAGCAGCAAAAGCTCCTGGGGAATGGAAAGAAGTTCTACCGCGTGGTGATTCAAGGAACAGATGTCCACAGCGTCTTTCGTCAACGAAGTTCAAAACCACACGCCGTCCCGCTGCGCGGAACGGTCGAGGACAACTTCGCCCTTGACAACCCCTTCTCTCTTATCGATGGGGCACCCGGCGCTAGCCACGCATATAAGACGAACCTCAAGTTAAAGTGTGTCATCCCGAGCGAGGCGCGGTGGTTTTTCCGCGCCAAGTCGAGGGACCTTGCATTTGCTGTTGGTCCAACATGGCATATCAAAAGACATACTTCGTTTACATCGTCGCCAGTGCTTCCCGGGTGCTTTATATCGGGTTCACCAGCAATCTGAAAAAGCGGGTGTGGCAACATCGAAACAAAACATTCAAAGGGTTCTCAGCCCAGTACAACTGCCACCGGCTCGTTTATTTTGAAAGCTACGGAGAAGTGGGGCGGGCATTATATAGGGAGACACAGTTGAAGAATTGGCGGAGAGATAAGAAGATAGCGCTCATTGAGTCAGAGAACCTTAACTGGCATGATCTGAGTGAGCATTGGTATGAAGACCCTCCAATGGTCAAATACTATTGATCGGGTTTCTAAAAGCAAAACCAAGGCAAGGTCACTCGCTCCGCTCGGGATGACACGGGTTGGGTTGTTGCGATCAAAACCCGAGACCAGAACCAACATCAAATGCAAGAACAACATCTAAAGCAACTGCAAATGCAAGGTCCCTCGGCTCCGCGCTAAAGCGCTCCGCTCGGGATGACACGGGTTGGGTGATTGCGATGAAAATCCGAGACTAGAACCAACATCAAGTGCAAGAACAACTTCAAAAGCAACTGCAACGGCAAGGTCCCTCGGCTCCGCGCTAAAGCGCTCCGCTCGGGATGACACGATTTACGGTTTTGCGATACATCCCATCCTTCGACTTCGCTCAGGACAGGCTCGCGGGGTTAACTTGTATGGCGTCCTTCGGACTCAGAAGCAAAAGCGTGGAATGGGATTCTGGAGTTCCCACCCCTGCGCAAAGAACGCGCAGGAATGGGGCACCCTTTGTCCGGTTTTGGATAAAGTGAAAATCAGAGATGGGCCACCCGTCCATTCAATACATCAGATATCAAAACCTTTTAACCATTCTGGTTTTGTGATTCCATCACCTAGCATCGTGTATTCGGGACGGTGCATATCTCCGTTGATACCAATCACTCCATGGAGCTTACCGAATATCTTCACCCCACACCTTGAGCCATCCTTACTCCAAACAACATCTACATCTTCTTCTTTGACTACCGGATTGGAATCACGATTATAGATATGCAGGTCAAATAGAACTTTGCCTTCACATGAGATATATAAATAGCCTGTTCTATCATCTTGTTCAAAGAATGCACTATACCCGTTCAACTCCAAACCGACTATGAATTCATCGTTTTTTGATGGATCAGACATGGATAATCTGTAATCTTAGAGACATTCTATACCGACCATTTAAAATGAATTACATGCGATAGCCTTTTTGCAACCCTACAATTCATAGTGAATTCACGATATAAGACATCTGAACCTCTATGACTAGTGATTCTGCCTGGAAGAAGACTTAAGAAAAACCTAAACCCACGAAATACAAATTCACCACCTATAACATTTGTGCCATCATGTAACCCAGTAATATTTACTCTATCCATTGAATCAATAAACTCACCTCGTTTAGCTAACAAATATAAGCCCGCACCTTCGGGGAAGGATTGTATTCCAAAACATACCTTTACCAGTTCATCATTCACAGTACCAGCAGGATGAATCCCTAAACCAATAGGTTGATTCTTGTTAAATGAAATATTGATTAATGTTTTCAAAAACCATCTTTCCAAAAGAGGTCCATCCACGCTAAATTGATTTACCGACCATCGTTTCTTGACAATATGTTGTCGTAATTCATTTAATCGAATGTGCTCACGAAGTACATTAAAGCAAGCCAAAGCAGCGTCATCTAAATCCGATAACATTGAATTATGTGCTTTACATAAAATTTTTGCAGTAAGATTTGTTAACCCAATCGTCTTTGGTTGATCTTTACACCGTGACTTCATTATTCTTGAATAAACATCCTGAGACTAAGTGTTCACGGGACATCTTTGAATCACAATCACCAAGGCAAGCAGCCCAACACTTATCATTCCGAATTCCAACATCTTGATATTTAATCATTGAACAAACACCAGTCTTACGCTGCCCCTGCCGACATCACTGCCCGCTTGGCGTACACGCGAACCATCTCGCGGCGGTATTCGGGAGTGAGCAGCGATGTCGTGAGCGGCTTCGCCGTCCGCGCGGCCAGCTCCCCAACGACCAGTGCATTGTGCTCGTTCACTTCCCTGCCGATGAGTGCGTGGTCCACATTGGCGATGAGCAGCGGCGCGGGATTGACGGCGGTGATGGCCACGCGCGCATCCTCAACCAGCTTGCCCTTCATCTTGAGCGCGCACGCCACGCCGGCGAGCGGGTAATCGATGGAGCCGCGCATGCGCAGCTTCTTATACGCGCCGCGGTAGCCCGCCGTCTTCTCAGGAAGCAGGATGCGCGTGAGCAGTTCATTCGGGCCGAGCGCCATGCGGGCCATGCCGTCCCCGGTATAGAAGCCGTTGATGGGGACGCGGCGGATGCCGGTGGGAGACGCGATCTCAAGCTCGGCGCCGAGACAAAGGAGCGCGGCGGGAGTATCCGCCGAGAATGCCGCCCAGCAGCGCTTGCCGCCGGGAGCAACGTGGCAGAGGTCGCCATCTTTCTTGATGCAGAATCCGCAGCTCTTGCGCCACTGCAAGCTCTGGTTGTACCAGAGGCAGCGCGTATCAAGACACACGTTGCCGCCGAGCGTGCCCATGTTGCGCAGAATGGGTGACGCCACGGTCATGGCCGCTTCGCGCAGCACCGGATACATGCGCGCGATCACGCCCGAATCTTCAATCGCGCTGAGCGGAGTGAGCGCTCCGATCTCGACTCCGTGGGTGGGAATGGCGCGGATGCCGCGCAGCTCTTCGATGCCGCGGACATCGAGAACATACTGGGGCGTGAAGAGACGCTGTTTCAAAGATGGCACCAAGTCGGTTCCACCAGCAAGGATCTGGAGCGAGTCAGGCGAGACGTTGGATCCGCTCGCGCTCTGGCTGCTCAGCGTGCTCGCGCTGCCAGTGCTCGCGAACTTCGCCAGGAACTCAATGGCGTGTTCGAGCGTGCGCGGCTTGAGGAGGGTGAATTGCGGTAAGGACATTGTTTAGTCTTCAGTTCTCAGTCGTCAGTCTTCAGTAAGCGTGTTCTACAGCGCCTTATACATGGTAACTGTTCTCTATGCTTTGCAGCCTTCGACCTACAGCCAATGACCTGCGGCCTAGCCCTTCGTGGCCCAGACCTTCAAGCTGTCGCCGAGGCCGGTGATGTTGAGCGCGGTGTTGGCGGCGTCTTTGAGTGCGCGCCGGAACGGCGAGCGCAGCAGCGCTTCGTTGACGGCGTAACTGCTGTGGTCGGCGGAGGGCGCAGCGGCTGGCGGCGTTGAATCAGCAGGCACGGCGGATCCAGATGGAGAAGCATCTCCTTGAGAAGTAGCTGTGGAAGGAACTGGAGCGGTTGGTGTGGAAGCGGGATGTCCGGAGAAACCGCGCTTCATGTACGTCCACAGCTCGAATGGATTCACAGCTTCTTCACTGATGCACAGCGCACGCAGTTCGCAGTCACGCAAAAGATGGCGCATGCCTGCAGTCGAGAGCAGTTGCAGATGCTCGGGCGGAGCGACCATCGTCCAACGCGCGCCCATCATGCGGGCTGAGATGCCGCGCCCGTGCGGAGTTGTCGCGTAGAAGAGGCCGCCGGGGCGGAGAACGCGAGCGCACTCCGCGGTGAGTGCGCGCGGATCAGGAACGTGCTCGAGCACTTCAGTCGCAACGATGACATCGAAGTGTGAGTCTGGGAACTTGGCGTCAGCGAGTTCGCCGTGGGCGATGTTCAATCCCTGCTTGCGCAGATGCTCGACGGACGACACGGAGACCTCGGTGCCCCAGGCGTCCCATCCCATCTGCTTGGCGGTGAGAGCGAGGAAACCGCCGCCGCATCCGACGTCGAGAAGGCGGCCATTCGATCTGTACGGCGTGAATGTGGCGATGATCTCGCCGAGGCGGCGCTGCACGAAGTCAGGAATGCTGAGATTGTCACGGTTGTAGTACTGATCGTAGAACGCAGCGAGTTCGGCGAGATCGACATTTGCGCAGTAGATGGTCTTGCAATCAGCGCACTCGAGAAGCGTGTGCGAGCGCTTGGAGCCGTAGGCGCGGGAGTAGGAACTGGCGCAGGCGGGGCAGTAGCGGGGAGTGGACTGTGCCTCTACGGATTGAGAAGAACTCACCATAATTTTGAGGGTAGGGGTCCCTCGGCTCCCCTTCACCCGCTCCGCGTGTTCAGGGTCGCTCGGGATGACACCTAACTTTATGCATAGTTGAGAGTGGCTATAGCAAATTCGCTACGCGTGCTCCGCTTTGCGCGATGGGTCGTCGGCGTGGCGCGCAGGGCCACGTCCTTTATGCCAGAGCGAGCCGCCGTGCTCGCGCAGAGTCTGCGGGTCAGCAGGGTCGACGCCACCCGTCATTTCAACATGCTTGTCACCACGCTTGGCGCGCATCGCGCTAAGAACACGCTCGGGCGTGAACGGCGATTCGTGCAGGCGTATTCCAACGGCGTCATGGATCGCATTCGCGATGGCGGGAATCGTTGCCGCGAGTGAACCTTCGCTGGCTTCCTTGGCGCCGAACGGGCCTTCGGGGTCGATGCTCTCGACGATGAACGTTTCGACGACGGGCGATTCGATGTTGCCCGGCGATTTGTACTCAAGCATCGTAGGGTTCATCAGAAGTCCGTCCTTCCAGATGAACTCTTCTTGCAGCGCCTGGCCGAGCCCCATCCAGACGGAGCCGATGACCTGGCCTTCGACAGAGACGGGATTGAGCGCGCGTCCACAATCATGCGCGGCCCAGACCTTGTGCACGGTGACCTCGCCGGTCTCTTCATCCACGCTGACCTCAGCGACCTGAGCGGAGTAAGAGTAAGCGGGCGATGGGCCCACGCCTCCACCTTTCTGTTTGCCGCCGCGCGCTTCGATCGGCGGCGCGTATGAGCCAGTACCGGAAAGTGTTCCATGGGTTTCCATCGCGGCGACGACGGCGGCTTCGAAGGTCATCCATTCTTTCGGGCCTTCGTCTTTACGCTTCTGTTGGAGCGAGCCGCGCAGGATCTGGCCCTCGACGCGTCCGCTGACTTCTGAGGCGTGAATGTGGGCGAGTGCTGATTCTTCGGTGCGGGACTTTTCCATCAGCGCGGCGATGTCTGCACCGGTCTTGTAGACGAGGTCGTCGCGCATGGTGATGTCTTCGACGGCGCAATCCATCTTGGCAGCCGCCGCGGCGATGACCTTCTTCTTCACATCTTCTGCCGAACGCAACGTCGCGTTGCCGTTCATGAAGGTGACGCGCGAGGAGTACGAGCCGATGTCCACAGGCGTGAGGTCGGTATCGGCGGCGATGACCTTGATGCGCGCCATGGTGCAGCCGAGAACTTCAGCCGCGATCTGCGCGACCATGGTGTCAGAGCCTTGGCCGATGTCGCTGGCGCCGGTGTAGATGACGACGCCGCCATCGCGATCGACTTTGATGTTCACGGTGGAGTGCGGCATGTCACTGCGGATGATGGAATTCGCCGCACCGCTGACGTAATGCGAGCAGGCGAGACCGAGACCGCGTCCGCGGCCGAGGTTGCCTTTGCGCTCGTACCATCCGCTGGCCTTCACAACTTTCTCGATGCACTCAGGCAGACCGTAACTCTGCACGCGCAATCCGTTGACGGTGATGCACGGCGGCTTGAGCAGGTTCTGGCGACGGATGACATAAGGGTCCATGCCGATCTTCTGCGCGAGTTCATCGAGCTGTGATTCGAAGGCGAAGCGGACGTTCACGGTGCCGTGTCCGCGCATGGCGCCGCAGGCAGGCTTGTTGGTCAGAACGCGGAACCCGTCATAACGGATGTTGGGAATGTCGTAGAGCGCGCCGAGCAGAGCGCCTGAGTAAAGAATCGTCACCACGCCATATGAGCAGTACGCGCCACCATCTTGAATGACCTTGGCGGCGACGGAAGTGATCTTGCCGTCACGGCGGATGCCGGTCTTAAGGTCGATGATGGTGCGAGGACGCCCGCGATGCGCCCAGAAAACTTCTTCGCGCGTATAGGTGATCTTCACCGGCGCTTTGGCTTTGCGTGCGGCAACGGCGGCGATGATCTCAAGCGGAATGATCTCGCTCTTGCCGCCGAAGCCTCCGCCGACGAGCGGCTTGATGACGCGGATCTGCGACATCGGCATCTCGAGCACGATAGATAGCTTGTGCTGCAAGTAGTACGGCACTTGCGTGGACGACCACACTGTCAGGCGGCCCGGTTGGCCGGTGGCGGGATCGGGCTCGAAGAACGCCAGCGTGCAATGCGGCTCCATCGCAGCGTGAGTGACCTCTTGTGCGACGTAGCGCGATTCGATGACCGCGTCTGCTTGCAGGAATCCGGCGTCAGGGTCGCCGAAGACGTGGTGATAGTCCTTCTCGATGTTGTTGGCGCGGTGGTCGTGGATGAGATCCTTCTCGGCCTTCATGCTCTCTTCAGGATCGAAGTAAGCAGGCAGCGGCTCGTACTCAACATCGATCAACTCAAGCGCCTGCTCGGCTATGGATTCGTTGATGGCCACGACGCAGGCGACATGGTCTCCGACGTAGCGGACTTTCTCGAGGGCGAGCGCGGTCTCATCGTGTCCAACGGGCAAGATGCCGTATTTGTTGGGAGCATCGGGCCCAGTGACGACGGTGACAACACCGGGAAGCGCGAGCGCTTTGCTGGCGTCGATCTTCTTGATGCGCGCATGCGGCAATGACGAGTGCAAAATCTTGCCGATGAGCATGCCGGGAACGGTGAGGTCGTCAGCGTATTTGCCGGCTCCGGTGGTCTTGCCAGGGGAGTCGATGAGGGCGATGGGCTTGCCGATGATGGAGAAGGTGGACATAGTAGTCAGTAGCTAGTAGTCAGAGAATGCAAAAACAAAACCTTCAACCGCAGATTTCTCAGATGAACGCAGATCTTTTCTTTTTCAAAAACCAAGATCAAAACCAAACCCTAAAACAAATCTGCAAAGATCTGAGAAATCTGCGGCAGAAATTTACTTTGCCACACGCAGACCTTCCTGTTCGGCTTTGATGGCGGCTTTGATGGCCTGATACATCTGGGTGTAGCCGGTGCAGCGGCAGAGGTTGCCGCTGAGGGCGTGCTTGATCTCGTCCTCAGTGGGGTCGGGGTTGCGGTCCATGAGGGCCTTCACCGTCATCATGAAGCCGGGAGTGCAGTATCCACATTGAGCGCCGCCCCAGTCGCCGTAAGCTTTTTGGAATGCCGCGAGCGCGCCGTGCTCGGCCACGCCTTCAACCGTGGTAATCTCGGTGGAAGTGTGCTCATCACTGTGACAACTGGCGGCGAGCATGGTGCAACTGAGCATGGGAGTGCCATCGATGAGCACAGTGCAGGCGCCGCAGGAGGAGTCATCGCATCCACGCTTGGAGCCGGTGAGGTTGAGGTCTTGGCGCAGGGCGTCAAGCAGGAGCGTGGAAGGCTCGAGCGCGAGCTCGTGGTTGCGGTGGTTCACGTGTAACTCGATCAGAGTCTTCTTCATTCGTTCGCCAAAAAATCTTTTTTTACCACTGAGAGACTGAGAAACGGAGGAACCTTTTGAAAACCTTTTAGCCGCAGATTCCTCAGATGAACGCAGATCTTTTCTTTTAAAAACCAAAACCTTTCACACGAAGAACACAAAGGTTTCATCCCTCGACTCCGCTCGGGACAGGCTACGGTGCAAGAAGGAAAACCGAAATCCCACAATCTTGAAATTCTCAGTTTCTCCGTTTCTCAGTGGTAAATCCCTAATACCCGTAATCCGTTTGTGCCGCATACGCGTGCGTTTTAACGCCTAATGACTGCACGCGATCCGGGCCGAGTTTGGTGACGTAAGCAGCGCGGTCGGGAACGTTGTGGATCCACTCACGGGACCAAGCGGCGAAGTCCTGCTCGGTCTTCGTACTCTTATGATAGTGCTGGAAGGCAGCGTCGTCACGCTTGTAATAACCCTGCACCGGCGAAGGATGCGCGCCGAATGGAACGTGGCAGACCGCAGTGACGAGGAACCCGGGGATCGCCGTGCGGTTGGGGTCGCTTGCGATGACCTCAGGCGCGACGATCTCTTCAGCGCAGACGATGACCTTGCGCGCGGCGCGGACGGCTTCGAGCATGACTCCGTAATTGCCCCAGCAGTGCGCGTTGCCGTGTTCATCGGCACGCTGCACGTGGACGATGGTGACATCTGGCACTATGGCGCGGACGGCAAGCAGCGTTTCACGTTCGCCTGTTTCGTTGGCGAACGGCGAGACGATCTCGTAGAAGAAGTGATTGTTCTTGGGGATGCTGCTTCCGCGCGCGGTGCGCGTGGGCAGGAAAGGCACGCCCATGGCTCCAGCTTGCAGGGCGAGAGCGATGGTGAAGTTGGTCATGTTGAAGACACGGAAACCCTGTGGCGTATCAGGTGAGCCAGGGTCTCCGGTGTAGGTCGCCCACGGCGAGTTCTCAACCGCGCGGCGGAAGTTGTAGGCCGAGCCCATCATCACGTTGCCCACCCACGCGGCGACGACGTCACGCGCGCAACCGGCCCCGATGAGCTGGTCGAAGAGGATGTCGGATATAGGTCCGATGAGACGCAGGTCGCGGATGTTCTGGCGGATGACCTCGTGTCCGGCGGCAAAGGGGATCATTTGCTCGAGTTGGAGCCCGAGAGCGACGGACGAGCCGGATGGTACGTGGGTGGAGATGGCGGCAGCAAGAGGGAGAAGTTTCATATAACTTCGGGAACCTGAATGCGAAGTCGCACACTTACATTAGATTGCGCGATAGCCAGTTTATATCTTTCTAACAATAAAACATCAAAAGCCATTATTGGAGTTACATTCTCACTTCGTTGCGCTAGATACTGAGCGTTCAAAACCATACCTATCAATTCAGCAGGGTCCAACACATTCAGATACGCTCCAACAGATTCACTAAAGCGGGTCAATTCTAAAGCTGAAATATTCTCTCCTTCTTCAAGTAAAGTCATATCAGGAACAAGCACGACACAGTGAGGTGATATTTCTCGATTTATTTCAAGCTCTTGACCTTCTTTATTTGTGATTACAAGATTGCGTTTTATATTCTTGCATGCACCTACAAGCTGTTTGAATGCTTTATTGAAATGTTTCGAAACAGATTTCTTGAGCTTACTTCTATTTGGTAATTCTTCCCGAGTTAATACTGCCAAAGCTTTCGACTCGAAAAGAAAACAACCGCCAACATAACTCACAAACAAATCACATAATTCTCTTTCTTTTGCTGATTCTTTGACCTGCGGATTTAAATAAGTCCCTTCTACATGGAGAGAATCGGTTAACCATTGAGCGAGCTGTTCTTGCTGACCTCCTTCTTCACTAGAAAGAATATTTAGCTCACATGTCGATAATTGGCTAGTTATATAAAGTGAAGATATCTCTTTCCAATCACATACAGTTGACTTTCTCATATAAATATTATCTTCGTTATATACTTCGCGACTTCGTATTTTTTCAAAAATTGAACTGGCCGCATCCTCATGTTCTTTCCATTCACCTTCTTTCCCATATTGAATCTCTTCATCAAAAAGGAAACCTAACTTCTGGGGCTTTTCAGAGATTTTCGTATGTGCGGTGGATACATTGACATCTGCTTCATTGAATAGTGCAACGTAAAACGTTTCCCCACTGAAAACTCTTTTCAATGCAGTCAATTCACTCTCAGTTTCAATAAGCGACCAAATTGCATACGGCTTATCTGGGTCGTCGTCTATGACGATTGCATATCCAACAAATTTGCTGTTAGGGATTCTGAAAATAGACATACGAAATTTTTTTTACGGAGAAGATATTTAAGCAACAACGAGCTACTCTTTATTATTAAAGTAGCTTCTTTATCGTCTCCAGTACTCGAAATCACAAAACGAATAATTTGCTGGTTGTATAGCATTTCATCGGCATATTGCCTTGCTGGAATATGAACCACTTTTATTTCCCCTTCCACTTCGGAGCGCGTTTTTGCATGAACGCGTCCACACCTTCGCTGACATCTTCGGTCTGCATCAACTCTTCCAGATAGATCTTCTCGGCGCGGGCGAGGCCTTTGTCGAGATGGATGCCGCTCCATGCATACATCGCTTTTTTTGTAAGGGAGAGAGCGGCGGGAGAATGCGTGGCGAGCTGCGCGAGGAGCGTGGCCGTCATCCGTTCGACCTCATCCATAGAACCGCAAGCAGTCGCGAGGCCGCGATGATGGGCTTCGGCTCCGGTGATGGAGGCTCCGCTGAGAATGAGTTCGGCGGCGCGCTTCTGGCCGATGACCGCCGCGAGCGCCGTACACGCCACCGGTGGATAGCAGGCGAGCTTGATCTCGGGGAAGCCCCAGGTGGACGCGGCCTCGCAGTAGACGATGTCACAGACGAGCGCGAGCTCGGCGGCTCCTCCGAGGCAGTTGCCGTGCACGACCGCGACCGTGACCTTGCGCGAGTTCGCAAGATCGAGAATGAACGCGTGGAACTTGGTCAACATTTCTTGGATGAGCGCTGGCGTGTGGGCGGCGATATCGACACCGGCGGAGAAGCACTTGCCTTCACCTCGGAACAAGATGGTCGTGAGAGATGCGTCAGCTTCAGCAGTGCGCAGAGCGGCGTGGAGCTCTTCCATCATCGGAATATCAATGACGTTCACCGGCGGATGGGCCAGCGTGATGGTGAGCGTGGGCCCGGTGCGGGATGTAGTTATACGCTGCATGCTTAAGAACCTGCCACAGAGACACAGAGGCGCAGAGAAAATCTTTTTTGAGAAAAACCAAATCTAATTTAAAACCATAGTCTCTAACCACAAAGAATACAAAGGTACACGAAGGAAAAAATAGTTTCTTCGATATCTGTAACCTAGGCTGCTATACAAAACCTGAATTTGTTTTCCTCTGTGACTCTGTGTCTCTGTGGCAGGTTCTTTAGTTCACGACGTCCAGAAACCTTCTTTATCGTACTCGCGGATGGCGCGGAGTTCCTGCCCGGTCGGCGGAATGGTCTCGGACGCTGTTTTCAAATCCAAATTCGATGAGGACGGATCGCCGATGCGGAGCGGCCATCCGGTGGTGGCGATGATGTCGTCGATGAAAACGCCGGGATGGTATGAGGCGAGGAATGCTTCGCCGCGCGCGTCGAATCGGAGAACGGCTTTGGTGGTGATGACGGCGGCTGGGCCTCCACGGGGAAGGCCGGCACGCTTGCGCCATTCGGGTCCGGAGTATGCAGCGTCGCTTGGAGTTGGGCCAGGACCGAAACCCGGACTTGTAATGTAACTGACGCGCGAGGGCAGGCGGTGCTTCTCGTGGTCGATCATGGCGACGAAACGGTGCGCCAGTGAAGCAATGTCGCAGGCTCCGCCGGAGCCGGGCAACTTGACGAGACCCTTTGCTCCCATTACTTGCGTGGAGTTGAGGTTGCCATAACGGTCGATCTCTGCGGCGCCGAGGAAGCCGAGATGGACGCGTCCGGATTGCAGGAGCGACATGACGGCCATCATGTCGAGACACTGCGTGGCGCCGAGGATGTTCGGCGGGTCGGCCATGGTGTAGACGAGTTCGCGCGCAGGAGAGGAACGGACGACGCCGTTCTCGAAAAGCCCGATGGCGTTGGGTGCGTGGGTCTGCTTGGCCACGACAAATGCGATGAGTGGAAGACGCATGCCCACGAAGACGACTTCGTCGTCGCGTATCTCGCGCGCAGCAGCGGCGACCATCAGCTCGCCAAGGGTGTAGGCGGTGGCAGTGGTCATTCAGTTTGCCCCGATTGTAATTTGACGTTCATTAAATAAAGAGCTTTGAGCATCTTTTCTTTTTTATATTGCCTTTTGTACATTGCATCTTCTGTATTCTTCCAACAGAACATATCAAACAATATTGTGTTGACTGGTTTAAAAGGTTTTATCAGCACGCACACTGGATAGAACTTGCGCAGATGTTTAGGACCATACTGTGGTTTACAAAAAAAATAATAACAAGCCGATTCCATACTATGCTTGCCATACGACTCCAGGTGAGACATATTTACCACATGACAACTGTTGTCAAATAATGGAACATACTCTTTTTCGATTACATGTTTCCACACTTCATTGTCGTTGTAATAAAAAATCATCTTGTACTTAGTTTTGTACTGCCAAAACCAGATACGGACGTGTAATACAGCAAGCATTAACAAATAAATTGGAGAGAACAGTACGAGCATCATCATCGATAAAAATGTAATGATAACGGACAATGGAATAGCAATTGGTCCAGGAATCTTCCATAACAAACGCTTCCACCACGGCACTTCGTATTCATTTTTAATTTCGGCTTGGGGCGATATTTCTTCCATGACAAATGAATGATATTCGTTTCACTCGTAGGACACAAAGGTTTCACGCAGGAAAATCAAATTCAATTACCTCGCTCTGCTCGAAATGACAAAATCTAGATTGCAGATTTTCTGACTTCACCGATGGTGAGCAGTGGGTCTTTGGCTCCGAGTTTCGGCGCGATCCATTTGCCTTTTTCGTTGTCGATGATCTCGAGCAAAAGTTTTTTGTCGTCGGCGTTGGGAAGCCAGGTGTCGAGCTGCTGGTTGTATTCCTTCTCTTCCATCTGCGCTCCGGTCTGGGGATGGAAAAACTGATGGGCCCACTTGCCGATGTTGCGGTTGAACTGGATATGCGGGCAGTAGAGCTCGACGGAGCCGGGCTTCTGGCTGTTGGAGATGCGCTTGACCAGTCCGGCGCACTCATCGCGATAGAGCTTGCGGTTGTAGTCGTTGAGGTCGTCGAGGGGCGCGGGCTCGGTGTTCTTGGGTTCGTCGTAGCGTCCCTTGATGCCCCAGACATAGGCCCAGTGCGCGCTGGAGCTGTGGTCGGTGCCGAAGAGGTCGTAGGCGGAGCTGATCCATTTGTTGAGATATTTCTGGAGCAACCAGCTGGGGATGATGCCGGCTTCGGCGATGCGCTGCAATCCTGTATTGCCGGTGCCCATGTGGAACGCCTCTTCACGCAACATGTAGCTCATGGAGCGGCCGAGTGGGGCGAATCCCGAGAACTTGAGCATCTGCAGCTGGAATTTTCCGTCGCGGTCGACGAAGTCGGTGTAGCAGAAGAAGTCGAGCCAATTGTCCACGGCCTCATTGAAGCTGCCGAGCAGGCGCTTGTTATCGAAGGCGCGGCGCTCGAGCATCTTCTGGGCTTCGACTTTGCCGGTGTTGCCGAAGTGTTCCATGAGCAGGGCGCACATCTGCCATCCGTGGCGCATCTCTTCGATCATGACGCGGGTGATGGCGCTGCGGTCGTAATCGGTAGGCGACGATTCGAAGAGAAAGCGCTGTTGCTCGCAACTGGCGAATTCGGTGTCACCCTGATAGACGATCATGTTGAGCAGCGCGTCTCGCATGTTCTGCGTGGGGATCTGGCGAAGGTTCTCCCACTTGGGGCGGCCTTTGTAGTGGCCGAACTGGATCTCGTTGGTCTCGATGGCACCGTATAGCGTATCGAATTTGAACGAGCGGATGTCATCGTGGTCGACACCGATCTCCTTGCGCCAGTTGTTGAATTCGCCGACCCAATCGCTGAAGGTGTTGACACGTAGCATGGACATTGGAACTCACTCCGTTCGTTCGTCGAAGGCTATAGGCCGAAGGCCGTAGGGAAAATCAGGGCGAGGCATGCCTCGCCCCTACGTTTTCATAAATATTCCCAAACAAAACCACCACAAACTACTTCGCGGTGAAGTTGGCTGGGCGTTTTTCGACGTAAGCGGCGATGCCTTCCTTGGCGTCGTCACTGGCGAAGAGGCGCTGCTGTAACTCGCGTTCGACTGCGAGCGCGGACTCGAGAGGGATCTCCCATCCGGTCTGGACGGAGCGCTTGATGTTGCCGACGGCGCGCGACGCCTTGTTCGGCGGACAGAACTGGCGGCAGTATTCGAGCACGTTCTCCTTGAAGTTGTCACGGTCGAAGATATCGTTGATGATGCTCATCTCCTTGGCTTCCTCGAATGTGAAGGTGTTGCCGGTGACCATCAGTTCGATGGCCTTGGATTTGCCGACCATGCGACTGAGGCGCTGCGTGCCTCCGGTGCCGGGCAGGACGCCGAGGTTGACTTCGGGCAGGCCGATCTTGCCGCTGTCTTTGCGCGCGATGCGGATGTCAGCGGCCATGGCGATCTCGAGTCCGCCGCCGACGCAGTGTCCGTTGATGGCGGCGACGACGAGCTTGGGCGTGTGCTCGAGGCGAAGCAGCATCTCGTTGGCGTGCAGGCAGAAGTAGTACTTGAATGTGGGGTCGACGCTGTTGAGCATCTTGATGTTGGCTCCGGCGGAGAAGAACTTGTCGCCTGAGCCGGTGAGCATGATGACATGTACGTTGTTGTCGAAGCGCGCCTTGAGGATGGCTTCGTCCATCTGATGGTTCATCTCATAGGTGTAGGTGTTGGCGGGCGGATCGTTCATCTCGATGATGCCAACGCCGCCGTCGGCGCGATAGTTGATGAGGGTCTTGGTGGCTTCTGCTGTGGCTGACATGGATGTTGCTCCTTTGATATTCCAATTCACGAAATTAGTTTCCAGTTTTCGGTTTCCAGTTTCCAGTTGAAAAAGCAAAATCAAATGCAGTGTCGCCCACTAAAGTGGGCTCTAATTTATATTGCATCCTTACCGCCGCCTACGGCGGCTTACAAAAGTAAAAACTAACTTCAAAACCAAATTCAAAATCAAATTCTCTAAACCTTGCGCGGTTGGCGCGGTGCAATCTTCTTGCTCACCACAAGTTTAAGCTTAGCGCGGGAGTCGTGCGCGGACTTTGAATTCTGTGAGAATTTTGTCCCCAGCGATGTCTTCCCATTTTTTGAATTTTGCATGCCGCCGAGGAAGATGTCGCCCATCTGTTGCGCGAGTTGAGCGGCGTCGGCGTCCGTGCGTGGATGGTGCCAGGTGTAGATCCAGTTCATCATGCCGAAGAGACTGAGCACGGCGATACGGGAATCGAGTTGCAGAGCGTGTGCGCGCTTGAGGTCGTCCACAAGCGACTTGGCGATCTTGTAGTAGTCACGCTTGAGAGCGGCGACGGCGGCACCGCGAGCGTCAGTCAAGACTTCGGCTTCGTGCGAGAGGACCTTCATCGCGGGCTGCTCGGCGAGGAAGTACTCGAGATGGTTGAGAATGAATACGCGAAGGCGCGCTTCGGGGCCGGTGACGTTGGCGAGTCGGACGCGCAGTCGAGCCACGATGGTAGTGAAAGCGTGACGCTGGATCAGATAGAGCAGTTCTTCTTTGGAGTCGCAGTAATGGTAGAGACCAGCGAGGGAGATGCCGCTGGCGCGGGCGAGGTCGCGCATGGATGCGCCTTCGTATCCCTTGGCACAGAAGACCTCGGCGGCGTGGGCCAACAGCTCGGCGAGACGCCGGTCAAAGCGCGTGTTCTTGGTAGCGATGGCGGCCAGAGGCATGGAAGTGGAATTCGAACGAACGTTCGTATTATAGCAAGTATTGAGTTGCGAGTAATGAGTTTTGAGTAAAACTGGCCGTCGGTCTTCGGTTTCCGGTAAATTCAAAATCAAATTCAAAACCAAATGCAAAGGCAAGGTCCCTCGACCCGGAGCTGAAGCTCCCCGCTCGGGATGACACAATTTTGCCGAGAATGAAAAAGCAATACTACGACCTTACGGTCTGGGTAGGGGTTCCTCGACGAGTCCCGGCAAAAACCGCCGGGACTCGCTCGGAATGACAGACATTGAAAAGAGGTGTGATTTGAAAATGAGAGCGCAGGCGCGCTACGTCAATTCCAGCAAGAGTTCTTCGGATTTGCGCTCGATGCGACGTTCGGCGAAGTTCAGAGACATGTAATAGAGGAATGCGGTCAGGGGCAAGAAGAACAAGGCCACTGCAAGAGGGAGCCAAGGCTTGTCCAGAAAACGGCCGGCGAATGAGACCAGGAACATGAATCCGACGATGAGGAATTGCATGATAAAAGCCACGCCCATGGATTTTTGATCGACCGGCCTGCGTTTCAATGAGAACTCGGCGACTTTCTTGGGCCAGAGCACGGAGAGGACATTCGAGAGCCCCAGCATATAGAGCATGAGGGCAAAAAAGGCGATGATCACGGCCGGGGTCCCCCACGGGTCGAAGCCTTTCACATAGACCACAATGGTGGAGATCACAGTGAAATCCATGCACATCAGGAGTGCGGCGGTGAGGGTCTTGCCCATCAGCACTTCACGCATGCGCACGGGAGCCAGCAGCCATCGTTGATAGCCGATGGAATCCATACCCAACATGTTGTAAGAAAAGCCGGACATGATGAAGACACAGAAATAGGCCAGGAACATATGGGAACCTGCGGAGCCGGAACCACTGAAGTTCCATAAACCGATCTTCTGTTGTTGCATCGGGGTGCGGAACACCGTCACCAACGCAAGAAAGATGGGGATGGCCATGTTGTAGAGCATCTGGGGCTGTCCCTTGATGTAGAGAATTTCTTTTTGCACAACAGCAGAGATCTTGCCGGAAACGACGGGAAGGCTCCATCCGAGTCTGCGGTCGGTTGTGCCGGTGACGCGATCGCCTTCGGAGTAGATCTCGCCGGAGTATGTGAGCCAGAGTTTCTTGCGGTATCGCCAAACACAGAACCCGATCATGATGGCCAAGATGGACCATGCAGAGAGTCGTTCTGACAGTGAGCCAGCCAATCCATGCCGGGCGATGTGGGGCGGAAGGACCCAAGTGAAGAACGGCCAAATCTGTTTGGCGTACGGGATGATCCATCCAAGGGACTTTGCATTCTGTTGCAGCCATGCTCCCATGCGCGGAGCGACCACATTCCCGAAGATCTGCATCGAAAACGAAAATGCGAAGAGGGCGACCATCATGCGCTCGCGTCCCTTGCGCGTGCTCAACAAACGCTCGAGAAAAGCGAAGGCCCAACGGTTCAAGAAAAGGTTGAGAAGAACAAAGAGAAGGAATGAGGGGATGGCCGCGACCGCCATGGAAGGGGCAGAGGCGAGCAAGCCGAGCCATATCGCCAGCATCCAGACATTGCAGGCGATGGCCATGATATCGATGAATCCGTAACTGGAAGCGAGGAAGAAATAAAGGTTGAACGAGAGAGGGTAACGCACGATCTCTGCGAAGTTCAGTCCGGGCGATGCGCCTTCGACCATGACAGGGACGAGTTGCCAGACCACAAAGATGACCCAGAATGCGATGAGAACCAGCATGGTCGCTTGTTGCTTGCCGCTGAAATACCCCATCATCGCAAAACCGAACGAGGTGCCCAACAGGATCAATCCGAGCACCAGATACGTGATGACGTCCCAAACGAGGCCGATCTTCTTGTGCTTGGCACGGAGATTGTTGCGGAAGACCTGCCAACGGACCCCGAACAACAATTTGACCTGCTCGAATGGATCGATCGTCACAGCCATTGCAGCTCTCCGGATTTGTCTTTGCCGCCACCGACGATGGAGAGGAAGATCTGTTCGAGTGTGACCGGTGAATCATGCACGCCTTGTACAGTGACTCCAGCGCGGAGGTTGGCGATGGAATCGTTGGCAACGATCCGGCCCTTATCGATGATGCCGATGTGGGTGCAGAGACGTTCGACAACTTCGAGGACGTGCGAAGTGAGAAAAACGGTGCCTCCGCGTTCGATGAAGCGGTGCAACATGTTCTTGAGGAAGGTGGCGGCGACTGCGTCCACGCCTTCGAA